>Ga0207422_1002737_pt1 | contig 21526 bp, 5 predicted proteins | sample MarCyaLeptolynsp_FD_187757 | JGI IMG/M metagenome (GOLD analysis project Ga0207422, IMG submission 187757) | Marine cyanobacterial communities from Panama - species 1 Leptolyngbya sp. (SPAdes) | ecosystem: Environmental > Aquatic > Marine > Unclassified | place: Panama: Panama City | collected... | reverse complement strand
CGGACACCCGGCCTGAAGGCACCGCCTTCTGACGCAATTCGTGTACCCTGTCGGCCGGAAGAACCGAGGTTTTAGTTATGTCGCAGCCAACCTTTCATTCGACCACCATGACGACGATCACGACGATGACGACGATGACGACGATGCGTGTGCTTGCTGTGGTCGCCTTGTTGCTCGCCTCTCTGGCGCCCGCCTGCCTGGAGAACGGCGGCGAGAGCGCGGATACGTCCGTCGCCCTGGTGCCGGATTCCGGTGTGGACGCTGTCGCGACGGGCGACGTCGGGCTCTCCGAGGTGTCTACGCCAGACGCCCAGCTCACGGACGCGAGCCTCGAGACCGCACAGGCCGACGCGACGCCAGAGACGACGCCGCCCGATGCCAGTCCAGAGACGGCGACGCCGGACACGACGCCGGACACGACGCCTTCGGATGCGTCCCTCGATGCAGCGGACGTCGCGCCGGAGACGCTGCCGGACGCTGCACCTTCGGATGTGGGTGACGCCTCCCCGGATGCTCTTCCCGACGCGGATGTGGTCGACACAGGGGCGGATATAGGTTCCGATAACGTCGACGCCCAGGCGCCGGACGCCGAAAACGACACAGGGCCGGATGTTCCCGTCTGCGTGCCGGATTGCACGGACAAGGAGTGTGGAGACGACGGCTGTGGCAACCCCTGTGGTACCTGCCCCGGCGTGGCCCCGTTCTGCATCAGCAACCTGTGCAGCACGACCGAGTGTCCGGCGGGCTGTGAGGGCCAGCAATGCGCGTGCGATGACGGTGCGACTTGCGTCGGCGGGGCCTGCTGTACCCCGGACTGCACCGGCCTCGACTGCGGCGATGATGGCTGCGGAGGCTCCTGCGGTACCTGCAGCGACCCGACGCCGATGTGCGAAAGCGGCCTCTGCGTCGCCGGCGACCCATGCCCGTCGGGTTGTGAGGGCCAGCAGTGCGGCTGCGACGACGGCCAGCTGTGCTTCTCTGGGGGCTGCTGCACCCCCGACTGCAACGGCAAGAACTGTGGCTCGGACGGCTGCGGCGGCGAGTGCGGAACGTGCGCTTCCAACGAAACCTGCGTCAGCGACACCTGCGAGGCCCTGGTCTGCACGGCCGGGTGTCAGGGGGCCGACTGCAACTGCGCAGGCGTCTGTACCGGCGTCGGCCAGTGCTGCGCGCCTCAGTGCGACGGCAAGACGTGCGGACCCGACGGCTGCGGGGGCGATTGCGGCACGTGCGCTTCCAACGAGACCTGCGTCAGCGACGCCTGCGAGGCCCTGGTCTGCACGGCCGGGTGTCAGGGCGCCGACTGCAACTGCGCCGGGGTGTGCACCGGCGTTGGCCAGTGCTGCGCGCCACAGTGCGACGGCAAGACCTGCGGCGATGATGGCTGCGGAGGCGCTTGCGGCACCTGCGAAGCGCCGACGCCTTTCTGCACCCAGGGGAGCTGCTCAACGACGCCATGTCCTTCGGGATGCGAGGGAGAACAATGCGGCTGTCCGTCTGGCGGCTCCTGCTACGTGGGCACATGTTGCTTCCCGCAATGCAGCGGCAAGACGTGCGGACCCGATGGCTGCGGCGGCTCCTGTGGCGACTGCGCCGCCGACGAGTTCTGCATTCTGGCTCAGTGCACTAGTGAGCCCTGTGCCCTGGGCTGCTCGGGACCGACTTGTGGCTGTGACGATGGCGTGTGTGTCGACATCGGCGATTGCTGTCTTCCCGACTGCGACGGCAAGGTGTGCGGCGATGACGGATGCGGCGGAGCGTGTGGTTCTGGATGCCAGGCCAGCGAATACTGCGTGGCTGGACAATGCGAGGCCGAGCCGTGCGTCGCAGGGTGCCAGGGCCAACAGTGCGGCTGTGGTGATGGAATGGTGTGTTTCGAAGGAAGCTGCTGCGCGCCCCAGTGCGAGGGCATCCAGTGCGGCGACGATCAATGTGGGGGTGTATGCAACTCTTGCCCGATCGAAGCTGGCTACTGCGTCTATGGGAGCTGCGAGGCATCGCCGTGCGTCGAGCAATGCGAAGGCCTTCAATGCGCATGTCCGGATGGGAGCGCCTGCAGCGACGGTGCTTGTTGTGAGCCGACCTGTACCCAGGGGCTCTGTGGACCTGCCGCCAGTTCCTGTCCGGGAACGGGCGGGTGTACCTGTGCCGACGATGAGTACTGTCCGGCGATGGGAGGCTCCTGCATAGAAAGTGTCGGCCCACCACAGCAACGACTCTGCGTCGGCTTCCATGGAGGCTGCTTCATCAATGGCAGCGGCCAGATTCAATGCTGGGGCAGACCTGACTGGCTGCCTACCGACGTGCCAACCGCATCAGACTTCGTACAAATTGATTGCCTGCTCGACTACATTGCCGGCTGCGGGGTCCGTGCCAACGGCGCAGTCGAATGCTGGGGACTCGAGTCGACGCCTATTGCTACGAAGCTGCCGGTCCTCTCCGACGCGGTCCGGGTCACCCTGGGAAACTCGCACGCCTGTGTTCTTCGAGAAGGAGGCTTGGCCGAGTGCTGGGGAGTGGTGGTGCAGAACCAGACCTTTCTGCCGTACCCGGACGGATGGCTGGACCTGGCAGCTCAGCCCGACGGCGGCTGCGGAATTCGGGCCGCCGATGGGAGCATCGATTGCTGGGGAGAGGCGGTGTTCTGGCCGTACGTACCCAGCAATCCGGGGTGGGTGAAGATCCACGATGGATCCGGCGGAAACAGCTGCGCAGAACACGGTGACGGAACCCTTGATTGTTTCGTCACCGATGGCGCCACGCCGGTTCTCAGTCTGCCCGCGAGCGAATATCTCGATTTCGGCATCGCTGGTACTTCGCTCTGCGGCGTCCGGCCGGACCGCTCGATTGAGTGCGTCGGCTCCGTTCCTGATCCCCCCGGCCCGCTATTGCCGCCTCCCTCCGAAGGGAAATGGAATGAGGTCGAGGGCTGGAGCACAAGGTGTGGCCTTAGAACCGACGGGACGGTTCTTTGTTGGGGCAACAACCTGGAGGGCAAGGCGGAACCGCCCGCCCCCTAGACCCGCACTAGCGGATAACGAAATCTGAGCCTCGGCTCAGTCAAACTGGAGAGGTCGTATGGCCAGGCACAGGTATGCCTCGAGTCTACTGCTAGCAATGATTCTGGTGACGCCAGCAGGATGTCCCTTTACGGACGACAGCCCGCCTCCGCGGGTCGAGCAGTTCGCGTCGACGGTCAACGACCCGTTGCAGTGCGAGCGGAATGTACCGCTCATCGAGCAGCTGATGGTTGACAGCGAGGATTGTAGCGCGTGTCTCCAGGATGCCGATCCCCTCAGGTGCGTGCTGAAGGCTACAGAGCCCGCCTATGGCTACTGCCCGTCAGGCACCGTCTGTGATCCAATGCGGGGCTTTCGGTGTAGCGGGACCGCAGGCCTGTCGAACACCGACCCATGCCCGGTCGGCTATGTCGAGTCGCCGCCGGACAGCAACGAGTGTCGTCGGGTAACGCCGCTGGGATGCACGTATGACGGCGACTGTCCGGTTGGTATGTACTGCGATGCAGGGACCTCCATCTGCAAGGCGGACTGCGTTCACCGCGATGAAACGAGCGTCTGTGCAGAAAGCGGTGCATCTGTGAAGCCCGGGTGTTGCGGTACGACCGAGGTGTGCGGGTGTGACGGCCGGTGCTATGAATCGACCCCGCCAAGTGAGCTTCCGGCGGCACCCGACAGGCGTCCAGTGCTCGCCGTCGCGCAGTCACGGTTGACGTTCACCAAGTCGCCGCCCGACCCCTTGGATGGGACTCGAGCGCTCAATAGTCAGGCGCTCAACGTGACCGTTCGAAACTGGACGGATAATACTCCGGACAACGGCTCGTTGGACGATCTAACGGTAACAGTCACCGCTTCGCGCGGGTTCGCGGTGTATTGCCCACCGACGGCTGATGAGTCGAAGCCGACAGTGTTCGCGGGGAACTTCGTCCAGGAATGCGCGGTCACGTACACCGACTCGGGCGCCGATACACATCGAGTCTGGGTCGCACCAGCAGACCTCGACGGAGACCTTGAGGGCGCTGAGATCCCAACCGCGGGACAGGTTCGATTTCAGTTCTACAACACGGACGACTCGCTGAGACGGTTTCCTGTGCGGGCACTCACACCCGTCCACCTGATTGAGCCGGCCGTAGAGGAGCTCATCGACAATGGGTTCGGTTGCGCCCGAGGTGTGGCGACGTTGATTGAGCTCGGTTCCACCCGCGGCGAGGTCTATTCACGACCGTTCGGTGACGGAGGTACCACGTCGGGCAAGTTCGCAGTTCCAATCAGGCTTGAGGGCGAGATAGGTGCCATTGATGTCCCCGGTTACTCGGGTCAGGCCGTGACGATAACGTTGATTGACTCGACCCGGACGATTACCCCAAATGGAAAGGTAAGGGTCCAATATCGTCTGGATCTCAACAATCCGCCCGTGGATCCAGCAGACGTGGTGGTGGAGGGGCCGTACCCCATGCTTGGGTCGGAAGGCGACCTCCAAGATGGGCGGCCCTTTCTAACCTATGAAGGGATCCGGGATCTGCGAGTTGACCAGCCCATACATTTGGATTTGGAACGAAGGCAGCTTACGGGCGTCTTTGGACTGCGGATTAAAGGACTCCTTCGAAGCGAGGGCGACGCGCCCGATCCAGTCGTAGCATGGCGATGGACTGTGGACGCCGTTACCAAGTGTGAAGGGGCGCCCACCAATATGCCTCCAGCAGTGTCGAACCCGCCTACAGCTGACTCGATGCGTTTTCCGTGGCTTGAGGCGATTCGTGACGCAGCACTTCCCAAAGCGGAAGAATGGCAGGAATGGCTTGAGTCCGCCAACTCTGGCAGCGTTGTCGGTTGCGCTCTGTCGACGGTGCCCGATACGACACCTCATGCAGTGATGTGCAAGTATATTGCCTCTCAACTTGGAATGACTTCTTCGGTCGACGAATTCTGCACGCAACTCGAAGTCGCTACCGCGGGCCACTTTGGGGATGTGCCGGGGGCTGCTGATACATTCTTCTACACAAACGTCCCATGTATAGCCGAGTCCGATTCTCCCTATGCCTGCGGGCCTTCCTGCGATGGCCAGAACACCGTCTCAGTCGAGTTCGGAGTTTCGTCGGTTGCAGTGGGGCACTGCTCAATCACTGGTCCTGATTCTGGATTGAGTTCCAACGGAAACACCGATTCCTTCGCGCTCGATTGCGCTGAGAAGATTTTCGCGTTCTCTCCACAGGTTTCACTCGCTGAAAGCGCGCACATGAGGCGAACTAGCGATTTGCTCCCTGTGTCAAAGGAAGTTCGACTTGTAGATTCAAATGGGGACACCATTATCCCGGGAGGGGCTGGCTTCCTCCACCTGGCGGATCGAAATGAAGTAGACACGAACTTCCAGCCGCTCACCGCAGGGGGGCTGCTCGAAGCATGCAAGGCAGATGTCGAGGCACTCCCCGGAGTGAGCTATGGCGACGTGGAGCAAAGACTTCATTCCGTCTTCTCCTCGCAAGGGTGCATATCTCAGGCCGCGTGGCGTGGCTCGCTTGCCCTCCTCACCCGTCTATCTGGCGATAGCGCCGGCTCGGAGAGATTTGCGCGACGGTTGGCTCAATGGACACACCTCTTTGGCTTTCTCGCAGGCGAGTACTCGGCATCATTGAGCGCTATGTATGGTGAGGAACCTCTCACTCAAGATGCGTCATCTGTTGACTCACTACATAGCTGGATTCGTCTTGGAAGACGGGTTGGTACAGGCTTGCTTCTCCAGCCACACATCTATGCCGCCTCAGCGGCATTGCCGAGCGCAGCCAGGGCAAGAGGTCTTTCACAGGGACAAGAGGGAGGGCTCATCGGTGGACTTGACCGCGAAGTCCGGCAGTACCTTCGTGCAGAATCCGAGCGACGGCAGTGGTGGGGCCGTCATGAACAACGTTCCGGAGCGAGTACCGGTTTCGGCGGCGCGACCTCCGAGTCCTTCAGTGGGCTTGGTCGCCGCGCAGATTCATTCGTCGAAAACATGGTTGTCGGTGCCGGCATGTCACCGCGAGCAGGGTTGGGGGCGGACCGGACGAACCGAGGGCCTTCAGGCCTGGGCGGTGGAACGTTGTTCGATGAAGTTCTTGGTGAGCAACTCACGCTGGATGGTCTTGAGCTTGATACAATTCCCGTTCATTTCGTAGACCCGCAGGGAGCAAACTCGAAATTCTTCGCGACATCAGACTACCTGATGACGCAGTGGGCGCAACCAGCTGTTAATCAGGCGCTTACAGCGTACAACGCCATGCGCTCTGCATATTTCGCTTCGTTCGAGAGACAGTTGCAGCAACAAACTGATGCAGACGAGGGCGAGCGCAGACTTGAGTCCTTGGTAGCCAACTATGCCCGAAGGTACTCTGAGATTTGCGGTGAGGAGCTCGAGGTGGGGACACCCAGTAGTCTGTTTGATGAGTGGTTCGCACCAGACGGCCCGAGTCTGAAGGAGTGCTATGTCAGGGACGTTGGGTCGCTGGGCGGTCTCGACTCGCAACCCGAAAACCAATCGACAGTTGAGTGCGACGCAGTTGTCGGGAGGCTGGCGACCGCCACCGCCTCCCAACACCAGACGCCACTTCTCGTGGAGGACATGGTTGAGTGGAGCAATCCAGCTCATGACCCAAGCCTGGCGGATGTGAAGCGAGAGCTGTGTGTGGCCAGCATTTTGGAGTCTGACCCCCTTCTCTGGGTGCGTCTCGAGCAATCCGATGTGGCATCGCAGCCTTCGGCTTCGTTCAAGACCGACTTCGCTCAGCAGCTCGAGTCTTCGCCATGTAACGAGGTCTTCGTGGAAGAGACTCCCACGAATCAAGGCCTATCGATGACCTACAACTATTGGGTGGGCCTTCCGTTGCGTTGGGCGTCGCCAGTCAAGTCAAGACCACTGGTTGAGTTCACTCCTTCGGAGACAATCGCATACTATGGAGCAGAGTACCTTAATCAGCATCCCCTGGCGTGGAACGACAGTGCGGAGGAATGGTATCAGTTTCGTCTGGGCACGCCCCTGTTTGCAGAGACTTGGGGGGGGCGTCATCCACTCAGCGTTGTGTACCACGACTACTCCCCCGAACTCTTCGCAGACGTGCCCAGTGCGCTTCAGAGCTTTCCACTAATCCGCAATCTGCAGCCTCTGTTTGGCGGGGCCAAGCTTGGAACTCCCAGGCCTGGGGACAATTGGGATGCCACCACCTTCGCGAGTCATGACCTGATCGGTGATATCGGTCTGACTGCCGACTTCTCTCTTGGTGCGGTCTCGGTCCCCTCACTCGAACTTGCGCTGGCCTATGCCCTCAAGAACGAGTGGGACCCATACGACCTAGCGGTTGCCCAGGTGCTGAAGGTCCCAGAACCGTACACCGTCAAGCGCGGTGTTCAACGTGCCCTCGACATGTTCCACGAGTCTGAGTGTGGGCAATGGCTTCGGGACAACGCGGTGTGGGAGGACCCCTACGATGAGTGGCCGACAGTCATGTCCAAGTTTCGCACCGCCACCGTTGCTGCTGTGGAAACCTATAGGGACGTCTGCTCTTCCTTCGTGACCAAGCATCCAACACCTACTGTTCCGCCCAAGGCACCCGACTACTCTGAGCAGATATCTCCTACTGAAGTTGCGGCCTGTTTCAAAGGCGAGCTGGGGCTTCAACATCTTGTGGTCTATTCAGCCTTTCACGGGATTCGTCGGGCAGAGGTCGAAATGTCGACACTGAGGTCGACCCATTATAGTCTCGGCGACTTGTGTCTTAAGCGGAAAGGTCTTATTGACGAGCAGAATGCTCTGAGTTCGGACTTCGAAAGGGGGGCTGCAAGTATGGCGGCAGTGCAGGAGTATGTCGGGCTTGCTGGCAATCTCGTCGGTAATGCGGCGAGCGGTGCCTATGCTTCTCTGATTTCGGCACCATTCGAGATTATTCAGGCTGAAATGAACAAGGCTCAGCGAGAGGCGCAACTCGCATTCAATGAGACTATTCGAGAGCTAGAAGGCCAGGTGGACGAGATTTCGTGCTGGGGCGAGGTGGACCGGTATCGACTTCAGTTCGACAACTATGCCGAGGCCGTCAAGGCATCGCTGATCGCAGCAGCGACCGCTCTCACAGAGCGGCACAATCTCGAAGTGACTCTCCAGAACCTACGAGCCGAAGGTTGGGCTGCGGTCCAGGCTGAGCGTGCCCGCCAGAATAAGCAGGACGATGCGCGCGGTGGAGGCGCGAATCCAAGTGGTGAATATATCCCGCTGACGAACGAGTACAATGTCGAGTATGTCGATGCGGAAGCGAGGTATCAAAGGCTCTTCAAGCGAGCAAAGGTGCTGGTTTGGATCGCCGCAAAGGGGCTTGAACATGAGGCCCAAGTCAACTTCGCTGCACTGAAGAATTCCGTCAAGTCAGCCACTTCGGCTACGGAGCTGGAGCAGCTGCTTCACCAAATTCAGAAGGAGCATGCTACTCGCACGATCAATGGTGCACGCCCGGAGGAGAAGACCATCGTCCTTAGCGTTCGAGATGACATTCTTCGCTTGAGAGACACCGCCGAAGACGAACTCGCAAGTGGAGGTTCGCCGTCATCTCGCTTTGGTGAGCTGATCACGTCGGAGTTGTCGCATATCTATGACAAAGAGGGAGTGTTGATCGGAAAAGGCCTGTATCTCACACTTGAGCCAGTCGGGGCCTTGCGCTACCGATGTGCGGAACGTCTCTGGAGCGTCAATGCAACTGTGCAAGGCGATATGTTGGGGTCTGAGTCGCCTGAGGTTCCCGTAATGCTTCTCAAGGCGGACACCTTCAAGTCGCAGTGGTGTGACGGACACGTCGGTGACGGTATCTTCCAGACGGCGCAGCTTAGACCGGAAGTCAATCTGTTCATGGATGGCTGGGAGTCAGGTGAGCACCAGGTGGAGCCAACCAAGGAGTACTCCTGGGCCTACATGAACGGCTGGATCAACGTGAAGCGGAAAGACTTCTACGCGGACTCCTATCGCAATGGTGCGTCCGACGAGCTGGCGGGGCGAGGGCTCTATGGCAACTACATCCTGGTGCTCCCCACGCACGGTGTATTGGATTCCGGAATCGACCTCTCGCGCGTCGAGGACATTCTCCTTCGCTTCGACTATGTTTCCGTCAACAACGGCGCCACAGGGGTGACACCGCCACACCAAGGCGCGACCGTTGGGGACGGTCTCGTGGCTGTGGGTGGCGCATGTGACTTGGACGCGGACTGTGAAAACGGTACCTGCACCGGCGAGATATGCTGCAATACACTCTGTGATGGGGCTTATGTCTGCGAACCGGTCACAGCCGATTGCAGGACGACCTGCGCTTCCGACCTACACTGTACGGAGGGCAACTTCTGCGATAGCGGTGCCTGCGTCCCGGTCCCGGCTCCGCTGAACCATCTGTTGGGCTCGGCCTGCACCGCCGACGCGGATTGTGCGTCCGGCCACTGCGGAACCGTGGGCTCCTCGTTGGTCTGCTGCGCGACGGATTGTGGCCAGAACGGTGGTCTATGCACCATCTCGGGCGAGTGCGTCCAGCCCTGTGCTGACGATAGCGCGTGCACTCAACCCGAACGTTGCGTTGCTGGCCGCTGCTATGCAGACGCCCTCGCCGTCGACTTCGACGGCTTCGACGACGCCTTGGCCATCCCCACCGGATGGGAACTCCCCAGCCCTGCTCCCTTTGGCATCAGCGCCTGGGTCCAGGTCGACGACCCGACTGCATCACAGGTCATCTTCCAGTCGTCGAATGCTGCAGGGGCCAGCGCGAGTCTGACCGTTGTGCCGCCGAACAGCCCCCAGCCTGCGAAGCTCCGCTTCCAGGTCACCGACGGGACGAACACCGTGGTTGCCGACGCTCCAGCGCTCTCGCCGGCCGCCTGGCACCATGTCGCCGCCAGCTACGGCGTCGATGGGGTTGCGCGCCTCTACGTCAACGGCGCACTGGCAGACGACTCTGACGCCAATACGAACGTCTCGCTGTTGGGTCACACCACACTCCGCGTGGGGGATGGCGACCACCTGTCGTCCAGCACCGACCAGCTGAAAGGCCGCATCTCCGAGCTCAGCGTCTGGGCTTCTGACCTCCAGGACGAGGTCGCCAGCTTGGCTTCGGGGCCCACGGACCTCTCCCAGCTGGCCAGCGCCACGGCGCTGCTCCACTGGTGGCGCATGGGCGATGGTCCAAACGACACCGGTACAGTCATCGCCGACAACGTCGGCTCCCAGGACCTCACGTCCTTCAACATGAACACCACCGACCGGACCGCTCGCTCCTGGGAGCTGCCCTCGATTCCCCTGTCGGGCCAGGGCCAGTACCTCGTTGCCAACGACTTCGAGCTTGGCGCCCACAACGCCATCACCGTCGAGGCCTGGTTCAAGCTGGAGCAGCACGACGCCTCATTGATGGCTGTCGGCAGCATCAACGCCACCGAAGAAATCCGGGTTCGCGTCGATGCCAGTGGCGCGATGGTGACCGAGGTGGAGACGGGCGGCCAGATCACCACCATACCGTCCACGACCTCGCTCCCAGTGAACGAATGGGTGCGCGTCTCGCTGTCCATCGACACCGAAACGAAGACCATCGAGACGTGGCTCAACGCACGACGTGCCTCGCTCGGCTCGGTCTCGTTGCTGCCCGGGGTCTCCAAGCTCTTCCTGGGCAGCTCGGCAGGCGCAGCAGCCGCCGACGCAAATGGGCGTCTGGGGCCGGCCCGTGTCTTCGACCACGTCGTCGGCGACTACTTGCACCATGTGCTTACCACCTCTCCCCAGCAGTCTGGGGCCATTGCCATCCATCACTGGCTGATGGGCGCTGGCACCGGCGACCAGCTGAGCGGGTCCAACACCACCATTGCGGACCAGGCCGGCACCCCCGTGGCGCTCACCGGACACGGCCTCACGGCTCCCGTCGCACTCGGCGACCAGCCCGATGACGCACTTGTGGACAGCTGTGCGGTCTTCGATGGAGCCAGCTTCCTGACCTCGACGCAGGGCGCAGACCTCCCCGCCGACTGGACGCTGGCGGCCTGGGTCCAGGTCGACCGCAACGGCTCGGGGACCTTCTTCTCGACCTCCAGCAACGCCACCAACCGCGTGGAGCTGTCCATCACGTCCACCGGTCATGTGCAAGCGTCCTATGTCGCTACTGGGGGCTCCACAATTCTGACGAGCTCTCGCGCCGTACCCCACTCCGAATGGCTGCTTGTAACCCTCGAGCGGAACAATGCTACCAATACAGTCGACCTCCGTGTGAACGACGCATTGGTCGCCAGCGACGCCGCAACGACCTTCTCTCCGACCACCACGGCGTCCACCCGATTCGGTGCGGACCAGGCCGGCGCCGACATGTTCACCGGCAAGATCGCCGAGGTGGCTATCCTTGCCGGCCACCACGGGGCCTCGTCGCACGCATGGTCCCAAAGGCCGACCGGTTGGTTGTCCCATGACACGGCCCTCCATGTGTGGCGCATGGGCGACGGACCCTACGACGCCGACGACGTTGTGTTCGATGGCATCGCGCACCTGGACCTCACCGCGACGGGCACCGTCCCGATGGGCGCTGCGGATGTTGGAGAGCCCTACCGCGTGCGTGCCATGGCCTTCGACGGTCGCACGTCGCTCGTCGCTTCCAACGTCAGTCTCGGAAACGCCTTCACGGTGTCCACCTGGATGCGCGCGACGGGCTACGGCAACGTCCTGTCGTTCTCGGATGCGTCGGGTAACCAGCTCGTCGTCGGCATCGACTCGGACGGGTTGCCCTTCCTCCGCGAGTTCGATGGCGCCGACTTCACTCGAGCTGCCGGGACGATGCCCATCAGTGACACGCGTTGGACGCTCCTCACCCTCTCTGTCTCGGGCTCTGACGCCACCCTGTATGTCGATGACGCCGCCGCCGCCAGCCTATCCGTGGCCACCGTTCCCACCGGCGCCACGGTCCACATCGGCTCAGACCCTGGTGCCGCCCAGCCCTTTGTCGGATTGCTCGGGCCAGCAGTTGTCTTCAGCGCGGCCCACAGCGGTGCCGAGCTTCTCCACGGCACGAACGCTCAGGTCGGGTGGCTCGGGCTGCCCAACGTCGCGCACCGTTGGCTTCTCGGCCAGCACGCCGGAGACCTGAGCACGCACGTGGTCGACGATGTTGGAGGCGTTCCGCTCGAGCACCAGGCCGCGACTGTCGCGATGCGCCGGTTCGACGGCGTTGACGACTACACGAGCGGCGATGCCTACACAGGGGCGGGCAAAGCCTACGAGAAGGACGGCGACTGGACGATCCTGATGTGGGTCCGAGCGGATAGCACCGAGTTGAGCACCGGCGACGTGGCGTTCGGGATCACCGAGGGGGCAGGGGCGCTCTACTTCCCCTACTACCTGCTGTCAGTCGACTCCGGGCTTGGCAACATGATGTTCACGTCGAACGATCAGACTCACTCGCACAGTTTCTCCATCCAACCCCAGAGTTTTGATGGTCGGTTCCACCTCGTGGCCCTCGAGGATAGCTACGTCGGCACCGAGACGAACGGGGATACGACCGGGCAGCTGCGCTACCAGGTCGACGACGGCCAGGCCATCGCAGACGCGGCGCCCTATGACCGGCCGGTCTGGCCATCGTTCGCAGGAACCGAAGACAGGCTGACCGTAGGCTGCAGAGCCTATGGCCACGTCCCGGCGGTTACAGGGTTCTGGAAGGGAGATGTCGCCGGCGTCGCCTGGGTCGCTGACACGCTCGTCACCAACAGCAAGATCGACGCCATCTACGCGGCCGGACCCGCTGGCTTCGCTGCGGCGGTGGAAGCTGCTGCGACCACCGGAACCGTCGAAATGCTCTCCGCACTCGGCAATCCCGGGCCGGCCTCCAGCTACGGTCCCGACCTCGTCCATACCGGCAGCGTCGCGGTCACCGAGCAGAGTGAGGGGACCGAGCTCGTCACCGAGAAGCCTCCGCTTGCGCAGGCGGCCAACGCCGTCTCGCTCGATGCAGCAAACGACGACATGCTCGTGACACAGGGATGGACGGGCGCCGGAAGCTGGACCTTTGGCACATGGGTCTACACGGAGGCCGGATCGGGCACCCTGGTCGAGTCGGGCGATGGCACTGCATCCAACCGCATCACGCTTGCCGTCGACGCCAACCGTCAGCTTCACCTCTCCGTCGTCGCCGGTGGTAGCCCGGTCGCCGACGTCACGTCGGCCGCAGCGCTCCCCTACAAGGCCTGGCAGCACGTCGCGATGTCCGTGGACGAGGCCGGGGACATTCATGTCTACGTCAACAGCGATGGCCAACCTGTCATCTCGGCACCCCTGCAGCAGTCCATCACCACCAGTCGCCTCAGTCTGGGTGGCTCCTACCTGGGCACCGACACCCTCGATGGTTTGCTCGTCGACGCTGCAGTCTTCGATGGCGTACTCACGGCTGCCGACATCGCGGACTGGTCGAGCGCTTCGGCTTCCGGCAGCGACTGGCAGAGCGTCGGGGCTCTGCTCCATTGGTGGCCGCTGGACCATGCCTCGGGCAGCACTCCGGTCAGCTTCGCCGACCGTGTGGGTGTGGCGCACCTGGAGGCGTCCGCCGGCCTGACCGTCGACGCCGTGGCCGACGCAGGACCGACCGAGGCAGCGTCCATGGACCTCTACGGCGGGACGCACCTGAAATACTCTGGAGACTGGAATGGCAGCCAGCCGTTCACCCTCAGCACCTGGCTCCGCTGGGGCTTCGACCAGTCGACGACCATGGCGGTGTTCGATCTGCATGGAGACGCCGGCACTGACGACCGGCTGACGCTTCTGGTCAACGCCAGCGGCCAGCTGGTGGTCGAGGTGGAGAGCGAAGGCAGCTCAATGCTGTCGGCGTCGACCTCCGCGCTGACCGCCGAGGCGTGGCACCACGTAGCCGTCACCTTCGACCCAGGCGCGTCCGGCGGTCAGGCGAAGGTCTATGTCGACGGCGCACTGGCGGCGACGGTGCCCGGGACGCCACCCACCACCGCGTTCCAGACCTTCACCCTCGGTGCCAAGGCCGACGCAACGCTCCCGTTCGTGGGGCGCCTGGGCCATACCGCCTGGCTGGACGCCATCGCGGACACGGCGACCGTGGCTGGGTTGGCGGCGAGCTATTCGACGACGGCCCCCGCCAACAGCCTTCACTGGTGGAAGGCGACCGACCCGGCCGCCGCGAATGTCGAGCTCGAAGACCAGCAAGGCAATCGTGACCTCGACGTGGTGGCCCCCAGCGTCTCGACGTCCAACGTCGTCCTCGACGCCCCGACGGCCCAGTAGGAGCCCCGCATGTCACGCGCCATCCTCGTGATGGCGCTGGCTGCGGGCCTCGCGCTCGCGGCCAGCGCCTGCTCGGACACCTCGGTCGACAGCTCGGGCCCGGGTCCCTACCGGGATGAGGTCCCCCCCGAGTGGTCTCCCGGCGCCACGCTGGTCGCCCAGGACGTGGGCCGTACCCACGTCGCGCTGCAGTGGCCGGCGGCTACCGACGACGTCGCCGTCGCGCGCTATCGTCTGTTCGTCAACGGCAAGCCCACGAAGCTCGTCGAGGGCACCAGCCACCTGCTGACCCTGCTGCAGCCGGACACGACGTACGAGGTCATGGTCCAGGCCATCGACGTGGCCGACCGAGCCTCGTCCAACGCGCTGGCCGTCGCCATCCATACCCGGCCGGTCACCCGGCGCGGCCACGGGAGGGCGCGATGAAATTCCCCTTTCAGCCCTTCTCACCGCTCTCACGCTCGCGGTCCCGGCTCAAAGCCCCTCTCTACGTGCTGGCCCTGTCCGCGAGCCTCCTCACCGGCGGCCCTGTGTTGGCCGCCGGTGAGCCCTCTCCCGGAGGCGTCAACGCCGGCACCCTCAAGCTCCCGTCAGGCCCCGCCTCGGTGGCGGGCCTGGCTGACAACGCCTCGCTCTCACCCTTCACCGGTCAAGTCACCTACAGCATCCCCGTCGACATGCCTGCGGGTCGGGCGGGCTTCAAGCCGTCCATGGCCGTCGCCTACAACGGCGCGCTGGGCAACGGCCCCATGGGCATCGGCTGGAGTCTCGTTGCCCCCCACGTCAAACGCAGCACGCGTCTCGGTGTGCCGACCTACACCGACGCCGATGAACTGGACCTGGTCGGCGTCGGTGGCGGTGGTCGTCTCATCGAGGTTACCTCCGGTGCCTACGTCGGCGAGTACCGCGTGGAGGGCAAGGGCAACGCCGTTCGCGTCATCCGTCAGTTCGACGGCTGGGTCGTCACCACGTCCGACGGCACCAAGTACACCTTCGTCGAGCGCCAGTTCGGTGGCGACGGCACCCAGGCGTACTCCTGGTACCTCACCAGCGTCGAGGCGCTCCAGGGCCAGTACGCGACCTTTCACTACGACGAGGTGGTGGCCGATGGCGACGTCTACCTCACCGCCGTCCGCTGGGGCTACAACAGCAGTCAGGGCGGTACCCCCATGTTCGAGGCGGTCTTGGAATATGAGGCACGCGCCGACATCGTGACCAGCTACCGCTCGGGCGACCGCATCGCGACCACCCAGCGCCTGGCCACCATCACCGTCAATGCCCACAGCAACCTCCGCCGCAAGTACCGCTTCACCTACGGCGAGCCGATCGATCCCGACGCCCCGAGCAGCCCCGCCAGCGCCATCGCGACCAGCCGCCTGCTCTCGGTCCAGGTCACCGGCACCGACGACACGCTGGCCCTTCCGACGCTCAGCTTCACCTACAACGGCTACACCGCCCCCGAAAGCGACCTCCTCGACGTCACCGGCCTGGACGGTTGGAACCTCAGCGAACGCGGCGCCACCCTGCTCGACGTCGACGGCGACGGTCTCCAGGACATGGCTCGCTTCCAACTGGGCCAGGAGCGCATGTGGAAGCGCAACCTCGGCGGCGGCGCCTTCGGGCCCGAGCAATCGCTTCCAGGCGCCGACCAGGTCCACCTCGATGACGCGCGACTGGCCGACCTCGACGGCGACCTGCGCCCCGAGCTCATCTACATCGTCAACGACACCTGGCGGGTGTACTCCAACACCGACGGCACCGGCTTCACACAGTACCAGGGCGAGTGGCCCAACACGTTTGCGGTGCCCCTGGTGGACTCCCACTTTGTGCACACCGACATCGACGGCGACCGCCAGACCGACGTGCTCGAGGCCAAGTTCGACGGCCTCAATGTGCGCTGGGGCTCGGTCGACAGCGGTCTGAGCGACCCTGTGCGGCAGGGCATGATCAGCCCGCTGGACCCGGGCCTCGAGGTCGGCGACCGGAACGTGAAGTTCCACGACATGAACGGCGACGGTCTGCCCGACGCGGTGTGGCTGCTGGACGAACGCATGCTCGTGTATTGGGGCCGAGGCGACGGGACGTTTGACCACGAGAACCGAGCCGACTGGACGTATCCCTGGGGCGAATTCGACTACATCGATACCGATGATGTCCGCATTGCCGACCTGAACCGCGACGGGTTGATGGACCTGGTCTGGCCGGGCGTCAGCAAGGTCTACTGGGCGCGTGGGCTGACCAACGGGTTCGAGAAGGACCCGCGCAGTGTGGCGCGGCCGGAGGGCGCCTACTACGACGACATCGTGACCATCGCCGACATGGACGGCGATGGCGCGCAGGACGTCGTCTGGTCGGGGACCCACGGGATGTGGGTGCTGCGCCTGGCGGGCGCGGCCACCGAGGCGAGCCTGAAAACCATCAGCAACGGTCTCGGCAAGACGACGACGTTTGCGTATACAACTTCGACGATTCAACAGCGCGACGCGGAGGTGGCGGGGCTTCCGTGGAACGACACCTTTCCGCTGACGCAGGCGGTCGTGAAGTCCGTGACGGTCGACACCGGGGTCGTGGAGGAGGAGGAGCGCGTCGTGGCGACCGAGATCCGCGACGGGTTCTGGGATGTGGCCGAGCAGCGTTTTGGCGGCTTCCTGAAGTCGGTGCAGGTGACTCAGGGCGACACCGATGTCGAGTCGCTGCAGGTCACCACGACCTACGAGAAGGGGGAGGGCACCAGCCGGGTGTTGCGCGGTATGGCCTCTACCGTGGGGCGCGAGGATCTGACGGGGCATGTCTTCGATGACGTGCAGAACGTCTACGACGCCCAGGTGATCACCAGCCTTCCCGCGGACGAGCCGCTGCTACGCGTGGCCAAGCTGATTGAAGCCACGACGCTCACGTGGGAGGGGGAGACCACCGCGCGCTATACCCGTAAGCGAACGGAGCATGACGGCGAGGGCTACCCGACGGCGCAGACCGACGAAGGGGAGGTCGCGTCCAACGGCAACGACCTGGGCGATGACACCACGATTGTCGAGCTGGAATACGCGCCTCGGGATGAGGCGACGTGGGTCCAGGGGCTGGTCTGCCGGAAGACGACCAAGGCGGCGGGCGGCGCTATCGTTGCGGAGGCCTGGACCGTGTACGACCGGGAGCCTGGGGTCGAGCCCGCGGCCTGTACCGCCAGCGAGGGCCTGGTGCGTGCGACCTATGGCTACGTCGCGCCCTACGACACCGAGCCAGCGAAGTGGTTGGAGCTCACCAAGACCGACTACACCACCTGGGGCGCGCCCAAGCTGGTGCGCGAGGCCGGCGTGGTGCGCGAGATCGCGTACGACAGCAACCATCTGCACCCAACGACGGAGACGATCTACGACGGCGTCACGGCGACCGACCTGGTGTGGTCGCTCACCTGGGACCAGACGCTCGGCGTCCCGGAGCAGCTGACGGACCCCAACGGCGATGAGCAGGAGGTCGTGTACGACGCGCTGGGGCGCGTGCTCGAGGTAAAGGGAGATCACGACTCCGACGGAACGCTCGAGACGCTGACGACCTACCAGTATGACTGGCAGACCCACGCCCCACGGCCGCAGACGACGACCATCCGTCACGAGGACAACACGGGACCGGCCAATGGCGAGTCGGTCGCTGTGTTCAACGGGGCCGGCGAGCCGTTGCTGAGCGCGGTGCGCCTGACAAGTGCCTCCTGGATCGTCAGCGGCCATCGCGTGCGCAACAAGCTGGGTAAGACCATCGAGGTGTACAACCCTCGCTTCTGGGGCAGCGCGACGCTACCAACCGGGCCTCCGGACGCGCAGACCGCGCCAGCCGAAGACCTGGCGCACCAGACGGTGGAGTACGACGCGCTGGGGCGGGTCACACGGCAGACGCTGCCCTTGGTGGCCGCCGGGACGACGACCAAAGACACGACCTTCGGGCAGTTCCAGGTGACGTACCAGACGTCGGGGCTGGACCCGGTGACGACGGAGCTGGACGGCCAGGGTCGGATCTTCAAGACGACCCGGACCGTGGGGGGCGTGCTGGAAGAGGTGGCGGCGGTTTGGGACGCCGCGGGGCGCCTCGTTCGCTACCAACTGCAGCCCAACGGCAGCACCAGCGCCCAGCACAACTTTGCGTACGACACCCTGGGGCGTTTGAGGTGGGCTGACGATCCGGACATCGGCGAGCGGACGGTCAAGTGGGACGACAACAGCCGGATCATCGAGACGACCAACGAGGTCGGTGACAGCGTGGGCTACACGTACGACTTCGCCGGCCGTTTGGAGACGCGGTCGAGCACGTCGGCGGTCAACAGCAGCCTCAACGAGACGTTCACCTTCTACTACGACGCGCCCAACACGATCCCGGCTGGGCAGACGGTGGCGCAGGTGGTGGCGGCGCGGCGGACCATCGGACGGCTGGCCGAGGTGGCCGAGAGCTCGACGGGGATCGGGGCCGGCTCGGTGCTGACGTCGTACGACGCGATGGGACGGACGGCGTGGACCGAGCGGACGATCGACGGGCGGAGCCTGCGTAGCGAGACCGACTTTTCGGCGTCGGGTCTGGTGCTGGCGGGGCGGACGCTGACCGCGAACGGGCCGAACTGGGACGTGCGCGTCGAGGTCGAGCACAGCTACGACACGGCGGCTCGGTTGACGCAGCTGCGGCATGCGTTTGATGGGAGTTCAACCTTCTCGAACCTCTGGAGCCTGGTCGATGCGAGGGCCGGGGGCGAGGTGCTCGAGGAGGACTATGGCAACGGGCTGACCCACGTCTACGAGCGCGACGTCCTCGGGCAGGTGGAGCGGTTCACGCTGGACGACACCGTGGGTGGCGCCGGCGGGCCTCATGTGGACCTGGAGTTCACGCGGTTCCTATGGGGCGCTGTGTCCGAGGTCCATGACCTGGCGCCGACGACGGTGGGCGCGAACGATTGGGTTCGTAGCGCCAAGATGACGTACGACGGTGCCGGTCGGCTGACTGAGGCCAAGATCGGCGGGAAGAAGTGGACGGCCGGGGCATGGGACGGGACGACCAGCTGGGACTTCGAGTTCTCGTACCAGTACGACGCGTTGCAGAACATGACGCAGCGTGTGGCGCCTGCTGCGGTGGACGTGTTTGCGGGGAACTATGCGTATGGCGGGTCGGGCGCGGGGCCTCGGCAGCTGACGTCGGTGACGCCGATTGGGGGCGGGGCGGGGCAGTCGTTTGTGTACGACAAGGCCGGCCGGATGGTGCGGCAGTACGACGCGACCAAGACCGCCGGCCAGCGGCAGACGGAGGTGGTTTACGATCCGTTTGACCGGGTGCGGCAGGTGGAGCTGCACTCCGACGGTGGCTCGCCGAGCTACGTCGACCACTGGTACGGGTACGACGGCGAGCGGGTTAGGACGGAGTACCATGCTGACGCGACGGCGTTGGGGGTGCAGGCGCTCGAGGACGAGTGGCGGTTTGGGCCGGGGTTGGTCGTTCGCGGCGATGACATCGAGGTCGTGGTGTCGCTCGGGCCGCGGGCGGTGGCGCGGCTGGAGGTCGACTTTGGGGCTTCGGGTGGGGGCGCGGTGCAGTGGCTGCACCAGACGTTTGGGCCCGGGCCTAGTGTGGTCAGTGATAGCGGTGGGGTGATCCGGCAGGACCGGATGTTTGCGCCGTTTGGGACGATGCTGAAGTCGTACGATGCGGCTGGGGCGGGGGGGATCTCGGCGGTTGCGGATGCGCAGTTGGCGGGGGAGCCGCTTAGCTGGGTCAACAAGGAGGTCGAGCGGGCGACCACGTGGAGTGACCATGGGGCGCGGTGGTATGCGTCCAGGACGGGGAGGTGGTTGTCGCCGGATCCTCCGGTTAAGGGGCCGGGGAAGGAGTTCCTGGCGGCGCCTTGGGACGTGCATCCGTACCAATACGGAAGCCAGAGTCCGGTGGCGTTTTGGGATCCGGATGGGAACAAGCCCCGCCCTCTTACTCAGACAGAGATCGATGCCAATGTTGGAGCCAAGCTCCTGTCCGAGGGCGCTCAGGCAAGATTCGGTGGCCGGAGTTCTAAGGTGGAGTTCCGGAACGGTCTATTTGAGTGCCGGGGATGCGATCGGAAGGGCTTCACGATGTACTGGAGCGTCGAGTCCGCCTTGCGACGGGCTGCCGTGGAGAAGCAAAAGCGGTGGCCCAGCTACTTCGAGAAAGAACGCTCCACCCCATTCGCGAAAGGGCTGCGTTCGGCTCTGGACGAGGTCAAGAAGGGGCTTAAGGAGGCCGCCATCGATGGGGCGGTTTCCATGGCATCGGGTGGAGCCATCGTAGCTCTCAAGCTGATCGATATGTTGAAGCATATCCAGCGCGCCCGTCAGGTCTCGCTCGGCATAAGCAAGGCCAAAGGCTTCGACTGCGCATCCTGCGCGAAGAAGATCGCTGCAAAGCTAGACGCTGAAGGGATTCCCTATAGTTTCATCCGGGTGAGCGACGGTGCGGGGAAACTCAAGTATGGCGGCCTGTGGAGCGACAAGGCCCGCAAGATAATTGGGCAGGGTGAGCACATCGGTATCGAAGTTCACGGTGTCGTATTCGACAACATACACAAGAGGGGCATGTCTCGCAGGGTCTGGGTCAAGGACATTCAGACCCATGGCTCCAAGAAAGTGGACTATCCTGATGCGGATGACATCGACTAGGCTTGTTCCATGCTGACTGAGCTCCTTCGCGAGATTCGCAAACGTCCCGGCATTCGCTTGCCCGCGGCCACCTTGACTGCGCTGGAAGCCTATTTGAACGGCTTGTTTGAAGGAATCGAAAGCGCCAGCGCCGGGCAGCTGCCGACCGCGGAGACGGTTGAGCTCTGGAACGGATTCGTCAGCTATGTTTTGGAGTCGTACTCGCCCTTGCCACGAGCCGCTGGCTGGCGACGGGCGATCACGTTTCACTCGTTCGACGATGCGAGTGCCCTTGAAGACTTCTTTGAACTCTACGAACGATACCTTCGCGAACGGGAAACCCATGACGCAACTCCCCCTCAAACACCCCCTCCCGAGGGAAAGGTCTGAACCGGCCCTCGAAACACCCCCTCCCGAGGGAACGGTCTGAACCTGCCCACGAGACGGAACACCCCCTCCCGAGGGAAAGGTCTGAACCAGCCCTCGAAACGCGAAAACCCGACGGATCCGGCTCGAGTCGGATACACGTCGGGCACTGCGCTCTTGGCGAACGCCAGCAATACTAGGCTGTTACTCAGGAGGGGGAAGGCCGGCGCGAGGGA
>Ga0207422_1002736_pt1 | contig 21527 bp, 19 predicted proteins | sample MarCyaLeptolynsp_FD_187757 | JGI IMG/M metagenome (GOLD analysis project Ga0207422, IMG submission 187757) | Marine cyanobacterial communities from Panama - species 1 Leptolyngbya sp. (SPAdes) | ecosystem: Environmental > Aquatic > Marine > Unclassified | place: Panama: Panama City | collected... | reverse complement strand
GGGCGAGATCGTTCTGCCTCTCGATGAGCCTGCACCGTTCTACCCGCCCACGCCGCTGGGGTACGACGGCAAGCCGCAACCCGAGGAACCCAAGCCTCCCTACACGCCACGTCCCTGGCGCTATGAAATTGATACTGCCCACATCAAGGGTCGGCTGACCTGGCCGCAAGGCGGCATTGAACTCGATGAATTCGCAGTCAAGGGCGAAGCGATCGATTTGTCCGTTGCAGGCAGCGGTCATATTGCGGTGAGGGATGATGGCTCCGTTGCGGACGTCGAGGTGTCTCTCAAGACCAAACCTGTGGCCATCAACATTCCGAATGTCACTATAGGAATTGCGCGGGTTGACGGTCTGGAGGCCTCGCTACGCTATCGACCAGACGATGGCGCACTGGAAATCGGCAATGCCTCGATGACCCTGGGCGAGGGCTTCGTCTCCATTGCAGGGTCAATTGAGGGACTGGATGGTGGGCCGTTGTCGATGGTGCTCAACGGCGAGATAGAGCAACTCCTGACAAGCGATTTAATGCAGGTCTGGCCACCGCGGGTCGGCTCCGGGGCACGCGACTGGGTCGAGGCCAACATATCTGGTGGTTTTCTAGATCGCGGCGCTCTCAAAATCGATGCGCCGGATGGCGTGCTCGACCAGGCACCACTGCCGGATGAAGCTGTTTCATTGGATGTGCAATTTGCCGACATGCAGGTCCAGTATCTGCGGGGGCTCTCTCCTATCCGCAACGCGCGGGGCAAACTCATCCTGACGGGGAACAGTTTCGAAGCACGATTGACCGGCGGAGAAATTTCGCCGCCATCGGGTGGCCTGATCCAGGTGTCGGATGGAACCTTCAAGACAAAGGACTTTCACCTGAGGGGTAATGATGCCTTTGTGGATGTTCAGACAGCAGGCTCGATGACCGCAATACTTGCGCTGATTGATCAGGAGCCGCTCGGCTACATCAGCGGGTTTGGTCTTGACCCAAATGACGTGTCCGGCACCGGGTCAGCCCGCATCCAGGTAACCCTCCCGATGCGTAGTCAGTTGCGCTTTGCGGACGTGGCATTCGGTGTCTCTGGCACCTCGACGCAGCTGGATATGCCGGACCTGAGTGAAGGTGTGACGCTGAATGGAGGTGATATGCGCTTCACGGTGTCAAACACCCAGCTGAAGGCAAATGGTACTATGCGCCTTGCGGGCACCCCCATCACGCTGGACTGGGTGGAGGATTTCAATGCCGGCAGCAGACCAAGCAGTACCTTCAATATCAGCGGCGTTTTTGACGACGCAACGCGCGTGCAACTTGGCGTGGGGGTGGTCCGCAATATCCAGGGCGCATTGCCCGTGCAGGCAACGCTCAAGGGCCGTGGACCGGACATCGTCACGGCGGAGTTTGAGGCCGACCTTGGACCGGTCACGGTGCAGGAGCCTTTGATTGCCTGGCGCAAGGACCCCGGTGTCCCCGCCACGCTTGCTGGCACCTACACACAGGCCGATGACGGTAGCATTACTCTGTCCGGCATGAGCATGTCCGGTCAGGGCGTACAACTTCAGGGAAGCGCCTTTTTTGGTCCCGGCGGGACAATGCAGAATGCCTCCGTATCACGGCTGCTGCTCGCCAACGGCACTGATCTGTCCGGGATTGCCGTGCGGTCACCTGAAGACGGCGCGGTTCGCATTGACGTGAATGGTCCGGTGTTTGATGCGCGAGACTTTCTTGATGACTTGTTTGCTGACAGCCCTCCTGCAGACGCTGAGGATCCATCTGACGAAGTCATTCTTGCGACAGCCAACGTGAACCGTGTGACTGCTCATGGAGGTGAGGCGCTCAGTGGAGCTACTGCTTCTTTGAAGATGGTGGGTTCACGCATGCAACAATTGTCCGTTGACGGTGTATTTGAAACCGGCGGCAATCTGGATATCGAGATGAAGCCAACCACCTATGGCACACGCAAGGTGGAGGCGACCTCACAGAATGCGGGCGCCGTTCTGCGGAGCCTTGATCTCTACGACAACATGGAAGGCGGCAATGTCGAGTTCGATGCAGAGATTGATGACCGTGTTGACGGCAGCCCGCTGGAAGGGCGGTTGACGGGCGATACACTGCGCATCCGCAATGCGCCCATTGTCGCGAATGTTCTGACCCTGGGATCACTTACCGGTATCAGCGATACTCTGCAGGGTGAAGGCATTCTGTTCACCCGGCTGGACGCACCGGTCAGGGTCAACGCGCGGGCGATTGACTTGAAGGATGCAATCCTGTCAGGGCCGGCGATAGGCGCGACAATCAAGGGCCATGTTGACCGTGAGACCGATGAAATCGATCTTGGCGGAACAATCATTCCCGCTTACACGGTCAACAGCTTTCTCGGGAACATCCCGGTGCTGGGCGACATACTCGTCGGCCGCGAGGGCGAGGGCGTGTTTGGAATTACCTACGGCATCTCCGGCGTGTCTGACGATCCGGAAGTCACCGTGAACCCCGCCGCCGCATTGCTTCCGGGCATATTGCGGCGCATTTTCGAGATTGGCGGCAGCTCAAGCGAAGAGGCGCCGACCAATAAAACCGATACCAGTGCTCCTGAGAATCCAGATGCGACCGCCGGTGTTGCACCGCCCAGCACGGCGCGGGGTCCTGAAGAGGGCGGCTAGGCTTTTCTCAGCAATACGTGGCGTTTTTTGCCAGCTGAGAGTTTCACGGACCCTTCCCGCAGATCATCGTCGCCGATGGCGCGGCGCCAGTCGGTAATCTGTTCGTCATTGATGCGGACACCGCCACCCTGGACAAGACGCCGTGCTTCGCTTGTCGAGGCGCTGAGTTTTGCGTCGACCAGAGCTGTAAGCAGGCCAAGGCCGTCCGCCCAGGCATCCGATTTTATTTCAATGCTTGGAAGGTCCGCTGCAACCGATCCTTCTTCAAAGGTCTTGCGGGCGGTTTCTTCAGCAGCGGTCGCTGCATCTCGGCCATGCGCCATGGCTGTGGCCTCGGTCGCCAGCACCTTCTTCGCCTCATTGAGTTCAGCACCTTCCAGCGCTTCCAGGCGGGCGATGTCATCCAATGGGAGATCGGTGAACAGGCGCAGAAGCTTGCCCACATCCGCGTCCTCGCAATTGCGCCAGTACTGCCAGTAGTCGTAGGCAGACAACATGTCCTCGTTCAGCCATACGGCACCGTCGGCCGTCTTACCCATCTTGGTGCCGGAGGATGTGGTTAGTAGCGGCGAGGTCAGGCCGACAAGCTCCGCGTCATCCATGCGGCGGCCAAGGTCGATGCCATTGACGATGTTGCCCCACTGGTCCGATCCGCCCATCTGCAGCGTGCAGCCATACCTGCGGTTCAACTCGGCAAAATCATATGCCTGGATGATCATGTAGTTGAATTCCAGGAAGGAGAGGTTTTGCTCACGCTCAAGTCGGGCTTTCACGCTCTCAAAGGAAAGCATCCGGTTGACGGAGAAATGACGCCCCACATCCCGCAGAAAGTCCACGTAGTCGAGACCGTCGAGCCATTCTCGATTGTCCACCATCAGCGCGCCGGTGGGGCCGTCATCGAAGCTCAGGAACTTGCTGAAGACCTTGCGGATGCCGTCTTTGTTCTTCTCTATCTGTGCGTCATCCAGCAATGGGCGGGCACTGTCACGGAAGGATGGGTCGCCAATACGCGTCGTCCCGCCGCCAATAACAACGATGGGGCGGTGCCCGGCCTGCTGCAGGGCCCGCAACATCATGATCTGCACCAGAGATCCGGCATGAAGGCTTGGGGCTGTGCAGTCAAAGCCGATATAGCCGGTGACGATCTCCTTAGACAGCTTGTCTTCCAGAGCCTCAACATCCGAACACTGGGCAATGAAGCCGCGGTCATTGAGGTGGGTCAGGAGGTCTGAGGTGTAGCTCGTCATGATCAAGGTGCTCTTTGTCAGGCAAATCCGGCAGAAATCTTTGGCCACACGGCATTGGTTCCGTGAGGGCGGGGGATTAGCATGTTGAGGTGCTGACCGAAAGCGCCAAGCAGGATTGCTGACCTGCACCAGATGAACCTGACTGTGACCGGAGCCAATCAATGCCAGCTGCCAACCGACTTTACCGGGCTATCGGTTTAATGAGCGGGACATCCATGGACGCCGTTGATGCGGCCATTCTGACCACGGACGGGCATTTTCATGTCGAGCCCGGCCCTTCCCTGGCGATCCCCTATCCCCGCGCCCTGCGCGACAGGGTTGCTGGTGAGCTGGCGCAGGCCATGGCGCTAACCAGGCCGCATCCGTTGCCATCATCTCTTGTTGATCTGGAGCGCGACATCACGGCCATGCAGGCTGATGTGGTGAACCAGCTGCTGGTTGAAGCCGACATACCGGCGTCGGACATAGACGTGATCGGCTTTCACGGGCAGACAGTCGCCCACCGGCCTGACAAAGGATGGACCCTTCAACTCGGTGATGGTGCATTGATGGCTGCGGAGACCGGCATTGATGTTGTCAATGATTTCAGATCGGCGGACGTGGCGGCTGGTGGGGAAGGCGCCCCGTTTGCCCCCTTGTACCATCTGGCTCTGGCCCATGACATGAGTGGTCATCCGCTCGCGGTTTTGAATCTGGGCGGCATCGCCAATGTGACATGGATAGGCGCTGCGGATGGCGTGGACCCCATTGCGTTCGACACCGGACCGGCAAATGCGTTGATTGATGAGTGGGCTTTGCGGCACACCGGTGAGCCCTTTGATCACAACGGCGCCTTGGCCCGGGCCGGCACTGTTGATCGGGATGTGCTGCAGTCCATGCTCAAGAACCCGTACTTTGACAGGCGCCCGCCCAAGTCGCTGGACCGGCTGGATTTCTCAGGAGAGGCGGCTGATCACCTGACCGACAAGGATGGGGCAGCCACGCTGGTTGCGTTTACCGTTGAGAGCGTGGCGCGTGCGCTGGAGCATCTGCCTGAAGCGCCAAAGCAGTGGATTGTCGTAGGTGGCGGCCGGCGCAATCCGGTTCTGGTGGGAGAGCTTGCCCGGCGTCTGGGGGTGCGGGTCATTGCAGCGGAAGAAGCAGGGTGGCGCGGTGATACCCTGGAGGCAGAAGCCTTTGCCTATCTGGCCGTACGCAGCCTTACGGGGCTGCCACTGTCCTTGCCGACAACAACCGGAGTGTCGGACCCGATGACCGGCGGCACGCTGCACAAAACCAGCACACGCGCCGCCTGACATCAGTATTTGGCTTAGCTGTCTTCCTTGGCCTTCTGGTCTTCTTCAAGGCGGCGGTCGAGATAAGCTGCGACCGTATCCAGCATCTGCTTGGAGCCCTGCTCGAAGAAGTGGTTGGCACCCTTGATCACTTCCTGATCAATGGTGATGCCCTTTTGCGCACGCAGACGTTCAACGAGTTTCTCAACATCATCAACCGGCGCCACCTGATCCTGATCGCCCGATACAAAGATGCCGGAGGACGGGCAAGGGGCCAGGAAGCTGAAGTCATAAGAGTTTGCCGGCGGTGCCACGGAGATAAAGCCGTCAATCTCGGGACGGCGCATCAACAGCTGCATGCCGATCCAGGCGCCAAAGGAGAAGCCGGCGACCCAGCAGGTGCGGCTGTCGACATTGTATGTCTGAAGCCAGTCCAGAGCCGCAGCAGCGTCGGACAGTTCACCAATGCCGCCGTCAAACCCGCCCTGACTGCGCCCGACACCGCGGAAGTTGAACCGCAATACCGAAAAGCCGCGATTGGCGAACATGTAGAACAGCTCATAAACCGTCTGGTTGTTCATCGTGCCGCCGAACTGTGGGTGCGGATGCAGAATCAGCGCGATCGGCGAGTTCGGTTTGCCTTGATGGTGGTAGCGGCCTTCGATACGACCGGCAGGGCCGTTGAAAATCACGTCGGGCATGGATGGTTTACACGGCGGGGTAAGTGGTTGGATTGGCTGATAAATCCCGTCAACTAAGTTGGGTTTGAACGCCAAATCTGACCGGAAGCCCATTTATTGTGGGCTTTTTCCCGCATCCTTTTCTTGACTAAATAACTCGGGTTTATTATCTCTGGCATAGATCGAACCAGTCTGACGCTTCTCTTAGCATAAGCAGCTGGCGCGATTGCAAGCATTCCGCGCGAGGTCAGCGCTGCGGCATGTGCGTTACTGCCACGACGGGTCATGTAGTGGCATCTGAATATCGGGGGTCCTAGGCGGGATTGTTGCCTCCCTTTGCACGGGCGCAAGGGAGGTGGACAGGAACGTCGCATAACGTCGCTGCCGGGGGACGGCTACGGCGAAGGAGAAGACCTATGAAACTCAGCACAAAAGGCCGCTATGCGGTCATGGCCATGGCCGACCTTGCCCGTTTCGGTGGCAAGAAGCCCGTTTCTCTTGGTGAGATTGCCGGTCGTCAGGAAATTTCCCTGTCCTATCTGGAGCAGCTTTTTGCCAAGCTCCGCCGCGCAGGCATTGTCAAAAGTGTGCGTGGCCCCGGCGGTGGATACCATCTGGCGCGCGATCCCGATGAGATTCAGATTTCAGACATCATCCTTTCTGTGGATGAGCCTATTAAGGCGACCCGTTGTCCCGAGAGCACCGGCGAAGGGTGCCTGGGCAATGGCAACCGCTGCATCACCCATGACCTTTGGGATGAGCTGAGCCGCCAGATCCACCTCTTCCTGAGTGGCGTATCACTGGGGGATGTCATCAACCGCCGCGTGCTTGGGCGCAGTGGTGTGTATGAGGAGACAGAAGACACCGTGTCTGTGTCACCTGCCGCCGCTCCGGTGTCGCAACCCACATCAAGCCAGCCAGTATCCGGCCAGCCCGGCTATGCCGGGGCATCAGTAGCCGGCGAGTAAGTCGGCTCTATCAGGCCCAACCCGCAACCCTCAGGACGTTTGAAGACACGTGGCTCAGGCAACCACATATCTCGACCACAATGCGACGGCTCCGCTTCGCCCGCAGGCGCGCGATGCCATGGTGACAGCCATGGATGCGCTTGCTGGCGGGGGCAACCCGTCCTCCGTCCACCGGGCGGGCCGGGTGGCACGGCGTATTGTGGAAGATGCCCGGAGCAATGTGGCGTCCCTCGTAAGCGCTGTTCCCGACGAGATTGTTTTTACGTCGGGCGGCACAGAGGCAAACAGTCTGGCCATTCTCGGGACACTGGCGTCAGGTGCTGTTGATCGGTTGATCGTGTCGGCAACCGAGCATGCCAGTGTCATTGATACGGCTGCTGCAAGTGGAGCAGATGTCACCGAGTTGGCGGTTGATGCAGATGGCGTGGTCGATATGAAGGCGCTCGCCGAAGCATTGATATCGGACAGCCGCCCGGCGCTTGTGTGCGTCATGGCATCGAACAACGAGACTGGTGCCGTTCAGCCGGTCCTGCAGGTCTCTGAGCTTGCTAAAGAGCATGGTGGCCGCGTGCATGTGGATGCTGTTCAGCATGTGGGCAAAATGCCGCTCTCAGCTTTGAGTGGTGCCCATACCATGGCGCTTTCGGCCCACAAGATTGGTGGGCCACAAGGCGTTGGCGCGCTGGTTGTGCGCGGCAAAGGCAAGGTTGAGCCGATGCTGCGTGGCGGTGGTCAGGAGCTTCGCAGGCGTGCGGGAACTGAGAACGTTGTCGGCATTGCAGGGTTCGGAGCTGCGGCGCAACTTGCGTCCGAAAGCCAGAAGCAGATGCAAAGTCTTGCGGTTTGGCGGGATGCGATGGAGCGTCGGGCTGTTGAGGATGCCGCTGCTGCAGGCCATCGGGCTGCGGTGATCTGCCCTGCGGCTGAGCGATTGCCAAACACAAGCTGCATTGCCTTTGATGGGGTGAAGGCTGAGACGCTGTTGATGGCGCTTGATCTGTCCGGCATCTGCGTCAGTTCCGGCTCGGCTTGCTCGTCCGGAAAGGTAGCTCGCAGCCACGTGCTTGAGGCGATGGGCATCAGTGATGGCCTGACTGGCGGTGCGATACGAATTTCCATGGGGTGGAACACAACCGGGCAGGATGTGGACCGGTTCTGCGCCGCCCTTGACCAGGCATTGAGCAAAATTCGTCCCGCTGAGGCGGGTCACATATCCGGTGAGGGCGCGACCGCCCAAACCGCAGGTGAGTAGGTAAGAGTATGGCAGCAGTTCAGGAAACAGTGCGTGATGTCGAAGGCCTCGGCCAGGGCGACAAGTACAAATATGGTTTCTATACGGACATTGAGAGCGACAAAGCTCCCAAGGGCCTGAATGAAGACATCGTTCGTTTCATCTCGGCCAAGAAGGGCGAGCCGGAATGGATGTTGGAGTACCGTCTGGAAGCATTCAGCCGTTGGTTGGATATGGAAGAGCCGGACTGGGCAAAGGTCAACTATCCGAAGATTGACTATCAGGACTACTATTATTACTCCGCACCCAAGAGTCAGGGCGACGGCCCGAAGAGCCTTGATGAGGTCGACCCAGAGCTTCTGCGCACTTATGAGAAACTCGGCATTCCTCTCAACGAGCAGAAGATGCTGGCAGGTGTGGCCGTGGACGCCGTGTTCGACAGCGTGTCGGTGGTGACAACCTTCAAGGAAAAGCTGTCGGAAGCCGGTGTGATCTTCTGCCCGATTTCCGAAGCCGTGCATTCCCACCCTGAACTGGTGAAGGAATATCTTGGAAGCGTTGTTCCTTCCACGGACAACTATTTTGCGGCTCTCAATGCTGCGGTCTTCTCTGACGGGTCATTCGTTTACATCCCCAAGGGTGTACGATGCCCTATGGAACTGTCGACGTACTTCCGCATTAACGAACGTGACACGGGCCAGTTCGAACGCACGCTGATTATTGCCGACGAAGGCTCCTATGTGAGCTATCTGGAAGGCTGTACCGCGCCCATGCGCGATGAGCATCAGTTGCACGCGGCAGTGGTGGAGCTGATCACCCACCACGATGCAGAGATCAAGTATTCGACGGTCCAGAACTGGTATCCCGGCGATGAAGACGGCAAGGGTGGCATTTTCAATTTTGTCACCAAGCGTGGTGATTGCCGTGGCGACAATTCGAAGATCTCCTGGACGCAGGTGGAAACCGGCTCTGCCGTTACGTGGAAGTATCCAAGCTGCGTGCTGCGTGGTGACAACTCCTCCGGAGAGTTCTACTCGATCGCCATTTCAAATGGCGCGCAGCAGGTGGATTCCGGCACCAAGATGGTTCATCTGGGCAAGAACACGAAGAGCCGGATCATTTCAAAAGGCATTTCGGCCGGGAAATCGTCAAACGCCTATCGTGGTCTTGTCAGTATTTATCCGTCTGCGGAAGATGCCCGCAACTTCACCCAGTGTGACAGCTTGCTAATTGGCGATAGGTGTTCTGCACATACGGTGCCGTATATTGAAAGCCGCAACCCGACGGCGGTGCTGGAACACGAAGCAACGACCTCGAAACTCTCGGAAGACCAGCTCTTCTACTGCCAGGCACGCGGCCTGCCGGAAGAAGAAGCCGTGGCCCTGCTGGTCAACGGGTTCTGCCGCGAAGTCTTGCAGCAGCTCCCCATGGAGTTTGCCGTTGAGGCCCAGAAGCTTGTCGGCATCTCTCTTGAAGGAAGCGTTGGCTGATGAACATGGGAACCTGGATTGCGATCGGCACTGCCATGGGCATCGCACTAGGAACGGCAATGGATGAAATAGGCACTGGGATCGCGATCGGAATCGCAATCGGTGTTGCTTTGGGCGCCGCAACAAATGCGCGTAAAACGGACAAATAGATATGCTTGAAATCAAAGATCTGCACGTAGAAGTTGGCGGCAAGGAAATCCTCAAAGGGATAGATCTGACACTCAATCCTGGCGAAGTGCATGCCGTGATGGGGCCGAATGGTTCTGGCAAGTCGACCTTGTCCTACACGCTCGCGGGACGCACCGGCTATGATGTAACCGGCGGGTCGATCCTTTTTGACGGCAAGGACCTCACCGAGCTCGAGCCTAACGAGCGTGCCGCGGCGGGGGTGTTTCTGGCATTCCAGTATCCGACGGAAGTACCCGGGGTTACGACAATGACCTTTCTCAAGACGGCGCTTAATGCGGTGCGCGTTGCGCGCGGCGAAGAAGAGCTGGATGCGGTCCGCTTTCTCAAGCTGGTGCGAGAAAAGGCAAAGGCCCTTAACATCACGGACGACATGCTCAAGCGCCCGCTGAATGTCGGGTTCTCCGGAGGCGAAAAGAAGCGTGCCGAAACGCTACAGATGGCCCTGCTAGAGCCGACCCTTGCCGTGCTGGATGAAACGGATTCAGGCCTCGATGTGGATGCCATGCGGGTGGTTGCTGAAGGCGTGAACTCCCTGCGCTCTCCGGAGCGCTCTATGCTGGTGATTACCCACTACCAGCGCTTGCTGGACCACATTGTGCCTGACCATGTGCATATTCTGGCTGACGGTCGGATCGTGAAGTCCGGCCCCAAGGAGCTGGCGCGCGAAGTTGAAGAGTCCGGCTATGCAGATATCAAGAGTGACGCGGCATAACCATGGTACGATCAGTCCTTCAGCCCCTGGATATTGAAACCGGCTTCGTGGATGGCCATGCGGCTGTTAGCGCAGATTTGCCCGGCAACGCCCGAGACAAAGCCATAAAGGCCTTTGCGGCAGATGGACTGCCGCACCGGCGTCTTGAAGAGTACCGCTACTTCGACCTGCGCCAGATGCTGGCCAAGGTCGGCCCCTTGGCATTAACGCCTGCTGCCGATGATGCGGTTGCGGCGGACTCCGCGACGCGTGTCTTTGAGGAAATCGACCGGCATGTGGTTGTCGTCATCAACGGACACATGAATGCCGAAAAATCGTCACTGGCCGATCTTCCAGCGGGTGTCGAACTCTCCAGCTATTCAGACGTGCTTGGTTCCGGCGCTCCATGGGTCAATGACGCGTTCGCATCCGCTGAAGGCCCGAATGACTCAATTTCGGCTCTGAACCTTGCCTATGCTGCGGACGGTGTGGCGCTCCGCGTGGCGCCCGGCGTCAAAGTTGACAAGCCAATTGAAGTCAGGTGGCTCTCCTGCGGCACCGAAAGCTCCCACCATCATGCCCGCAGTGTCGTGGTCGTTGAGGAGGGCGCTGAGGTAACACTACTTGAAACGCGCGGCGACGCAGAAGCGGCGCCGGTCTTTGCCACCAATGCCTTGAGGATGGTGGTGGGTGATCACGCTACCCTGCGCCATGTCGCGGTCTATGCGGACGGTGAAGCATCCGTGCGCGTGGCGCAAAAGTCGGTCACGCTCGGTGAGGAATCAGATTATCAGTCGCTTGGTCTCGCCGTTGGTGCGGGACGTGCCCGGACCGGCGAGCATGTGCATTTCGCGGGTGAGAATGCCAAGGGCAGCATCAACGGACTGTCACTTCTGCGCGGCAAGGCAGTGATGGACAATACCCTGTTCGTTGATCACGCCGTACCCAATTGCGACAGCGAAGAAACTTACCGTTCTGTGCTGGATGACACATCACGCGGCGTATTCCAGGGCTCCATTCTGGTGCGGAAGGATGCGCAAAAGATCGACAGTCAAATGCAGGCACGGGCGCTTCTCCTGTCCCGCAAGGCAGAGATGGATGCCAAGCCCATGCTGGAGATCTACGCGGACGATGTAGTCTGCGCCCATGGGTCAGCCATCGGTGAGCCGGACCAGAATGCGATCTTCTATCTTATGAGCCGTGGCATTGACGAGAAGACCGCGCGGGCATTGCTCGTCGCCGGATTTCTTGATGACGTTGTTGACGGCTTCGATACAGGCGACATTTCAGTTGCTCTGAAGACCTTGCTGGCAGAACGCCTCGGCGCGCCGGAAGACACTGTGCAGGAGGTCGCTTTATGAACACTGCGGCAACCATCGCAAAGCCAGTGACAAGTTCGGGCGCAGCATTTGATGTGGAGAGCGTGCGGGCGGATTTCCCGATTTTGTCACGGGAAATTTACGGCAAACCGCTGGTTTATCTCGACAATGCAGCATCGGCACAAAAACCGGTTCAGGTGCTGGACGCCATTCGCGACGCCTATGCCAATGACTACGCCAATGTCCATCGTGGTTTGCACTATCTTGCCAATGCCTCGACCCAGGCGTTTGAGGATGCCCGCGAGAAAGTGCGTGCACTGCTGCATGCACCGACGACGGATGAAGTGATCTTCACCAAGGGCGGCACCGAGGCGATGAACCTCGTGGCGCAGGGATACCTGCAGCCCATCATCCAGCCCGGTGACGAAATCATTGTTTCAATGATGGAACACCATTCCAACATCGTACCGTGGCACTTCATGCGCGAGCGTCATGGTGCGGTGTTGAAATGGGTGCCGTTGCTTGAAGACGGATCATTGGACATGGCGGCCTATGAGGCGATGCTTGGCCCGAAGACAAAGTTCGTCGCGATGACCCATATGTCCAATGTTATGGGCAGCGTGGTGGATGCGAAGAAAGTCACAGAGCTGGCTCATGCCAATGGCGCAGCCGTGCTCATTGATGGTTGTCAGGGTGCCGTCCACCTCGACGTAGATGTTCAGGAAATCGGCTGCGACTTCTACGTTATGACCGGTCACAAGCTTTATGGGCCCACCGGCATCGGCGCGCTGTACGGCAAGGCACAATTGCTGGCTGAGATGCAGCCCTATCAGGGCGGCGGCGAAATGATCCGCGAAGTCCATATGGATGAGATCACCTATGGTGATGCGCCTCACAAGTTCGAGGCGGGCACACCGCCGATCGTCCAGGCTATCGGCCTGGGTGCTGCCATTGACTATGTAAACAGCATCGGACCGGCAGCAGCCCGTGCTCACGAGCAGGACCTGATCAGCTATGCAACGACGCAGGTACAGGACCTGAACTGGATCACCATTCACGGCACCATGCCAGGCAAGGGTGCGATCCTGTCCTTCTCCATGGACGGCGCGCATCCGCATGACCTTGCGACGATCGTGGATCGGTCAGGTGTCGCGATCCGGGCCGGTCAGCACTGTGCTGAGCCGCTGATGGCACATCTGGGTATTCCCGGCACTGCGCGGGCCTCATTTGCGATGTATAATACGCGCAGCGACGTGGACGCATTTGTATCCGCGCTTGAAAAGGCGCGGGAGTTTCTTGGGTAATGGATCATCCGATGACTGAAACACAGACAGACGCCGTCAACACGTCCGGCGAGGTAGCCGCAAACGATGCGCAGATCAACGCATCAGCGATACCGCAAGGTGAGTTGGACATGCTGACCGATGATCTGATCGGTGCAATCAAGACGGTCTATGACCCGGAAATCCCGGTCGACATCTACGAGCTGGGCCTGATCTACAAGATTGATGTATCGGATGATCGGGACATCGAAGTGGATATGACGCTGACAGCCCCAGGCTGTCCCGTGGCTGGTGAGATGCCCCAATGGGTCAGCGATGCTATCGGTTCTGTGGATGGTGTTGGCGACGTGAAGGTAAACCTTGTGTTCGACCCGCCCTGGACGCCGGAGCGAATGTCGGAAGAAGCAAAGGTCGCCCTTAATATGTTTTGAGACCCAACCGTGTCCCTTGAACACGGATCAGGTCGTAAGCACATATCAGGGTGAAGCTGAGAAAGTAGAGTGATGGCAGGACAGGTAATTACACTGACAGATACGGCAGCCGAACGGATCAAGGCGATCATTGCCAGATCTGAAGAGCCGATTGTGGGTGTACGCCTAGGCCTTGAAAACGCTGGGTGTGCCGGCATGGCCTATAAGCTGGATTACGCGACCGAAATCGCTCCGCTGGATGAAGTGGTGACGGACAAAGACGTAACCATTCTCATCGACGCAAAGTCGATCCTCTTCCTGCTCGGCATGGAAATGGACTACGAAGAAACCAAGCTGCGCTCGGGCTTCGTGTTCAACAATCCGAACCAGACGGATGCCTGTGGCTGCGGCGAGAGCGTGACGCTGACGCCTGCTGCCCCGGTAGCGGAGGAACGCCCCTCGACCTAGCCGTCGCGATACGGCATTTTCCTGTCATGGCCGTATCCTCAGAATATCTCGACTTCCTGATTGAAATGCTGGTCCCGCTTGGACCGGTCAAATCACGAGGCATGTTTGGCGGCTCGGGCCTGTTCGCGGACGGGCTGATGTTCGCCCTCATTGCGAATGAGGTCCTGTACCTCAAGGCGGATGAGCAGACCCAGCCGGCATTCGAGGCCGAGGGCATGGCGCCGTTCACCTACGAGACCAAGGCCGGCAAGCGGGGCGTGATGTCCTATTGGCAGGTGCCGGAGCGATTGTTCGATGAGCCGGAGGAGTTCGTCACCTGGGCCCGTGATGCAGTGAGCGTGGCGCTCAGGGCAGATGCCGCCAAGCCGCCGTCCCAGCGTAAGGGCCCCGGGTCATCGTCAAAACCCAAGAAACCTTGGACCAAGAAGAAAACTGTCCAGAAGAAATCGCGCACGAAAAAGGCGGCGGAATCATAAGACCCGCCGCCTTTTTGCCTGAGTATCTGAGGGACTAGTTGCCCTTGAACTCTGCCGGGCGCTTCTCGAGGAAGGCCTTCACGCCTTCCTTGAAGTCTTCCGTCCGGCCGGCTTCGCGCTGCAGCCAGCGCTCCTTGTCGAGCTGCTCTTCGTAGGTGTTGTCGAAGCTGTCCGCATAGGCTTCGCGGATCAGCCCAAGGGTGCGGGTGGGGCCGGAGGCCAACTCCTTTGCCAGCGTCATGGCTTCATTGATCAGTGCATCATCCTCGTGCACACGGTTGATCAGGCCCCAGTTGAGGGCCGTGTCTGCAGGCAGTTTTTCACCCAGCAGAGACAGTTCTTTCGCCCGCGCAACGCCGATGAGTCGCGGCAGGAGGTAAGTAGAACCACCATCCGGAACAAGGCCGATACGACGGAACGCCTGCAGAAAATAGGAGGATTTGGCGGCGAGAACCATGTCACCCATCAGTGCGAAGCTCATGCCGACACCCGCCGCCGGTCCATTGACGGCCGTGATGAAAGGCATCTTCAGCTTGCGGATTTTGCGCAGGATCGGGTGGTACTTCTGTTCAAGCGCCTGACCGGCATCCGGCTGCGCGTTGGCGCGCTGCTCGCCGGGGCGCTCACCTGGCCGCCCGCCGGCGAGATTGGCGCCGGCGCAGAAGCCGCGGCCTTCACCGGTCATGACTACACAGCGCACACCATTGTCTGGTGTATCGATCCACTCAAGCGCATCGGCCAGGCCTTCCAGCATGTCAGGAGACACAGCATTCAGCGCCTTCGGATCGTTCAGGGTGAGGACGGCAACATCGCCATCCATGTCTACTTTGACTTTATTGAATTCCATGAGGTCTCTCCGGGTAGTGTATTGGATTGATGTCCGTGTCGCGCTAGCGCGAGAAGTTCGGTGCGCGTTTTTCCATGAAGGCCGCAACGCCTTCAGTGAAGTTTGGATGATTGCCACGCTTGCGCTGGGTCTCTTTTTCAAGGTCTAGCTGCGCGTTGAGATCATTGTCGAAGGTCACATCAAGAACCTGCTTGATGTCGCCAAAGGCTTCCGTTGGACCTGCCGCCAGCTTTTCGGCATAGGCCATGGCCTCGTCCATGAGCTTGTCGTCGTCCACACAGGCCCAGATAAGACCCCAATCGGCTGCCTGTTCAGCCGAGAGCTTGTCGCCGCTCATAGCCAGCGCGCGTGTCCGCGCCTGGCCGATCAGTCGAGGCATGAAATAGGTCACACCGCAGTCCGGCACCAAAGCCAGCTTGGGACCGAACACCTGGACGAAACTCGCGGAGCGTGCTGCGAACACGATGTCGGCGGAGAGCGCAAGGCCCACACCGCCGCCGGCCGTCATACCATTCACCGCGCACACAACCGGCTTGGGTAGTTCAGCCAGTTCGCGGATCATCGGGTTGAAACCAATTTCCATACTGTGGGCGACACCGTCACCCACCGTCGCCGACGCGGGTGGCTTGAAACCTGCCGTCAGGTCTGCGCCGGCACAAAAGCCACGACCGGCACCGGTGATCACAAGTGCGCCGATGTCGGCATCATCACGCGTCTGGCGAATGGCAGTGCGCACTTCGTCCAGCAATTGCGGGTTCATGCTGTTGAGCACATCGGGACGGTTCAGGGTGACTACCGCCACACCGGTGTTGTGCTTCTCAAAGGTGATCATATCCATGTCGGGCCGCCTCGCAGTGTTGATTTGCGAGCGACAATACCGGCCCCGCGCCCGCCGTCAAACGGGTGAAGGCCGCGAGGTTACGTAGCCACTTTGTGAGAACGGATTAATCGGAGATGCGACGTAGGGGCAGGCTTGAGTTTTGGTGCGAGGCGCTAGCTGGCGATCGCTTCAAGGTCCGTATCAACTTCCCACTTCACCTGGTTTCGCCCGGCATGTTTGGCCGAGTAGAGGCAGGCATCTGCACGCTTTATGAGATCGCCAATGCTTTCACCGGGCTCAAACAGGGCCGCGCCAAAGGACATGGTGACTGCACCAAGGTTTTCGCCGGTCGACTTCTTGACCAGTTCTTTGCTTTCAATTGTGCGCCGCACCTCGTTTGCCAGCTTAACGCCAGCTGTGAGGTCAGTGTTTGGCAGGATAAGAGCGAACTCTTCACCACCATACCGTGCCGGCTTGAGCGGGTCCTTGATGTGATGACGCATGCACTGGGCGACAAGCTTCAGAACCTGATCGCCCGTCTGATGACCGTAGGTGTCATTGAACTTCTTGAAATGATCAATGTCACCCAGAATGAGCGTGAAGCTGTTGCCGTCGGTTGAGGCCGCTTCCATGCAGGCTGCGACGCTGTCATCGAAGTTACGACGGTTGGGGAGGCCGGTGAGCTGATCGGTTAGCGCTTCGGTCCGGATTTCTTCCATGTTGTTGCGCAGCTGCGTGACTTCGGCCTTGCTTTCCTGCAGGCGCTCTTCCAACTGCTTACTACGGCTTTCCATGGTGCGGGTTGCGGTCACCAGTGTTTCCATCAGCGTCCGCATTTCAGCCGGTGAGCGCTCCGTGTCCAAGGCAGCGCTGACATTGTTCAACGAGTCGCCATAGGCCCCGGTATCCTTGGTGGCAGTTTCCAGCATCTGCATGACACCGGACAATTCATCCTCCAGCTTGCCGCCCATTTCGAGCATGGCGCTGTCATTGTTCGATGGCGTCAGGTGCTTGGTGCGGATCTGGTCCAGGTGTTCAGTGCCAATGCTTTCACCGGCATCTTCCAGCTTCTCAATTTCCCGATTGAGATTGGGGTTGGCGCCAGAGGCATGGGTGTACCAGAGCTCGTAGTTGTCCGGCGTGGGGTCGATCGCGCGCGCGTCCATCTCATTGATGGCTCTCTCAGCCAGTGCTTTTGGATCGGTCATTGTGCTCGCGTCGGTCACGTAAAAACCCCTGAAACTTCCTGTCACCGCCGAAACGTGTGGCGGCTTGGATTGCAATGGAAGGAGCGCCCAGGTTTTTTCTGCCTGTTGATTGGCGGTTCTGCTCCCTCGATGGCGGGTATTGTGCGGTAGACCGCTTAAAGCTGCGTTAAATGCGCCCACATCAAATGATCGCTCCAAGCGCGAGAAAACGTGCATTTCTTGTGAAATTGGCGGGTTCTCGCCACTTGCCGCCTGTCGCGCTATAGTCTTCGTCATGGGAGTGGCATGTGTCTGGAGCAAAAGGCTTTTTCGCCTTCTGGTCGTGCTGGTCCGCAGATTTGTTCTGCCATTGGCAGGTTCAACTGAAAACGCAATTCAATGGGCGCTAGGCAACCCGCGCCCGGAAACAGGTGAGGAAAATTCATGAGCGTTATGGAATCGACGCCCGAAACATCAAACTCAGACGCTATTTCCGACGGCATCCGCGCCATTCTGGATCGCCAGAAGAAGGCCCACATCGATGAAGGCCCTGCGAGCGTCAAGCGCCGCAAGGACTGGATCGACCGCTCGATTGCTCTGCTGGTGGACAACAAGGACGAGATCGTCGACGCCCTGACGTCCGATTTCGGCAACCGCGCCCCGGTGGCATCGCTGATGACGGATGTCATGGGCTCCATCGGTCCGCTCGACCATGCCAAGAAGCATATGGAAAAGTGGATGCGCCCGGAAAAGCGCAAGCTGCAGTTCCCGCTCGGTCTGCTCGGCGCGAAGGCCCATGTTGAGTACCAGCCGCTTGGCACCATCGGTGTGATCAGCCCCTGGAACTTCCCGTTCAACCTGACATTCGCACCGCTCGCCGGCATTTTCGCCGCCGGCAACCGCGCGATGATCAAGCCGTCCGAATTCACGCCAGCCTGTTCCGAGTTGATGGCGAAGATGTTCCGCGAGGCCTATGACGAAACGGAAGTGGCCGTGATTACCGGTGGCCCGGCTGTCGGTGAGGCGTTTTCCAAGCAGCCCTTCGACCATCTGCTGTTCACGGGTGCAGGTTCTATTGCCAAGCATGTGATGCGCGCAGCGTCCGAAAACCTGGTTCCGGTGACGCTGGAACTGGGCGGCAAGTCACCTGTGATCGTGTCCCGCGACAGCGACATTGAAGACGTGGCTGCCCGCGTGATGACCGGCAAGACCCTAAATGCGGGTCAGATCTGCCTGGCGCCGGACTACGTCATGGTGCCGGAAGAAAAGGCGGATGAGTTTGTGGCCGGGGCCCAGAAGGCGGTGACAAAGATGTTCCCGACCATGAAAGACAATCCGGACTACACGTCCATCATCAATGACCGCCACTATGACCGCATCAACGGCTATATCGACGATGCCAAGGCCAAGGGTGGCGAGGTCGTCGAGATCAACCCGGCAAATGAGGATTTTTCTCAGCAGCCCTACAACAAGATTCCGCCGACCATCATCAAGAACCCGACCGAAGACATGAAGGTCCTGCAGGATGAAATCTTCGGACCGGTGCTGCCGATGAAGACCTACAAGGATGTGTCCGAGACCGTTGACTATGTGAACTCAAAAGACCGCCCGCTGGGCCTCTACTATTTCGGCCAGGACGCTGATGAAGAACGCCGGGTGCTGGACAACACCACATCGGGCGGCGTCACGGTCAATGATGTAATCATGCATGTGTCGATGGAAGACCTGCCGTTTGGTGGCGTCGGCCCGTCCGGCATGGGCTCCTATCATGGCGTTGATGGCTTCCGCACGTTCAGCCATGCCAAGGCCGTATATCATCAGGCGAAGGCCAAGATGGTCGCCGAAATGTTCCGTCCGCCTTATGACGACAAGAAGCGCAAACGCGTTCTGTCGATGATCAAGAAGTAGCGCCAGATCGGACTCTACTACTGAAGGGCGGTCCTCCGGGACCGCCCTTTTCTTTGGGGCAATGAAGATGGAAATAGAAACAGAGCGATTGCTGTTGCGGCAATTTCACGAGACAGACTTTGACGTCTACGCGGCAATGCTTGCGGATCCTGAAGTAGCTCGTTTCATTGGAGGCGTCAGGGATAAAATTGGTGCCCGGCAGCATTTCGATGCGGCATGTGCCCATTGGCGGGACCGTGGCTACGGAAAGTTCGCCATTGAGGACAAGGCAAGCGGGAAGATGATCGGCCGCTGCGGCCCAACGCTCCATGGCGACGCCCCTGAAACCGAACTGGGGTGGACCATCGCCAAGGCCTCCTGGGGCTGCGGATACGCAACGGAGGCGGCCTGTGCGTGCGCGGCGTGGATGTTCGAGACGCTCTACTTCACCGAAGTAGTCTCGTTCATTGATCCGGCAAATGTAGCGTCGGTGCGGGTGGCGGAGAAACTGGGCCAGTCATATGCCCGCGATATTCTCTTTGAAAATGAGCCTTTGCGTGTCTACGCCATGACCCGGGACGAGTTCGAGAAAAGCTAGGTGCTCTGAACGCAAAAGTCCCCGCCTGCTGCATCGCCGGCGGGGACTTCCTCACGTGTTGGAACGCAGTCTACCGTCCGATGGTTCGGATGGTCTGCGGAGTGTAGCGATCCTCGTTGAGTTGGCTCGCGTAGAAATTGATTGGTTCTTCCTCGTTGATCATACCCACCAGAATGTAGCGGCCATTGGTGAAGTCGAAGGCGCCCCCCATACTGGAGCCGCAGACTGGCACATCATAAAACACAATCGGGTATTGCTCCTGGACACGCCAAAGTTCACCGCGAGCGTCATAGAGTTCAGCCGACACAATGCCCCAGGTGTCTTCATCCTGATAGAAGACGCGCCGGTTATAGACGTGCCGTGTTGAGGGCTTGAGATTTGCTTCAAGCTGCCAGACACGATGCAGTTCATAGCGTACATGGTCGGTGTTGATGTGGCGCGGACTGATGATCTCGTCGTATGTCAGATTGTTCGAGTACAGATCATAATTATTGTATGGAATGTACGCTTCCTGACGGCCTTTGAGCGTCCAGGTGTAGCGGTCCGGCGCCCCGTTGTAGCCGCCGAACGAGTCTGACGTTGTTGCCCCGTCCGAGTTCGTGCCCGGGTTGTCGTAGGCAATGTTGGGTGCACGGCGCACGCGGCGGGTGCCGGGTGAGTACTGCCAAGCCTTGCGTGGGTCGGACAGGCGGTTCAGTGTCTCGTGCACGAGGATGACGTTGCCGGCCACGCGGGTGGGTTCCAGCGTGTGAAGAATGTACAGCGCAAAGATGTTGTCTAGGTCAGAAGCCGTCTTGAGCGTCGGGTCATTCCAGCGAACGATGGCATCATCCTGAGCTGAATACTTCGTGTAGGAACCTGAAGCTGTGGGGATAACAGCAGCAAACTGGCGCTGAATCTTGTGGTTGGCGAAGCCGAGGAAATGGTTCCAAAGTACCTCGTAGCCGGAATTGGGGATCGGGAACGGCTTGCCCATGAAGGCATTGTCAACGCCGTTGCCTGAATCGGCAATCACACCTGTCAGCGCATTCTTGCGGTTTGCCTCATATACAAATTCCGGCTGCGCACAGCTGCGATGTGATTTGTAGACATTCATCTTGAATGTATCGCCATACTTCTCAAGCAACGCCTTCTGCGGTCCGGCAATCCGGTCAGCGTACTGCGCCATGTTGTCCCGCGTGATGGTGAACAGCGGCTGTTCACCCGCATAGGGATTGATGTGGTGTGTACCCTTCTGGAAGCCGGCGGGAGGAGACGTGATGCCGCCGGTCCAGGCAGGAATGGTGCCGTCGGCATTTCCGGCGCGTTCCGAACCCAGCGGAGTGAGGTCCTGGTCGAGGCGCTTGGCCATTTCAGGCGATACGGCGGCCATCGCTGTGCTGGCAATAGCCAACGCGGGCAAAGCTGCGACAGCTGCCAGAAGTCTTTTTGAAAAATGCGCCATCAAACGCGTCTCCCTGGGTCGTGTTTGTTCGGTTTGAACTGTTCTTACTAAGATAGTAAGTCAGGCTTACCAGTTTCGTCCAGTGAACAATTGGTAAGGCGTCAATAATGTCACTCGGACTGTCAATAGTTTCCAGGCAGCAAGATGCACTGGTTCTGCAATGCAAAACCAGTGAAATCTTGTTCAGAAACCTAGAAGCTGAAGCTAGGCCGCGTCGCTTTCCGGTGTGCCGGTTTCGTCAGAGCTGACGGCCTCAGAAGCCTGGTCAGACTGCTCTGCCGCCGCGGCAGCTTCTGCCGCCGCCTTGGCCGGACGGATAGGGCGCAAGATGAAAGCTGGGACGTGATCTCCCATGCGCGGGTCACGGTCAT
>Ga0207422_1002729_pt1 | contig 21580 bp, 16 predicted proteins | sample MarCyaLeptolynsp_FD_187757 | JGI IMG/M metagenome (GOLD analysis project Ga0207422, IMG submission 187757) | Marine cyanobacterial communities from Panama - species 1 Leptolyngbya sp. (SPAdes) | ecosystem: Environmental > Aquatic > Marine > Unclassified | place: Panama: Panama City | collected... | reverse complement strand
ATATTGGAAGAGCCGCCGAACATGGACAGGGCAATTCCGCCTTTCGCCTTTTCCTCGTGATAGCTCTGGTAGCGGTCGCGGGTCAGTCCGTCTTCGCGCAGGCCGCAGGCATGGCTTGTGCTCATGATGCGGTTTTTCAGGGTCAGGTGTTTCAACTGGAACGGCTGAAGAAGCGGATCTTTCGTGCGCTCTGAAGTCATGAATTCTGTCCCGTTGTGTGTAGTTTGGCGACAGGCGCCAGGGGCTTATTGCCGTCTTTGTGACTGGCCGAGATGGCGCTTCGTGGTAGACCGTATTGTATGAAACCGTTTTGGACAATCTGGACCCGTTTTGCACCGGTCATTCTGGTTCTGGCGGCGTTACAGAACAATATTTCGACCGTTTCTGCCGAACAGGTTCGCGTCGAACTGGAACTGGTCCTGTCGGCGGATGCGTCATCGAGCATTCGCGGCAATGAATTCGAATTGCAGGTAAATGGATACGCCAACGCGTTTCGCGACCCTGCGGTCATCGACGCGATCATGGATCTCGGCGGCAACGGCATTGCTGTCATGTTCGTGCAATGGAGCGCCAGCTTTCAGCAGTTCGACGTGGTCGACTGGACCCGGATTCGCACCCGCGAGGATGCCCTGGCGTTTGCCGATGCCATCGAAAATCAGGCGCGGCGCTTCACCGGGTTCGCCACCGCGACCGGCAGCGCCATGATGCATGCGGCAGATGCGATCGACACCAACGACTTTGTCGGCGCGCGCAAGGTCATCGACATTTCTTCCGACGAGCGGTCCAATCACGGTCGGCATCCCGCGAGCGCAAGGGATGATATTGTGCCCCGCGGCATGACCATAAACGGCCTCGCCGTGCTTGATGACGATGACGACATGGTCCAGTATTTCAAGGATCATGTCATTGGCGGCCCGGACGCCTTTGTTGTGACTGTGGGCCGCTTCGAGGACTTTGCCGAGGCGATCAAACTGAAGCTTGTGCGGGAGATCTCCTCCAACCCGCTTGCGGGTCTGGACGGATCCTGGCCAAACAGCCGGATTCACACAGCCATTGCGCCAATGGCTGATCGCCCGGCGGATTAGACCTCAATCGAAGCCGCTTCACCGCACGGGATCTGGCCGTATTCGCTCCGCCAATTCATCGATTTCGGTTTCAACGCGTCGGGCAATCGCATTAATGTGCAGGTCCCGACTCGGCGAACCGTTCGCCGCATTCCCGAACCAGCGAGGATTTCGTGTCCCGGCGTGCCAAAAACATCCTGTTCATCATGTTCGACCAACTGCGCTTCGACTATCTGTCCTGTGCCGGCCACCCGCATCTGCATACGCCGAACATGGACTGGCTGGCGTCGCAGGGCGTGCGGTTCACCCGGGCCTATGTCCAGTCGCCGGTCTGCGGGTCGTCGCGCATGAGCTATTATACCGGACGATACGTGCATTCGCATGGGGCCGAATATAACGGGTTCCCGCTGAAGGTCGGCGAAATGACCCTTGGCGATCATTTGCGTCCGCTCGGCATGGATGTGGTTCTTTGCGGCAAGACGCATATGCGCGTGGATGCCGATGGGATGGAACGTCTCGGCCTGTCGCGCGACAGCGTGATCGGCGCGCGGGTCGCCGAGTGTGGCTTCGATGTCTGGGAACGCGACGACGGCCTCTGGGCCGAAGGCCCGGACGGGTATTACGACACCGGCGATCAGCGCTACAACGACTATCTGCGCGACAAGGGATATCGCAGCCAGAATCCCTGGCACGATTTCGCCAATGCCGGGGTTGGCGAAGACGGCGAGATGGCGTCGGGCTGGTTCATGAAGAATGCCGACAAGCCGGCCAACATCGCCGAGGAACATTCCGAGACCCCCTACATGACCAGGCGCTGCCGGGCCTTCATCGAACAGGCGGGAGACAAGCCCTGGCTGTGCCACCTCAGTTACATCAAACCGCACTGGCCCTACATCGTACCGGCGCCCTATCATGCCATGTATGGCCACAATCAGGTGCTGCCGGTCGTGCGTTCGCAGGCGGAGCGGGAGCATCCGCATCCGGTTTTCGAAGCCTTCCAGAACAATGCCATCGGCCAGGCGTTTTCCCGCACCGAGGTGCGCGACAAGGTGGTCCCGGCCTATATGGGGCTGATCAAGCAATGCGACGATCAGCTCGGAGAGCTCTTTGCCTATCTGCGCGAGAGCGGCCGCATCGACGACACGATGATCGTGATCACGTCGGATCACGGCGACTATCTGGGCGACCACTGGCTTGGCGAGAAGGACATGTTCCATGAGCCGTCGGTGAAAGTGCCGTTGATCATTTACGATCCTTCAGAGGCGGCCGATTCCGCGCGGGGCACAGTGTGCGATGAACTGGTGGAAAGCATCGATCTCGCCGCCACTTTCGTGGAGACCGCCGGAGGCGAGGTGCCGCAGCATATTCTCGAGGGGCGGTCGCTGGTGCCGTTTCTGCATGGCCTACCGCCGGAAACCTGGCGTGATTTTGCCGTCAGCGAATACAATTATTCGACGTCGGGCGCGGCTGCGAAACTCGGCGTTTCGCCGGCCGACGCACGCCTGTTCATGATCGCCGACAAGAGGTGGAAGTTCGTGCATGCCGAAGGCGGAATTCGTCCGATGCTGTTCGATCTCGAAGCGGATCCGAACGAACTTGATGACCTCGGCGACAGCGAAGCCCATGCCGAAATCCGGGCTCTGATGATGGAACGTCTGGCGGTCTGGGCGCGGCGCCAGTCGCAGCGCCAGACGCTCTCCGACAAACAGATTGTCGGCGGACGCGGCAAGTCAGGCGGAACCGGAATTCTGATCGGCGTCTATGACGAGACCGATGTGCCGGCGGAGGCAAGCAAGTTTTATCGAGGCAAGCCGCGGCCGGTTTAGCGCGTCAAATGATCAATCTACCTTATGTCGCGCGATAACACCTTGCGTCCCAAAAAATGGAATCGTGTTCGGTGAACTCGATTCAAAACAACACGCCTTAGCAGAGCTTGAATAGATAAAATCTCCCACCTTGCATTCGTGTGGGCGTGCTGCTCATTGTGCGTTTTGGCCTCACCGAGAGTGCGTTTCGTAGACTGCGCGAGCTTTGCCTCGCACCGTTGGGCAGCCAGGATGAAGTGACCGAAGACAACAATCGGTTGCCCATGCCAGATAGCTTCTCCGATACGGCTCCCTAATAAAATGCGCTGTTGGCTTGGGCCTCAGGTCAGTGCCCTTCGCGACCGGCTCCTGAAAGCCTATACGGCATCGTCGGACCAATGCGACCCGGCCTCAACACATCGCGGTCCGCACCGAAAACCGTGAGCGTATGAGACGTCTGGGTTAGGACAATAGTTCAATGAACTATTGGCCAATTGGACGATACGCGCCTTGTCTTTAGGTGTCCCCCTCATCCTAAGGAGAAGCATTATCGAACAATAGTTGCGTCCGGCGCCGTGTTCGAAATGCGAGAAGGAGCGACACATGACTGCAAACAATGCACCGAAATCAGAGAGCTTTGCACCGTCTGCGGACATGAAATCGGGAGCGCACGTCGATGAAGCCGGTTATGCACGGATGTATGAGGCTTCGATTTCCGATCCTGATGCGTTTTGGGCCGAACATGGAAAACGTGTGGATTGGATCAGGCCTTTCACCAAGGTGAAGAATACGAGTTTTGCCCCCGGAAATATCGATATCAACTGGTATCAGGATGGCACGCTCAATGTTTCAGCCAATTGTGTTGATCGCCACCTGGAAACCAGGGCGGATCAAACCGCTATCATCTGGGAGCCGGACGACCCAACGAAAGAAGAAACGAAGCATATAACCTACAGAGAGTTGCACAGCTCTGTCTGCAGGATGGCCAATATCCTGCAGGCACTTGGCGTACGCAAAGGCGACCGGGTTGTCATCTATCTTCCGATGATACCCGAGGCGGCATATGCGATGCTTGCCTGTGCAAGAATTGGCGCAATTCACTCGATCGTTTTTGCCGGTTTCTCGCCCGATGCACTCGGCGCGCGGATAAACGGTTGCGACGCGAAACTTGTCATTACGGCTGACTACGCGCCGCGCGGCGGGCGGGTGACCCCGCTAAAATCGAACACCGATGCCGCGCTGCTTCATTGCAAAGAGGGCGTTAAATGCCTGGTCGTGAAGCGCACAGGCGGCCAGACCACATGGACCGACCACGACCACGATTATAACGAGATGGCCCTGGAGGCCTCTGACCATTCCGAACCGGCTGAGATGAACGCGGAAGATCCCTTGTTCATTCTCTACACGTCAGGCTCGACCGGTCAGCCGAAGGGCGTGGTCCATACGTCTGGGGGCTATCTTGTCTATGCCTCGATGACGCACCAGTACACGTTCGACTATCATGACGGCGACATCTTCTGGTGCACGGCCGATGTTGGTTGGGTTACCGGGCACAGCTACATCGTATACGGCCCACTTGCCAATGGTGCGACGACGATCATGTTCGAAGGCGTGCCCACATTTCCGGACGCGGGACGGTTTTGGGAAGTCTGCGCCAAGCACAGGGTCAACCAGTTTTACACGGCTCCCACCGCCATTCGCGCGCTCATGGGCGCGGGCAATGACTGGGTGGAAAAACACGATCTCTCGAGCCTGCGGATCCTGGGATCGGTCGGCGAGCCGATCAACCCTGAAGCGTGGACCTGGTATCACGAGACAGTGGGCAAGGGGAATTGCCCGATCGTCGACACATTCTGGCAAACCGAAACGGGCGGTCACATGATCACGCCGCTGCCGGGCGCCACTCACCTGAAACCGGGTGCGGCGCAAACACCCTTCTTCGGCGTGCAGCCCGTCGTCCTCGATCCGCAAAGCGGTGTCGAGATCGAGGGCAACGGCATCGAAGGCGTTCTTTGCATCAAAGACAGCTGGCCTGGACAGATGCGCACTGTTTGGGGCGACCATGAGCGTTTCGAAAAAACCTATTTCGGCGATTACAAAGGGTATTACTTTTCCGGTGACGGATGTCGCCGTGACGACGACGGAGACTATTGGATTACGGGTCGCGTGGACGACGTGATCAACGTTTCCGGTCACAGAATGGGAACCGCCGAGGTTGAAAGTGCGCTTGTCGCTCATGCCAAGGTGGCTGAGGCGGCCGTGGTCGGATATCCGCACGATATCAAGGGTCAGGGCATTTATGCTTACGTCACATTGATGGGCGGCGACGTGCCTTCCGAACCGCTTCGCAAGGAGCTGGAGACCTGGGTTCGCACCGAAATCGGGCCGATTGCCAAGCCGGACCTGATTCAATGGGCGCCCGGCCTGCCAAAAACCCGATCCGGCAAAATCATGCGACGGATCCTTCGGAAAATTGCCGAGGACGATTTCGGAAGTCTTGGGGACACTTCAACCCTGGCGGACCCGTCGGTCGTTGACGACCTCATTGCAAATCGCATGAACCGGACGGATTCGTGATGCGGGAGGGAACAATACCAAGTTCCACTCCCTATTTGACCTCGCTCTGATCTCCCGACGCAGGGAACGGAATTCAGTCGCGTTGATGCAAAGGGCGCAATCATTCGGATTGCGTCCGAACTCAATGCCGTCGTGTCAGAGGCCACGGCATAAAGGCGCTAATGACCAGGGCCGCCTCGGGCCTTTTTTTGAAAATGGAGGGTGTTTCAAGACAATGTCACAGCAAGACGATACCAAAAATGCCTATTGGCAAGCCAATCTGCGTCTTATCAAGGCCAGCCTCGTCGTTTGGGCGCTGGTTTCATTCGGGTTCGGGATCGTTCTGCGCCCCGCTCTCAGCTGGATTCCCATCGGCGGCACGGACCTTGGATTTTGGTTCGCCCAGCAAGGGTCGATTCTCTGCTTTTTGGCGCTGATCTTTTTCTATGCCTGGCAGATGAACAAACTCGACCGCAAACACGGCGTGGATGAGGAGTGAACGCAATGGACCAATTTACACTCAACCTGGTGTTTGTGGGCGCATCGTTTGCGCTCTACATCGGCATCGCACTCTGGGCGCGGGCGGGATCCACATCCGAGTTCTACGCCGCAGGACGCGGCGTTCATCCCGTCGCAAACGGGATGGCCACCGCCGCCGACTGGATGTCGGCCGCTTCATTCATCTCTATGGCCGGCCTGATCGCATTTACCGGCTACGACAATTCATCGTTCCTGATGGGTTGGACAGGCGGTTATGTTCTGCTGGCCCTGTTGTTGGCGCCGTATCTGCGGAAATTCGGCAAGTTTACGGTGTCTGAATTTATCGGTGACCGGTTCTATTCCAAGACCGCCCGCATGGTGGCCGTGATCTGTCTCCTGGTCGCATCGGTTACCTACGTGATCGGGCAGATGCAGGGCGTTGGAATTGCGTTTGGCCGCTTTCTCGAAATCGACGCCGTCTGGGGCCTGTTGATTGGCGCCTGCGTGGTGTTTGCATATGCCGTCTTCGGCGGCATGAAGGGTGTGACCTATACACAGGTTGCCCAATATTGCGTGCTTATCACGGCCTATACAATCCCGGCGGTCTTCATCTCATTTCAACTGACCGGCAATCCCATTCCAGCGCTTGGGCTCTTCGGGGAACACGCGGCGTCCGGCGAGCCGCTTTTGGCAAAACTGGATCAAATCGTGCACGATCTCGGATTTGCCGAATATACCGCCGCCCACGGCTCGACCATCAACATGGTGCTGTTTACCCTGTCGTTGATGATCGGCACTGCTGGCCTGCCCCACGTTATCATGCGGTTTTTCACTGTACCCAAAGTTTCGGATGCGCGCTGGTCCGCCGGCTGGACGCTGGTTTTCATCGCGCTGCTCTACCTGACGGCTCCTGCGGTGGGTGCGATGGCCCGTTTGAACATTTCCGAACTGATGTGGCCGAATGGTACGAATGCCGAAGCCGTCTCTGTCCAGACAATTGATACCGATCCCAAATATGCGTGGATGGAGACATGGCAAAAAACCGGTCTCCTCGATTGGGAAGACAAGAATGGCGATGGCAAGATTCAGTATTACAACGACGCCAACTCAGACCTTCAGGCCAAAGCTGAAGCCAATGGCTGGAAAGGCAATGAGCTGACGAAGTTCAACCGCGATATTCTTGTGCTTGCCAATCCCGAGATCGCGAGCCTTCCGGGCTGGGTTATCGCTCTGATCGCCGCCGGCGGTCTGGCTGCCGCACTGTCCACTGCCGCCGGCCTGTTGTTAGCCATCTCTTCGGCTGTCAGCCATGACCTCCTCAAAGGTCAGTTCACGCCAAACATGTCGGAGAAGTCCGAATTGCTGGCCGCGCGTATTTCAATGGCCGCCGCGATCGTGGTGGCTGTGATTCTGGGCTTGAATCCACCCGGATTTGCAGCGCAAACGGTGGCATTGGCATTTGGTCTGGCCGCGGCCTCGATCTTCCCGGCGTTGATGATGGGGATCTTCTCGACCCGAATCAACAATGTCGGCGCAGTGGCAGGTATGTTTGCCGGGCTCGTGGTTACGTTGCTTTACATCTTCCTGCACAAAGGGTGGTTCTTCATTCCGGATACAAACTCCTTCACGGATGCAGATCCGCTGCTTGGAACGATCAAGTCCACATCGTTTGGTGCGATCGGAGCTGCGATCAATTTCGCAGTAGCCTATGTGGTCTCCGGTATGACAAAAGAAATACCCCTTGAAATCAAGCAACTCGTGGAAAGTGTCCGCGTTCCAAGGGGCGCAGGCACGGCTGTCGCCGACCACTAAAAGTGGGGTCGCCATCGACTGTGTCGATGGCGACCCGCAAGTGCCTTGATCCTGTCCGCGTTAAACTGGACAGGACGCCTCTCGTAGAAAGCTGGACCAGTGTCCTTACCCGTCTCCGTAACACAGTTCCTGGCCTCTGTTCATCCGTATGACAGCCTGGCGGACGTCGATTTGGAAGCGCTCGCCTCCGTTTGCGAATTCAAGACCATGCCCGCCGGCGACACGGTGTTCAAAGTGAACGAACAGGTCTCGGCCCTCTACATCGTCGTTGCAGGAGAGGTGGAGATCACTGACGATACGGGTGTCCAGCTTTCGCTGCTCGGCCCGAGGAACTCCTTTGGCGAACGCGCGCTTCTGCGAGGCGGATCCGCACCGTGCATGTCGAGTATCACGGCAGATGCTTCGATCATTGTCATGCCGTCCGAAACTCTTTTCGAGCTTATCGAAACAAAGCCGCAGATCGCCCGGTTTTTTGACCGCCGCCGTCCGGCGCGCGCCCGGGGTAACCCTTTACCGACACTGCCCATCGATCGGTTGATGACCCGAGATCCGGTCACCTGTTCGCCTCACGCATCGATACGTGAAGCAGCGAAATCCATGCAGAAGGCCCACGTCTCGTCGATATGCGTCGCAAGCGGGGATGACCTTAAAGGTATTGTGACAGTGCGCGACATGAACGACCGGGTTGTCGCCATGATGGCGGAGACAGACGCTCCGGTGTCCTCAATCATGACCGCCGATCCGCTCACGCTTGGTCCCTCGGCGCTGGGAACCGATGTGCTGCACACGATGAGGGAATTCGGTATCGGCCATATCCCCATCGTTGACGACGGACATCTGATCGGGATTGTTACCCAGACGGACCTGACACGCATCCAGGCAAAGTCGTCCGCCGATCTGGTCGGCCGTATTGCCAAGGCCGATGACGCGGAAATCATGGCCCGTTCGACAGCCGAAATTCCGCAATTGCTTGAACAGCTCGTGGGAGAAGGCAATCGACACGAAGTGGTTACCCGGCTCATCACGGACGTCGCTGATACGGTGACACGCCGTTTGCTCAAACTGGCCAGGCAACGTCTCGGTCCAGCGCCGGTCCCGTATCTGTGGTTAGCCTGCGGTTCGCAGGGGCGTCAGGAGCAAACCGGTGTATCCGATCAGGACAATTGCCTGATTCTCTCCGACGACGTGACCGATGCCGACAGTGGCTACTTCGAAGAACTGGCGAAATTCGTGAGCGATGGGCTTGATGCTTGCGGGTATTTTTATTGCCCCGGTAACATGATGGCGACCAATCCGCGTTGGCGCCAGCCCTTGCGCGTCTGGCGCAGGTATTTCGATGGATGGATCACGAAGCCGAGCCCGGAAGCGCAAATGCTTGCCTCCGTCATGTTTGATCTGCGCCCCATAGGGGGCGACACGGGCCTGTTCGTCGATCTTCAGCGGGAAACGCTGTCGGCTGCCTCAAAAAACTCGATATTCACAGCGCATATGATTTCGAATTCGCTCAAACACCAGCCGCCACTGGGCCTCTTGAGGGGCTTGGTGAGGATCCGGTCGGGCGAGCATCGCGATCGGCTTGACCTCAAGCATAGCGGTGTCGTCCCGATCGTCGATCTCGGGCGCATCTATACTCTTCAGGGCAGACTCAAACCCGTCAACACGCGCGCACGGCTGGAAGCGGCAAAAGCGGCGGGTATTCTTTCGGCGACAGGAGGCGCGGACCTCCTCGACGCCTATGATCTGATTGCAACGATGCGGTTGGAGCATCAGGCTGAGCAGGTCAAGGCGGGAAAAAAGCCCGACAACTATGTCGATCCCTCGGATCTGTCGGATTTCGAACGCAGCCACCTGCGCGACGCCTTTGTGGTGGTCAAGACGATGCAATCGGCAGCCGGATCCGGCAAGGGCATGTTAGGATAGTTCATGTTTGTCGAACTCATTGCCACGATTTTTGCCGGCATCGCTTGTGCGGGAATTGTGTTGTTGATCAATGTTGTCGTGAGACGCCGATTGCCCAAATGGGTCGTGCCGATCGTGGCCGGAGCGGGCATGATCGGCATGACGATCAGCAATGAATATACTTGGTTCGCACGCACCGTTGAACGTCTTCCCGATGGAATCGAGATCGCGACGACAGTCGAGGAACAAAGCTGGATCCGTCCCTGGACACAGCTTTGGCCCTATACAAAGCGTTTTGTTGCCGTTGATACGGCGACTGCGCGTGCAAATGAAAACCTTCCGGAGCAGCGGCTTACGGATCTCTATTTTTTTGGCCGCTGGTCGCCGGTCAACAAAACGCCGGTGCTGTTTAACTGTGCAATGGCAAAGTCTGCGCTCTTGATCGATGGCGCGACATTTGCGGCGGACGGTTCCGTCAGCGATGCTGACTGGCAAGTCATGTCAACAGACGACCCGATATTGAAGCTGGTCTGCGCGACTTGAAATGTTGACAAACCTCAGCCTCCGCCTCCGGATCCTGTTGTTTTTTTGCCTTTTGGCAATTGGAGGGGCGGTGCTGGCGGGCGTGGCGCTCTGGATTGGATGGTCCCGCGCCGAGAGCGCGATCGCCACAGGGCCGTTCCTTACGGCATTCGTCGTCTTCGCGTTTCTAAACACCGGCCTTATCGTGACCGTCTGGCTGCTGTTTGATGAAAATGTCGCCAAATCGATCGAGAGGCTTGCAACCAATCTGCGCCTGCATGCCCATTCCGGCGTCCACAAAGAAGTCGACAACGAAGACGCCAAGTATCTTGGCGATCTCGCGCCTGCGGCCTCGGCAGTCTCCAGGACGCTCAGCAGGAAGGTCATGCAGACTGCGGAGGAGATCTCGCGGGAAACAAACCGATTGCAATCCGAGACTGCGAGGCTGACGGCTCTGCTCAGCGACATCCCGATTGCGACCATACTTGTCAACGCGTCGGATGAAATCGTGCTGTATGACGCTCAGGCTGCGGGTGTGATGTCTCTCGTCGCGCCGCCGCGCCTGAAGGCGCCCCTGACGGATTACTTTGATGAAGCCTGCCTTTCGAATGCTCGCGGGGGTCTGTCGAAAAACGGAGCGGACACACCATACGAACTTCGGGACCGAACGGGCGTCCATACATTCCGCGCGCGCCTGAAACCGTTGGATCCGGATGGCTATGTCCTCCTGATTGAAATCGGCGAAGACCAATCCGTCCCCGTTGACGGCAGGCCGCTCGTCTACGATTTCGACTTGCTGCGCGCCGAGGAACCGACCGAAATCCGCAATACCCGGCTGCGGGACCTCTGTTTTGTCGTATTCGACACAGAAACGACAGGCCTTTCGCCGGAAACGGATGCTGTTGTGCAACTCGGCGCTGTACGCATCATCAATGGTCGGATCGTGGAGGGCGAAATCCTGAACACCTTCGTAAATCCAGGCCGTTCGATCCCTCCCGCCGCGACAAGGATCCATCAGGTCACGGACGCCGATGTGGCGGACGCCCCCGATTTCATCGTCGTGGGGCGCCGTTTCCACGCATTCACGCGCCATGCGGTGCTTGTGGCCCACAACGCGCCATTTGATGTCGCCTTTCTGCGCCGGTCCGAAAAGCGGATGGGCGTCGAATGGGACAATCCGATTTTGGACACGGTCCTGCTCTCGGCGATCATCTTTGGTGTAACCGAGCAGCATTCGCTCGACGCCCTGTGTGAACGTCTCGACATTTTGATGCCGCCAGAGGTTCGGCATACGGCCCTTGGCGATGCCCGCGCCACCGCCGAAGCCCTTGTCAAACTGATCGGACTGCTCGAAGGCAGGGGGCTGGAGACCTTTGATCAGGTTCTGAGGGAAACCAAAAAGCACGGGCGTCTTCTGAAAGATCTCAATTAAACGCAATCCGGCGATAAAAGCTGACTGTCCATAGACTCTGGCCCGAGCTTTTAATCGGCTTTGTGGGGTCTACAAAACAGAGTTTTCCGAACCCGCCTTGGGTCAGTTCAAAAGGTCAAACGCGTCGCCCCAGCAGTCCGAGACCTTGAAGCCATGCGGATAGGGATCGCTCGGGTCCAGGCCGATCTGGTGTATCCCGTGGATCCAGCCGCGACCGGAAATCTGCGGCAGGATCGCCGCGCGTCCGGCAATTTCCGTCTGGCCCTTCAAGGTGACCTGAAACGTGCTGTCGATGATCGAGCGTGCGGTCATGCTGTCGCCGACGGACACCTCGTCGCGGGCATGGCGCACGGCCAGGCGGGCAGAATTTCCGGTTCCGCAGGGCGAACGGTCGATGCGGCCAGGCGGCATGATCGTCGCGCCGACCAGTTCGCCGTCCTCCTGCGTATCGACGAACATGACGTAGGACAGCGTGTTCAGGCTTGCACTCTCGGGATGGTTCAGCACGATCTGATCCCGCGCTGCGCGGTGGATTTTTGATCCCACGTCGACAAGTGTCCGGGCTGCACCCGGTTCGATCGTGAGATCGAGCTGTTTTGCCTCTATCAGGGCGTAATAGATGCCGCCGAAGGCGATGTCGACTGAGACGGTGCCGATCCCCGGCACGTCAACGGGAACGTCGAGGCCTTCGACGAATGTCGGCGTCATGTCCAGGTGCACCCGCTGGCATTTGCCATCGCCGCATTCGGCCCGCGCCGTGACCAGACCGGCTGGCGTATCGAGCCGGACAATGGTTTCCGGTTCCGTCATCGGCAGCAGGCCGGTTTCCAGCAATACGGTGACGACGCAGATACAGTTGGAGCCGGACATGGCGTGGGCCTGATCACCCTGCAGGACGATGAAGCCGGCGTCGGCATCGGGCCGTGTCGGCGGAAACAGGAGGTTGGTGCTCATCTGGGCGGCGCCGCGCGGTTCGAAGACGCAGAATCGCCGGATGGAATCGTCGACCTCGTTGATGTGGACCATCTTGTCGAGCATGGTCGCGCCGGGCACATCGAGCACGCCGCCGGTCACAACGCGGCCGACTTCACCTTCGGCATGCGCTTCAATCATGGTGACGGTCTTCTTCCAGCGCATTGTCGACCCTTCGAATTGCGAACCAACGGAGATGAGCTGCACGCTAACGCAATGTGCAAGCAGGGCCAATGCCGGAGTTGCGCGCGCGCGGCAAGGCCGCAGATCCTCGGATGTCGCGGAATCCAACCGGATTCACAAACGGTTATGTCGCCGGCGTTCGAAGTCAGATTTCATTGCGACTCGGGAACGGAGCGGGAGGCTCCCTGCGATGCGCTCGACGTTGTCGCGGCGTACAATTTGAGGGCGGTCGAAACTGGGCGGTTCCGCCCGCGAGGACGCCATGCATCCCGCGCCCGCAATTGTTCCGCGGCCCGTCGGGTCTGGATCTCGGATTCGTCGACGAGGAGCTCGATGGTCCGCTTGTCGATATCGACCACAATCAAATCGCCCTCTTCGATCAGGGCGATCAGGCCGCCGGCGGCAGCTTCGGGCGACACATGCCCGATGGACAGACCGGCGGATGCGCCGGAGAACCGTCCATCGGTGATCAGGGCGCAATGTTTGTCCAGACCCTTCGCCTTGAGATAGCTCGTGGGATAGAGCATTTCCTGCATTCCGGGGCCACCCTTCGGTCCCTCGTAACGAATGACCAGAATGTCATTGGGCCGGATCCGGCCTGTAAGAATCGCCGAGCACGCGGCGTCCTGGGACTCGAAGACCCGCGCCGGTCCCTGAAAGGTACGCATGCCGTCGGGGATGGCGGCCGTCTTCACGACACATCCGTCCGGGGCAAGATTCCCCCGAAACACGGCCAGGCCACCCTGCCGGCTGTAGGCATGGGCGCCGTCGCGGATGCAGCCCGTTGCCCGGTCTCGATCGAGCCGCTCGTGAAAGGTCGACTGGCTGTAGGGTTGCGTTGTCCGTTCGCCGCCGGGGGCAGCCTCGAAAAACCGGGTGACGGTCGCGCCGGGCTGCCCCATGACGTCCCAGCGATCGAGGGTCTCGCCGATCGACAAGCCAGTGACCGTCGGACGCTCGCGGTTGATCAGACCAATCCGGTCAAGCTCCGCCATGATGCCCATGATGCCGCCGGCACGGTGTACGTCTTCGATATGATAGGGCACGTCAGCGGGAGCGACGCGGCACAGGTTCGGCACCTTTTTCGACAAACGGTCGAAATCGTCCAGCTGAAATCCGATTTCACCCTCCTTGGCAATAGCCAGCGTGTGCAGGACCGTGTTGGTCGATCCGCCCATCGCGATATCGACGATTGCGGCGTTTTCGAAGCTTTCGAAATTGGCGAGATCGCGCGGGCAGATCCCGGGTTCGCCCTTGCGATAATGCCTTTCGGTCAGCGCGACGATGGTTTTTCCGGCTTCCCGGAACAGGTCCCGTCTCAGACTGTGGGTTGCGAGCAGCGTGCCGTTGCCCGGCAGGGCGAGACCGAGCGCCTCTGCCAGGCAGTTCATCGAATTGGCGGTAAACATCCCGGAACAGGAACCGCAGGTCGGGCAGGCCTGTTGCTCCATCTGCAACAACTGGTCGTCGGAGACTGCCGGGTCTGCCGGCCCGGCCATCATTTCGCTCAATCCGAAGCGTTTTTCCCCGCCGTCGACAAGGATCCGGCCGGCTTCCATCGGCCCGCCGGCGACGAACAGGGTCGGAATGTTGAGCCGCATGGCGCCGAGCATCATGCCGGGCGTGATCTTGTCGCAATTGGAAATGCACACCATGGCGTCGGCACAGTGGGCGTTGACGACATATTCCATACTGTCGGCGATCAGTTCGCGCGACGGCAGGCTGTAGAGCATGCCGCCGTGACCCATTGCGATGCCGTCATCGATGGCGATCGTGTTGAACTCCCGGGCAATCGCGCCGGCCGCCTCGATCTCGCTGGAGACGATGCGGCCGACGTCCTGCAACGCGATGTGCCCCGGCACGAATTCGCTGAAGGAATTCACGACGGCGATGATCGGTTTGCCGAAGTCGCTATCGCCCATGCCGGTCGCCCGCCACAGGCTGCGGGCCGCCGCCATGTTGCGGCCCTGTGTGGTGGTGGCTGAACGCAGCGGCCGGGCGTTGCGTCTGGCATTTGGTGTGTGTCCGGTCATCTGAGCAATCCGTCTGTCCGATGTGCTTGCGACCCTCGGTAGCATTGAAATTTTGATCAAAATAATGAATTGTTATGAAGAAATTGATTAGGTTACGTGATGTAATGATGCGCAGAAACATCGACACCGAGCTGTTTCGGACCTTTGTGTCCATTGCCGATCAGGACGGATTCATCAAGGCCGCGCAGGCGCTCGGCCGGTCGCAATCGGCGATCAGCATGCAAATGCGGCGGCTTGAAGAGGCGGTCGGCTGTCCGCTTTTTCGGCGCGAAGGACGCAAGATGCGCCTGACCCGACCCGGCGAAACCATGCTGGGATATGCGCGCCGGCTTGTTGCGCTGCACGACCAGACACTGGATGCGGTCGGCGACAGCGATGTGTCGGGCGATGTCCGATTGGCGGTCATGGGGGATTACGCAACCAATGTGTTGCCTGACATCATTGCGCGGTTCATGCGCGCCCGTCCCGGCATTCTGGTCGAGGTGACCACCGGATTTACCCAGGACCTGATGCACCATCTCGGCGATCGTTTCGATTTGGTTCTGGCTACACAACCCGAAGGATCGATGAAAGGCGAGGTTTTGCGCAGCGAGCCGACGCGATGGGCGTTTTCCGCGCATCAGCCGCTACCGGAGACCGAAATCGTGCCGTTGGCTTTGCTGCCGCCGGGCAATATGTTTCGCGAATGGGCCTTGCAAGCCCTGGATAAGGCCGGCCGGCGCTGGCGGATCCTGTTCACCAGCACCAGCATTGCGACAGTCGAGGCCGCGGCCGAAGCCGGGATCGCCCTGACGGTGGTCAAGGAGGGATCCGCGCGGACGGGGCTGCAACTGATCGGAACGGAGGCGGGCTTGCCCGACCTGCCGGATTCGGAAATCGCCCTGCATCGGGCACCGGGCGGCATTTCGCGCGCGGCGCAGACATTTTCGGAGTTTCTGGAGGCTTCGCTCAGGCGTTAGAGCCGGTTCGGGTGTACCGGCAGCAAGACTTGCGCAGAGCATGGATTGTGTGAGAAGTCTGCGCCTGTCGAGATGATTGATCGCCGCCCGTTCGGCGAGTGCAACAGTCCGGCATTGGCGCCGACAGGATGGAACAATGACTGATTCCACAACGCTCATTCGTCCAACATATCCGATGGGCGGACCTCAGCCGGTCGGGCAGAACGACGTCTTGGAAACAGCCAATCGCTTCCTCAGGGAAAACGACATGACCTATTCTGAAGTCCTGGCGGAAGACGTCACCGCGACGAAAGACTATTATGTTTGTAGCCTCACTGACAAAGAGAATCCTGGGGTGTATTCCGCCCCCTCGGTAACTTTGGTCGTCAGAATGGGTGACGGTTTGTCTGGTATGGTTCTGAGCAAGGGAGATGAATGGATGCTTGATGATGTAGATGAAGATTTTTATGTCGCCAGGTATGATGCGGCTTTTGATGATTTTGATCGAAAACGCCGGTCGGTCGATTCTCGTATGGGGCCGGCGAACAAGTGACCTACAGTTGCAGCGCCTGCATAACAACCTGATTCTCAATACAAACTCACTGTCCACAGACCCTAGTACATCGACCGGCGATAATTCTCTTCCAGCTCGGCATCGATTTCCGCCATTTCGGCGGCGTCCTCCGGAACACCTGTCGTCTGGTCCAGGATGATGTTTGCCAGCGACGGCAGTTCGGATCGGTCCTGATGTGCCTCCGGGTCCCAGAGCCTTGAGCGGCGAAACGCCTTGGCGCAGTGCAGGAACGCCTCGGAAACCGTGACGAGGATCGCCAGTTTTGGCGCGCGGTCCCTGACGGCCATGGATTGCAACAGGTCCGGGTCCGTGGTGAGCCGGGCGGTTCCGTTGATCCGCAGGGTTTCGTCGAACCCCGGCACAAGGAACAGAAGCCCGACGGCGGGATCGGCGATGATGTTGCTGAGACTGTCGAGCCGGTTGTTGCCCGGACGATCGGGAATTGCCAATGTCTTGTCGTCCAGAACCCGGACGAAGCCTGGCGGATCGCCTCGCGGACTGACATCGCCGAGACCGTCGGCGCCGCGTGTGCCGAGACAGAGGAACGGCGAGCGTGCGATCAGCGCCCGGCAATGTTTGTCGAGCCGGTGAATGCATTTTTTCGCGGCCAGTTCCCTGGTCGGTGCGTACAGGGCGCGCAAGGCGGCCTCGTCGGTGATCAGATGGGGGTCGGCTTCTGCAAAATCCATAAGGGGCGTGCTCCGATAATGTTGCCGCGCTCTGGCTGTCGCAAACGGTCCGTGAATGCCGGTACTGTATTGCAGCCTCAGGGGGCAGGACGCAAGCGCCGGCAAAAAATATGGCGCAGGCGACCGGGCGCCGACTGAGGCCGTTGCTTCAGACGGATGCGACGGACGGGTCGACCTCCCGCGCCCCAGACGCTCTACACGCGTGTTGGCCCCAGTTCGAGGGGCGCCCGAACACCGTGCAGAACCATTTCGACGATTTCGCGACCGGTCTGTTCCGAAAGATGTTCGTGTCCCGCCAGCAGCCGGTAAAAGATCGGTCCGTAGATCATGTCGAGGACAAGATCGAGATCGACGGATTTTCGTACCAGGTCCGCCTTCTGTGCCCGCAAGAGTATCGCGCGGCCGTCCTCCCGGCACTTCAGAATAATCTGGTTGCGAAACGCCTTCGACAATTCGCTGTCAGGTTCGGCTGCGGCCATCATCTGCGTCACCTGCCGTCCGCGCAACGAAGCGAATATGGAAATAACCTGACAGACCTGACGGGCGAGATCCGCAATCGGCGCGTCGGATGCGGGCAGGTCCGTTTCCGCCTCCGGACGGGCCAGCAACGCGGCCATTGCAAGCTCGCGCGCGTTTGACCAGGACCGGTAGATCGTCGGTTTGCCGACGCCGGCGCGTGCCGCGACCGCCTCGATCGTCAATCGGCCGACACCCTGTTCTACGAGGAGGTCGTAGGCGGATTTCAGGATTGCCCGGCGGGCTTTTTCGCTGCGCGGTCTTCCGCGTGGTGCCCCGCGCGGGCGTTCCGGGGCGCCTCTTTCAATTGTCCCGTCTGTGCCCTTGGCCATCTCGCCTTTCATCTTGACAATTATGAAACGATACGTAACGTAAATAAAAAATGCAGTCAAGGAGAGACCGATGCCGACCCCGGAAACGTATCCAAAACTGGCGCCCTACATCACCGTAAAAGGCGCAGACGAAGCCATTGCATTTTACGTTGAGGTGTTCGGGGCGCGGGAAATGTTTCGTCTGACCGATCCCGGCGATGGGCGGATCGGCCATGCGCAACTGGCTTTCGGCGACCGTGTGATGATGATTTCGGACGAGTTCCCCGACTTTGGCGCTCTCGGTCCCGAAAGTCTTGGCGGCTCGCCGGTCAAACTGCATCTGGAAGTCGAGGATGTCGACAGCGTGTTTCAGAGTGCGCTCGACAGGGGCGGGATCGAATTGCGGCCGGTCAAACAACAGTTTCACGGCAGTCGCGGCGGCATGTTCGCCGATCCGTTCGGTCATCAATGGTTCATTGAAACCGTTACCGAAGTCGTGACCCCGGAGGAGATGCAGCAGCGCTGGTTCGAGATGATCTCGGCCTGAACGAGGACTTTGGACTTACATGGTTGCGCCGATCTGCCAGGGCACAAATTCGTAATCGCCGAGGCCTTGGATTTCCGATTTGGATTTCTCTCCTGAGGCAACCCGCAGCAGCAACTGATAGATCTCACGGCCGACCTCTTCCACCGAACGGCCATCGGAGATGATGGTTCCGGCATTGACGTCCATGTCGTCGGTCATACGGGAATACATCTGCGTGTTGGTCGCGATCTTCACGCAGGGCGAGGGCTTTGATCCGAAGGCGGAACCGCGCCCGGTGGTGAACGTGACCAGGTTGCAGCCGCTGGCGATCTGACCGGTGACGGAGGCCGGGTCGTAACCCGGCGAATCCATAAAGGTGAACCCCTTCGCCGTTACCGGTTCGCCGTATTTGTAGACGCCGGCAAGGGGCGAGGTGCCGCCTTTTGCCGCCGCGCCGAGCGACTTTTCCAGGATCGTGGTCAACCCGCCCTTCTTGTTGCCGGGCGACGGATTGTTGTCCATCGAGCCCCGGTTGCGCGTCGTGTAATCCTCCCACCAGCGAATGAGTTCGACCAGCTTGGTGCCGGTCTTTTCGTCGACGGCCCGCCGTGTCAGAAGGTGTTCGGCGCCATAGATCTCCGGGGTTTCGGCGAGCACGCCTGTGCCGCCCTGGGCCGCCAGCAGGTCGCAGGCGTAGCCGAGCGCGGGATTGGCGGTAATCCCCGACCAGGCGTCCGACCCGCCGCATTGCAGGGCCACCATCAGGTCCGAGGCAGGGCAGGGCTCGCGCCGACACTGGTTGGCGATCGGCAGCATGGACCGGACCTTTTCGATGCCGGCATCGACGGTGCGTTGCAGACCGGCCACATCCTGAATGTTCATGGAGTGGAACAGCGGGCCTTTTTCGATCTGATAGGCCTCCAGCAGCCAGTCGATCTGGTTGACCTCGCAGCCGAGCCCGACCATCAGCACGCCGCCATGATTGGGATGACGGGCATACCCCCACATGACACGCTGCATGGCGGCAAATCCCTCGCCATCGGCGGCCATGCCGCAGCCGGTTCCGTGCACGAAGGCGACGACGCCGTCGACATTCGGATATTGCGCCATTTCCTCCGGTCCGAAGGCGTCGGCAATCTTGCGTGCGGCGGTAGCCGAACAGTTCACCGAAGTCAGCACGGCAATGTAATTGCGGGTGCCGACGCGTCCGTTGGCGCGGCGATAGCCCATGAACGTGTCCGGTTCCGCGGCCGGTTGTACCGGTCGCAGATCGGTGCCGAATTCATAATCCGCGTCGGTGTTGCGAAATTCGACATTGTGGGTGTGGACATGCTCGCCGGGGGCAATGTCCCGCGAGGCATAGCCGATGATCTGCGCATATTTGCGGATTGCCTCGCCCTGCGGGATCGCCGCAGTCGCAACCTTGTGCCCGCGCGGAACCAGCGCCACAGTTGTCGCGGATTCGACCGCGACACCGACTTCCAGCGCCCGGATTGCGGTTACGACATTGTCCGAGGAATCGAGTCGAACGGTTTGGTCCACGGCTTCCGGCAATTGGATCTCCTTTGGTTGGAACCGGTACTTTCAGTCGAACCGGTTCCCGTTCGCCGCCTGTAGGCGCCGGCGGCATTTCGCAGTCGTCACATGTCATCAGGTCCCGGGACCAGCTACAAGAATATTGTCGTTATCTCGGGAACCAGCAGAATGATCGCGAGGATCAGAAGCTGGAGACAAATGAACGGCAGGAATCCCGCAAAGATTTCCGGCAGCGTGATGTGCGGCGGCGCCACGGATTTCAGATAGAACGCCGCCGGCCCGAATGGGGGCGACAGGAAACTGACCTGCATGTTGACGCAGAACAATATGCCGAACCAGACCTGCACCATCGTCCTGGAATCGAGACCGCCCGTCAGTCCGAGCTCATTCATCGGCAGTTTCAGGACGATCGGCAGGAAAACAGGCATCACCAGCAGCACGATGCCCGTCCAGTCCATGAATGCGCCGAGAAACAGAAAGATGAGCATCATCACCAGGAGCACGCCCATCGTCGGAAGATCATAACCGACGATCAGGTTGGCGACATAGGTCGGCCCGCCCGCGATCGTATAGGCACCGGCCAGGGCGGTGGCGCCAAAGGTCACCCAGATGATGGTGCCTGTCGATTTGAACGTCCGCATCGACGCCTCGCGCAGGAGGGCAAACGAGAACTCGCCCCGTATCCAGATCAGGAACAGAACCGCGATCGATCCCATTGCCGCGGCTTCGGTGATGCCGGTAATGCCGCCATAGATCGAGCCGAGCACCACAAACACCACCAGGAGAGGTGCAACGAGGCCTTTGCCCTTTTCCCAGGCGGTCTTGATCTCGGGCACGCCGACGACAAACAGCAAATAGCCAAGGCTGGCAATTGTCAGGGCAAGGGTGATCCAGAGCGTCTGGACATCGACAAGCGACGTGTCGTCGCCAATCCGGTCGAACACATGCATGAACACCCAGCGCCCGGCCAGGATCGCGGCGCCGCCGCATACCAGCATGAGCACCAGCGTCGATCCGTAGAATTTCTTCTGCTGCATCGTCATGTCGTCGGGGGATGGTTCCGGCAGGGGGGCCAGCGAGGGATTCATCCGTGTGCGCACGAGAATATAGATGATGTAACAGGCCGCCAGCATGAAACCGGGCAGGAACGCCGCCTTGAACAGGGCGTGGATCGAGGTCTCGGTGATCAGGCCATAGAAGATGAGAACAATCGACGGAGGGATCATCGTGCCGAGCGAACCGGACGCGCAGATCGTGCCGATGGCGAGATTCTGGTCGTAGCCGAGCCGCAGCATCTGCGGCAGGGCGATCAGGCCGAGCAACACGACCTCGCCGCCGATAATGCCGGACATGGCCGCCATGACGATCGCCATCAGCGCGGTCACGACGGCGATGCCGCCGCGGGTGCGCGACATCCACTGGCTGAGCGACGAATACATGTCCTTGGCGATGTTGGAGCGTTCCAGGAGGGTCGCCATAAAGATGAACAGCGGAACCGACACAAGAACATAGTTGGTGGTGATGCCGTAGAGACGCTGGGCCAGGATGTTCATCGGCCCGCTGCCGAAGGATCGCGTCAGGATTCCGCTTCCGAAACTCAAGGGGTCGGTTATCAGGGTCGGCTCGAACTTGAGCACCATGACCAGGACGGCGAGAATGCCCGAGGCAAAGCCAAGCGGCATGCCGATGGCCAGCAACATCAACATTCCGATCAACAGAATGAGGGAAATCG
>Ga0207422_1002727_pt1 | contig 21592 bp, 17 predicted proteins | sample MarCyaLeptolynsp_FD_187757 | JGI IMG/M metagenome (GOLD analysis project Ga0207422, IMG submission 187757) | Marine cyanobacterial communities from Panama - species 1 Leptolyngbya sp. (SPAdes) | ecosystem: Environmental > Aquatic > Marine > Unclassified | place: Panama: Panama City | collected... | reverse complement strand
AGAGCGGCGCTGCCGGCGAGACCAATGAACAGTTGAGCGAATATGTCGACGCGATTCTGACTTCGGTCGCGCGGTTAACCGAGCAGGTCGAGAACGTGCTTGATCTGTCGCAAAGCGAAGCAGGCCTGCTGCCGATCAACAGTGAAGAGCTGGACCTGGTTGCCTTCATCACCAAACTTGTGCGTGAGCGCGAGCAAGTGATCGTTGAAGCGGGTCTTGGCCTCGATCTGAAGGGCAAGCGCGGTCGCAAGGTCATGGCTGATCCGCGTCAGCTTGGCCGCGCGGTTGGCAATCTGCTCGATAATGCGATTAAGGGGACGCCCAAGGGCGGTCACATCCAGATCGACATCACCAAACTCAAAGAAGGCGCCGAAATCCACATTGCCGACACCGGCACAGGGATGACGCAGGATCAGCTGAAGCAGGCGCTCGAAGGGACGAGCGGGGGCGGCGACGAGCGGCGGCAGGGACTAGGAATACCATTGGCGAAGCAATTGATCGAAGCGCATGGCGGAACGCTCGAACTGACGAGTGAGCCAGGCAAGGGCACAATCGCGCTGATCCGCCTGCCATGACCCGCGTGGACTTGCCAGATCTGGCGGCGATGGCTGCCTTTGGTAGCCGGATTGCTCAAGCACTGAGGCCAGACGATGTGGTCGCGCTTGAAGGAGGCTTGGGAGCCGGCAAGACGACGCTTGCCCGCGAAATCATTGCAGCATTGGGTCATACCGGTGAAGTGCCGTCACCGACCTTCACGATAGTCGAAACCTATGACGCGCCGCCGCTCAGCCTCGCAATCGTTCACGCAGATTTCTATCGGCTAGAAAATCCCAGCGAGGTGCTGGAACTGGGGCTCGATGACTATCGTGAAGGCGCCGCACTGATCGCAGAATGGCCGCGTCAGGCCGGTGGCTTTGCACATGAGCCTGCCTGCCTCACGATCACGTTGGAAATTGCGGATGAGGGACGGATTGCGATTGTCGATCCGGGGCCGGATTGGCTAGGGCGCATTCCATGAGCGAGCTACCAACGGGACTGCATGAATTCCTGGCCCAAGCGGGTTGGAATGACGCGGAAATTGATCCCATTCCGGGCGATGCATCTTTCCGTCGGTATTTTCGCCTCACGCGGCCCAATCGCTCCGGTGCGATGCTGATGCATGCGCCGCCTCCGCATGAGGATCCTGTGCCGTTTCTTGACGTCGCCGCGTGGTTGACATCCAACGGGTTGCGTGCGCCGGCGATCCTGGCAGCGGACCCGCCGAAGGGTTGGGTTTTGACCGAGGACTTCGGGAATGACCGCATGCGCGACTGGCTCGATCTCAATCCAGGCGGCGAATTGGGCGCCTATGAGGATGCGATCGATGCCTTGGTGGATTTGCACACGCACAATCCCGGGCCATTCGCTCCCTATGATTTGCCAACCTATCAGCGCGAAGCGGACCTGTTCACCGAATGGTATTGCCCAGCTCAAGGTCTGATTGTCGATGCCGAGGGCTATCGCAGCGCTTGGAGCGAGGTGCTCACGCCACTGCTTGATAGACAGCGACCAGGCGTGACCGTGCTGCGAGATTATCACGCAGAGAATATCATGCTGCTCGGCGATCCGATGCATCGGCAAGGGCAGGGCCTGATCGATTTTCAGGACGCCCTGGTAGGTCATCCGGCTTATGATCTCGTATCACTGCTGCAGGACGCACGGCGGGACGTCTCGCCGCAATTGGAGGCGGCGATGCTGGCGCGATATCAGGAGCGCGCGCAAGCTGACCCTGAATTCCTGGCCGATTATGCCCGGCTCGGCGCGCAACGGAATGCCAAGATTGTTGGCATATTCACACGGCTTTACCGCCGCGATGGCAAGCCGCGCTATCTCGATTTCATACCGCGGGTTTGGGAGGCGATGGAACGCGATCTGGCCAATCCAGCGCTGGAACCCGTTGCGCAATGGTTTGATGCGAACATTCCGGCGGAATTGCGGGCGGCTTTCGGAGGGACAATCGCATGACATCCGCAAAGCCTGTGCTCGCCAGCGACACCGCCATGGTGATGGCGGCCGGGCTAGGCAAGCGCATGCGTCCGCTCACCGCAGCGCAACCCAAGCCACTGGTTCGCGTAGCCGGTCGTCCGCTGATTGATCATGCGCTCGACAGGCTGGGCGAGGCCGGGGTCGAGCGTGCCATTGTCAATGTCCATTATTTGGCCGATGCGTTGGAAGCGCATGTTCTGGATCGATCGAGCCCCAAGATTGTGATCTCGGACGAGCGCGACGAATTGCTCGAAACGGGTGGGGGGTTGATCAAGGCACAGGCGCACTTGCCTGACCCGTTCTTCTGTCTCAACGCAGACAATATCTGGTTAGATGGGCCCTGCAATGCCTTCCACGAGCTGTCCCAGCGCTGGAACCCAGACGAGATGGACGCTCTGTTGCTGGTTGTGCCGCATGCGCGGGCCTTGAACTTCTCTGGGCCGGGGGACTTCCACCTTGATCCGATGGGGCGCTTGCGCAGGCGCAGTTCGGGCAGGATTGCGCCGTTCATCTACACCGGCATCCAATTGGTGTCGCAGCGGCTGTTGCGCGATGCGCCAGAAGGCAAATTCTCGACCAACATTCTATGGGACCGTGCGATCGAAGAAGGACGGCTGTTTGGCGTGACCTTTGGCGGATTGTGGTTCGAAGTCGGTACGCCCCAAGCGATTGGACCCACCGAAGACGCGTTGCGGCGTGGGTGAGGCGAGAACGCCTTCGATCTATTCGATCGCCGCTCACCGCGGTTTTGCCGATGCTTTGGTTGCCGGTCTGGTCCCTCGCTATTCTGATCCGGAGTTTGGTCTCGCACGGCTGACTCTGCTCTTGCCGAGTTCACGAGCTGCGCGGACTGTGAGCGAAGCCTTTGTGCGTCTGACTGGCGAGAGCGGCGATGCGGGCCTTTTGATGCCGCGCTTGGTCACGATTGGCGATCTCGACCTGGACGAAGTGCTTGGCAGCCTACTGGATCCGCTGGGAGCAAGCGATATCCCTCCAGCGGTTGAGCCAACCCGCCGCTGGTTCGAACTGTCCGAGATTCTGCGAGACAAGATGGGCGAGGAGGCCCCATCAACCGCCGGTCTGCTTCGCCTGGCGCGCGAATTGGCGGGAACGATGGACAGGGTGCTCGCTGAGGATATCCCGCCGCAAGACTTGGTGGGAGACAGAGTCCTCGACATGCTCGGCAGTCTGTCAGAGCACTGGATCCGCTCGCTCCATCTGTTCCTTGGTGTGCAGGATGAGTGGTTCAAAAGGTTGCAGGCGCGGGGTGAGGTGGATGTCGCCCCCCGACGCAACATGCTGTTCGATCGCGCAGCCACAAAGTGGAGGGCTTCTCCTCCGCAAGCGCCGATTGTGGCGGCTGGTGTCACCAGCGCGGCGCCGGCCTTGGCGAAACTGTTGAGGTCAGTCGCCGATCTGCCCAATGGCGCGGTGATCCTCCCCGATCTTGATCTGGCGATAGATGAGCAGGCCTGGGCGGAATTGGGCCAGGCTGGAGCGAGTAAGGTACCGGGCGGCGAAGTCTATGGCCGCAATGACGCGCTGACCCATCCGCAATATCATCTCAAGCTGTTGCTCAATCGCATGGATGTGAGGCGCGAAGAGGTGCAGCCTTGGCATCGTCGGGGAAGTGCCGCGGCTGACCCAAAGCGCAGCAAGGCGATAAGTTCGCTGTTCCTCCCGCCCAAAGCGAGCAAGGTTTGGGTCGATCTGCCGGCAGATGAGCGCCGCCTCAGCGGCGTGCGAATGCTCTCTGCCGCAACCGTCGAGGAGGAGGCGCAAGCGATAGCCTTGCTGGTGCGCGAGGCGCTTGAGACACCGGCCAAGCGTGTCGCCGTCATCACGCCGGATCGCGCACTGGCGCGGCGGGTGGTGCAGCATTTGAAGCGCTGGAACATTGAGGCGGATGACACCGCCGGTCGCGCGCTGTCGCAAACCGCCGCGGGTCGGTTGTTCGCGCTTCTGGCAGAGCTCGTCAGTGATCGTCTGCGCCCGGTGACAGTGGCGGCGGCGCTTGGTCATCCGCTGGTCCGGCAAGGAGAAGATCGCGGTGCTTGGCTGAGCAAGTTTCGTACGTTCGAGCGGCGTCTGCGTGGTCCGAGCCCCGCACCAGGTCTTGACCATCTGAGCCAGATTGCAGCGGCAGCTGGCCAGCAGGATTGGTGGGCCGATGTCGAGCCGATCCTGGCGCCGCTTTGGATCGAAGATCGCGACATCTCACTTGCAACCGCGCTGAACGTTCTGGCTGAGGCGGCCGAAGCGCTGGCGGGAGACAATGTCTGGGCGCGCGAAGACGGGCGCGCATTGTCCGCATTGGTCGAGGATATGCGCCTGCACGCTGGGCAGATCGAGCTGATGATTGCACGCAAGGATCTGGCAACGGTCCTGCGTGAAGCGATGGACGAGGTCGCGGTGCGGCCTCCCTATGGCGGCCACCCGCGTGTTTCGATTTACGGTCTGCTTGAATCCCGCGGAGCGCGCGCTGACCTCGTGATCTGTGGCGGGTTGAACGAAGGGGGCTGGCCGCAAACTCCATCTCCAGATTCCCTGCTCGCACCGGGAGTGCTGCGTGCGATTGGCGTTCCGGGGACCGAGTTTCGGATTGGTCTGTCAGCGCATGACCTGGCCGGCGCGATGGGCGCTCCGGAAGTCATCCTCAGTCGGTCGCTGCGCGATGGTGACGGGCCGACCATCGCCTCACGTTTCCTGCTTCGCGTCGAAGCCCTGCTTGGCGAGCTTGGGCAGAGGCATCGCGAGGAAACGATATCTGCGATCGCACCCTTGCTTGATCGCGATGCGCCCCGCGGTGAGAGTTATGTCCAGCCTCGACCCAATCCTGCGCCCGACCTTCGCAACGTGCCGCTCAAGGTCACTGCACTCGATCGATTGTTGGGCGATCCCTATCAGTTCTACGCGTCAGAGATCCTCAAGCTGCGATCGCTTGAATCGCTTGAGGCTGATCCCTTCTCCGATCCTCGCCTGCGCGGGACGCTTGCGCACGAAATCCTCGAAATCTGGCACGAAGGCCGTCGAGACAAGCCTGAGCTCGATATTGCGAGCGTAGCCGATGACTGCCTGCGCAAGGCCAATGCGCATCCGCTGCTATGGGGCTTGTGGCGCCCGCGATTGATCAGCGCGCTTGAACGCTTTGCAGATTGGGTGAGGGCAGGTGAGGCCGAAGGCCGTGTGGTCGCTGCAGCCGAAATCGATGGATCGATGACACGCAAAGGTGTGCGCATCTATGGTCGCGCGGACAGGATTGATCGGCTTGGCGACGGCACTTTTGCAATTGTCGATTACAAGACAGGCACGCCACCTTCGGCAGCGCAGGTCGAAGCAGGGTTTGCGCTGCAATTGGGCTTGCTGGGACTGATTGTACAGAATGGCGAATTCAATCTCGATGGATCTCCGCTTACCGGCGAAGCGAGCGAGTTCGAGTATTGGTCCATGGCCAAGAAGGTCGGCGAGTTCGGCTATGTTGATGTCCCGATGAAAGTGGGCAGCAAGCGGACCGGGCTTCCTCCCGATGAATTCCTCCCGCATCACGAGGGCAAGCTCGATGAAGCGATCGATCGTTTTATCAAGGGATCTGACCCGTTCGCGGCCAAAGAGAACCCGGCCTATCCTGGTTACACCGAATATGATCAGCTGATGCGGCTCGAAGAATGGGCCATCAGCGGCACTGAGGACGAAGGATCATGAGTGGGTCCGAAGGTCAGGTCTTCGAACTGAAGGGCAATCAGCGCTTTGCGGCTGATCCAAAGGACAATGTGTGGCTGTCGGCCTCTGCGGGGACTGGCAAGACCCAGGTCCTGTCTGCGCGCGTCTTGAGGCTCCTGTTACGGCCAGACGTCGATCCCAGCGAGATCTTGTGCCTGACCTTCACCAAGGCAGGCGCTGCAGAGATGGCCAACCGGATCAATGCGGTGCTCGCGCGCTGGGTCCGGCTGGACGCTGCATCGCTTGCGACCGAGCTTGGCTATCTTGGCGCGGATATCGGACCGGAGACGCAGGCGAGGGCGCGCACGCTGTTTGCAAGCGTTCTGGATTGCCCCGGCGGCGGATTGCGAATCGATACGATCCATGCCTTTGCGCAATATCTGCTCGCCAACTTCCCAGGCGAGGCGGGATTGATACCCGGCGCCAAGCCAATGGAAGATCGCGAGCGAGAGCTGCTTGCGCGCGAAACCCTTTCTGACATGTTGGCCCAGGCCGAAGCTGAGAATGACCGCTCCGTGCTCGACGCGGTTGAGACCTTCGTTCGCGCCAAAAGCCCTGATGATTTGCGGCGCTGGTTGATCCAATGCGGCCAAAACACAGCCATGTGGCAGGGGAGCTCAGCGTGGATGCCTCCCATGTCAGGCCGCATCCACGCAATGCTCGGCATTCCAGCCGATGCGGACGAGGCATGGGTCGCCGAAGCGCTGAGCGCAGATGTGTTTCCGGATCACCAGCTGGTCGCGATGCTTCCGGTGCTCAAGGATTGGAACACGAAGGGAGGCCGCGAAGGAGGCGCGGTTATTGAACATTGGCTGGCGCTGCCGACCGAAGACAGACTGGCTGCCAAGGAGGGATTCTACGGCACATTGCTGACCAAGCAGGGCGCGCCCAAAAGCATGAAGACGCCAGAAAAGCTCGATCCTGAGTTCAAGGCCCGGCAATCAGAGATTGCGGATGCGCTTGCTCTGGTCGAGGAGCGCGCAGCTCTGCTCGATCTTGCAAAATTCCTCGCGCCCGCGCTGGAACTGGGCAGGGCTTTCGCTTTGCGCTGGGAGCAAGCTAAGACCCGTGAAGGGCTGCTCGACTTTGACGACCTAATCGTGCGCGCAGCTGGGTTGCTGGCAAACAGCGATGCAGCGGATTGGATCCGCTACAAACTGGACCGGCGATTTGACCATATCCTGATCGACGAAGCTCAAGACACCAACCAGTCTCAATGGGATATAGTGTTCGCGCTGATCGACGATTTCTTCACCGGAGAGGGAGCCGCGGGAGACAAGCTTCGCACGCTGTTCACGGTCGGCGATTACAAGCAGGCTATCTTCGGTTTCCAGGGCACCAGCCCGGATAATTTCGCTTCTGCGCGAGAATTGGTGCGCCAGCGCATCGAACACGCCCGTAAAGGTGCAATCGATCTGCGGCGTCGCGGCCCCATTCCAAGCTTCGAAGATCTCGAACTCGATCAGTCTTTCCGCACCTCGAAGACGGTCCTGGAATTCGTCAATCGAGCAATCGAGACAATCGGCCATGGCGCGTTCGGATTGGACCGCCCGCCCGAACCCCATCAAGGCGCGGTGAGGCCAGGGTTGGTCACGATGTGGAATCCGGTTCAGGGTCATGAGGCTGGCTCAGACGACGATGATCAAGATTGGCTCGCCGATCACGACCGTGAACTCGCGAACAGGATCGCTGAGCAGGTTTGGCGTTGGCACAGCGGACGTGAACCCTTCATGCTCGCAAAGGGGCAGCCGGCGCGACCCGCTAACGCAGGTGACATCATGGTGCTGGTCCGCAAACGCGGCGCTTTGGCAGCGCTGATCGTGGCAAAACTCCACGCCAAAGGCGTGCCGGTGGCTGGCGTCGATCGCCTTAGGCTTGGGGCTCCTTTGGCCGTGCAGGACCTGATGGCGGGACTTCGCTTTGCCGCTCAGCCGCTGGATGATCTCACACTCGCAAACCTGCTTGCCTCTCCCTTGTTGGGTTGGACGCAGGACGATCTGCTCGAATTCGTGCCACGCGAGCGGGGTGTCCATTTGTGGGATCATTTGCGCAAGAGCGACAATCCCCGTGTGCTGGAGAGTGTTGGCGCGCTGCGTGCGATCTTGGCACTGGCTGATTTTGAAACTCCGCAAGCTTTGCTCGCCTGGATGCTGGTCGGTCCATGGCAAGGGCGTCACAAGCTCGTCGCGCGGCTTGGTCGGGAGGCCAATGATGCGATTGATGAGCTGCTCAATTCAGCATTCACATTCGAAAGCGGCAATACGCCAAGCCTAGCCGGATTTATTCAGTGGTTTGATGCCTCTGACGACGAATTGAAGCGCGATTCAGGCGAGACGGTGGGTCAGGTAAGGGTGATGACAGTGCATGGCTCAAAAGGCCTTCAGGCGCCCTTGGTGGTGCTTGCAGACGCCACAGGCTCACCTCGAACCGGTTCAGCTTCCGAACTGGACGAAGTCGCGGCTGGCGAAGCCACGGGACGCAAGGTCCCGCTGCCGAGGCTGAGCAAGGAACAGAGCGTCGGGCCTGTCAAAGAAGCGGTCGAGCGTGCCAGCATCGCCGACATGCAGGAGCACTGGCGATTGCTCTATGTCGCCATGACGCGTGCGGAGGAGGGGCTCTTCATCGGCGGTTCGCTCAGCGCCAGCCAGTCCAAACGCGGCATTCCGGAAGACAGCTGGTATGCGCGGCTTGCTCCGGTTTTCGAAGGCGAAGCGATCGAGGACGATATTTGGGGCGCTCGCAAGGAATGGGGGTATCGCGCCGAGCCACATCAACGCCAGGCGGACGCAGCTTCACCTGATCGCGCAGAGATGCCTCAATGGGCGGCGACACCAATCGGGCCCGAACCGCGTCCGCCAATGCCATTCACTCCCAGCGGCGCGACCGAAGACATGACGCCCAATCCACCATTGGAGTCATCGGGTGACCAGTCTGCGTTGCAAAGAGGTGTCTTGATCCACCAATTGCTCGAACGTCTGCCGGATGTTGATGCGGCGGAGCGGGTTGAGCTGGCCAAAGCGTGGCTGAAGCGACGGGCGCCTGAAATCGAAGATCGTCTGCGCGATGAGATGGTCGCGAACGCAATCAGCGTGCTGAGCGACAAGAGATTTGCCGAGATATTTAGTCCGAATGCGCTGGCGGAGACGCCGCTCACGGCCTTGGTTGGAAATCAGGTGATAGCGGGAAAGGTCGACCGGCTTTTGGTCGAAGAGGGTCGGGTTACGGTGGTCGACTACAAGACCAGTCGTCGTCCGCCGCAGAGTGAAGAAGGCATTTCCGTTCCCGTGATGAGACAGATGGCGGCCTATGCGCTCGCTCTTGAACGGATCTATCCCAACCGGGAAATTCGCGTTGCCGTGCTCTACACTCAGGGACCATCGCTGTTCGAGCTCACCGGCAAGCTGCTCAAGCCGCACAAATTACATTTGTTGGGGAAGCAGGAAAGCTATTCGCCTGCAGATATTGAGTGACGCGCAAACAATCCTAGATTGGGTCCAACGCCGCATTTGCGCGCAAAAGGAGATTTCTAATGGCCACCGTCAACGTAACCGATGACAGCTTCCAATCCGACGTTCTGGGTGCAGACAAGCCCGTTCTGGTCGATTTCTGGGCAGATTGGTGCGGCCCGTGCAAGATGATCGCTCCCGCGCTGGAAGAGATCAGCGAAGAGCTGGGCGACAAGGTAACCATCGCCAAGATGGACATTATGGAAAACACCAGCATCCCAGCTGATATCGGCGTGCAGTCGATCCCGCTTATGGTGCTGTTCAAGGATGGTGAGGCGATCGCGCAAAAGCTTGGCGCCGCTCCGAAGAGCCAACTCAAGGAATGGCTCGAAGGTGAATTGGGCTGATCGCGCCTCGCGCTTAACCCAAGACTCTTCCGACAAATTCATCCCAGATGGCCGGGCTTGATGCACCAACCAAGCCCGGCTTTCCGTGCTCGTCGACGCGATAGGCGCTGCCATCTAGCCGTGCTGCTTTGCCCCCGGCTTCGTTGAGCCAAAGCACGCCTGCTGCGTGATCCCAAGCATAGGTTCGTTTGAAGCTCGACACGTCGTTTTCTCCCAGCGCAAGTCGCGGATATTGCTCCGCAGCGCAGCGTGGAATGTCGACCAGGCGATAATGTGGAGCAAGCTTGGCATCGACTTGCGCGCGCTGTTCCTCGGTCAGGAATATCCGTGAGATTGCCGCGACGGGCACATCCTCGCCGGTCGTGCGTGCACGAATCTTCTCACCATCAACGAATGCGCCTTCGCCTCGCTTTGCGTGGCACAAGCGGCCGCTTTGGGGATCGTACAGCCAGCCTGCCACTGCCTCGCCGCCATCTGCGAGTGCAATGATCGTCCCAAACGGTTCCTTACCCTGAGTGTAATTGTGGGTCCCATCGAGCGGATCGATGATCCAGCATTGGCCTGAAAGATGATCGAGCGTGCTCTCGTCTGCGTGGACGGCTTCCTCGCCGACAACCGCCACGCCCGGGGCAAGCTTTGTCAGCGCTTCTGTCAGGAAATTCTCGACCTCACGATCCACCACTGTGACCGGATCGTCTTCGCCTTTCATTTCGACATCGCCTTCAGCGAGTTGCTGGAAACGGGGCAGGATGGATCGCTCAGCGGCGAATTTCAGCAGGTCTCGAATTTCATCATCAAGCGCGCTCATGAACGATAATCCGCATTGATTGAGATGTAGCCGTGGGTGAGATCGCAGGTCCAAACCGTGGCTTGGCCTGGTCCGATGCCCAGATCGATCGCCAGATCGATTTCTTCGCCTTTGAGATGCGCGGCCACGGGCGATTCGTCATAACCATCGACGGCCAAGCCTTCATTCGCCACTTGGGTCCCGCCAAAGGCGATTGCCAGCTTGTCGCGATCAGCAGGCTCACCCGCTTTGCCAACTGCCATGACGACGCGGCCCCAATTGGCGTCTTCGCCCGCGATAGCCGTTTTGACGAGCGGGGAATTGGCCACTGCCAGTCCGACTGCGCGAGCGCTGTCATCGCTCGCCGCGCCACTAACCCGGATTTGAATGAACTTGCTGGCTCCTTCTCCGTCACGAACGACCAGATGCGCAAGTTGACGGCAAAGGTCGCTCAAGGCGGCCGCAAAGGCGTGCGCGCCGGGGCTGTCGAAGTTCATCAGCTCGGCGGTACCCGCTGTTCCGGTGGCGAAGGCGAGCACAGTGTCGCTGGTTGATGTGTCGCCGTCGACCGTAATGCAACTGAAGGTCTGCTGGTTTGCTTGATTGAGGAGTATTTGCAGAAACTCAGGCGCGACTGCGGCATCAGTGAAGATGTAGCCCAGCATGGTTGCCATGTCGGGCGCGATCATGCCCGATCCTTTGATGATCCCGACCAGGTCAACGCGCGTGTCGCCGATCATTGCGCGGGTTGAGGCACCCTTGGGAAAAGTGTCTGTGGTCCCGATCGCAATTGCCGCCTCTTCCCAGCTTGCCAATTCATTGGTGACGACTTCGGCCAGGCCGCTTTCGGCTTTGTCCTGAGGTAGGGGTTCACCGATCACACCGGTTGAGGACACGAACACTTCGTCAGTGGAGCAACCGAGATGTTCGGACATGCGGCGTTGGATCAAATCGACGGCTGCGCGGCCTTTGCCCCCGGTAAACGCATTGGCGTTGCCAGCATTGACGATCAAGGCGCGCGCGCGACCTTGCGAGATCTGCAACCGGCCTGCTTCGACTTCGGGTGAAGCGCAGGCGCTCTGCGTGAAAACACCGGCGATTGCAGTGTTTTCCGGCACGCACACATAGGTCATATCTGCTCGCTCCCAGTCGCGATATCCCGCGTGGGCAATGCGCAATTCCACCCCCGGCAACGAAGGCAGATCGGGGAAGGGTTTAGCGAGCGGAGAGGCTTCGATATCCATGCCAGCCCTCTAGGCGCAGAGCTGCTCACAGTAAATCGCCTATTCCAAGTGGACGAATTGACCATTTGCGACTATCTAAGTGATCGATGAGACGTCATTTGCTCGCCTTGATTGCCCTGATGACGGGCCTTGCTGCGATCGGTCACCCGGCACATGCCAGCCTGGCCGATGCGCTCAGCAGCGATATTGACGTTGCGGCTAACGCGTCTGATTCAGCATCTGGTGACGCGTGTCCGTGCAGCGAGCCTGATGCCAAGCAATCGACCCGGTGCTCGGCTGGTGATCGCAAGCCGACCAAAACTCCTGTACCAGCTAAGCTGCGGCTGCCGGTGCTGATGGGGGTTGAGCGCGCAATCGAATAGCGCCGCTTCAAAACATTCTTTTGTAACGTGACGCGTCATGCCGCCGGAAAGGGGTGTGACCAACCCTTCTCATAACATTCGGCCGCATAGGGCCAATCAGGACCTCTCAATGTTCAACGCACTCGTTAAATCGGTGTTTGGCTCTGCCAATGACCGCTACGTCAAATCGATCAGCAAGATCGTCAATCAAGTCAACGCGCTAGAGCCTCAAATTCAGGCGCTTTCCGACGAAGAACTGAAAGCCCAAACCGACAAGTTTCGCGGCCAGTTGGATGAAGGCGCAACGCTGGATGATATACTGCCTGAGGCGTTTGCCACGGTTCGCGAAGCATCGATGCGCGTTCTGGGAATGCGCCACTTTGATGTCCAGCTGATCGGTGGTGTCGTGCTCCACCGCGGCGAGATCTCCGAAATGCGGACCGGTGAGGGTAAGACACTTGTGGCTACGCTTGCGGTCTATCTCAATGCGATTGAGGGCAAGGGCGTGCACGTCGTTACCGTCAACGACTACCTTGCACGACGCGACGCGGAATGGATGGGCCAGCTGTACAATTGGCTTGGTCTCAAAGTGGGTGTGATCGTTCCGAACATGAACGAGCTCGACAAGCGCGATGCCTACAATGCCGACATCACCTACGGCACCAACAACGAATTTGGTTTCGATTATCTGCGCGACAATATGAAGCATGATCGCAAGGAAATGGCCCAGCGGCCGTTCAACTTTGCGATCGTGGATGAGGTTGACTCGATCCTGATTGATGAAGCGCGGACACCGCTGATCATTTCAGGCCCGACCGAAGACAAGTCTGATCTCTATGTGGCGCTTGATGAGGTCGCCAAAGACATCCCAGAGGATTGGTACGAGAAAGACGAAAAGACCAAGCAGATCCAGCTCACCGAAGACGGGCTGGAAGAGGTCGAAAAGCTCCTGATGGAGAAGGGCCTGCTCGAAACCGAGAACCTCTACGACATTGAGAACACCCAGGTGGTTCACCACTTGGACCAGGCACTCAAGGCCGTGCACATGTTCAAGCGTGATACCGACTACATCGTCAAAGACGACAAGGTCGTGATCATTGACGAATTCACCGGTCGGATGATGGATGGCCGCCGTTGGTCCAATGGCCTCCACCAGGCCGCTGAAGCCAAGGAAGGCGTAAAGATCGAGCCTGAAAATCAGACCATGGCTTCGATCACATTCCAGAACTATTTCCGGATGTACCCCAAGCTCGCCGGTATGACCGGTACCGCCGCCACCGAAGCGGCCGAATTCTGGGATATCTACAAGGTCAATGTGGTCGAAATTCCGACCAACAAGCCTGTCGCGCGCGTCGATGAGGAAGACGAGTTCTACAAGAACACGATGGACAAGTTCCAGGCCATCGCGAAAGCGATCGCTGAGAAGTCCCAGATTGGCCAGCCAGTCCTGGTCGGCACAGTGTCGATTGAGAAATCTGAGTTGCTGAGCCAATTCCTCGACAAGGAAGGGGTGAAGCACGAAGTTCTCAACGCCCGCCAGCACGAGCGTGAGGCGCATATTGTTGCGCAGGCTGGACGATTGGGAGCGGTGACCATCGCCACCAATATGGCCGGCCGCGGCACCGACATTCAGCTTGGCGGCAATCTCGACTTCCGGATCGGTGATGAACTTCAGGATCTCGCTGAAGATGATCCCAAGCGGCAAACAGAGGTCGATCGGATCACGGCAGAGGTCGAGGAAGAGAAGCGCAAAGTGCTCGAGGCCGGCGGGCTCTTCGTGCTCGGCACTGAGCGGCATGAAAGTCGCCGCATCGACAACCAGCTGCGCGGTCGTTCCGGCCGTCAGGGTGATCCCGGCCTGTCGCGGTTCTACCTCTGCCTTGAAGACGATCTTCTGCGCATCTTCGGCCCAGATACTCTGTTCGCGAAGATGATGAATTCGAACCTCGCAGACGGTGAGGCAATCGGATCAAAGTGGCTTTCGAAAGCTATCGAGACCGCTCAGAAAAAGGTCGAAGCGCGCAATTACGAAGTCCGTAAGCAGGTTGTTCAATACGACGACGTGATGAATGATCAGCGCAAGGTGATCTACGAGCAGCGCGGCGAAATCATGGATTCCGAGGTTGTCGACGATGTCGTGCTCGACATGCGTCATGATACGATCAACGCCTTGGTCGGCACTGCATGCCCTCCGGGTTCCTATCCCGAGCAGTGGGATATCGAAGGGCTGAAGGAAAAGCTCGAAGAAGTCTTCTCCGTGCAGCCTCCGCTCGAGGAATGGCTCGAGGAAGATCAGGTTGAACCCGAAATCATTGAGGAACGCCTGCGCGTTCAGATCGATGAGCAGATGGATTCGAAGGTATCAAAGAGTGACCCGGCCATGTGGCGCATTGTCGAGAAAGATGTGCTCCTCCGTCAGCTCGACTTCCATTGGAAGGAGCACCTGGCGACGCTCGACGCATTGCGTCAGGTGATCTGGATGCGCGGCATCGCTCAGAAGCAGCCGATCAACGAATACAAGCAGGAAGCGTTTGGCCTGTTCGAGACCATGCTCGACACATTGCGCGAGGAAGTCACCAAGATCCTGGTCAAGTCAGAGCTGCGGATGGCGCCGGTCGAGACCGAGGCATTGCCCGATCTGCCCGATTTCCTGACCAGTCACATCGATCCATTGACTGGTCTCGATAATTCGGCCGACGGCGACGGTTCCGCCGAACGAACCGATCTTCACGGTGCCTTTGCCGGCAGCCCGCGGCCGGAGGCGCGTGAGGGCGGTCCGATCACGGAAAACCCTTACGCCAATCTCAACATCAGTCGTAACGCGCCTTGTCCGTGCGGTTCGGGCAAGAAGTACAAGCACTGCCACGGTGCCGTTGGTATTCCGCCGGCAGCGGCTCCCGTCTGATCGCCTGATCGCAAGAGAGTACAGCGAGTGAAACAGGAAGCTCCAGCGTGATCGGTGCCGTACCGATCATGTTGGCGTTGGCATTCTTCGTCACCGCTTTGCTATATGCGTCCGTCGGCTTTGGCGGCGGCTCAACCTATGCCGCCCTGTTGGCGATTTCTGGGCTGGACTATCGATTGCTGCCGCTGGTTGCCCTCGCGTGCAATATCGTGGTCGTAGCAGGCTCGAGCGTGCGATTTGCGCGTGCCAAAGTCACTCCTTGGCGTGGTGCCCTCCTGGTGACCGCTATCGCCGCTCCTGCGGCTTTTCTGGGCGGATTAACGCCGATTGATCAAACGACCTTCATGCTCTTGCTTGGCGCCAGCTTGGTGTTGAGCGGAGTGACGATGTTTCTGCCTGTCAGCTCGGCCAGTTCCGAAGAACCGACCCGGTTTGCCAAGGCGATGCCGCTGATTGCTGCACCGCTTGGCTATCTCGCGGGATTGGTGGGCATCGGTGGAGGGATATTCCTTGCTCCATTGCTTCACCTGACACGCTGGCGCGATGCACGGGCGATTGCCGCCACTGCGAGCTTCTTCATCTTGGTCAATTCAGCCTTCGGGCTCATCGGGCAAATGGCGAAGCAAGGTCCGGCAGCATTCGGCGGCGCATTCGGCGCGGCCTTGCCGCTTATCATCGCTGTGGCGATTGGCGGTCAGATTGGCAGCCTAATGGCGGTGAAGTTTCTACCGCTCAAATGGATCCGCTGGCTGACAGCAGCGCTTGTGATGATTGTAGGCGTACGCCTACTTAGCGGAATTTAGTGGATCGCGATGCCGACTCCGCTGTAAATCGTCGCATCTTCTTCCGCGGTTTCAGGGGCCGTCATCACCAAGAACGCAAAGCCCAGCTCGTTAGCCCCATCGCCAAACAGGCTCCCAGAGAAACTCCCTATCTCTAAGTCGCGATCTTTTGCTGTGATTTCTCCGTTAAACGCCCCCGTCTCCGGATCGATCTCGGCTGTCCCTTGCAGGCGAATATGAACTGAGAAACTGGTGGGACGGTTTGATGGTGAGCGACCCGGGCCTGCAACGCTACCAGTTCCGCCTACAAATTGGGCAGTGCCGAGCGCCACAGAAAACGCTATCATCCCGGTGCGCGGATTGTAGGTTATGGACAATTCGTCGGTGTTCACGCTGCCTATTTCTGCAGCGTCGCTTTCGTTGCTTCTTGCTACGACAAGCTCGGCATCTTGAGAATCTGCGATTGGGATACCCGGTAGCGCCTGAACATAGGGCGGCAGGCCGTATACGCATGTCTTTCTATAGTCCTGATCATAGTCAGAAGGCCGCGTGCCAGGCCTTTCGGTCGTCAAAGTAAATGATTCGACGCTCCCTCCGCTTGCGAAGTAGCGAAACCGGACTCGGCTCCGCGCCGAGAGGTCTGGCTGTTCAATCGCATACTCCGCCAATGCGGAAGCGTCGATGCCGGGCAAGTACAATCGGTTAATGGGGCCGAACGCAAATTTTGAATCCGCAACACTGAGTGTGAAGGACTCACCCCCATCGCTGGACGAAAGTGACACTGACTCGTCGAATGTTGGTGGCAGGATAATCGGACCGGAACTCGTCAACTCGAAACAGTGAAAGCGAAATTCCGATCCTTCAGATCGGGATAGCAACGGACCAACTGTGGACGGCTGAGAACTAATCCATCCCGCGTCCCCGGTGTCTGTTGTTGGATTGGGATTGCTTTGGTCTGATCCGCAGGCGGACAGGACTACGAATGACACAGCTATGGCGAATGATGGATTGCGCATGGAGTTCCCCGAAACGGAAATCTATGCCCTCTTTTCAATGAGATGGCATGGATTCTTCGGGTAGGCAAGTGGAGGGATCGAACCACAGCCGCGCCGTGATGCAAGCCAATCAAGTCAACCCGACTTCGGGCGGGCCTATGACGATTTCGCGTTGAAAGAAGAAAATGGCTCCCCGAGTTGGGGCGTCATTACCACGCGTTTCTGCGGATATTTTTGTCTAACCTCTGCGAATGCGCCGACGCGCTCCTGCGGCTCCCCGGGCCATTTGTCTAACCTATTTTCGCCGCTTTTTCGGCACTCCGATGTCGCTTCGGTGACGTCATGAAGATGGCTTCTCATTGGCCGCTCGCCGGAGCGTTCCTGCTTGGCGCATGCGTTGCAGTTCCACCAACGATCCTCGCGGCTCGCGAATACTGGCACACCCCGCACTTGGCGATAGTTGCTAGGCTGCTCTTAATCGAAGAGCAGATCCAGCAGGTTGAAGAACCGTTCGTCTTGCTGCTTGGCGACAGTACCGCGGCTCGCTTCCACTTGCCGACTGTCTGTGGCCTGCCAGTGCTCAACGCCGGTGTCGGTCGTGCCACCACAGCCGAGGTGCTCGAATACTCTGCTGGCTGGCTTCAACAGGTTGAGCCGACTCACATCATCCTGAGTGTGGGCCTCAACGATCCAGACCCGGCTGTCGCGTCGGCAAGGGCCGAGCGAGCGCTTGGGCCTGACTATGTTGTCGAGCCGTCATTCGGTGACCGGCCCGACACCAAACATCTCACAGCTGATTCCTACCGGGAGCTGAAGAAGCTCATCGAGGCGGATCTGTGCGCTGGGGAAGCTGCATGACCGTCAAGATCATCTTGGGGGACTCACGCGAGAAGCTTCGTGAAATTGAGACTGGCAGTGTGCATTGCTGCATTACGTCGCCGCCATACTTCGGCCTTCGCGATTATGGCGTTGAGGGTCAGATGGGTCTCGAAGCGACGCCGGCCGAGTTTGTCGCTGGCATGGTCGATCTCTTTCGAGAGGTCCGTCGCGTGTTGCGTGACGATGGCACGCTCTGGCTCAACCTTGGCGACAGCTATGCCGGCTCATGGGGAGCGCAGAGTAGGGGTGAGGCGACTGGCGAAGGCTCCGCGCGGATACAAGGAACCAGCCCGTTACAGGCCCGCTCGATCGCTGCACACGTCAGGGGCACGACGCACGTCGGAAGTCTCAAGAACACTCCAGGATTGAAGCCGAAGGATCTGATCGGGATCCCGTGGCGGGTGGCATTGGCGCTTCAAGAGGATGGCTGGTGGCTTCGCCAGGACATCATCTGGTCCAAGCCCAATCCGATGCCAGAGAGCGTGAAAGATCGCTGCACAAAGGCGCATGAATACCTGTTCCTGCTCTCCAAGAGCGAGCGCTACCACTACGACCATGACGCCATTGCCGAGAATGCTGAGTTCAGTGAGCCAAACAGCCCGCAGTCGATCAAGTCGCCAATGGGCCAGGGCTACACTCGGCGAGCACGCGGGATACCGCCTAGACACGAAAAGTACGCCGAAAGCAGTGATCAGTCGCGTCTTGATCGTGTCGGCCGCGGCGGAAGGCGAAACAAGCGCTCGGTTTGGACGGTATCAACAAAGCCCTTCAAGCAGGCACACTTCGCGACGTTCCCGCCAGATCTGATTGAGCCTTGCGTGCTTGCCGGATGCCCAAAGGGCGGCACCATTCTCGATCCATTCGGAGGGGCGGGCACAACTGGCATGGTCGCTGAGCGGCTCGGCCGAAACGCCACCCTGATCGAACTCAATCCCGAATACGCGGCAATGGCGAGCGATCGGCTTCGCGGAGAGCTTTGCCGGGTCGATACGGACATCGCCGGCGTCGATGACGATGGCGGGCCGCTCTTCGCGACTTCATCCAACACACAAACAGGAGATGCCGCATGAGCGGACTAGTCGTAGACAATTTCGCCGGGGGCGGTGGAGCCTCGCTTGGCATTAAGTGGGCAACAGGCCGCGAGGTCGACATCGCAATCAACCATGATGGCGACGCCATCGCGATGCACGAGGCCAACCATCCAGAGACGAAGCATTTCTGCCAGTCGATCATGGCGATCGATCCGCAAGAAGCCTGTGCCAATGACGGCAAGATCCAGAAGGTGCGCCTCACCTGGTTCTCTCCGGACTGTAAGCACCACAGCAAAGCGAAGGGTGGCAAGCCGCGCGACAAGAACATCCGCGACATGGCATGGATCGTTCCACACTGGATTGAACGGCTAGGCGAGAAGGCCCCGCTCGAAATCTACCTCGAAAACGTCGAGGAGTTCAGGAAGTGGGGCCCGCTCGACGAGAACGGGCAACCCATCAAGGAACGAGCCGGTGAGGAATTTGATCTCTGGGTCAGGCGGATTCGCAAGCTCGGATACGAAGTTGACTTCCGCGAGCTCGTCGCTGCTGATTATGGCGCCCCAACGACGCGGAAACGGCTCTATCTGATCGCCAGGCGTGATGGGCTACCGATAGAATGGCCGGAACCAACCCATGCCCCACGCAATAGCGAGGAAGTCGCGAGCGGAGAGAAGTTGCCATGGGAGGCCTCCGCAACCTGTATTGATTGGTCAATTCCATGCCCGTCGATCTTCGATCGCAAGACACCCCTCAAACCAAACACGCTTCGTCGCATCGCTCACGGTGTCATGCGATATGTCGTGGACGCGGCCGAGCCTTTCATCGTACCGGTCACCAATAGCAAATGGGCCAGCAATAGAACTTGGTCCGCAGAGGAACCTCTTCGTACAGTGACAACAGCCCGCGGCGGCGAGTATGCCGCCGTGGATGCTGGCATAATCCCACTTACGCACGCTGGTGGTCCGAAACGTGGTTTTGGCACCCAGGACCCGTTTCCGACCATCACAGGAGCAAATAGAGGCGAATACGCCAGGCTGATGGCGTCGGTTGCCCCGTTGTTCACCAGGACAGCGCATGGAGAGGTCGATTCCAAAGGGAAAAGACGGGGTAGAGGCTCACATTCAGTCGACGAGCCCTATCCTACGGTGACGTCTTCGCGCGATAGCGCCCTGACCGAGGTGTTCATCGCCCCACACATCACCAAGTTCCGCGGCGGCGCGATCGGCAGCGATGCCGGCGAGCCGATGCCAACAATCACCGCGAACGGTGAGCCGAAACGGCCTGCCGGTGCCCAGCCACTTGCCTTAGCGGGCGCAACGCTGATCCAGACCAGCTACGGTGAGCGCAAGGGCCAGAAGCCCCGTGTGCTGGATCTCGAAAAGCCTCTTGGCACGGTGGTCGCGGGTGGTGGCAAGCACTCACTCGTTGCCGCGATGTTGTCTCAGTTCCGCGGCTCCAACAAAACCGCAAGCGGTGGCGATGTCTCAGAGCCAGCAAAGGCCATCACAGCGGGTGGACTGCATCAAGGTCTGGTCTGCGCTCATGTCGAGCAGGCAAATGGCGGGCCTCGCAACGACAAGCTCGTAGGTCGCGATGTGCGCGATCCGATGACGACAGTCACCGGAACGGGCTCTCAGCAGCGCCTTGTCGAGACTACCTTGATCGAAGAAGACGCGTTGCCGCCTGACCTCATGGAGAAGGCGACACAGACTGCTGCCTTCCTGATGGTCTATTACGGCACCGACCAGGCACCTGAGATGACAGAGCCGATGCCGGTCATCAGGACCAAAGGCCATGTCGCTGTTGTCACCGTTGAGATCGACATGGTCACTTACGTCATCGTCGATATCGGCATGCGGATGCTCAAGCCACGCGAGCTAGCCAGGGCTATGGGCCTACCAGACGATTACGTGCTCGATCCGGTAGTCACCAAGACATTCAAGAATGGACGAACAAAGACGCGGCCGCTCACGATCAGTGAGCAGATCGCCAAGATAGGCAACATGGTCTGTCCGCACGTCGCTGAGGCTCTGATCAGAGCGAACAGCTCACTGTGCAAGGCCGAACAACCCCAGAAAGCAGGAGAAGCAGCGTGAGTAAGCGGATCGAGTGTCACAAAGGCGTGTGTTTTGTGCTGCCAGCTTTTGAAAGCGTGGGCACAGCCCGCAAAGTTGGGCGGTTCGCCATCTTTCTAAACGTGGCGCTCGATCGTTGGGGGGTTGGGGTTCAATTTCTCGAGGCGGGCCTCTTGGTCCAGATCGGCCCAGCCTATCTTGGGATTTGCCATATCAAGCGCCAGCTGCGGCACTACGACCGGCTTGAGGCAATCGAGAGGGGCGACGCCCCATGATCTTACACTCCACCCTTGGGTGAATCTGGATCTCCAAGCGCGTTCTTGCGCAGCGCCTCGATGACTTCGGCTATAGCAGCGACACTCGCGCCACCTTCGCCGCCTGCCGACTTGAAGGCCTCCGCTTCAATTGAGCCTTCCGCGTTGTCGAAAGCGCTTTCAATCATTCCTCGGTTGTTTTCATTGAGTGCGATTATCCCGCTGACAAGCGCAAGAACCAATGCCCGTAAGGCTCTCGTTTCGGCGGTCAGTTCTTCGATTTTTTGATCATAATCCATGCGCAGACCCTACCACGCTCGGGCGAATCCCGCCATATGATACCCGTGACAATCGACCAACGCCCCATGACCGCCGCACAGGCTGAGGCTGAGCTGGCAAAGCTCACGCCCAAGCAGCGCGAATTTATGGAGCTGGCGTGCACACCTGGGGGCATCACCACGAAAGAGATAGCACTTGAGTTGGGTGTCTCGCCTAGCGCGGTCGATCAGCGCGCCAACGCAGCTCGCCTCAAGCTCGGTGTCCATGATGGCAACACCGCCGAAGCCGTTAGACGCTATATCGCGCTCAAGGCAGCCTGTGGGGTTTCTACAGGTGTGATTTCACAGGTAGGAAAGCCGGCATCTTTGATCGATGAACCGTGGCGTGACGACGAGGTGGAGAACCAAACTCTCTCGCTTCCG
>Ga0207422_1002725_pt1 | contig 21613 bp, 23 predicted proteins | sample MarCyaLeptolynsp_FD_187757 | JGI IMG/M metagenome (GOLD analysis project Ga0207422, IMG submission 187757) | Marine cyanobacterial communities from Panama - species 1 Leptolyngbya sp. (SPAdes) | ecosystem: Environmental > Aquatic > Marine > Unclassified | place: Panama: Panama City | collected... | reverse complement strand
ATTCAAAAAATTCTGTATAAACCACAATCCAGGGTCTAAACTTAATAGTGTAGCCTTTGGTTGAAAATATGTTGTGTGAATAGAATCTTTGAATTAAAGAGGAAGAATATCCAATATAAATTTTATCAAACTTTGTTGAGTATAATACATAAGTAACAAACTCATTCATTGTATAAAAATAAAAAAATCCCCTTAATCTAAGGGGATTTTTTTGTAGCGTGAGGGGGACTTGAACCCCCGGCCTCCGGGTTATGAATCCGACGCTCTAACCAGCTGAGCTACCACGCCATCTATTGCTGCACAAAGTCGAGTTTAAATCATCAATTTTGAGAGCGCAAATATAAAAACAATTTACACCCCCACAAAGCTTTATTTTGATAAAATAATTTTTAAAATCTTTTCTATTTTCAATTTAATATCTATATTGTGCATCAACTAACTTTTAAGAAAATGGAAGCCAAAGAAAAATTTGAAATGGAGTTCCCAATACAGGTCTCTCCGGCTCTTCTTTATCAATATATATCTACTCCTTCTGGACTTTCTGAATGGTATGCAGAAAATGTAAATTCGCGTGGTGAAATCTTCACTTTCATTTGGAACGGCTCTGAAGAAAAAGCAAAACTGATGGGTAAAAAAAACGAAGAACGCATCAAGTTTAAATGGCTGGAAGATGAAAATGAGGATACCTTTTTTGAAATGCGCATTCAAGTGGATGAAATCACAAAGGACGTTTCTTTGATGATTACAGATTTTTCAACTAAAGATGAATTAGAAGAAAATAAAATGCTTTGGGATAATCTGGTTTCAGAATTAAAACACATTTTGGGTTCGACTTAAAGTATCCAAAAATAATCCTTGTATCTTTGCTTCGTTTTATGAAACGAGGCTTTTTTTATGATTAATTTAAACGGAACAATTCATCCGGAGCAAGATGCAAAAATCTCCCCTCACAACAGAGGACTTTTTTATGGAGATGCGGTTTTTGAAACCCTTCGCATTTCAACAGGGAAAATACTTTTTTGGGAAGACCATTACTTGCGATTGATGGCATCAATGCGCATTATGCGAATGGATATTCCTATGAACTTTACAATGGAATATCTTGAGGAGCAAATTTTAAATACAACAATTGCTGCAAATCTGGAGGCGCAAGCTATCAAGGCAAGACTCACTGTTTATAGAAATGAAGGAGGTTTGTATACCCCCACAAACCCGTCTGTTTCATTTTTAATCACTTCAGAAACCCTGGAAACTCCTTTTTACTTGCACAATTCAAAACCATATGAGGTCGAATTATTTAAGGATCATTACCTCAATTCGGGGTTGCTTTCCACCATAAAATCAAACAACAAATTGCTTCATGTTCTTGGAGGAATTTTTGCCAAAGAAAACAATTATGACAACTGTTTGTTGCTCAATGAAAACAAAATGGTAGTGGAAGCTCTTAACGGAAATTTGTTTTTAGTATTTGGAAACACCATCAAAACACCTCCCATCTCTGATGGTTGCTTACGCGGAATTTTAAGAAAGCAACTCCTGGATATGGCAAAGCAATTGCCCGATTATACTTTTGAAGAAACAACTGTTTCGCCTTTTGAGCTCCAAAAAGCAGATGAACTATTTATTACCAATGTTATCACGGGAATTCAGCCCATTTCAAAATACCGAAAAAAAGAGTATGTTGCTATAGTTTCCAAAGATTTGGTCACAAAGTTAAACGTAAAGATACGATTGAGTTAATTGAAGTTTGGGTTTTCAGGAGCGTTTGACCAAAGTAAATAATCACCGCCAAACTCACGCATTTTTTCTTTCCAAAACGAGGCATTGTCTTTAGAAAAAATTTCTTGCTCATAGTTGTTTTTAACGACAACCCAACTATTTAGGGCAAGTTCATTTTCCAGTTGATTGGCATCCCAACCGGAATATCCAAGAAAAAAACGAATGTCTTTATCCTGAATCATTTTATTTTCAATAAGATTACTCACTGTTTCAAAATCACCCCCCCAGTAAATTCCATTAGCAATTTCAATACTATTAGGAATTAAGTCCGGAACTTTATGAATAAAATACATATTATCCTGTTCTACAGGCCCACCATTATAAACAACAATTTGAGAATTGATGGAAGGAATGAGGTCTTTGATGGTATATTCTAAGGGTTTGTTTAATATAAAACCAATAAAACCGCTTTCATTTTCTTCTGCGATTAAAACCACAGATCTGTTGAACGATACATCCCCTATAATAGAGGGTTCAGCGACGAGTAAATATCCTCTGGTTGGTTTCAATGAAGTCATATTTGAATAATAGGTAGATTAAAACTACTTAATTTTTAAAAGAAATAAAAACAAAAAGTCAAAATCTTGTAAATAAAAAAAGCTCTATTTTGAAATAGAGCTTTGAAATAAGTTTTAAGCGGGAACTTAGTTTACTGATTTTTGAAGATCAGCTCCTGCTTTGAACTTCACCACTTTTTTAGCGGCAATTTTGATTGTTTTACCTGTTTGAGGGTTTCTTCCTTCTCTTGCAGCTCTTTTAGAAACTGACCAAGAACCAAAACCTACTAGAGAGACTCTGTTTCCTTTTTTAAGAGATTTTTGAACATTTCCTAAGAAAGATTCTAATGCTTTTTTTGCAGCTGCTTTTGTGATTCCGGCATCGGCTGCCATTCCATCGATTAAATCTGATTTGTTCATAAAATTTGTTTTTAAATTAAATTGTTGGTTAAACGTAAATTATTTCGCTCTACAAATTTAATCGGATTATCGGTTCACGCAAGCAATCACGCGGTAAATCAGGTTTTTTGTTAATAACTTGCACTCATTGTTAATAAACTAGACCCTTTTTTTGTTTTTTAACGAGGTCACTAATAGTAAGACTTTAGCGCATATATGCACCATTTTCAATTTTAAAACCATTTAAAAGCGAAACCACGTCCATTTTTTTCTTACCCGGAAGCTGAATTTCTTTAATAGAAATATACCCGTTTTTTACAGCCACTTTGAGTTCTTTTTTTGAAGCTATTAGTGTCCCTGTTTTTTCATTGTGATCTGCTGTTTCTGGAAGTGTGGAATAGATTTTTACCGTCAATTCATTTTCTCCGTTAATAAGATAAGACCAGGCAGATGGATAAGGGCTTAATCCTCTCACTAAATTGTGAATTTCTTCAACAGGCTTATTCCAATCTATTTTTGTGTTTTCTGTGTGGAGTTTGTATGCTGTTTTTAAAGGACTGCCTTGTTGTTGTTTTTGTGTTTTTACTTTTTCGGCAGCAATTAAGTTGACTGTTTTTAGGACAAGCTCACTTCCTGTAGTCATGAGTTTATCGTGGAGACTGCCGGCGTTGTCATTGGGTGATATGGGTACTTCTATTTGTTCAATGATTTCGCCGGTATCAATTTTATCATCTATAAAAAAAGTGGTTACGCCGGTTTTTGTTTCCCCATTTATAATTGCCCAGTTAATGGGTGCAGCTCCTCTGTATTGAGGCAGTAAAGAGGCGTGTAAATTAAACGTGCCATACTTAGGCAAACTCCAAACAGCTTGTGGCAGCATCCTGAAAGCAACAACAATTTGCAAATCGGGTTTGAGTGCTTTTAATTCATTTTGAAATGCTTCACTTTTTAGATTGGTGGGCTGTAGCACCTTTATATTTTGCGTAAGCGCATATTCTTTTACTGCAGATTGCTTTACATTTCTTCCTCTTCCTGCGGGTTTGTCTGGAGCAGTAATGACGCCCACTACGTTTTTATTGTTTTCAACGAGTTCTTTTAGAGTGGCAACCGCAAAGTGGGGTGTGCCAAAAAAGACGATTCTCAAGTCTTGCATTAGTTTAAATGGTATTTATTATTCAGGTTTAATGTGATTTTGTTTGCATCAAGTAATTGTTGAAGCACAAAAATAACTTTGGCTTCTGCAAAGGTAAGTCTTTCACAAATTTCTCTTGAAGTAAAGGTGTTTTCTTCTAAGAGCACCAAAATCTCTTTGGAAATGAGTTGCAATTCTTTTTTTGATGGCAGGTTCTGTTGATTTGCACACACACTGCAAATTCCGCAGGGCGTGTCAGAATAATCACCAAAGTATTGAAGGAGTAGAATACTCTTACAGACTCTTTTATTTTCAACATAAGCCAATACATTCTCCACCTGTTTTTTTTTATTTGAATTGAGGCGTTCAACAGTTTTTGCAATTCTGTTGATTGTCCTGTCGTCTTCTCTGGGTTCAATAAACGTTAGTGATGTGTCTGTGGTGGCTAGATTGAGTGAAATGACTTCATCTTTTTCAAATTGCTTGAGGGTTTCAATAATTTCTTTTGTGCTTTGCCCACTTTTTGAAGCGATGAGTTCGAGGTCTATAGCGGTTTGTTTTTCAAAAATTCCTGTATAGATTCTCAAAATAGTTTTGCCAATTATCGCGTTTTTGAGGTTGCTTTCAAGATATACAATTACTTGTTTTGAAGTGTTTAAAAACTGGACTTCGGTTTTTCTGCCAAATTCAAAGGAAAGCTTAATGATACTCAGTCTATCCAGGGTTTGTATGGCGAGGTAAGTTTTCATTGTGTGAAGTTCATACTTAAGGCAAAACTTTTCAAAATTAAATGAGTGTGTAGTAAATTCTCCCTCACCGTAAGCGATATAAAAATGATTACACAGCCTTTTATAGACGTGTTTTAGAAATTCAGTTGTGGGTAAGGTACTTAAAAACTGTCTTTTTACTTGTGCTTTATCAGCTTCATTGTGAAGCAAAATAGCTTGAGAATATCGACCATCTCTTCCGGCGCGACCCGCTTCCTGAAAGTAACTTTCTAAACTCTCCGGTAAATCTAAATGAATGACAGTACGCACATTGGCTTTGTCAATTCCCATTCCAAAAGCACTGGTGGCAACCATAACCGGAGTGGTTTCATTAAGCCAGTTTTGCAGTTTTGTTTTTTTATCTTCAGCCGAAATTCCTCCGTGAAAGAAAGTTGAATGAATACCTTTGAGGTTGAGATGTTTGCTTATTTCCTCGGTGCTTTTTCTGTTTCGGGTGTAGATTATTGCCGGTGCATTTTCTTTTAAAAGGTGCTCAAGACGGTAGTATTTGTCTTCTTCTTTCCAAACCTGGTAGGATAAATTTTCCCTGAAAAATGACTTTTGAAAAACACAGGGATTTTCGAGTTCCAACTCGTTAATTGTATCTGTTAAAACTTCAGGGGTGGCAGTTGCAGTGAGCGCTATGATTGGAACTTCAGGTTTGATTGTTTTTAAGATAGAAATATTTTTATAAGCGGGTCTAAAATCATTACCCCATTGAGAAATACAATGAGCCTCGTCAACGGCGATGAGAATGACTTGCATTTTTTCTATGCGATGTTGCACCAGTTCCTGTTGAAGCCGCTCTGGCGAAAGGTAAAGGAACTTATAATTACCATAAATGCAGTTATCAAGTAAGCGGTCTAAGTCACCATAGGAAATACTTCCGGTGAGTGCCATACTTTTTATCCCCATTCTGGTAAGGGCATTTACCTGGTCGTTCATTAACGCAATTAATGGAGAAACAACAATACAAATGCCCTCTTCTATAAGCGCCGGTATTTGAAAACAGACAGACTTACCTCCACCGGTGGGAAGCAATGCGACCGTATCTTTTTTGTCAAGAACGCTTTGGATAATTTCTTCCTGTAAGGGTCTGAAATTTGTAAAACCCCAATATTGTTCAAGAATGTCAAGGGGTTTTGTCATTTTAAGGGTTTATTGTGTCGATGATAAATGCGATGCGTTTTTCAATACTGCCAATGGGCACTTCAATTGGGTTGTAGTTGTAACTTTTGTATGCACTTTCCAAATAGTAATGAATTTTTTTTGCTTCTTCAAAGCTTTCATATCGCTCATTGTCTGAGGTGTAAATTTCTTCCCAGGGGGGTAATATAAAAATCATATCATACCGATGCTTATTGCACACAAGTTGCATCTCTTCGGGGTATTTTTCTTCTACATAGTGCAAGTATGCAACAACATCATGTAGACCACGGTCATAAAAAAGAAATTTATCAGTAAACGCTGTTGCTGAATGATATTGCTTGACTCTTCCTTCAAGAAGTAACTCACTAAATAAGAGTGGTTTTTCCAAAAATAACTGTTCATAACCCTCTTTTCTGGCCTGAAGAATAACTTCTCTTGAAATTTCGTGCAAGCAAGGGTATCCTTGAGCTTCCAGTTCTTTGATTAAAGAAGATTTTCCTGTGCCGGGGGCTCCGGTAATGACAATACGGTTTGGTTTCAAAGCAAGAATTTTTTAAAATACAAAATACGGAAAAAGAATTGAATTTGAATTGGTATCTTTGCAATGAAAATAGTTAGCATAAAAAGTAGTGCCATTTATGAATACAGATAAAAAAACCGAGGAGTTTTACAAAAACCTGAAAGAAAAATTAAACAATGACACCCTCTGGCCATCAGACTATCTGTATAAATTTATTGTTCCTTCAGACGACACTAAAGTTTCACAAATTGAAGCCGCTTTTAAGGATATGGACGCTAAAATTCAAACCAAATCTTCTTCAAAAGGAAATTTTACAAGCGTGTCTGTTTTGGTGAGAATGAAAAACCCGGATGCCGTCATTGAAAAATACCTCAAAGTTTCAACAATTGAGGGAATAATTTCGCTTTAGCTTAACTATAAAGAAACATTTTTTTACTACTTTGCGCAAAGCAAAAACAAATAACACTTCAATTTAAACACCTATTATTTTGTTAGACCAATTAGAATACAACACAGAAAGACCCAAATTAATCATTCCCGAATATGGACGTCACATCCAAAAGATGGTTGATCATGCCATTACTATTGAAGATCGTGAAGAACGCAATAAAGTTGCCAAAAGCATTATTGCCGTTATGGGAAATTTGAATCCGCATCTGCGTGATGTGCCAGATTTTCAACCGATGCTTTGGGATCAATTGTTTATCATTTCAGACTTTAAACTCGATGTAGATTCGCCCTTTCCCATTCCCACCAAAGAAGAATTAACTGAAAGGCCAGACCCACTGGGATATCCTCAAAACCATCCAAAATATCGTTTTTATGGTAACAATATTAAACGTATGATTGATGTGGCAAATGAATGGGAGGAAGGTGATAAAAAAGAAGCACTTATTTTGACCATTGCAAACCATATGAAGAAATCCTATCTCAACTGGAACAAAGATACCGTTGAAGATGATGTGATTTTTGATCATTTGTTTGAACTTTCAGTAGGGAAAATCAATTTGAAAGAAAGCGATGAAGATTTGTCAAATGCATCAGATTTGATGAAAAGCAAAAAGAAATTTACAAACGGAGGCACTACTAAAAAAAATTATAAAAGTAACAGCAGACCCCGAAAGCGTTATTAAGCACAGAATTGTTTTATGGGAATATTTAAAATTGAAGGCGGACACAAATTAAAAGGTGAAATCCATCCGCAAGGCGCAAAAAATGAAGCACTTCAAATACTCTGTGCCGTATTGTTAACCCCTGAAAAAGTAGAAATAAAAAATATACCGGACATCATTGATGTCAACAAGCTCATTGCTGTTTTGGGCAATCTGGGGGTTAAGATTAAAAAACTTGGTAAAGGACACTTTTCCTTTCAGGCAGATGCTATCAACCTGGGCTATTTAGAATCTGAATTATTTAAGCAGGAGGGCAGCTCCTTAAGGGGTTCTATAATGATTGTGGGGCCTTTATTGGCTCGTTTTGGTAAAGGGTATATACCACGTCCCGGCGGTGATAAAATTGGTCGTCGCAGGCTTGACACCCACTTTGAAGGATTTATCAAACTGGGGGCAAAATTTAGATACAACCGTGAAGAACGTTTTTATGGTGTAGAAGCTCCAGATGGTCTTACAGGCACTTATATGCTACTCGATCAGGCATCTGTGACCGGAACAGCAAACATCGTGATGGCTGCCGTTTTGGCTAAAGGAACCACCACCATTTACAACGCGGCTTGTGAACCTTATTTACAACAGCTCTGCAATATGCTTAACAGCATGGGAGCTAAAATCTCTGGTGTTGGCTCCAACCTATTAGTAATTGAAGGTGTAAAATCACTAGGAGGATGTACTCATACAGTTTTGCCAGATATGATTGAAATTGGAAGCTGGATTGGGCTTGCCGCCATGACCCGAAGCGAAATCACCATCAAGAACGTAAGTTGGGAAAATTTGGGAATCATTCCTGATACTTTCAGAAAACTAGGAATCACACTTGAAAATCGTGGTGATGATATCTACATTCCCGAGCAAGACCATTATGAAATCCAAAATTATATTGATGGCTCTATATTAACCATCGCTGATGCTCCCTGGCCGGGTTTTACACCCGATTTATTGAGCATAGTTTTGGTTGTCTGCACACAAGCTCGTGGCAGCGTATTGATTCATCAAAAAATGTTTGAAAGCCGTTTATTTTTTGTTGATAAACTCATCGACATGGGAGCTAAAATCATTTTGTGTGACCCGCACAGAGCCACTGTCATTGGTCACGATTTTCAATCGATGTTAAAGGCAACCACAATGGTATCACCAGACATTAGAGCAGGAATTTCCTTATTAATAGCCGCACTTTCTGCAACCGGGACTAGCATCATTCATAACATTGAGCAAATTGATCGCGGGTATGAACACATTGTAGAGCGACTTCAAGCCATAGGTGCAAAGATTAGCCGAATTGAATAATTTCAATTACTTTTTTATTAAAGTAGGGTATTTATAGTTCAGACTGTTCTATGTGTAAATAACCTAATACTTTAATTTATGAAAAAACTTGCCCTTTTACCTGTCTATCTTTTCATTGGTTTGTTATTCTTTACTTCTTGTAGTACAGAAGAGGATCCTCAACCCGATGATACCCAAACAACCATCAACAATACCTCGTTGATGGCCAATTTATTGACTCGCATGTCTGAATTACCCACAGAGCCCACCGCAATTACTTGTGTGAGTATCAATTATCCCATTACATTAAATATTTTTAACGCTTCAGGGCAGCAAACAGGCTCACAAACCATTAACAACGACTTGGAGCTGTTAGTTTTCATTAGCAATTTAGCACCCGGAACCAGTTTTTCAATTGTTTTTCCAATAACGGTGACTCTTGAAAATGGAACCAGCTTGCAAATCAATAGCCTGCAAGAGCTTCAAGACATTATTTTAGCTTGTGATTCATCTGGCGGACAAGTTCCCGGCAACTTTCCGGCAATTTTAACTGATGGAACTTGGTATGTCAATTATTTCTTTGACGATCAAGATGAAACTTTTTTGTTTAATGGTTACCAGTTCAACTTCAATGCCGATAACACGGCTCTTGCTAACAATGGAAGCAATCAAGTAAATGGTACCTGGAACCTATCAAACAGTTCAACTCCCGACCTCATTTTGTTCTTTGGCTCAAACAGCCCGTTTGACGAATTGGATGAAGACTGGGATATTTTGGAAGTTACACCTCAAATTATCCGTTTAAAGCACGTAAGTGGCGGTGACGGAAGTATTGATTTCTTAACTTTTGGAAGAACTCCCAATACAGGTGGAGGTACCGGTGGTAACCCCACAGCTTTTATTGAAAACCTAACAACAGGCAACTGGTATGTAAATCTACTGGATGATGACGGTGAGATAGAAACCTGTCACTATGTGGATTATACTTTCAACTTTGCTGCCAATCAAACAGTAACGGCAACAAGCACAAACAATACCGTTAACGGAACCTGGCAAGTGCAAAACAGCAGCAGTGGTATTGACCTGGTACTTAACTTTCAGATTACCGGTGATGACGACCCCTTTGATGATTTGAATGATGATTGGGACGTTGTTGAGTTTGATGCTAACCTTATTTCATTACTGGATGTAAGTGGAGGCAATGGTGGAACCGATATTTTGAAATTTGGCAGAACGCCCGCTGAAGGTTGTACAGGTGGAGGCAGCGCTCAAGCACTTATTGATGTAATGCTAAATGGTTCTTGGTTTGTAGCCTCTTATCTTGATGACGGTAATAACCAAACAGGAAACTACAATGGCTATGAAGTAACATTCAACAACGGGGGCTCTGTTGTAGCAGCAAATGGTACTAATACTTTTAACGGTACCTGGGCTGTAACCGTTAGCGGAAGTGGATTGGAAGTGTTACTTGACTTTGGTGCTCAAGTTCCTTTTGATGAATTTAATGACGACTGGGATGTTGAAGAATTTACACAAAGCGCCATCAATTTAATAGATGTGAGTGGTGATGGTAGTATTGATAAACTTCGCTTTGAAAAGCTATAATTTCGCTTTATTTCCAATATAATTTTAAACCGCCTAAAACTTAGGCGGTTTTTTAATTTATGGCACTTTTGTAGCCTGCCAATTAACCACTTTCCAGTTCCCATTGCGTTTTAAAAAGGTTCCGCTATTGAGGTAGTATTGTACTTCTTTTCCTGTGGTTCCTTTCATTTTAAAAGCCACCACAGCCATATCACCATAGACTTGTATTTGGATAGCTTCTGCCGTGTAAACTGTTTTTGGAGCTTCTGAATGTTCAACATCAGTTTCAAATCCGGCCATAATTTTGGCTTTGCCAAAACGAGTGCCGTTGGAGCTCGTGTATATCAAATCGTCTGCCCAGAATGATTCGTGGACGTCCCGGTCGTTGTTTGAGGCTCCATCCATAAAGGTGTGTAGCATTTTAGTTAAAGTAATGCTATCTTGAGATTGTTGTGAAAAAATGGTTTGAAAAGAAAAAAGGGAAGACGCAAAGATAAAAACTAAAAGCTTGTTCATTTGAGATGGTTTTTGATTAATAGCTGTTTTTTTGTTTTAGAAAATCGAAATAAATAAATAATATAATAGCACTAAAAGTAGTACTGCCAATCCTGCAGCCAGAAACCGCAATGATTTATGTACATATCTAAACTTGACGTCTGCTATTTTTGAGATGATAAAAATTTGATGCCCCAACTGGTTAAACAACCGATCTTCGTCTTTACTTATTTCAAAAAAAGTTTTAGCATATTCATCAATATTTCCAAATTTTGTAATCACATCTCTAAAAAAGAAGATGTTTTTATCAAACTTGGCTTCAAATCGAGGAATAAAGCAACGAATGCTGAAATAAATAGAAAGCACAATGCAAGTAAACCAAAGCCCAAGAAGAAAATAAATAAAATAATCATTAGGGAATTGTTTCAGGAGGATTGCTACACTTTGGTAAATAAAATTTAAAAGGATACCGTAAAATGAAAGAATTAGCCCGGCTTTTAGTTCTGAAGCTTTAATTAAATGCGAAACATAATTGATGCTTCCCCAGTAATGATCGACTAAATCATCGGTGTGTTTGTTTTTAATTTGAGATTGGATAACCTCTTTTGTGGAATTTGTTTTTTTTTCCATCTATCTGACGATTTAATAGTTGAATAAATTTACTCAATTATTTTATAATTATATAATTATGTGTTTTAAATATGAATATTTCAATTAGTTGTATAAAAGTTGTACCTGCATGCCTTATGGGGATGTTGAGACAGAGTCCGGAATAACTTAGTCATACTTATTTCCCAAAAAGGAGAGAAACGTTTTGGTTATTTTAGTATAGGTATATTTATAGAACTTTTAGTGTCAAATTATACATTTATGCAACCTAACCGAATTAGAAGCAGGGTTCTGGAGCCGTAAAGTACTAACTGTTATAAATTCAATTAGATTGAGGAAAAAGCTTTTAAAATGATTCCTGTACCATTCCTTCTTTTTTAGGTTCAGAGGTGTTTATAATCTCAAAATCTACAACACCAAGTATCAGTTCCTCTTCAGTAATTACTTGAACTTTCCATTGGCCTTCCATAAGGTTGTTTTTATAAGTATATCCACGGAAACCACGCCCACGCCCACCGGTCACTTCAAAGCCAATATCATCGGTTACTTCCCAACTCTTGGTTTCGGGATTGTACCATTGCCAACGATGATAAATGGCCTTTTTTAAATCTGTAGGTGCAAAAACAGAAGTGAACACAAAAACACTCTGATTTTCCTGACGATGAAAATTGACGTGGTGTGAACGCCAAAATTTATACCATTCATCCTGCTTGTAAGTCACGATGTATTCGTTATTTTTCTTCTCGACATGATGAGCCACCAATCCGGTGTCCATAGCCAGCGGTACCGGTGGAATCAAATTGAAATAGTAAAAAACATTGATGGTTAAGTAGATGGAAAGGATCATACTGAGCAGTTTTTTTAGGCTTATCTCAGCTCTTGTGCTTGGGCTTGACCTGTAAATAAATGTGATGAGTGCCAGTGTGCACCCCAAACTTACAAACCCGGAAATGATAAAAATCAAGGGATTCATTTCCTTTATGAGCGTAGGAATCATAAAAGTGAAAAAGGTAAAACTTATAAAAAAATAAATACTAAACTGCAGGTATTTATTAGATATTTTTCTTTTAAGAAACTCGTTTGCAAATAAGAGCACCACCAGCAGTATGAAAAAAACCATGGTTTTTGATAAGGATACACTCCTAAAAAAATAGATGACAAAAGCACTTGAAAGGGCCCCAAAGAAAAACTGTATCGCTAGCGGAAGGTATTCGGTATAACGCCCCAGAAGCGTGTTTTCCCACTTGCCGTCATCCGCTAAATTAAATAGATAAAGGGTTATCGATAATAAGGTCATATGCGAACAAAGGACCATAGTGTCATAAAGACGGTCTATGCGCCCCAAAGTCAAGGTGTCAAAAATAAAACCACCCATAAAAAAAAGAATAGGTGCGTACTTTTGATTGCGAATGGTGTACTTTCCAAAAGCACTATTTCTATATCTTACTAAAGCTCTTTTCATAGCGATTCTATAGCGGCAAAAGTAGCATATTTACCTTGAGATTATTCATAAAAAAGGAAGCCGTCGAAATTTCAGTAGACACTATTGTAGCCTTCCCTTTTTTTTAGGCTATCAAAATCCCAATCACCACCAATATAATTTCACCAATGGCGTATTTGAATTATTTTGTGGTTTCGCCTGCCTGTCCGTTAGGCAGGCCTTCATTGAGAAGGTTTTGGCGGATGCCTGCCTGCCGGCGAGGCAGGTTTCTAAAGAATTTAATCATAGCTTTTATTTTTTATGCCCACGCTCGCCCTTACCCTAAAGGGAGCCAACGCGCAGATATGTTCTTGTATTTGTTTTTTAGTTCAAATATAGAAAACCTACCCTTTAGGGTTGGGGCAAGGTTTTCGGCAATCAAAATCCCAATCACCACTAGGATGATTTCGCCTATGGCGTATTTAAAATATTTTGTTGTTTTGCCTTCATTAAGAAGGTTTTGACGGATGTTTCTAAAGAATTTAATCATATCAATAATTTTTTAACTCTTGTTTAATTAAAATTTTCAAATTATTGTTTTCTTCAATAACTGGTAAAAGACGAGAGTGAAATTCATTCCATTTCAAATTAATTTCAAATAGAATTTGTTGAAATTCTTCGGTTTTTGACAGTGCAATCAATTTATTTTTATCAACTAGATTTAACCCGTTTAAAATTTTGAAAGTATAATCATTAAAATACTTATCTTTTAGTTTAAATAAATTTTTTGTGTTGTAAAGTTTATGTTTTCCTAAAAAAGGTCTGATATCATCAGAAATAATTTGCTCTAATTCTTGCGTGTAAGAATTCTCCATATCTGCAATAAGCTGTGTATAAGCAATTAACGCTTTTCTAACCTTAATATTTGAAATTGAAAATGCATTTTCTTTAAAATCTTTATCTATCAATTGTTTAAAATAAAGACTTCGTCTTATCAATGTAGGTTCGTTAATTGAGTCTAAAACCTCATTATTAATTCCTATTTGATATAATTGAAAATGAAGTTTTTCAACACTTTTGAATGTTTCAATGTAATAGGTAAATTGAATAGAATCAATTACTAAATCATTATAAATATTTGACAAAAACTCCTTTTCAGTTTTATTTAATTTTCTGATTTCATTCCAATTATTAATTTGCAATGCGATTAAAATCCCAATAACAACCAATATAATTTCGCCAATGGCATATTTAATATATTTGGAAGTTTTGTTTTCCCTAAGTAGGTTTTGACGGATGTTTCGGAAGAGTTTTATCATTTTATGAATTGTTTAAAAGTGCTAACACCTCTTTTGATTTTTGTAATGCATTTTTTTGATCTCTACTCCAAACTTTTAGAAGTCCTTGTTTGGCAAAAACCAAAGCCTTAAATTGTTTTATTGAGTAGCCATTATCAATCATTTCTTTTAAAGTTAAGTTATTTTCTTTATTTTGATGTGGGATTAAATATATGCCAAAAGAAATAAAAAAACTAGTCACTTTCGAATTCCAAAATTCATCTAAAAATGTTTGACTTTCTTTAACTCGATTAAATGCATATTTAAGTTCTCTAAACTCTGAAATCATATTTTTTCTCTTTATAAGTAATTCAGAATTTGATTCAATAATCTTATCCAATTCAGGAATTTCAATTGCAAAAGTCTCATAATCAAATACTCTAGCAATTGTTGAAGAAGTAGGTAATTCTTTAAAATCACCATTTAAAATTTCAAATATTGAGTCCGTTTTAATTAAATAGGTTTCGTTAATTTGTAAAGTTTTCTCTAAGTCATTGATGTTTTTTAAAATTTCTTCTTTTAAAGATGCAATTACCTCTGCCTCTTTTTTTATTGCTTTTTGATGCTCATTCCAATTATTGATTTGTAATGCAATCAAAATCCCAATCACCACAAGGATGATTTCGCCAATGGCGTAGAGGAGGTACTTTCGAACATTATCCTGTTGGATCAGTTTTTTGCGGATTTGTCTGAAGAATTTAATCATCACCCTGCTGTTTTGTTACTTTTCTATTAATCAAATAAACAATCGTTAAAAAGACTGTAAAAACAAGCGTACCTATGGCTTCGGCAACAGTCATTTTCGAAAGGAAGTAAATGATAATTCCCGCTGAGAGTATGGGAACAGTGAAACCACCGGGAATTTTAAATTCGCCGGGTTTTGATTTTTGTGTGAAACGCAGTTTGATGACCGCCAGTGAAACACCCAGGTATTGTAATAAAATTCCGCCGGTAGCGATTACAGCAAGTGTTTCAAAACTTCCTAAAGCTGCAATGATAAAACCTACTGCAGCGTAGGTTAGGATGGCCAGATGGGGTGTTTTAAATTTAGAATGAACGGTGCCAAAGGCTTTTACCGGTATCACGCGATCTCTGGACAACGCGTATAGCACTCTGGGCATATTCAGTATGGCTCCACTCAAGCTCCCAAACATAGAAACAGCAGCACCGGCAGTTAACATCATAAACCCCGTGTTGCCAAAAATAGCTCTGGCTGTTTCTGCAAGCGGTGCTTTTTGATCTGCCAGTGCATCACCCAAAACTCCCTGAGCAACGAGTTGTATGAGGACGTAAATAACCAGTACTGCACTGATTCCTATAAAAATAGACTTGGGAATGTTTTTGTTTGGGTTTTTTACTTCGCCACTTACATTCAGGCCTGTTTCACCGCCAATAAATGCAAAAAACAAGATGAGGGAAGTCGCTCCCAGTTGTTCAAAATTTGGTAAAGCTTCAATAGAAATATTGGTCGTGGAAACTTTGGGCAACCCTAAAACAATGAGTAATAGCAACGGAAGGATTTTGGCAATCACTAAAAATTTAATCAGCCCTATCCCTTGTTTGACACCTAAAATATTGATAACAGCCAGACCAAAGAAAATAACAAAGAGGAAAAACCATCTAACCAAATCAGTTTCAAATACTGGAAATGCGACTGCCAATATGTTTACCAAAGCATTTGACACTGTTGCAGTAGCTGACAAAATTGCGACTAGAAATAAATTTCCTGATAAAAAGCCTGGATAATTTCCAAAGGCCGTTTCAATATAAGTATAAAGTCCCCCGGTGGTGGTTATTTTACTACCCACTTCGGCAAAACAAAGCATAATCAAGGCAATCAACAGCCCACAAAACAAATAGGCCAACACACCGGAGGCACCCATACCGGCAGCAACAATAGCCGGCAACACAAAAATTCCCGAACCGATGATGACATTGACAATGTTTGAAGACAATCCAAAAACTCCTATGGTGCGGAGCAGGTTTTCCTGTTTGTTGATTTTCATTTTTAAGGTTTTTTTGTTGGAAATTGCTCCAAGAAAATTAGTGAGTCGTTTTGTTACATCAATAAATGATATTGTCCAAAATATTATCTAAGTACTTTTCTTTCTTGCAAAACTCATTGTCAGCCATATACACTTTAAATATTTCTTTTCTAAGCTCAACGAGTTCCAGGACCCCATAATGGTGAAAACGTATTGCAGTTTCAATTTTTTTCAAACTTTTTTTCTTTTTATCTCCTTTAAATTCAGTGTAGATTTTATCAAAAGTTTCCTGAGAGGTTTTTGATTTTATATGTTCAATTTCCTCAGGAGCTATTTCGCCATCTGCTTTGGCGCATAATAGCATGATGTAAATTTTCAATTCTTCTTTTGTCCAGTTTTTGTGATTCTTTTTCATAGTGTAAAAGATTTATTGTTAATATTGTTATTACATTTATAAATTACTTCTTAAAATTGAAAGTATATAAATTGTTCACCACTGCCTTGAGCAATCAAAAGCAGGAACACCATAACCGCCCATACTGTTGCAAACAGCCAAACCGGTAAATTTTCGGCGACCATTTTAACCGTGTGCCGGCGCATATACCAGTGGGAGAAAAACAAAACAGCTGTAATAATAAAAACCTTCAGCAAATCAAAATACTCCAGCAGCATCATGCCATCAGGATTCAAAAACAACATGGACTCAATCATCGATTGAGCTGTGCTGAACTCACGCGCCCTGAATAACACCCAGGTAAAATTGATGCAGGTGAAGGTTAAAAACGCAAAAAAGATTCCGTTCCAGAAAGTGATTTTAATGGGCACTTTATGTTTTAATACTTTTTCGATTACCAGATAAATACCGTGCAGGGCGCCCCAAACCACAAAGGTCCAGGCTGCACCGTGCCATAGACCACCCAATAACATGGTAATCATCAGTGCGGCATACATTCTTGTTACTCCAAACCGGTTTCCGCCCAGCGGGATGTATAAATAATCACGCAACCAGGTGGAGAGTGAAATGTGCCAGCGTTTCCAGAAATCTGAAAACCCGATGGCGCCATAAGGATATAAAAAGTTATGTGGCAGGATGATGCCCAGCATCATAGCAATCCCAATGGCACAGGTAGAGTAGCCGGCAAAGTCAAAGAAAATTTGTCCGGAAAACGCCAGTGTTCCTGCCCAGGCATCCCAGAAATTCAGGGCTTCTGTAGCTCCAAAGATTTTATCAGAAGTGTCTGCCAACAGGGTGTCTGCCAAGACCACTTTTTGAAAAAGCCCCAAAGTCATTAAAAACAAGCCCCAGATAAATTGGTTGGCAGTGGCTTTCTTTTCTTCATAAAACTGGGTAATCAATTCTTTAGCCCTAACGATTGGACCCGCAACCAACTGGGGAAAGAAGGTGACATAAAGTGCAAAGTCTAAAAAAGTTTTAGCACGTTCTGTTTTTTGATTATACATGTCGATAGTATATGACATGGTTTGAAAGGTATAAAACGAAATACCCATAGGTAAAAGAATGTCCAAGGGTTGGGTTTGATAACCATAACCATAAGTATCTGCAACAGCCGTAAAATTATCCAATAAAAAATCACGGTATTTAAAAAACGCTAAAAAACCAAGGTTGACCACTAAACTGAGCAACAACCACAATTTTCGCTTGCGTAGGTTTTGCTCAACAGCCAATTTATTGCCGGCAGTCCAGTCTACCACCGTTGAAATCCAAAGTAAAATAACCAAGGGTGGATTCCAGAATCCGTAAAACACATAACTGGCCAGCAGTAACATTCTTTTTTTACCGGTCCAATTGAAGATTTTGGTATAGTAAAGCACTAACACTACAACCAAAAACACGAAGAAACTTAGTGAGTTGAATAACATGATTAGTTGGTTTTTAGGTTAGTGATTAGATTTTTTTCCAAGAGTATTTCTACCAGATTGCTAGTAAACATATCGGCATCTGTTGCAGATAGATGTGACCATTCAATGGTTTTGAAGTTTTTGAGCTTATCGTAATCCTGATAATGAATGGCGGGTGTATTCGCTTGGGCAACCAGTTCGTCCCAAAACTCAGGTCGGGGTGTAATCATACGTTCCAATTCGTCAAAAAAACCATCAGAGGGTGAACGAAGTAAAATGACTTTACCGCCACGGGCTTCAAATTTTTCCAGGTTTCTTAAGAAAAATTCAATAGTTCCTTCTTTATCAGGTGGTGGTGGTTTAGGTTCAGAAGTAAGCATCGATTTCCAAACGGCCATTATAGAATTGGCAAATGCCGTATCAGTGACCATGCGTTCTTTCATACGCACATTTCTATAAATATCAATATCCTGAAACCTTCTAAAAGGTGGTTCTTTTGGTTTATCAATTCGGTTGGGTAATTCGATGGTATTTAATAATGCTTTTAAATTGATGTCGTCATACCAGGCTTCATCATCATTGGATAGGAACGCCAATGAATTTTGTAAAGGAATGGACAATATAAAATTGAGACGTTGTGCATAAGTTTGGTCTTTGTAAAACTCAGATCTTGATGACGCCCTTGTCCAGGGCGGGGCTTGCTCAAAGGTGGTAGAAAAAAACAAGGGTGGTGTAACCCCAACGATAACGGTTCCTTTAAAATTGGTATTTTCAACGATATCGTGAAAGGTTGGTAGCGGTGTAGCCCCGGCATTCGCCAGTTGAATGGGTTTGATTCCTGTTAAGTCCTCCCATTGATGCAGTTGAATATTAAAAAGTACACGGGATGACCCGATGAGAACCACATCATTTTCTGATGCTTTTTCGACTTTTGCACGTGTTTTGGACCAGAGGTATTTGTCGTCATCCAAATCAGGAAAATAGCCCTGTTCACGCCAGTAAATTTCCCAGACGGTAATGCTTACAAGGCTTAAAATCACCGTGAGGAGTAAGGTTTGTTTTAGTTTCATGCGTTGGTTATTAGTTGGTTATGATAAATGTATATATTTTTTGTTATAAATAACTCAGCCAGCCATACTGCCGATTGTTCTTTTTAAAATTCCAATACCATTTACATACAGGATATAAACTCACGACCACAAACAGCCAGATTAAGTAAACAACACCCAGTGAAAAGCCATAGCCTTGTAATTCTGTTACAAAACCAATCCACACATCAATAATCATCAGTTCTTGGTCATAGCCGGTCAGATACACCGCCAAAACCGCCAACAGGTGTATCCAGTAAAGGTGGATGATGTAAAAGAACAAGGGTACTTTGCCAAAAAGAATCATTACATCATATAATTTTCCCTGAAATCTTTCGGCTAATGAAAGCACAATCAGGGAAGGCCCCAGCGTAATCAATAAAAACAAGAGTGATGGCGGATATTTGGTCACATTAAAAAAGGAAATCACTGTTTTTGAGAAATCTTCATAAGTGGTCCATGGCACCAAATCACCATAGACATTTGCGAAACGCAGTACAAAGAACAACAGGATAGCTGAAAAACCGATGCCCAGCAATATGCGGTGGCGTTTAGCGGTATCAAAGCCTGATTTATACAAATCACCCAGATAATAGCCCAATGGCATCACAAAAATCCAGGGAATGAGTGGATAGGCAATAAAAAGACTCACCTGTTCCGTAAGTTGAAAAGGGGCCATTACGTGCAAAACTGTACATATCTCATTATAAGTACTAGTTGTAAAACCATCCAATGCATTATGTCCAAAGATGGCGATCAAACATATTGTAATCATCAGCTTTTTAGGAATATGAATAAATAAGGCCAGAAAAAGCATGGAGGCACCCAAGAGCCAGATGACTTGAAACAGTATGGTATCAAAATTTAACTGAAACCGCCAGGCAAAGCTAATCACAACTATTTCTAAAAAGATGAGCCATACACCTCTTTTTAAAAGCCATTTGCTTACGGCGTTTTTTCCTATCTTTTGTTGTACAAAGAAGGCAGAGGTTCCGGCGAGTAACACAAATACCGGCGCACAAAAATGAGTGATTAAGCGAGTGAAAAACAACCAGCCATTCGTCTGTTCTACATCAGTAGGGTCGAAGTAGAAATTATCTATGTGAAAATAATCCCTCACGTGGTCTAGTGCCATTAACACAATGACGAAGCCTTTTAAAAAATCTATGGACTGGATGCGGGTTTTCATATGTGGTTTATTTTCTAAATTTATTACTCTTTTCTAACCATGCTTTCTATTTTAGTTAGGTTTTAATTTCTTTCTGAAGAATCCTGCTTGTTTATATTTATAAAAGGCGTTTTCATTAAATACCAAAAGGATTGTTTGTGGTCGTCAAATTCTTTAAGTCCGAGTTTTACCTGGTCCGGGTGTTTGTATTTAAAGGTCCCGAAAAGCCGGTCCCATAGAATAAAAATATCGGCATAATTAGAGTTGGTGTAATATTCATCCTGGTCGTGATGCACACGGTGAAAGTTGGGTGTTGTAAAAATGAGTCCGAAGGTTTTATCTATCCATGTGGGGTATTTTAAATTGCAATGTTCTATAAACACATAAGGAATGATGATTAAAACGAACAAACCAAGTCCGGTTGTATTTAATCCAAAAAGTGCTGCGACTACAACTCCTGAAGATCCAAAATAAAATACCAGTTCTATGGGATGTACGCGTATGTTGGACGAGGCATCCATGCGGCTATCGCTGTGGTGTACACGATGAAAACTCCACAAAAATGAGACATTGTGGGCGATGCGATGGAACCAGTAATTGGCCATGTCAAACAGCATAACATTTAGCACTAAAAACAACCAAACAGGTAAATCTAAATGATGAAATAAACCAATTTGATTGCTGTCAAGCCAATCAACACCGGCGACGATAATACCTGCCCAAAACAAGTTTAATAATGTAATGAGAATAAGAAAGCCAATGTTTTCCATTAAATGCTTACCCATTTTATCAAATTTAAATTGGGTGTTGAAAACGTTTTCCGCAGTAAAGAAGATGACGAGCAGTGCCACAGTAAAATAGTCCATGTTGATGCTGACGAGCGTGTTGAGTGTTTCCATTTGGTTTATGTTTTTTAGTTGGATCCTCTGAATTTTAATTTATTATTTTACATCGTTAGCGTTAGTCCGCAATCTGCGGTAAGTGTTGAACCTGTGATATAACTGGCATCATCCGAACATAGAAACACAATGGCACGGGCTATTTCTTCAGAACGACCTGCTCGCTGTAGATGTATGGTTGGAATTAATCCTTTATCGTACAAATCATCACCAACAATACCTCTTAAACGGTCGTGCATTGGTGTTTTGGTAACGCCCGGGCACAACAAATTAACTCTGATGCCTTGCGGTGCTAATTCTGCTGAAGCGCTAGACGTTAATCCAATGAGACCATGTTTTGAAGTGACATAAGCCGATCCGGTTGGAAAACCAAGAAATGAATTGACGGAACCAACATTCACGATAGCACCACCATGACCGAGTTTGAGCATAGCTCGAGCCTCATATTTCATCGAGAGAAATACGCCTTTTAGATTGATGTCAAGAA
>Ga0207422_1002722_pt1 | contig 21674 bp, 23 predicted proteins | sample MarCyaLeptolynsp_FD_187757 | JGI IMG/M metagenome (GOLD analysis project Ga0207422, IMG submission 187757) | Marine cyanobacterial communities from Panama - species 1 Leptolyngbya sp. (SPAdes) | ecosystem: Environmental > Aquatic > Marine > Unclassified | place: Panama: Panama City | collected... | reverse complement strand
TGTCTTCACAAATACGATCACTCTTTGAAAAGATTCATCTTCTAAAAAGTGACTTAGCAAATTCAGTTTCGTCCTGAAGTTAGGGACTTCAAAGAGCACCTGATCAATCGTTTCTGCCACAGTAGCCTGAGGCGCCACTTCTACCCTTTCAGGATATTCCAAAAACTCTTCGGTGAGCTTTACCACTTTATCGTGCATCGTGGCAGAAAAAAGCATGTTTTGCCTTTTTACAGGAATCAGCTCTAAAATATTTCTGATTTGAGGCATAAAACCCATATCCATCATCTTGTCGGCCTCATCCAAAATCAGCGTTTTGACCCCTCGTGGATAGATTCCACCTTTTTTATACAGGTCCAGAAAACGGCCTGGTGTACTGATAATTATATCCACACCCTTATCTAAGGCCTCCAACTGAGTCTTAGGGCCCAGTCCTCCGTAGAGTGTGACAATCCTTAAGTCAGTATATTTGGACAAGCTCTCAAAGTGATTCGATATCTGTATGACAAGCTCTCGGGTAGGTGCAAGAATCAATGCTCTTGGGTGTTCACCTTGAGCATATTTCACTTTCATGATCACTGGCGTAGCAAAGGCCAATGTTTTACCCGTACCCGTCTGTGCTATACCCAGAAGGTCATGCCCGGCTAGGGCAATGGGTATTGCCCTTCTTTGGATTTCGGTTGGCTCTGAAAACCCTAAATCATCAATGGCATTCAAAACCTGCCGGTTTAGCTTCAAATCTTCAAAATTTTGAATTTCTACTGCCATTTCTGGTTGATTCGTATTTGTTTTACAGCGCAATTACGCGAAACGGTCTACAAAATAAAATCATAATGGCATCCATCCTCATATTGAACGGCACCCTTGTTAATGAAAATCGGATTTTTGAAGCCGATATCTTTATCAACAATGACACTATCGAAACCATTGGTAAGGACCTACAACATAAGCAAGCTGACAGAGTAATTGATGCTACAGGAAAAATCATTATTCCTGGACTCATTGATGATCAGGTTCACTTCAGAGAACCAGGCCTTACGCACAAAGCAGAGATTTATACCGAGTCCAGAGCAGCAGTAGCTGGAGGTATCACGTCTTTTATGGAGATGCCAAATACGGTACCCAATACCCTCACACAGGAATTGCTCCAAGATAAGTATGATATTGCCGCCAAGAATAGCCTTGCGAATTATAGCTTCTATATGGGGGCCTCTAATGATAATTTGGAAGAGGTGCTAAAGACTAATCCTAAAAATATCTGTGGCACAAAGATTTTTATGGGATCTTCCACGGGCAATATGTTGGTGGACAATCAAAACACGCTTGAATCAATTTTTGCTAACTCCCCCACTTTAATTGCCACCCACTGTGAATCTGAAGAAGTAATTCAAAGAAATACGGCTGCCGCCAGAGAGCAGTATGGAGAGGAAGTACCGATTGCTATGCACCCTGTAATTCGGGATGAAGAAGCTTGTTACGCATCATCGTCCTTTGCTGTTGATCTGGCGAAGAAGACGGGAGCCAGACTTCATATCCTTCATATCTCAACTGCAAAAGAGTTATCCCTTTTCGACAACTCCATTCCATTAAAAGATAAGAAGATCACAGCAGAGGCCTGTGTGCATCACTTATGGTTCGCAGATAATGACTATGCAGAAAAGGGCACTTTAATCAAGTGGAATCCTGCGGTCAAAAAAGCCTCGGATAGAGATGCCATACTACAGGGAGTGATTGCCAACAATATTGACGTGATTGCTACAGATCATGCCCCACATACGCTAGTGGAAAAACAGAACACTTATTTCTCAGCCCCATCAGGAGGTCCTCTGGTGCAACACTGTTTAACAGCACTTCTAGATCTCTACCACCAAGGTAAAATCAGTCTAGAGAAGATTGTCGAAAAGTCGTCTCATGCCGTTGCTGACCTATTTGATGTAGAGAAAAGAGGTTATATCAGAGAAGGCTACTATGCAGACCTCGTGATAGTAGATTTAGAGCAGTCTAGCGAGGTGACAAAGGAAAGCTTACTTTATAAATGTCAATGGTCTCCTTTCGAAGGACACACCTTTAAATCTTCTATAAGTCAAACCATCATCAATGGTAAAGTAGCTTATGAGGATGGACGTTTAGTCGAGGTTGGTAGTGGTATGAGGCTTAGATTTGAAAGAGACTAATCTATTTAGTCCTTTTTTTGATTGATCAATAAATTAGTCGTTCTTAAAGGCTAAGACTTTTTAATATGCCATTGATCAAACGCTCACTTATCACCACTTTTCTTATTCTGGTATCATTTGCTTCCCAAGGCCAAAGCATATCTGATTTTGAAAAGTTGGTAAGAAAGAATACTCGAAAAGCCAGTAAAACATCTGTTAGAAAGAAAATTGAAAAGAGCTATTCAGCCTTACAATATGTCAACATCAAAGCGATAGCCCATCAGCTTAATGATTCACAATACACCCCAGACAGACAGGCCCTAAGCGCGGCTTCTGCATATAATAAGGCCAAGGTCTTATTCAAAAATTTGTACGGAACTACCCCGGTTATAGAAGGTGAAAACAGTATGCTCCAAAAGGCTGGTCTTGAACTAGAAAGCTATTATTCAAATGGTCTTAGTCAAATGAGTGAAGCAGATCAAACCAGCAAAATATTCGCCCTCTCAAACCTCAAGTTTGTTCAAGCTTTAGACCCCAATTATAAGAAGGTTGAAAAACTTGTTAACGACTTGAATGATCAAATCTCTTATAATGTTCTCATAAAATACAATCTTGAAGGCTTTGAGGAGTTAGAACCAACTATGTTTCAACTCAATACGGTGCTTGTTAATGAGATCAAAGCATTTGGGGGTGATAAAGTCGATTACTACTTTGACAGTAAGGCAGATCCGAACATGGAGTTCCACTACACCATCACACTGGACTTTGAGTTTATTCAGGTGCCGCTTGTTTCCATGCGTATCCATCAAATCAATTACAGTAAAATCATCAATAAGGTTACTGTCATTTCGAATGTAGAACAGGAGATCTACGAAAGGAATATTAATGCCACTGGCACTGCAACAGTGTCTAGCTTATATGACGAAACTCCCATAAGCTTAGAACCCTTTAACATCAAACTGAGAACCAAATCCATAAATTCAATCTTGCCAGATGACAAACGTGCGATAGACTCAATGTCTCTCCGCAGAATGCAGAATGAAAACGCTACACAGTCCAGTCATCAAAAATCATCAGACGATGAATTTAGAAAAAGAATGTTCGATATTCTCAGGAGACAGATTCAAGAAATCGAATCATATTTTTAGTACCAGTGCATGACTTTTATTAGATATCATTCTTGATTTTATTTCAAAATAATTTACATTTGCAGCCCGTTCAGCAATGAACAACCATGGTGGTTGTAGCTCAGTTGGTTAGAGCATCGGTTTGTGGTACCGAGGGTCGTGGGTTCGAGTCCCATCTTCCACCCCAACTCAAAGGGAGAGTCTAAATGGCTCTCCCTTTTTATTTGGAAAAATTTCAATTCATTATTTTCTACCCTCTGGTAAATATTTTTATCCTATTTGACTCCACATTTTTATAATACTTATTAAAGGAATGTGAGACATAAAAATAGTACCATACTCTTCGAAATGAGGCAGTTATAAGCGATCAGAGAAATTATCTGAATGGCAGAATTCTGTCAGAGCATTTGATTAATTTGAGTGTGACCGCACGTAGTTTGATTTTCACTTAAAAAAATTCTCAACCTTGAAAGAGAAGCCTATTGACGGAACACACACACGACCACTGCTTGATAAACTCAAGAAGGATTACCGTGAACACCTCAAAGGTGACCTTGTAGAGACGATCACTGCACTGCCCTCAGAAAGTTTCACAGAGGACGAAATCGAATTCATTTTCCAGTTATTGGAAGCTGAGCTGCGCGCTACGGACGCAGGGCATATTCAAAGTACGCTCACTTCTTTGAGAGACAAGCTATCTAATAGCTGGCCTGTCATTGTGGCCTATGCTGATCAAGTTGAAAGAGGCGAAGCAAGCTCAGCGGTGAGTCATCAGCTTATTGCACTGATACAATTGACCAATGAAGCCTTAAACAGCGCCTAAGCACCAGTACCTATTGATGTTAACCTAATTGTTATATCTTAGTATAAATGGACCTTGACCAACACCCTGGGAAAAAGATTAAATGGATTATTGAGCATTTTGAGAATGGCAATACAGCTGCTTTTGCTCGAAAAGTCTTTTTAACCGCACCTACGGTGGATGCCTATATCAAGGAAAACACCAAGCCTGGCTATGACGCTGTGCAAAACATTCTAAGGGCCTATCCTGAAATCAATATTCACTGGTTTATTCTGAATCAAGGCCCAATCAAACGTGAACTCAGTGATACGGAACTTGACGCACTGGAAGAAAACCACAGATTGCGCAAGGGCATTCAGGATCTATATGAATTGTATGTAGAAGGAAATAAGGAGGAGAATTAGTCTCTTCTGATTCTGTTTAGAATCTCATCAGCGACAGTTGCTCTATCCGCTTTAAGGCTCGCCTCAAGTACTTTCTCTCTTCTCTTGTTGTAGCTAAGCTGAACCACATAAACGAACAGCATAATCAGCAGTAGCGCGACAACGCCCAATGGCCAGTACTGTCTCAATAACGCCAGGCGTTCAGCCTTTAAGGCTCTATCGGCAAGGATAGTATCTATGCGCGTATTAAAGGCCTGAAGTGTAGGAGCAGAATCCTGTTGCGAACTCTGTACCGTCATCCAATTCTTGAAGTTAGCCGCATAGAGATCACTATATTCAATAGACTTGTTTAGATCAGTGGAACGATATGCTTTTTGTAACCAATCATAAACGATAAACATATCAGGATCATTGTTGATCCCATCGAAAGTATTTACCGCAGTTTCCCATTTTATGATTGCCTCATCATTATCTCCTTTTTCAAAATATAATTCCCCCTGGTCCAACATGGTGATAAATTGAGACCTTTCACTAGAGTGCTCCAGTTTTAGTTCTAGGGCTTGCGTATAGTATTTATCGGCCTTCACCAAATCCTTCTGTTCCATGTAAGAATTGGCCAAATTATGAAGTGCAATGGCTCTATATTCAGGATTAACATTTTCGTTGAAGGCAGCTGTTGCGAAAAACTCTATGGCTGAGTTAAACTCACCATTTTTATACTTGATTTGGCCTAACTCATTCAGAACCTGTGCAAGCAAGATCGTATCTTTTTTAAACTCCGATTGCTCCCAGAGGTCGAGCAAAATATCTCCAGCGGCTTCATATTGTCCATCTTTCCTCAGTTCTATTGCCATATTATATGGCATATCTATAAGCAATTGAAGGTCTCCATATTCTTCTGCCTCTTCGCGGTATTCTTCAACATATTGGAGTGTTGTTTGATTGGCTAAATCATACATGTTAGAAGCTCCCGCGTGATCTCCATAACTAGCCTTAATCATAGCAAGATTATTAAGAATAGTGATCTTCAAATACAGATCAACTGTGTCACTCTTAACCAAATATTCTAGAGCATCAGTGTAGTTAATGTATGACGCCTCATAGTCATTAGTCATCATACCAATATACCCCATAGTCGCCTTGGCGGAAACCATGAGGTACATATTTTTCATTTTTTCCGCTAGATCAAACGCCTCTTCGGTCAATTCTATTGATTTCAACGGAGTTTCTTCAACAATCTCCTCTGCTCGATCTAGAAGATCGTTCACAGTAGATTCCTGACCAACAGCAAATAACTGAATGCCAATAAGAAAAAATAATATGTAAAACCCCTTTTTCATGCAGGAAACATCGTTTTTACCTTCGATGTGATCCCTGAAGATAAACAAAAAGTGGTTAAACCAGATAATTTTTTACCATTATCTGATTTTTATGTCTTGACTCTACTACCCTCTCTTTTTCCTACCCATGGGTTTAGTTTTTGTCATATCTTCAGTACCACTCTTCTGATCGTCCAACTGTACTTCAGGAACTACTGGATCTGGCATGGTATCTTCTGCGTTATCAGCGCATCCAAAAGTCAAAACGGTAACAGCGAACAATAATAGCATTGTCTTTTTCATAGTCGATTTATTTAATTGAGGGAACCAATATATTGAATTCACTCAATTGAATGTCAATCTATTACAGGAAATACTAAGCTTTCGAAGTATATGCGAATGATCTAAGGAAAAGCTATCCAGCTGACCTAAGAAGTCTTAAACTTCCCATTGATATAGTGCAATTAGAACAAAAAGTATACTTGTTAGTTGACCTGAACTCAGTTCAGCATCAATGAGGAAACATCAACATTCTGATGGTGGATTTTGGTGACTTTGTAGTCAAAAAAGGCATTATCTCCGAAGACATCTGGATCGAATGGTGTATTAATAAAATGGAGGGCACTCGCTGAAACATCTAGTGGTCGAACATTTTCAAACCTGACTTTCGACAGTTCAGCAGAACAACCATCAATGAGCACTACTTCAGCATTGACATCTTTCACAGTAAACTTCGCATATTCACCAAATGTGCCAATGTGAAGGGCTTCTGTAGTAAGATTAATTAGGCTCATAGTCTCGAACTTCTCAGGGCAGATGAACACTTTGGTAGAAAACGAGTTTTTCTCGGGCTCACCATTGTTGGATAGTCGGCAATCCCTGATATTGTTCTCACAACCTAAATGAATCGTCTCATAGATGGGATTGTCTTCTACAATCACTTTATGGATATCAGAAGCTTTGATTATTAGTTCCTTGAGCTCACTTGAACCTTCCAAAGCGAAATAACCAATTGACGAGGAATCCACTTCTACATCATGAAGTCTACAATCCCTGAAAGTCAAGTTCCTAAGCTTAGATTTCGAGATCTTAATGCTTCCAGAGAATCGACAATCGGTGAATACTACATGATCCATGATGCACTTTGCTAAATCTAAGTCATAGGGCAAATGAATTCCCGAGACGTGTACAGGTTGACTCAGCTTAAATGGAAATGGAGAAATTCTAAACTCCAAGTCTTCACCTTTAAGGATTTTCAAGAATTGCTTGACGTTTATCTTTCTCATGGAGCCTGTTTAGAAAAAGACCTCTGAGGCTCTTGTTTGAGCTCTGAATTGAAGTCTGATTACCTCTGCATGTTATCATTTAGTCAAGCATATGACAATACCCACTTTTGGGTATTTTTCTAGTTATACTGCCTCTTATGCGCTTGGAGTGCTCCAGAAGTACATACCTCAAAAGCTTGATATAACGGCTTTTAAAGCTAAACACTTGATTTTCCGATGTTTATATATTTAATTCAACATACTGTAACTCATACAGTAGAGAATCACCACTCTGAACTTAAGGCCCAAGCAATAATGAATTCAACTTCCGAGTTGGCTTATGAATTTGACTATCGTCTAAAAAGCCCATCGCTTTTTGAGGAAATAGAAAATTGGATGGAATCGAATACCTTCTATTCCGATCAGGGCTATGTGTGGCAAGTGGGAGTTAGTACAGGGCCTATCCTGAAAGGCATAAAAAACAGGGTTTTAAGAGATATCGAATGCAAGCATTTCAAATGCTGGCAAGCCGATTCATTCAAAAAAGCGATCGGCATACTGAGTAGACTAAATAAGCAAAATTTGGTCTTTAAATCTGAACTGAACGACTATACTGAAAAAGGTCAGCATATCTTTATATATAAAACGTCCTTCAGAAAGAAGCGTCTGTTTTATCACACACTACATCATTGATTCTTCAGCGAAATGCTTATCTTCACTTATGTCCCAAGGCATAGAAGATTTCTTAAAACTATCTACCAGCGAGCAGACGCGCTTACTCTTTCTTGATGGTACCTTCATACTGTCTATTAGGTATTACGGATACAAGGTAAATCTGTACCTCTACAAAAATGATTATGTGGAGGTCTTCTATAACCACAAACAAGACTTGATAGAGAAAATTGAGCCGCTCGACTATCAGCATACGAGAATGAAGTTCTATGCCGATCAAATCAATATTAAATCAATTGCCAGCTGACTTTAGAATTTGCTTGTGAATCTTTAACACCTGAGGAATCAGCAGGCTTCTAGAGTCATTTTGAATGGAATAGGTAGCCAATTCCCGTCTAACCTGATCGCTAGTTTGTTGCTCCATGATCTGCCTAACTTGTTGACTGGTCCTTTGAATATCTCGAAGCAAAACACGCGCTAACCTCACATTTTTTGGGGCAAACACGCAAATGACATCATCCAGTGATTTGTAGGATTCCGTCTCAAAAAGCAAAGCGGCCTCCTTTAAGACATAAGATTGTCCAGCATGTTCTTTAACCCATTGTTCGAAATCCTTTGCTACAGTGGGATGAACTAGGGCATTGAGTTTTTCAAGTTCTGACGGTTGTGAGAAAACGACTTCAGCCAAATAAGAACGATTGACTTCTCCATCAGCTAAATAACTCTCCTCACCAAAAATCGATTTAACACTTTGGACCAGGTCTTGATTATTTTTCAGCAAGTACTTACCCCGATCATCTGCATAATAGATGGGTACGCCCAAGGATTCAAATATGCGACAGACTGTGCTTTTTCCAGAGCCTATACCTCCTGTGATGCCAATACTTTTAGGCTTAGTCATTTTTGAAAACTCTAATTGAAGCCGGTAGTATCTCCAATTCATCAACGTGTTCATCACGAAAGCCCACTTTGAGCAATAGGGATGAGTCTGAAGGGTTCATTTCGTTGAAATCCACAATTACCTGAACTCTGGCTGAGTCCACAGCATCGAAATGCGTTTCAGCAATCTTATACTTTATTGATGCCTGACTGATATTTGGTTGCCATGTACTATCAGGGAAGTTAAGTAGAACAATGGGCACATTATCACTTACATCGAGCATACGAACCACTTCGAAGTTCATGGAAACCGATTCTAATGCAGAGCTGACAAACGCTGGTACATCTGGAATATCAATTTCCTCGGTTACATCCCTATCTATATCTGTAAGGTTGGCTTCTAAATAGATAACTCTGTCAAGATCTCTGATTGTACGTTCAGGACCTGTCCAAACCACTGTATCTGGTTGAATGCGTATTGGTGATGATATCCTATAGCTATCATCTAAGCTTATAGAAGAAGGGTCTAAAGCCAGTTTAAAGGTTCTGGAAACCTTTTTTTGAATATCGTAGTTAATGGAATCTCTGAGAATATAGTTGATGACCACCGGGTCGAGGCGCGGAGTTAATTGCCCTCTCAAAGATGCGGTCATGACATAGTTAGATTCATCAGGCCTTTCAAGCGTTATTTTTATTGGGCTCATATTAAAGCCAAAGGACCTTGTCATAAGGTCCCAACCTCCACCTGTGACTTCAATAGGAACTCTGGTAGGCAGATCGCGAGTGGCTATGTATCCAGACTCATCAAACTCGATTTCGATCGGGTAGTTGATCTGGCTAATGTAATCTTCTTTATTGAGGGCACTAAAAAACCAAAAGGTGGTAGATATGACTATACATATCACTACCACCTTTATTCTTTCATCTTTCCTACTTGGTGTATGAAAAGACTTCTTTAATCTTTCAATTATGTCCTCTGCACTTTTCAAGCGAGTTATGATTTATCAGACTCACGCTTGCTTGCCTCAAGAGAAATTGCAGATCTTTCAAATTTGATCTTAGTGCTCTTGTCAACTTCAATAGTGATGGTATCATCATCGTGAGCATATACTTTTCCGTGTACACCACCTATTGTTACTACTGCATCACCTTTTTTAATCTCGTTGATAAACTTCTTTTGGTCCTTTTGCTTTTTCTGCTGCGGACGAATCATAAAGAAGTAAAACACTAGAGCTATACCACCAAATAGTATCAGTTGGGACATCCAACCACTACCTTGTGGCTCTGCTTGGGCTAAAATTGAATATATCATTAAATCTATCTTATGGTTGAGGCACCGCTCCAACCTGAACGAATCCTCTTAAGCTTAATCTTGTTTGTCTTGGGTTAGTGTTAGCCACAATGGTGATCACAGGACTTACTTGGCCTGATTTCCCCTTACTGTCATACCTTACTACAATTTCGCCTGTTTCTCCCGGAGCAATTGGCCCCGTAGGTTTCTTAGGAACGGTACAACCACAAGAAGCTGAAGCACTCTGCACTAAAAGATCTTCTGTACCATTGTTGGTGAATTTATACGTGAAGTTGACCACTTCACCTTGGTTGATTGTACCGAAGTTATGGGTTGTTTTTTCCCATTTGAATGAAGCACCTGAAGCAACATTTGTCTCAATTGCCTGTGCAGATGAGGTAGGTGTCGCAGTATTTCTTACCACATTACCATTCTCCATTTGGTTGATTCGTCTTTCAAGATTTGCAACTCTTTTCTCAAGCTCAGCATTTCCACAACTACTAAGCATTACAATGCACGCAAGTGCACCAAGAAGTGTAACTTTAGTTTTCATAGTTTTAAATTTTATTCTTTTTCTCCTGACTTTATCTGACCTATTAAGTCGTCTACATCACTCAAAAGCTGTTCTGCTTTTTGACGCGCATCTGAGACTACTTTTTGACCTTCTTTTTTGGCAGTAGAAGAAATCTCTACCTTACCATTAATTAAGTCCTCCAACAAGTCTTCTAATTGTTTCTTATACTTATCTAACTGATAAGACAACTTATCTCTTGTATTAGAACCTTTATCTGGCGCGTATAGTATACCTAAAATGGCACCAGTTGCCGCACCAATCACAAATGCCAATAAACTGCTTGACCCTTTACTCATAATCTTATTTGTTGTCTAATAGGCCTCTGCCTGATTTCTTCAATTGACCATTCTCCTTTAGGTCGCTTGATATCACATCTAAAATACCATTCACAAACTGCTTGCTTTTAGGTGTGCTGTAATTTTTTGAGAGCTCAATATACTCATTAATGGTCACCTTCACAGGGATGTTTCTGAAATTCATCATTTCGGAAATAGCCATTTTAAGTATTATTTGGTCCGTATTTGCCAATCTATCTACCTCCCAATTCTTTGTTTTGGCAGCAATCATTTCACTATACTCCTGATCATGCTTTACAGTTGTGTCAAGAATCTTTTCAAAGAACTCTTTATCCTCTTCCCAGTTGTTAGAAAAGTCTGGCAAGTCGAAGGTTTTTGGCTCTGTAGCCTCTTCAACATCTCTCACTGATCTGGCCACCAAGCTTCTTATGATCGCTTTATTCTCAACCCAATGGATATCTTGCTCTTCAAAATAAGAGAGTATTACATCCGCTTTGAAAATAATCTGTTTGATCAGATGATCAACAATGTCTTTGTCTTGTTTAAAAGTTGGGTTCGTTGTCCTTCTGTAAGCGCTGAAGTTTTCGTCCTTCTTGAGCACATCTTTGTACCAGCTCTTTAGATTATCTTCCTCGCCCTCCCAGCTCATATCCTTCTTCACAAGTGCCACCTGAACTTTTGAAGACTTCCTGAAAAAGTCAACAATCTTATTTTGTGATAAGTTGTAGTCTCCAACTAATAGCTTCTCGGGAGAAAGCTTTTGCTTCTTATCTGCTTCAGACTTACTCAAGTCTGACCATGCAATCAGTAAACTCATAACCCAGAGGAAATGGTCAACCAAAGACTCTGCATCAAGAATCATTGACTTTTTCAGTCTGGTTAAGTCCTCCTTGGTATTGCTGAGATAGTTCTTATGTGCTTGATTGGCGGCAGATTGTGCCTCTTTAGATACTTCCATTCCCTCAGGAAGAGGGCGTTGAATTACTTTTTCAGATAATACCGCCTTTGCCTGCTCTTGATTCGCCTTTAAAAGGTCATGATCTGGGGCTTCCATTGAATTCAGATCAGGCTGAAAAGCCTCCTCGATCTCTTTCAAGCCTATATTGTAGTTAGCCTCTTTACACTGACCATAGGCGAAAATGGTCTGCATGGCTTTTACTCGTAATGATCTCCTGTTGAGCATTGCAAAAAGTATAAGAACTATAAAATTAAGTAGTAGTGGGTAGCATTTCTAACTACCCACTTAATATTACATTGAAAGTTTCACTCTTCCTATGTCTTCTATGCGTTTTTCCGCCAATTTCATTGCAGCATCCTGAGTAGGAATACCTTTTTCAGTGGCAAGGGCAAAAATATTATGTGTTGTGTCATAGATCTTTTCGGTCCATGAATAAGCCTGTTGCTTATTGTATGCACCAGCCAATTCACCAGAAATATTAATAATTCCCCCAGCATTGATCACAAAATCAGGAGCATATAGCATACCAGCATCAATGAGCATTTGACCATGTCTTGTTTCATCTTCCAGCTGATTATTGGCGGCACCTGCAATCACGCTAGCCTTCAACCTACCAATTGTATTATCATTTAAAGTGGCTCCCATGGCACATGGAGCATAAATATCTACATCCAGATCGTAGATCTCATCCATTCCAACCACTGTCGCACCTGTGTCGCTAGAAACCTTAGCCAGTCTTTCCTGATTGATATCGGTAATAGAAACTTTTGCGCCCTCTTCAGTCAAATGATTAACCAGGTACATTCCTACCTGACCCACTCCCTGAACTGAAATCTTTTTACCGTTCAAACTATCAGTTCCATAAGCTTTTTTGGCTGCTGCCTTCATGCCCATATATACACCATAGGCCGTCACCGGAGAAGGATCTCCACTACCACCCATTTCCACAGGAAGTCCAGTTACATGCTTTGTCTCCATGCCGATATATTCCATATCGCTGGTCTTCATATTCATGTCTTCAGCCGTGATATACCTTCCTCCAAGGCTGTTCACAAACTTGCCGAATCTTCTCAGAAATGCTTCATTCTTTAGTTTGGTGACATCGCCAATAATCACTGCCTTTCCACCTCCTAAATTCAAACCCGAAACGGCAGCCTTATAGGTCATACCTCGAGATAGTCTCAGTACATCAACGATGGCTTCTTCTTCAGTAGCGTAGTTCCAAAAACGCGTTCCTCCAAGCGCGGGACCTAATACTGTATTGTGAACACCAATGATTGCTTTAAGACCTGTTGCGTTGTCTTGGCAGAAAACAATCTGCTCATGACCCATCTTAGATGTTTGTTCAAAGATGGATATGCCACCGGCTTTTTCGGTTACATCTACTTCATCCATTACATTCATATTAGAGTTTACTTTATATTTGCCTCTGATCTGCTGAAACAGTCAGTTTAACGGTGCGCAAAACTAACCAATTAATCGACATTTCTAAAGATTAAAAGTACCCTCGGCAACCTTTAATGTGTTGTTTCTGTTAAGACTATCGTGAAAGAACTCAGGCACCTCAACAAGTATCTCTATAAGTACAAACATCTTCTTATCCTAGGGTTCATCTTCTTGGTGGTTTCAAACTATTTTGCTGTTTGGCCGGCACGCGTAGTTCGATATGCTATTGACTATGTAACTGAAAGTTTTGCGCTCTACCGCCTATTTGAGGGTGGCGAATTGAGTGCTGGAGTGTTCGAACAATTAGAAATAGGCATTCTTGTTCTAGGAGCCCTGATGATTCTCATGGCACTTTTAAGAGGTTTTTTCCTCTTTCTGGTGAGACAAACCATCATTGTAATGTCTCGAAAGATTGAGTTTGATTTAAAAAACGAAGTCTTCGAACAGTACCAGAATCTCCCATTAAGCTTTTATCGAAGGAATAATACGGGTGATTTGATGAATAGAATCTCTGAAGATGTCAGTAGGGTAAGAATGTATCTGGGCCCTGGAATAATGTATGGCATTAACCTATTGGTACTTTTTCCCATGGTTATTTATGAAATGCTTCGGGTAAATGCTGAGCTTACTTTTTATGCCTTACTTCCATTGCCGATACTTTCGGTAAGTATCTATTTTGTTAATAACATCATCAACAAACGCTCTGAGAAGATTCAAGAAAGTCTTTCTGATCTCTCTACTAGCGTACAGGAAGCATTTTCAGGTATTCGCGTGCTCAAAGCCTTCGTTAGAGAACAAGATTCAACTCAACGCTTTGAAAATGAAAGCGAAAAATATAAGTATAGATCTTTAAGACTGACCTTTGTTAATGCACTCTTCTTTCCATTAATCATGGCGCTAATTGGCCTGAGTGTAGTCCTAACAATTTATATAGGAGGTTCTCAGGTAATCAATGGTGAGATTACTTATGGAAACATTGCAGAATTTGTGATCTATGTCAACATGCTCACATGGCCAGTGACAGCCCTTGGCTGGATCACTAGTATCAACCAACGAGCAGCTGCTTCACAAAAACGAATCAACGAGTTTCTCAAAGAGAAAAATGAAATTCAGTCTACTGAAAATCTTGAAAAGGAAATTGCGGGCGATCTGGTATTTGACAAGGTCAGTTTCACCTATCCGGACTCTGGTATTAAGGCCCTTAAAAATGTGTCATTTGATGTGAAAGCAGGTCAATCTATTGCCATAATTGGTACAACCGGTTCAGGGAAAAGTACGATCGCCAATCTAATGCTAAGACTGTATGATGCGACCAGTGGTTCTGTTTCAATAGACAATCAGGATATCAAAAAGTATAATATCCCTAAGCTCAGAAGTCAGATGGGCTATGTGCCACAAGACATCTTTCTGTTTTCTGATTCCATAAAGAATAACATTGCCTTTGGCAATGATGAGATTACGGAAGAGCAAGTGTTTCAGGCAGCTAAAGATGCTGACTTATACGACAACATTGCAGACTTCCCTGATGGTTTTGAAACCATGCTTGGCGAGAGAGGAATCACCCTTTCTGGAGGACAAAAGCAAAGGGCATCAATTGCCAGGGCCATTGTAAGAAACCCGAATATCCTTATTCTTGATGATGCGCTTTCGGCTGTTGATACTAACACAGAGAACACCATTCTCAATAGCCTGGCCTCAATAATGGAAGGGCGTACCACTGTTATTATCTCTCACAGAGTATCTTCTGCAAAACTTGCTGACAAAATTATCGTCCTTGACGATGGCGAAATCATTGAGCAGGGCACCAATGAGAGTCTATTAGCACAAAATGGTGTATACAAAGAGCTCTACGAAAAGCAGTTGAAACAAGAAGAGTCGGCAGAACCTATTTAGCCAACATATCTATAATAATCTGATTAGCAGATACATATTGTTCAACCGTAAAATCCTGAAGCCTGATACTGGCCTCAGCGGCTTTTTCTCTCAAGTTGTTTTCTATTGTCTTAGGGCTAGGCATCACCACATTATGGGCTTCAATACTGGCACGAACAGCTCTGCGGGTGGGAATAGTAATTCTTGAATAACCCTGCGGTATGGAGGCCAAGCCTTGATCTAACTTAATTCCTATAAACAGCTTCTGTTCGTCTTCAGCTAAAGTAGAATCGTTATAGTGTATGACTACCAACGTTCCGTCAATTATTTCATCTTGAATAAATCCCTTCGCCTTAAAAAAGGCTTCCTCAATAGCCGAACTATCTGATTTACCTTGATAAGCTATACCTACCAGATTGTAATCACTGACATTCTCAATAGAATATTCAACTTTATTTAATCCTCCCAAATAAAAATATACGGCCGTGATAATGATGATTACACTGACGCCAATGATGGTTATTCTTCCTTTGCTCATGAGGCTACTACTTCTTTGTATTGCATTTGGTATAGGTTGGCATAGAAGCCCTTATTATCCAAGAGTTCCTGATGATTGCCGATTTCCTTGATCTCACCTTTGTCCAGCACTATGATTTTGTCGGCCCCCTGAATCGTTGATAAACGATGCGCAATAACAATGGCTGTCCTGCCCTTCATCAATACCTCAATCGCGTTTTGAATCAACTCTTCTGTTTCTGTATCCACAGAAGAAGTAGCTTCATCCAGCACGATCACTTTTGGATCGTATACCATTGCTCTTACAAATGAAATAAGCTGTCGTTGCCCTACAGAAAGCGTAGAACCTCTTTCCATTACATTATAATCATAGCCACCTGGCAGTTTTTGAATGAGCTTATTTACGCCTACTAACTCCGCAGCCTCTATCATTTTACTGTCAGGTATATCAGGGTTACCGAGGGTGATATTATGACGAATGGTATCAGAAAAAAGGAAAACGTCCTGTTGAACCACTCCAATTTTTTGTCGTAAAGCGCCCAGATCAAAATCCTTGACGTTTCTTCCGTCAATATCAATCTCTCCTTGATTAATCTCATAGAATCGAGACAAAAGATTAATGACTGAAGATTTACCTGCTCCTGTGGCACCAACTAAGGCGATCGTTTCGCCTTCCTTAACCTCAAATGAGATATCCTTTAAGACATAGTCTTCATCGTTGTAGGCAAACCAAACACTTTTGAAAGACACGTTGCCTTTGATCTCTGCTGGTTTATAATCTCCCTCATCAGGAATATGGTCTTTGCTGTCCAGCAGGTCAAAAATTCTATTCGAACTGACAATTCCCATCTGAAGGGTATTGAAACGATCGGCAATCATCCTGATAGGTCTAAAGAACATCTGGATGTACATAATAAAAGCGATGATTACTCCTGGCCCTGTCTCTGTATTGATTAATATTCCTCTGGCCCCATACCAAACGGCCATACCAATCGCTATCGCTTGAATAATCTCTGCTACCGGAAAATAAATGGAGTAATAAAGTACCGATCTTATATGTGCTTTTTTATGCTCTGTATTGATCTCCTTGAACTTGCTCATTTCACGCTTTTCAGCATTGAAAATCTGAACAATGTTCATCCCCGTCACGTGCTCCTGAACAAATGAATTAAGGTTTGAAACCGCGTTTCTAACCAGATTGAAAGTCACTTTGATCTTCTCTTTGAAGATGTAGGTACTGAAAATCAGCAATGGCAATGTGGATAAACTGACAAGGGTCAATCGCCAATCGAGATAAAACATGAAGCCCATTAGAAAAACGAGCTGAAGCAGATCTCCTATCAAGGCTGCAATACCTTCGCTAAAGACATTCGAAAGCGTCTCAATATCAGAGACATTCCTTGTTACTAGTCTTCCAATAGGCGTCTTATCAAAGAACTTCAGCCTTAGCTTCAATAAGTGTCTGTATAATTTTACTCTTATGTCTTTGATGATGACTTGCCCAACCCAACCGGATAAGTAGGTATGGGAATACTGTACAATGGCTAAAAGGATAATATGACCAATTAAAATCGTGGTCATAAATACTAAGCCATCATAATCACCAGCCGGCACATAATCATCTATGGCACGTTGAACTATATAGGGCCTGATGGGGGTAAGAATAGCCAGAAAAATGGTCAGGAATACCAATAAGTAAAACTGCTTAATGTATGGCCTGGCGAACTGAAATAGCCGTTTTAATACCTGAAAATCAACAAGATTTCCGCTCCTTACTTTCTGCTTCTCTTGCTCCAATATTAGAGATAAATTGACTCTGGATATTTGACTTCAGTCAAAAACAATCCATGAGGTGGTACAGCCCTTCCCGCAACCTTGCGATCTTTGGCTTTGATAATATTAACAAATTCTTCAACAGTAAGTTTCTGTTGACCTACATCCAACAAGGTTCCTACTAGTGCTCTGACCATGCCCCGCAAAAACCTGTTTGCCCTAACGTGAAAAACGAGTAGATCGTTTTCAATAATCCACTCGGCTCGATCAATCGTACAAATAAAGTTATTCACCTCGGTTTTTACCTTACTAAAGCTTTCAAAATCTTGCTCTCCGAGCAGTTTTGCCGAAGCCTTATTCATCAAACCCACATCCACAGACTGACTGAAATAGTAACTTCCATCTACGGAGAATGGTGATTTTTTAGAGCTTATAAAATACTGATAAGCTCTTTCAGTAGCCTCAAACCTAGCATGAGCTTCAGGCTTCACCTCCCTAACCTCATTCACAGCTATATCCGGAGGTAAAATACTATTCAGTTTGTACAGCAAATCCGTGACCTCCAAAGATTTCTCACTATCAAAATGGGCTATTTGTTGTTTTGCATGCACACCTGTATCGGTTCTTCCGCTGCCCATGATCTCCGTTGGCATTCGAAGCACCTTGGAAAGACATTCCTGAAATTCCCCTTGCACAGTATGCGCATTGGCTTGCACCTGCCAACCGTGATAGTTGGAGCCGTTGTAGCTGATATCAATGAAATATCTCATTAGGAGTCAGAAGACTGAATTTAGGAGTTAGAGGAAATTTTTGAAACATATCCTGAAAGCATCTTACCAACCTCGTTAACCTTATTCATCAGCAATACTTTTGAATCATGATACGCTAAGTCGGCAGTTAATATTATGAAATATTTCAGCTCCTGAATAGACCCTTGAGAAATGTTATAGAACCGTAGCTTATCCTTTATTCCTCTCTTTGCAAATCCTTCTGCAATATTGGATGGAATAGAATAAACTGCCCTTCTCATTTGTGAGGTTAAACCAAATTGTTCGGATTTCGGGAAGGAATCTGTCAAGGTATATATATCAAGCACCAAAGCATGTGATTTCTGCCAAACTACTAAATCCTCAAATGATGAAGCTCTGTCCATTCTAACTCCTGACTCCTAAGTCCTGACTCCTAACTAGCACTTTTCAAAGATAATGGCTGCACCCTGACCAACGCCTATGCACATAGTCGCTAAACCATACTTTGCTCCTTCTCTCTTCTGCATTTCATGAAGTAGCGTAGCAGAAATTCTTGTTCCACTGGCGCCAAGAGGGTGGCCAATAGCGATGGATCCGCCATTTACATTCACTTTCTCTGGATCAAGTTCAAGTTCGCGCATACAAGGGATTGCTTGTGCAGCAAAAGCCTCATTTAATTCGATGAGGTCAAGGTCGCTAGCCTGCAGGCCAGCTCTTTTTAGTGCTTTTTGCGTTGCAGGAATCGGCCCTACCCCCATCACCTCAGGTAATACCCCGGCTATGGCCATTGACTTTACTCTGGCCATTGGAGTTAGGTTGAACTCCTTTAAAACCTTTTCATTCACAATCAAACAAGCCGCAGCACCATCATTAATTCCAGATGAATTCCCTGCCGTAACAGTACCTCCTTCCTTGAATGCCGGCTTTAAGGAAGCCAATTTCTCTAATGATGAAAGTCTTGGGTGTTCATCCTTATCAAAATGTATCGGGTCAGCTCTGCGTTGAGGAATATCAATAGCAACGATCTCATCCTTAAATTTCCCGGCTTCGTGGGCTGCCTGATACTTTTCTTGGGTATGGTGTGCAAATCTGTCTTGATCTTCTCGGCTTACCTTCCAACGTTCTGAAACATTTTCAGCCGTCTCTCCCATAGCATATGGGTAATGAATCTCTGACAGCTTTGGATTAGGGAACCTCCAACCAATCGTTGTGTCAAACATATTGGTAGCTCTACTGAAAGCAGTTTCTGATTTCCCCTGTACAAATGGCGCCCTGGTCATACTCTCTGTACCTCCGGCAATAAAAGCCTGCCCATCACCTACCATCAAACCACGACTGGCATCCATAATGGACTGTAAACCTGAGGCACAAAGCCTATTTACTGTTATCCCACCTACTTCAATGGGTAGTCCTGCCATGAGGGCTGCCATTCGAGCAACATTTCGGTTGTCTTCACCAGCCTGATTTGCAGCTCCGAAAACCACATCTTCTAAAAGACTTGGATCAAATGATGAATTTCTTTCCACCAGCGCCTTTATTACATGGGCTGCCAGGTCATCTGGTCGAATTGAAGCGAGTGTTCCTCCAAACTTCCCAATTGGGGTCCTTACAATGTCTACTATATATGCCGATTCCATCTCTAAAGTTTATGCGCTACGAATTAACTCAATTTGCCTTAGCTCTAAAAACCACTTGAATCAAATCGTAGTTCCTCTTTCAAAATTCGCGCTGCTTTTGGCTATATTTGCTGCTCAAATTCAAAACCGATGATTCAGCGATTCCAAACTGTCCTTTTGCTTTTAGTTGCACTTTGTATGGCCTTAATTCTTGCCTATCCCATTTGGTTTGAGCAAAGTCCTGATGCTTCAAAGGGAATTATTGTTACGGCCTTAAAAATGGAAGTAGTCGATTTTGGCGGAACGCCTACAGATGGTGCTGATGATGTCATTTTGGAATCTCGTGCTACCTGGTACATTGCAGTACTGGCCATTTCTGCATCCATTGTTGCCTTCATTTCAATATTCCAATTCAAAAATAGACTCAATCAGATGAAGCTGGGTGCATTGAATGCATTGATTATGGCCGCCACCTTAGGCGTTTCTTTTTATAAGGTTTATCAATTTGAAGAAATGTTGAACCCGGCTCAAGGAAGTTTTTCTATCGGATTCTTCCTTTCGGCAGTCGCCATGGTATTGAATGTAATGTCTAACAGATTTATCCGTAAGGACGAAAAATTGGTGAAATCTGTCGATAGAATCAGGTAAGTTCTTTACCGCAAAATTTCGACCACCTCAAAATCCATCATAACGGGTTTGTTTCGTGGAACAGCAATGTTGTTAGACATCAGATAGGACGGCAGAAACAATTGAATGACAGAGCCTTCCTCGCTTAAACTCGTAGCCAAAGTATAGAAAGTACTCAACTTTTGATCTAACCACCCAGGGTAAGCAATAAAATCTAAGGTATCCGGGATAAACCAGATCTGATCAGAAATGGAAGAGAACTCTTGTCTGTTTGAAACCAGCAATGTGCTATCAAGCCCATAAATGGAAAAGAGATACCTCACAGTATCCAAATCTTGAGGAATCATTCCATTACCTTCTTCAACAATACTAAGCCTCGCATGACTATAAAGGGTTTCGGTAGCAATGTTATTTCTCGTTAGAAAATCGTCAATCTCCATTAAATCCATTGCCAGTTGCTCATCAAAATCAAATAGCACTCTCTCCTCACAAGCAATCAATAAGAAAACCGGAATCCAGACCAAAGCACAAAGACTCTTCTTTACTTTTTCCATATCGCAATGCTCAATTTTAGGTTAATGATAACTGACCAATTGGAAAGCTTAGACATATCGAAAGCGGGGCCAATATTCACGTCTAAATACCCCCTCTTTAAGATCCTTACCTGATTACCCCAATTGAGATAAAGTGATGCGGCACCCAGTGATAATCCATCCTTTTCAGTTTCTCTAATAACGATTGCCCTACCGCCTATATCTCTTAAGCGTGTTACCCTTTCCGAGATTTGAGAGATAGCATTCCAGAGGGTTGCACCAAAGTATGAGCCGTTCAGGTTATTGCCTCCAATGCCTTGTGCCAAACGCCTCTCTTGTCTGTAGTAGTATTTAACACCCAAGTCTAGCTGGAAGTTGATTTCTCCAAAAGATCTTTCCCACTCATTTGGTGCAATCTGACTCGACTTATAATAACCAAGGCCATAATTGAAGAAACTAGACTGGTTGAGGATATCATGAGCAATCAGACTGAAGGTAATAGACCATGGGCTATCCTTCACTTTACGTTCATAGGTTATATCTGCAAAAAGAAAGTTACCGGAACTAACGCCATATTGAAATCCGCTACCCACTGCCTGTATGCCGGTCCCAAGTTTCAAAATTTGCGATTCATCGAAGGTAGGTCTGATTCTACCTGAGGGCACCAAAATGAGATTAGGATCTCTTTCTTGATAATACTCCTCTGAAACTTTCAATGTGTCGGTCTGAGCGTGTAGGGCCAAAGCTCCCAATAGCCCGACAATGGACAGTAAATATCTAAACCTCATCATTGATAAATTCTTGTTATTTGTCGGGCTATTGGGAG
>Ga0207422_1002720_pt1 | contig 21680 bp, 23 predicted proteins | sample MarCyaLeptolynsp_FD_187757 | JGI IMG/M metagenome (GOLD analysis project Ga0207422, IMG submission 187757) | Marine cyanobacterial communities from Panama - species 1 Leptolyngbya sp. (SPAdes) | ecosystem: Environmental > Aquatic > Marine > Unclassified | place: Panama: Panama City | collected... | reverse complement strand
ACCGAGGGTCGGCTCGCATCACACGACGCGGACGACAGGACGCACCGGTAGCTCAGCTGGATAGAGCACCAGACTACGAATCTGGGGGTCGGGGGTTCGAATCCTCCCCGGTGCGCCATTTCACATTTTTTCAAATCCAGCCCCCCTATCATATTGAAGGGTAAGGCGTTTTCCGGGGTTCGAAAGCCCTGATTCCGGGTATAGGCAAGGCGGTTGGCGAAGGCCAATTTCAGCACAGTTCGCTTGTCCTCCAATCGCTCAGAACCCCATAATTTCCAAGGGTTTGCAAGAAACGAGAAGGCGAGTTCGAACATTTCGCCAAAGGGTCGCGCCGGACCTGTCCGAGTTTCCAGCTTTTCAGCCGCGAGATGCTTTTCTTTTTCCAGCTTGGCGATACGGCGCTCATAGGCCGAAGCGGCGGTGGGGCTGGTCGCATCGACGATCCTATCAACCAGCCGCTCCACCTGTTTGTCGATTTCCAAAATTTCGCGGCGCAGGGTTTTCTTTGCTTCATTCACCTGCGCAAGCCGTTTGTCACACAAATCCTTGAACATGTGCCGGACAAGCTGGAACATGGTTCCAGAGGGCCGCATTTGCTTCAGCAGCGCTTCGAAGTCGCCTTCGATCTGATCACGCGGAATAGACTTCCTGTGGCTCTCACAGGTCCTGTTGTAACACATATAATAGGGGTGGCGTTTTCCAGTCTTGCTCTTGGACCAGCAGGCCGTCAGCGGTTTATCACAATCCCCGCAGGTCACGAATCCGCGTAAAGGAAAGTCCGCGTTGATATCTTTACGGGCTGGCGCTTTCGCCCCGGATTTCAGGCGGTCTTGAATTTTCTGGTGAGTCTCAAGACTGATAAGCCCTTCGTGATGTCCCTTGCGCAGTGAAATATCCCAATTCGGCGCTTCAACATATCCGGCATAGGTAACGCGGGTAAGCAGCTCCACAATGCGCTGATAGCGAATCTGTCCATTCGGCAGGTCTTTCGGATAGTCCGGCTGACTTTCCAGATAACGCTTCACCTCGGCCTGCGTTTCAAACCGCCCGGATGCAAAACCTTCCAGTGCCTCTTGAATGATCGAGGCGTGAGGCTCCTTGCGTACCAGAAGATTACCGTGTCCGGCGACCTTCTTATATTCATATCCTATGGGAGCGCGGAACACGGAGTATCCATTGAAACACCGGGCCTGCATCCGGTTGAGTGTTTGTTCCGCATTTTTCCGGCTTTGGTGTTGATTCACGGATGCCAGAATATACTCATGCAACTCACCATCCGCATCGTCGCGCAATTCCACGGAAGGCACTTCCAAAATTCCCCCGGCAAGGGCAATGGCGGTGCGCAATTCAAAATGAACCTGAACCCGCCGTGCAAAACGCGTTAAATCATCGACCAAAACCACATGCGGGTTTTTCCGGTCCGATTCGAGAAAGGCAAGCAGAGCCTTTAGACCGGGCCGTTCAATAGCTTTTCCAGTGAGATCGTCCGTAAAGACCCGCTTGACGTTATAGCCCCGGTATTTGGCGTATTCCCGGCAGCGGGTTTGCTGAGATTTAAGCCCATCGCCGCGCTTCGTCTGGGCCTTGCTGGAAACGCGGCAATAGATCACCGCGTCTGTAACATTATGTTGGTTGTCATCAAATTTCATAAATCTGTACCTCCTGTGACAATCTCCTTTTGGGTTTCATTGGTGGTTTGGTTTGCCGGATCAAACGCTGTGTTCAATTCCAAACTCGTATCCGGCGGTGGTGCAATTGGATTTTCAGTTTCGAACTCTTTTGCGCGTTTGGCATGGGACACAGGATCAATCGCAAATCCAAGGTCCACAAAGGCCGTGAGAATATCCGCCATGGCCTTGAGCATCTGGTGTTTCTGGTCATCGCTCAGACCGTTGTCATCCAGATAGCGCACATAATCTTCAAAGTTCAGCGATACCTTTAAAACGGTATCTTGTTTCACACACGCGTCGTCAGTTCTTCGTTCCGTATTTCCTTTTGTTGTTTCAGTCTCTTCAAGCATTCAAACTCCTTGTCTGTTTTCATATCAATCAATCCATATTGTCTTCTCCCCTTCAAAAAGAACATATAGTGAACATTACTTCAAAATATGCCTTTTTGCAAGGAAAATCTCCCGGAATATTCGGCCCTAACGCCCCCAACGGCGTTTGGTGTTTTGGCCCTCATTTTGAGTGCGGCTTTGTTTGAACTCGTCCCGGCCCTCGTCATTATCCGGGCGCTGTGATTGGTTCACTTCGCGGCGCAAGTCTCGGCTGCGGTGATAGGCGCTGCGGGCGAGTTCGGAGACCCTCAAAAGATCGCTTGCGGTAAAGTTCTGCGTATCTTGCAGATTACCTTCGCGGTCTTGATAGGTCTTTGCGAGTGTGGTGGTAAAATACGGACCCTTCTCGCCCTCATTTTCCCAAATGCTGGCTTTCAGTTTACCGTCGCGGATGGTGTCGATAGGTCGGTTGTTGTTTGTCATGCAGTTTCCTTTTCGGTTGTGGTGGTGGTTTATCGGGAATGGCGTTGCCGAAAGGCTTGCGAACGGGTGAATACGCGGTCCGCGTTTTGATCCATTCGGCGCTTCGCCTTGAAGAGTTCTTTGGTCGCGCCACTAACATCTCCGCCTCGGGCGCGGTCATTTTGGACTTTCAGATTTTGCTCCTCCCGGTCCAATCCGGCCCTGAACGCCTGAAGGTCGCGGACGATATCTTTGCCCTCCGCTATCGCCGCATCGCGGGCGCCGTTTTGCTCATCGGCCCATGCACCGTTAAATCGGTCTCGGTCCGGGCCGTTTGCGAGCGTGGGAGATGGTTTTAGAACGGGCTGAGGCCGATCCCGCTTCACCATCTCGGAACCGCGCCGCTTGGCCTTAAATGCATCGCGCTCCCGGCGGCGCTGGGCTTCGGACTTATTCATATCGGCCTGTTGAAGAACGCGGTCCGCGTCGCGTTCAATATCGAAGCTCTGGCTGAGTGATCCGGTTTTTTCGCGGATGGGATTATCGCGCCTGAGTTCCGGGCGCGTATGGCTGGCCGACAATGTGGACCAGCCATGATTTTCATCGCGATTGTGATTGTTCAGTTGGGTTCTCCACTATTCTTCAATGCGGGACCAAAGCCCGCCTTGGTATTGGGGATAATGGGCGTAGCGTTCCGGCACAGGTTCAGAGATGACCTTGCGCCAGCTATGGCCCATCCACATTTTAACACGCACCTTGCCCGCTGGCGGGTGATACGGGTTCGGGTGATAGCGCCCGCGCATAAACACCTGCTCGTAATAGGGTTTGCGATCCGCATAGATCGGATGCGGGATGCCATCGGTGAAGATGAACTGCTTATCCCCCGGCATATTCAGGACTTCATCAGGGGTACGCAGCAAGCGTTGCTGCTTGCGCATGGTCGATGCTTCCAGCGATTGCTGATGACATTGCAGCGCGGCGGCAAACGGGTCCTGACCATTCATAACCGCGTGTAAGGCCTGACGCTTGGCATGGCTGGCGCGAAGGGATTGGGTTTCGTCAAAATATTGAAGGGTCTCATGGCCGATCATGCGGCTGACCGCCGATGCGGTTTCGATATCGCGCACGCCGAAATAGCTGCGAAGCTGTGCACTGGATGTGATGATGTTTTCCGCATCCGGCCCCAGAGCCCGCATCTGAAACGCGCTCTGAAACACCGCCCACGGCCTGATGCCTATTCCTGCTGCGTAGGTAAAAGCCTTGACGATCAGTGGGAATTTACCAAGCTGTGAACACTCATCGATCACCCATGTTTGACGCGGCGCATGCGGGGCGCGAGCCTTGTACATCATGGCCGAGACGAACAGCGCCTTAATGATCGGTGCCCATGAGTCGATAAACTCAGCGGGCGGCATGATGCTCAAGAGATAAGTCTGATCACTCTCGCAAAGCTGGGATAGCGAGAAGTCATAGGGCGGTGACACCGAGGCCATCAACTGCGGGTCACTCAAACAAGACAGCCCCTTGAAGAGCTCCCCCATAATCCCCTGAAATCCGCCTGTCGTGTCCTTTCGGGAGTTTGCTATCTCCTCTTCCACCCGCACGGAAATCTCGAAGGGCGATTTGCTCATCTCGAATGCAAAATCGAGATACTCATCGCTCTCACCCGGAATCAAATTCACAGCATGATACAAATCGGGCAGGGTCAAAACGCCGTTCAATTGCACCAGCGGCAAAATTATTGCCTCTAAATACTCCTGCGCCCGGCGTTCGAAGAATTCCGACTGCGCCGAACCCGATAGCGGAATGATATTCTCGCAAAACACCTTTGTATCGGCGACCAGTGAGCGGCTATCAATGCGAAGATAATCAACCGGGTTGATCCGGTGTTGCGGCAGGCCGTGCAGCTTTGCGGGGTTCCAGCAAATGTTGAATTTCTGGTCTGGTGTTTGGTTTTGCGCGACAGCCGTAAGCTCGCCCTTCATGTCCAGCAGGACCATGGTAGGCGAATGAATCCCGGCACAAATATTATACGCCAATACGTCCCTGAGTTTGCCGCTGCGAGCGCCTGCCACCAACACCAAGCCGCCCGCGCCATCATACCAAATTGGTTTATTGCCAAGAAAACCGACCAGTAAAGATGAAGCGCTTTGGTCAAACATACCTGCACGGGCAATCTCCCGCGCAGAGGCAAATCCGGCGCTCCCAAAACGAAACCTAGAGTTATCAGTCATAGACACTGCCTTGAATTTGAGACAAAAAAAGCCGGAAGCAGTGCTGCAACACTGTTTCCGGCCAGTTCATTCTGGTTGACCTCTCCCGCGCCTCTGACATTCGAGGCGCGGGTCGTTGGCATCAGCCGAAGGCGGCGATCAATCCGATGAGGATGATCACGCCGACCACACCCCAAATCCAGTCATTGTCTTTTTGGTAGAGTTTGTCTGCTTCTCTGTAGCCCATGGAAATCTCCTTTTGGGTTGGTGGGAAACTCTCTGGTCAGCCATCAGAACCGAAACACGATCCAATGACTGACAAGCATAGTCAGGATGATTGAGAGCAAAGCCCGCACAGCCATGTACGCAGCGATTGCCACAACCAAGAACCAGCCGATTGCGAAAATGCCCGCAAACTCCGATCCGTAGATCCCGGTAAAGACATCCATCGCCCACCCGGACGAAAGATCATTCAACCAAGGCGTCAAAAGCACTGCGCCGATAAATCCGATAACGCCGGACAGGCCTTCAAGGCTCTTGGCAAGCAAGGGTGATTGCATACCGTTTTGAATTGGCACCTCCATTCCCGCCGGGGCCGCCGGAACCAATGTCCGGCCAGCCCCTCGATCAAGGAAGCAACCGCGCTTCCATGGGAGGGAGGTATAATCCCGCCGGAATCCCGATCCGGGGGGATAACGCCGAAAAAATTATGAGCAGCGGTTAGAAAACGCGTTCGCCTATCGCGCTGTGGGTTCATTGTCGTTATCGCTGCGCAAGCCCCAAAACTGCGCCCGCTCAGGATTCAGAGCCCGCAATATCGTCGCCAAAATCCGCACCCGCTCCCGCGCCTCATCACGCACACGCGGCGTAATCTCCGGCGGGCATGGCGTAACACAAAAATCCCGAAACCATTCCCGGATGGACGGACGCTCAAACTCATCCATGTCCAAAAACACCCGGCCCCCGCCAATCACCGTGATCCAGCCTCGGTAGTCCCGATACAAGCGGGTAATGTGATCAATCCAATGGTCGGGGGAAACCGCTTCCGCACGCGCCGCCTCCCGCACATCCCGAACAAATTCCGGGTTGTCGAGTTCTTTGTCCGTTACAAGCCACGCGCTGCGATTGCGGCAATAACCAAGCAGGATACAACTTGGGCATAAGTTCATGATTGCGGACCTCCTATCTCTGCGCTGACCAGCGCTGTAAACATGGCAGAATCCGTACGAAATGCTCGCGATATGGTAAAACGATCAGAGTAAGAAGAGCGGGAAAGAACAGGTCCCACAGACAGGTGGTAAATGTCTGGAACCAAACAAAAAAACAGGCGTTATCGCGGCGCAAAAATTTCGGAACATCGGCTTAAGAATCTGGTCCGGTGCTTCGCCGCTGATTTGAGCGTGAAAGACGCCGCCGCCAAGACGAAATTCTCCGAACCAACCGTGCGCGACATATTCATGCGCTTGCGTCAACACCTGTTCGATTACGGGTTCATGCGTGTGGATCGTCGTGACAACGAAGGGGCCATGCCTGCCCGGATCGTCTTCGCCAAGAAGCATCGCGGCGTACCGGAGAAATTCGCGCATCTCTTTGAAACGGAATTCCTGCACCGGGTCTATTTTACGAAGAACGGGCGAGCCGTGAAACGTTTCGCGGCGAAAAACGAAAAAGACCTCGAAGCCGTACGGAAGTTCGTCAACTACAACAAGGTCAAGCCCAAATATGAAATCATCGAAGTTTTGGGCAAAAACGCAGAAGGCAAGCTGGTCACCCGGCCTTTCGAGCCTGCCGATTTCCGCTCATCCAGCATCATCGTCATCAACGAACTCAACCTGTCCCCAAACGAAGCCTTCTTCCGCTACATCTGGGCACTCCTGCTCAAACGGCCTTTGTAGGACCAGATCATGCACACTCAAAAACGAAACGGCTGGCGCTCTTCACATTGAAACACCAGCCGCAATCAAAGAGAAGTTAGATTTCCCGAGGAATTTATTCGAGATTGCACGGAAGATCGTAGTTTTCCATGATATCTTTTTCGATAGCCAGTCGGACCATGTCGTCTGACTCAGGATAGACGCAAATACAGTTTGCGCCATGCTGATCAAAGCAATCCTTTCGATGGTGCTGGGCCATACGCTCAGACAAGTTGCCTGTCTCGCCGACATAAATTCTTGTATGCGAAAAGCTTCCTGATTGAGACTTCGTGCGTTTCGTCACGAAGTAGACAGCACCGATCTTATTAAAGCTGGAACCTCGTTCGTAGGCCGTAAATTCGTAGGAAGTGCCTGACTTTCCCTCGAATTTCACTGTTCCGAACTTTGTCATTATGAAGCCCTCCGCAAATTGCGGGCAGAGTCTTCACTTCCGATGTGTTTTCGCCTTTTCAAGACTTCGTTGACCCGGCCCGGATTCACGTCATAGAAGGCCGCGATTTTGTGTTGATATTCGCCGCTCCAATTCCTGAGCCATATATCAACGGCATCGTCGAATGTCAGTCGATAGGATTGTGAACATTTTGAAGGCATTTTGCCCTCCTTTCAGCGTTTGACGCCAGAAGGGCTTGACTGCTCCCACCGGATGATTCAATGTCCGGTGGTGATCACACAGCAGCCCAACAGGCTGGTTAGATTGAGGTCGGCACGTGTACCAGACGTGTCGACCTTTCTATTTCCGCGATTCCATGATCATGTGTCGAATCTTATAGTGGAAATTCTGGACCTTTTCGAAGTTATCCACAGGTAGCTTAAGCAATCGTCCATCTGTGATACTAGGAATTTTGTTGTATCCTTTTTACAGCTTCATCTTTAAATGCAGGATAAGATAGAAATATATTTCTGTAACCAAGGAGTAATTGTGAGAAAATCGTGTGTATTAGCGCTCTAAATGTCCACAGTTGGCGTGCTTTGTCTACGAATTATTCGTTTTATTGAATGATATGCCAGTTTCGTGTTAAAATATACTTGTGTGAAATCCGGGCGCAAAATCGCTCGGTGGGGACGTCAAAACCCTAAAATTAGTGCATGCATTCGGCTTTATGGGCCGGATGGTCACGTAAAAGTGCCACTGGTCCTTGAGCGTGGACGTGACGCATGCGCACGGTTTTGACTCCGTCCGGTCCACCAAGCCGAAGGTAATAACAACGGTGTTGTGGTGGAAACAGTGGACAACTATTCAGACAGCTTCAACGAGAGTTCGGAAGCGTTGCGTACAAAGGCAGCGGCGGATGATTTTGCCGACTTGCAGGACGCGATGGCAAATCGAAATGTCGGGAGACAGCGCAGGCATCTCCACGGCGAAGAAATCGACCCACTCACTGGCAAGACCAAGGCAGAGCAGAAAATTCAGCGGACGCTTGAATGGCTCCTACTCAATGATGCCGTTTATAAACAGGCGCATGCGGAGTTAATAACTGCCCTTCATGAAGGACAGCAGGAAACGCAATTGGCATTGGACCGCGTTGCCGAAGCGTTAGCGATAGAACGCACCGCAATGAATGACCTTCTATCCAGCGCCGCCAAGCTGCCGGATGGCCGCACGGTTTTCCGCGACAAGAACGGGGAGGTGAGGGACGAAGACGGCAACATTGTTCCAGACGAACTCGCGGCGACAATTCAGTGGCGCGGCGATGAACCGAGCTATGAAGATTATTTGGTGCAAAGAGATCGCATTTCGGCGTTGGAAGCTGCGGAGAATGAGTTGCGAGGCACAGAGACCGAACTCGGCGAGATACACAATAACGCAACCACGAACGACGACCCGCTGACGACAGATGAGATCGACGCAGCGAAGGAACGCACAGACGCATTACGAGAGCGGGTGAAGAACATTGACGCTGGCATTCAAAATAGGATGCCATCCGGTGCGCAAATACAGGCAGGTGCCGAAACTCAGGACACAACGCCGAGGACACAGGCGGTAATTCCACGCGTCAAAATCGGCGATTGATCTATTTCCCAACAATCCGTCCACAAAGACTTTCTACATACCCAAGCATAAAAGCAGTGGGGTCGAATTCCGCATATTGCGGCATGGTTTTCAGAAGTTGGGCATGCCGCTTGTCCTGAACCGCTTTTGTTTTGAAGTACCAATTGTCGATACAGCTTGCCATCTCTGGTCGCACTTGAGTTGCCACAGTCCCCAACATGCTTAGCGAAATCTGAAAAAACGAAATCTGCGCCTTCCGATCCCATTTCAAAAAATCGGCTGTCGTTGTTCCGGCGAATGCATTCACCGATGCGCAGAAATACGCGAGAAAGAACAACAATACGGTAGATATCGGACTATTTTTGCTTCCCCTCTTAAGAATTAAATGCGAACAATTTAGGGAATATTGTTTTTTATATTGATATTGGTGAAGAAATTATTATGATTGGAGGAAATATGGCGACGATCAATGCTCGTCATGAATGTTGAAAAACGGCGAAAATTCAAGGGTGTATGAGATGGATGAACAGAATTCCCTATTCTGTTCGCCGCTGTGAACAACGCTTTTGAAGGATTTTCGTCATGGGAGACGCATCCGCCAATTTTAAGGGCATGTCCCTGTTCAGCCAGATGGGAGAGAGAAAATATCTCTCCGCATCCGAGCGCAAACGATTCTATGAGTGTCTTTCCGTTATCCTCGACCCGGCGGAGCGCAGCTTTTGCGAGATGATCTTTTGGACCGGGTGCAGGCCGAGCGAGGCTCTGTCTTTAACGCCGAGGAATATCGATCTGGGCGAAGCCGCAGTCGTGATCCGTTCGCTAAAGAAGCGCGGGCCGTTGAAGGGACGGCATTTCCGGCCCATCCCTTTGCCACGTGATTTTATTGAGCGGCTGGAATCTATTCACAACATTCACGCCGCGCAAAACACTCAGACTTGTGGGAGCACACGCATCTGGCCGTTTGCCCGGACAAAGGGCTGGATGCTGATAAAATCCGTCATGAGTGCGGCGCAAATTGAAGGCGTTCGCGGTAGCGCACGGGGATTACGTCACACGATGGGTGTGCATGCTGTGATGATGCATGTGCCTGAAACAAGGCTTCAATCGTGGCTCGGGCATGCCAGCCGTGAAACCACCGCCGTTTACATAAGCGCCACAGGCCCCGAAGACCGAGCTTTAGCTAAACGTATGTGGGCCGCGTGATCCACCAACCAAAATCCAATGAAAAGCAATGAAAGGACGAAAATATATGAGCACCGTATTCAAAACCAAACCGGATGAAATCTTCCGGCTACTATGCGCCTATGTAGCAATCAGAGACCCGAGGATCCGTAGGGAGTTTTTGACGACAGTCGAAGCATGGGCGGGTGATCAGTTCGACATCGGCAGTGCGGGTGAATTGCCCCAATAATCCTGCTTAAGCCTCAAGCGAGGCTGTTGATTAGTACAGAATTTTGCTTGCGAACCGATTGATAGCGGCATCCATTTCGTCTTCCCAGCCATCAGGCAACTCGATCACAATCGTCTTTTTGAGGGTGGTCGGGTTCTCAACGGTTCCCCCGTGATCCGTGCCAGCGATTGTTACGAAATCATCAAGAGCATCAGGCAATTCCATAATCTGTTCAACTGGCATCGCAACAGCATCGGTCATCAATCCCCGGAGTTCTTCAGCCTCTTCCGGCAACTTCACAAAGCGAAGATGTTCCTCATGCCGGACAATCTCCTGCAAAAAATTTTGGATCAATAAGCAGGTGTCATGGATTTCTTCTATGTCGCCCGGCTTCCCGTTTTCGCCCCAACTCGCAGTTAAGCGTTCCATCAGACCTACAGCAGGTGGTATAAGATTGGCCATCACATGGATACGATCCTCAAACCAATCGACAACGTCATGGCTGTCAACACGATCTTGGGCAACAAAAACGAATCCCTCTCTTAAATCTCTCAATCGTTTAAAGCTTGGGGCGTTCAGATAACGAAGCAGCTCAGCGGTCAACCGCCATTCCCATGCCTCCGGCCTGTCGACCGCAATTCGTTGAATTATGGGAGGGTATCCCGTGAATCGGCCAATCTCAGCGATCTTGAGTTCAAATCGTATCCGATCGTTATTTGTCCCAAGTTCTCGGGCGACGTGTTCTTCATGTTCCGCCCTCCATGTAAATAGCAAATCGAAAGGATGATCGTCTGGATCACGATCAATTATTTTGTGGCAATTTCGGCATAGCCAAATCCCGTTTGTAATCTCAGCCCGCGCTACATCGGTCATCTTGGGGTTGAATCTCACCGCACCGGGACGGGCACCGTAAATATGCGCCGCTTCTCCGATAATGGTTGCCTTGTCCGGCTCGCTATTCGGACCCACGGTACGAGCACGACAGTCAGGGTTTGAGCAAAGATAGCCAGCTCGTTTCGCCAACGTGTCTATCGTCTTCGGTGAAAAGTCCGGGATCATCGCGAATGGAGCCTGTCAAAAATCGAGCGATCGGTTTCCTGAATTGTACTACCGATGCGAAATCTCATTACCAAACATACCGCTCACGAAAAATGACTTCTTTTATTACGGGTATATACCACCCACGCTTCACGCAAGATGTGCGCTGGTACTACCAACGCATCTTGCTCACTCCGCCTCCGGCTCCATTCGGCAAGGGGGCGTCCCGCCCCCTGTGCAACCCCCTTTCCAATGTTGAGGCCAATTCAACCATCAAGCAAGTCAAGCTGAGAACCTCCGCCTTTCCCATTTTTTTTGGAACGCCCTGAGAGCGCACGATCAATTTTCGAAAGTATGTATACAGCACCAGATTTTTTCTCATTGGCATATTCATGATGCTTATCCAACTGAGTTTTCTGTACCGCCAAATATTGTTGAAAGTGCTTCGTCAGATCGCGAATTTGATGAAATCTGAGATCACCAAATTTATTTTCAATTCTCATTTTGTCAAAAATAACAGAACGAAGTCCAGAATTATTTATTGGCGTAACTGGTAGAACAGAAGCCAAATACTCCATTCTTTCTGACAGCAGGCGCATGTGCACCCAGCCAGATGCGGTTATTTTAACACAATCATCCAACGAAAGTTCGACCACTGATAGCGTATCAGCTTCGATTAAATTATTTTTTAGTGCGTATCTACACGCATCAAATACATCCGAGTTTACAAATCCATAAACGCCCAGTACTTCGCAAATCTGGAGTACTGAAAAATATCCCATCTGACCGTTGTCTCCAGCCAATTTTCTCTTCCCAAATAACCAAAATAATATCTCTGGAATAATAAAATTTGAAGGCCTAACCCAATTACTGTCACAATAGAATATGTTCGCAATAAACCCAGAATTTTCGCTAAAGTAACGATAATCACCACGCATTAATATTCTGATTATTTGATATTCAGATATCGCATTTTCTCGAGATCCTCTCGCTATGTTCGTAATATTCTCCTCGGACATATGTCCGGAAGTTATTATGCTCATAAACATGTCCAAGGCACGTCTAACATCCCGTCCTGCAAGCGCTTCCACGATTGTCGAGATATTTCTCGGCCTTTGAAATATTTCGGAATAGATGGCATTCAAAAATTCTCCCGCCTTACTTCTGGGGTATGAAATTCTTGTACCGCTAGATAGAGTATAGGTAACTGTATCCGGCGCTTGTATCGAAAGGTGTTCGAGGCTCAATTCAAGTCTTCTTCGAACTACCTCAACAAAACGGGGAGGGCTAATGTGAAAGACGGTGCCGGATCGGTATGTATCAAGCGGAGGTTCATTCTTAAAGCGCTCAAATGTTACATCGCGCATTTGTAGTATTAACAAACATCGCATTTGGGACATAAACCAAAGAGCTAGTTGGAAAGTAATCAGCTGCTCTTCGGTATCGCGTCTATCAACATTGTCAAACACAGCAACTATTGTGCCACCTCTATCACCTTGAAGATAACGAGATAAACATTCGGCACAAATTTCTGGATCTTGCCTCCATTGCTCGTAATCTCGTGCTTTTTCCAGTTCACCGCGACCCTCATTAACTTTGTTTACTCTGTCGTAAAAAGCCCTTCGCTCTCTGATCTTTGAAGAGAATATTCGTTCTTGATCTCGACCATCAGTTAGATCAAATGGCGCACCTTCGTCGGACAGCGAATTTACGAATTCAGAACATGCCCACTCTTTTGCATCTTTGAGCCTAGGTGGTGCATCATTGAAGTTGAGGAAGGCCCAGTGCGTGACGTCAGCGATTTCGTTAGGTTGTAGAAATTCCTTATACCTTCGAACAAACAAAGATTTTCCCGCCCCCACGGGGCCTGTCAAAAGCTGAAGTACACCTTCACTACGGGTCTTCGAAACTTGACTCTTAACAACTCCTTCTAAATGGGGCTCTCCACTCTTCTTGGGTCGAAGTTCGGTCCTACCTGCCGACTTAGATCTAGTGATTCGGTCTTTCAGAAATGCCTGCAGATTTCTATCATGACTTTGAATCTCGGAAGATAAAATGTAGGCGCGTTCGTAAATCTCTCTTTCTTCCTGCTGGCTGTGCGATGTAAAATATCTTCTTAATATTGGGCTGAGGTCCGCAGCAAAAGTGTTGGAGCCAATTTTCGAATTAATTAAAGCCGGACCTTCTCCTTGATTGAAGGGTCTCCTAAAATCAGACAAACGCAGTTTGGAACTAATTTCATCTGACAGTACTGTCAAAACACCGAAAGATGATAATTCCTGAAATTCGCTCAATGTCTTGGAACCGACAACCAAATCCTCTATTGGACAATTGACAACTGGGTCACTGTCCCAAAATCCTGCCCTGATGGTCTTACCGTTTGAGCCTATTACAACGCAGCAGGGATTGATTTGGGAGGGATATGATCGGTTTATTTCGTGGGCGTAAAGGCAGGCTTCTCTGTAGGCGTCTTGTGTAGAATTTTCTGGCGATTTGGCCTCAATTACACAGACAGGAAGGGAATTAATAAAAACCGCGAAATCTGGATAGTATCCGCTCTTCTTCGATCCTCCCTTGTCGATATCTCGCGGTGACAAATAGTCCTTAGATTTAATATATCCATTCGGTATGCCGAGATATGTGTCCTTTTGAAGGATTGGTAAGATAATTTTCGTTTCAACATCGCCTTCAGTTTCGCCAATATCGCAGGTACGTATCATCTACACGCTCTTTTTGAAAAACGGTTGAGTCGCTAAACCGTTCTATCACGAATTTTGGTTGTACGTCAGTACGGCACCCAAGCATGCTCCATTTAGCTAAGTTCGTTTCTTTTCAGGCGTCACCAAATCCCGAAATCGGCCCAATTGACACCGCACCTAAATTGCCTTCAAACATCTGCGAAAAATTTTCTCTTTAAATATTCATTAAACAAGATAGTGTATTGTAAGTATTCATTCGTGTTATTGTAGTAAGTGTAGTTTATGTCAAAAATTGGAGAGGAATCCGCTTTTACCGTCTACGTGATTTCGCAGAGTGGTCCTCTAAAAGATCATTGGATACATGCTGGAGAAGCGTACAATTTGCCGGATGGCCAAGGCCTTGAAATCAGGTTGGCGGCAGGAATAAAAAAAATTGGCGGAAAAATAGTCCTAAGCACCAAGCCATACGTGTCAAACATTGCATCACAACCGTTAGCGCCCTGTTCAAATGCGCACGATCGACCTGATTTACAATTGGTTGTTAAATAATTCCTTTTATTTCACCCTTCTTGCAGGGGCAACATGCCATCGACTGTAATATACTTCAGAGTCTCTTACAATTTCCTGAATTGAATTTCTCACCAATTTGTTATCAGTATTCAATAGTACATACCCGCGATTGGGTTCAATGGTAATGAGTTGACCGGCAACAAAGTACTTTATCCAATAATTTGGTCCCGGAACGGTTTCCAGATCATTCAGCTTGGTGTTATAGTACAATAACCAGCCTCGAATCCACTCGGATAATTTTTTCTTGGTTACGTACTCCAACGCAGTCTCATTCAGGCGAAAGATCAATGACTTTACCATCGCATCTTCAAGGCTAACGACTGGCTTCTCTTTACCTAGCTGGTTCAAAAACCTATCTCTGAATTCCTCAAAGTACGCATGTTCGTCCAAGAAGATGATTTTTTTATTTTCAGGATCCCTTTCGACTTCCTGTTGCATCACCATTGACGCAGAACCTCTGAAACAAGCGATATAAATCTTGAATTGAAACCGATCTTGCAAATAGGTAGCCAGTCGCCCCGCAAAGTGGTCTCCTGTGCACAAAGCTATGCCATGCATTCCGTTTTTTTTGATCAGACTATCAATTGAATCGTCGAATGCAGCATAAATAAGTTCGCGATCTGCCAATTCGCTCATCTTTTTAACATCGTTTGCGTGCAGCGAAGGGTACTTAGCAGCAGGGTTGATCACATCGTAATTTTGGTCACGTAGTTTCTTTTCTATTCGATACCTTTGCTTAGGGCTGTCATCGATTTGTTGCCAGTTCGCCGCCACATGTTTGAATTCCGGATGGCAGCCAATTTCCTCGCATATGATTTTTTCGACAACTTCCCACAACTCTAAGCTGTGCTTGTTGATCAAGCATTTCAATTCGTCTGAAATTTCGACGCCGTCAAGCGTATTGCTTTTGCGGCAATAGTTGGGCAAAAGGAGCGCCTTGCCCTGAATCCAGAGATTGTCTGCGTCCAAATAGAAACCGATTTTCGACATAGCCTCACGTTGCCCCGACACACCCACGTAGGCGCCGTTAATCGGAATCTTGACCGCTTAACAAGGATCGAATCATCAATTTCGATCCAAACTTATGAATCTAATCGGATAACGGAATTGCCAACGAATTAAAAGCACCAATCTGATTCTGACGGCGATTAATCTCCAATACAAAACAATTTTCCACAACGGTGGAAGGGCCAACGTTCGCGCTTGACTTAGTCGTGCGAATCTTTCAATAAAAGGTTGCTGAATGTAGTGGATATTATCTGGTACATTCGAGTCGAATTGAGCGATGCTTCGTCGGCTCGATTGCAATTCTGAGCACTTCCGTCTTCGCTTTGGGTGCGAATTTGGTTGGTCTCGCTGAGGAGGTGCCTTGACTCGCTTTTACGTCATGGATATTCTCTTCTTGTTTCTTGGCTTTTCGGTTCTACGTTAGGCCAGCAATTTTGAAATGCCATTCGTTGCTTAAGCTGCGAATGGCATTTCCCCAACTCTCACAATTATTATTTTGTAAGGCGTCTTGTCCCTGTGGTCTTTCGGTCACTTCCTGGGGATTTTTACCGTTGACGTTACTTGCTGCCATTTTGCCTTGGAACTCAGATTCCAATGCCCGCGGTTTTGGATATCGAAACGTAAGAAAGTTCGAGTCCACAGTAGTAATGGTGGGCGGAAGTGTAATGTACAGAAAAATCGTGGAGTGGCTACTAATACTGGCGCTATCAACAAGTGCCGTGTCAAAAATGGCACCTCAGAAATACCATGAAAGCGTCAACGTTACGGTTATATACAGGGAGAAGACCTATGAATTTGGATGAGATGCATAAGGTACTTATTTTAATGGGTATGTCGGTTTTCGTAATTTCGGAATTGGCAAAAAAAATTATTCCAAAAATCAGGGGTCTCGTGAAGAAGTTTTGCATGCTTGATCTCGTGGCAGTCGCTACCTTTTCAGTATATGCCGCGATACCTGCTGTATATTATAACTACTTGCTGCTCGAGGAGGTTGTTAAGACAACAACCATCTTGGGGTGAGCGTTTCCAGAAGCTTCAACTGAGCAAGATGTTGTCTTTATTTGAACGTGCAAAAATGGGGACATCTGAGCGGGCTGTCGTGAACCAAGTCGGCGAAGGGCGGTCTTGGCCTTTTCGGACTTCCATCCCTTATGCAAAGAGGGTTTGGTCCGCCTGAAGGCAGGCCGCCTTTGTTTGTTTTTATCGGGCCGAGGGGCTTTGCCCCTACGCCCTCAATATGCAGCCTGTTGGTCGGGCAGGGTCGCAACAGCCGCAGATCAGGTATGATCCGCGCCTAACGCAACCCGGCCCGCCGCGGCCGCATATCTACCCCACTACCCCATCCTCGACCGGAAGCAAGGTTGCATGCGCAACCCATTTCCAAAGAGAGGATGAAGTCATGAACAACAACACGGACCAAATCAGAATCTATGCGGCCTGTCTGGCAGCTTACAAAAACGGCATCTTGCATGGTGCGTGGATTGTTGCCGATCAGCACGCGGATGCGATCATGGCGGAGATTTCAGCCATGTTGAAAGCATCACCCATTGCCGGAGCCGAAGAATGGGCCATCCATGACTATGAAGGCTTCCACGGCGTTTCTATCTCGGAATATCAGGGCATTGAGAGCATTACCGCGATAGCCGCCTTTCTGCGTGAACACGGTGAAGTTGGCACGGCGGTTATGGCCTATTTTGGTGATCTGGATGAGGCAGTCGAAGCCATGGATGAGCGCTACGCCGGGACGTATTCATCCATTGCGGATTTTGCGCAGGAACTCACTGAGGAAACAAGCGAAGTCCCGGACCATCTACAAGCCTATATCGACTATGAACGCATGGGGCGGGACATGGGGATCAGCGATGTTCTCGCCATCGAAACAGGGATTGAGGAAGTTCATATCTTTTGGTGCCACTGAAACTGCACGAACTGGGCCGTGATGCTGATTTCTATAATATAATGCGCGGCCTACTATTCGCCGGTTAGAAAGATTTCATTGAATTTTATTGGATTTTTACGCCAGAAAGCTGATATAATTGGGGTATGAGTGATCAAAAAACATTACCGAAAATCAGTTCTTTAGCCGCGCCCACGGAAGATGATCTGGCTGTGATGCGCAGTCTGAGTCCTGAGGACCGTCAAAAAATCATTGCTGATCATATTGACCAAGGCTCCCGCGATATTGCGGAAGGCCGCTTTACGACTTTGAAATCAGATGAAGACATTAACGAATTTTTTGATGAGGTTTGGCCGATCTCGTGAATTTGGAATTATCCGACAGAGCCAAAAACGATCTCATCGCCATCAGAGCTTACACGATAGATAAACATGGTGCCACACAAGCGATCCGGTATCGTGGTCAGCTTGAGCACGGATTCTCGACATTGAGACGGTTTCCAGGCATTGGTCTGGTAGACCGTAGGCTGCCACGTGGCCATCAGGCATTCCGGGTCTCGCATCATTGGATTTGCTATGAAATTGTGGCCGATGTCATAGAGGTCAAGGCGATCATCCGTCACCTTGACGATTTTGAGGGCGGTTGATTTCGTCTCTACCGCCCTAAGCTCGGACCGCGATGGATGGGGTTGCTGTGGCGGCGTTTGGGGCACTCGCGTTTTTGGGCTTTCCGTTTGGCAATATAGGCGGCTTTTTCGGTGTCGCGGTTTGGTTTCGGCGCGGGCGCGTGTAACTGCTCCTGTTCCGGTGCCTGAACATGAGGCGCGGCTTTGGTGTTCACCGCTTTTTGCTGGCGTAATGTCCGCTCAAGACTTTGTCTGGCGTTCAGGGTTTTTGTTTCGGCGCGTTCGAGTTCCGCTAATTTCTGCGCTTCGCGGTCATTCTTTGCCTTGGTTCTTGCATGTTTTCCGGTGATGCGGTCCAGCAGGCCGCGCAAACCTGTGTTGAGGCGTAATTGTTGACGCGTGGTTTCGGCCTGTCTGCGTTCCGATTGTTGCAGTTGCAACTCCCGCCGTTCGGTCTTGCCCTCGGCAAAATCAAGCGTTGATTGTTTGAGCCGTTCGCGGCTGAGGGTGGCGGTGAGATTTGTGAAGGATTGGAACTCTTCCCGGTCTGCATAAAGCCGGACGCCTTGTTTATGCCGGGTCATGGCAACATAGGTGAGATGACGGTCCATAGTGCGGGAAGCCAGCACATAGGCCCGGTCCACCGTCGCGCCTTGAGATTTATGGATGGTCGCCGCGTAGCCGTGATCAAAGTCGGCATAATCACGCACCGGGATTGTCACCGCGCCCGTATCATCCAACTTCACAGACAAACGGTTTCGCCTCGCTTTTGTCACCGTGCCTAGCATCCCGTTTTTGACGCCAAGGTCACGGTCATTGCGCGTAAACAAAATCCGGTCCCCGGCGGCAAGTTTGCGCTTGCCGTGGGTGGTGTCATAGGCCGTTTCGTCTTGAAGTGCGCCGGAGTCCTGTCTGGCGCGGCGAATAGCGGTATTGATGGCCTTCACATCGGCGCGACGATGCGCCAGCGCAAGCTGCGTTCCGCTCTTGCAAAAATCATTCATGTAGTCCCGCACAAGGGTCTGTACTGCGCTAACATGGCTCTCAGCAATGTCTATAGCTTTGTTGTCTTGATAGGCTTGCAGGGCAGCTTGCGAATTTCCGCTGGCAAAATCCTTCGATGCCTGTTTCTGCCAACCCTCTTTTTGCCTGTGAACACCGCGCAAAATGGCAGGCTGGATATTCTCCGTCATGGCCCGGAACGGTGCGCCCGCTTCAATAGGCTGCAATTGTTCCGCATCGCCAACCAGAACCAGCTTCACGCCCTTGGCTTTGGCCTCCGTCACAAACCGTGCCATCTGGCGTGCGCCGATCATCCCGGCCTCATCAATCACCAGTATATCGCCGCGCTGTAATGTATTGCGGTTATTCTTCCATGAGAGTTCATAGGAGGCGAGTGAGCGCGATTGTATGCCCGATGATTCCTCCAATCCCTTTGCCGCTTTCCCTGCCAGCGCTGCACCAAAAACACGGTGCCCGGATGTCTCCCATGCTTTGCGTGCCGCCGATAACATCGTGCTCTTCCCAGCCCCCGCAACACCGATGACGCAGGATAGCTGCTCATGGCCTGTGACATGCCGGACGGCCTCACATTGCTCTGGGCTGAGACCTGTACCGATATCTTTACGTAGCTTTGTGTCTTCAATCGCAATGGCGCTGCGGATTTTGCCAGCCGGAATGTGATGCGACGAAGCGCCCGCCATGGCCCGCGCATCCTCCAATAATCCGCGCTCAAGCCTCACCATCTCGCTTGTGGAATATTTTATGGCGCTTTCCGGCATGTCAGGTTCGGCATTTAAGGCTGTCAACTCCTTCGAAGTCATGACCGTTTCAAAGGCCGCGCCGTATTCTTGCGCATCGTCGATATAGGCTGATAGCCCCTTGGCGATATCACGGCGCGTAAAAACACTATCCTTCTCGGTGATCACGGACAGAATATGTTCCGGGTCCCGTTTGATCCGCCGGGCGGCTGGGCTGTCATTGCCGCGCTGCTCTTGTGCAATACTCGGTGATAGCTGGCGGGCTTGGCTATGCGCCTCATCTACAGGCGGCAGATCATCCAACGCGCCTAGCCGTGCCTGCACCTCTTTGGTCCGAATGCCAAGCGCTCGGGCAATCCCGTAAACCTCACCCTTGGCATCGACAGCCACAAACCCGCGCCTGTCGCCTCGGGCCAGAATATAGCCCTGTTCTTTCAGCGCGGCGGCAAAGGCATTGCGCGTATCGGAAGACCCCCACGTGGATTGAAACACCCGCCGAATATCGCCCGCATGTTTGCCCGCCCGCTTGGCTTGTTGATGCTCCGCATGGCTATAGTTCAGCGGATTACGGTCTTTCTTGTTCATATGGCCCGGCGGTAATTCCCAGCCATGATGCAAGAACAGTTCGCGGCTCAGTTTTTCCAGCTTCAAATGATCATGGGAATGGTGAACCGCCTTCATGGCCTTTGTATCAATCCGGCACCACACCGCATGCGCATGTTTGCGTAAAATCCCGTCATCGCCGCGCTTGTCATGAAACACAATGGCGCGGGGCTGGCTGCACAAACCAAGGCGTTGTTCCGCCTGTTCAATCGCAGCCTCAAAATCCGCCACGCTTACATCCGCATCTGTTGGCGGATTGAGAGACAGGGAATAAAGATGCTGTTTGCATTGCGTTGCGCGGCTAATCGCATAGGATTCGGTGAACGCACCCATCAGCGTATCCGAACCAAAACCCCGGATTTGATGAACATGAACGCGCTCATTCTCAGCCTTCATCAAATGAAGCGCCAAATCCTTGCCGCCGCCGCGCTGATTGCCGATCAATATCACGCGTTATTCGGCCTTCACGCCCAGCGCGGCAATCAATTCATAACGTAAAGAGGCCAGTTCCTGCGCCACCATCCGCAATTGATGCTCGTCATCCTTGTCCAGAATGATCCGCCGCTCATCCGCCGCCACAATCAAAGTGAACAGCAATTGCTGCGCTCCGGACTGCCCCAAAACAGACAACACCCGTGCCAGCAATTGGACGTTCTTGGAGGTGGAACGCTTGCGCTTCTTTCCAAAGACACAGGATTTGATATAGGCGGCATAGGGCATGCCAGCCGCATCCACCTTCAAGCGGTTCCATTCCTCATCGGAGAACCGTAATGAAAACGGTGAACGCCGCTTTTTGTGTTGGGGTTTTGACGGCACAGGCTCAGCGCCAGCTTTGAAAAACAATCCCGCAAGCGAATCCGAAACAGATTGAAACTTCGAACCACTCATGGCTGCGGCCCTCCGAAATCGTCTTGGAGGTCAGGTTCTGCAATTTCCAAATGCTTAAGTTGCTCGTTCCAGTCCTCCAAAATTTCGAAAAGCGCGTTCGAACTTTCTCCTGTTAGGCGCGCCATCTTTTCTCTCACGACATTCGCTTCGCTCAGGTCTCCGAGGGGCGCGCAAAGCCCGGCGGGCGGTCGCCCTTGCGACCCCTTTGGGTTCGAATTTTCTCCGTCCGGGCGCGCCATTTTTCCCCGGTTCAGCCCGAAGACATGGATAACAGATTGTACCTGAGACAAGGGTAACGCACTCGGGCCGACCGCCCGGCGCCCGCTTGGTCTTGCGAACCCTTGGGTTCGGGGAGCCGGTGCTAGATCGACTGGAAATAGGGCGCAAAAATATCCTCGAACAGAGAACGCGGGCGCAGCCGGAAGGCATCGCCGACGGCGCGGGCATTCCGGATCCGGTCGATCCGGAAAACGCGCGCTGACGTCCGAAGATGATCCCAGGCCATGATGTACCATACGGGCCAGTTCAGAAGAATATAGTGGGCTTCGATCACGCGACGGGTTCGCTGGCCCGCCTCCGATTGATAGTCGATTTCCAGGCAATG
>Ga0207422_1002716_pt1 | contig 21806 bp, 29 predicted proteins | sample MarCyaLeptolynsp_FD_187757 | JGI IMG/M metagenome (GOLD analysis project Ga0207422, IMG submission 187757) | Marine cyanobacterial communities from Panama - species 1 Leptolyngbya sp. (SPAdes) | ecosystem: Environmental > Aquatic > Marine > Unclassified | place: Panama: Panama City | collected... | reverse complement strand
TCAGATGCGTATTGTTGTGCAGATAACTGATAGTTATTTTCTCTGGACACATGTTGGAGCAAGCGCAGATGCTTATTGCCAGCGGGTAACCACTTTATAGCATGAGAAGTTAACTTGGCCGCAGTATGCCCCCATTGGTGTGTTGCTGCGGCTATTGATAATGTTTGTAACCAGCGGCTAGTGAAATTTTGTTTGCTACGATATAAATTTCGTCCCTGATCAATAATGACTTGGTAATTTACCTTGGCCGGGCAGATCTGCTGACATTTCAAACAGCCAGTACAACTTTGTATGTGCTCGTCTAATGCTTTACTTGCTGTTAACTTATTTTCAGCAAGCGCTTTTATAAGTGAAATACGGCCACGCGGAGATTCGGCCTCGTGCTGGCTAACTTGATAGGTTGGGCAATAAGGTAAACACATACCACACATGACGCATTGGTCTGCTTGTTGAGTTAAATCTACCTTGCTGGACATGTGCTGTAATATAAAATGTTATGCGGGTTTGCCAGTAAATATTTTCCAGGAAAAATCGCTAGTAAAGATCCGTTAATAAAGATTTATAATAGCGGGAACGGATCTCGCAGTCTCTCTAACACAATATATACATGGATATCAGCAAATGAGTTACTACAAACGTCATATGTTTATCTGCACGAATATGCGTGAGGATGGCGTATGTTGTCAGCAGCATGATGCGCTAGAGATGCGCAAAGAGGTAAAAAACTATGCAAAGGAGCTTGGTTTAACCGGGCAGGGCAAATTAAGAATTAATACTGCTGGCTGTCTTGATCGCTGTGATGAAGGCCCGGTGGCAGTTGTGTACCCGGATGATGTTTGGTACCGCTATGAAAGTACGGATGACCTCAAAGAAATTATACATAACCATTTAGAAAATGGGGTTATTGTCGAAAGATTAAAGATTTAACAATAAATTCACATAAGTAATCTTGACAAACAGTTATCTATATTAGAAAATGCGCATATTCAAATATTATTGTATATTTGTTTTTACTCCTCCATCTACCCCTGGTAGTATGTTTTACGCGGCCTCTCTTAATTTAGGCCGCGTTTTTTTTGCCCGCAAACTAAATCAGCTGAGTCACAACTCTTGTCTGAGTACACCGACTCTAGTAGTATTGCGCGCCTTTGTTATGGTCTTGAATTTAAAATGAAAACGTTTAGTGCAAAACCGGCTGAAGTAAGTCGTCAGTGGTTCTTAATTGATGCGACAGACAAAACACTCGGCCGTCTATCTACAGAAATAGCGCACCGCTTGCGCGGAAAGCATAAGCCAGAGTACACCCCTCATGTTGATACCGGCGACTATATTGTTGTTGTCAATGCTGAGAAAGTGCGTGTAACTGGCAATAAAGCCCAAGACAAAATGTACTATCGTCATACTGGTTATGTGGGTAACTTAAAAGAGACAAATTTCAGTGATCTTATTGGCAGCCACCCGGAAAGGGTCATCGAGACCGCAGTTAAAGGCATGTTGCCTAAGAATCCATTGGGTCGCGCTATGTTTAAGAAGCTAAAAGTTTATGCAGGGCCTGATCATATCCACCAATCTCAGCAGCCTGAGCCGCTAGATATATAAGCAACAGATCTAATTAAGATAAAAATATAATGGCAATGACACAATATTACGGCACTGGCCGCAGGAAAAGTTCATCAGCACGAGTTTATCTAAAGCCCGGCAATGGTGAAATTATGATTAATTCACGCTCTGTGGATCAGTACTTTGGCCGTGAGACCTCACGCAGAGTTATCCGTCAACCACTACAAGCTACCGAGTTAGATTCTAAATTTGACCTTAATATTATGGTCAAAGGTGGCGGTATGAATGGACAAGCGGGTGCTATCCAGCTGGGTATTGCGAGGGCGTTATTAAAATATGATGAGGAGCTGCGTGCTTCCCTGAGACAGGGTGGTTTTTTAACTAGAGATGCGCGTGAAGTTGAACGTAAGAAAGTGGGTCTGCGCAAAGCTCGCAAGAAAGAGCAGTTCTCTAAGCGTTAAACAAGTTTTTAATAGTTTTGGCTTTATTAATGGGTTGCTTTATGCAGCCCATTTTTTTGTGACTTGAGGGTGTGTTTATTATTACAATAACTGCCTGATTAGTGGTTTAACTGTTTACTGATGTGCCAAAAATGAAGGCATGCATGCTATGAAAAAAACGATCATTTCTTTTATTTTACTTATGCTGGTTGGCTTATTGTCCATCCAATCCAGTCATGCGGCTAGTGCGCATGAAATTGATATACGTGTTAAAGCAGCAATCGATATCTTCAATGAGCGCGTCAAGGAAGGTAAGGAATTTCTCGCTAATGCCAAAGGCGTGCTGGTTTTCCCAAATATAGTCAAGGCAGGCTTCTTTGTTGGCGGAGAGTTTGGTGAGGGTGCTTTATTAATTAATAATAAACATGTTGATTACTATAGAACGACCGGTGCTTCGTTTGGATTTCAATTCGGCGCACAAACTAAATCAGTAATTATTGTATTTCTTGATGATAAAGCCTTACGTGGCTTTAGAAATAGCGCGGGCTGGGAAGTGGGTGTTGACGGCTCAATTGCAATTGCCGATGCAGGAGCGGGCGGCTCAATTGATTCCACAAATATTTCTGATCCTATTGTTGCATTTGTATTTGGGAATAAAGGATTAATGATTGATGTGTCTTTAGCTGGTACTAAATACTCAAAAATAAATAAATAATTACTTAGCCCAGTCAACCAGTACTGTTTCCTGTGACTCTACGCTAATAAGTTCACGCACATCATCTTCTGCATCTGCCCAAATATTTGTTACTGCAGCAAGCCGTATTTCGTCGCCATGCGAGATAGGTGTCGGCCCAAATCCAATCGCAATACAGCTGCCTTCTACCCAAAATGCAATTTCACCGGCTTGTACAACATCTTTAGCATCTGGTTCCAGAGGTGCTTCGACGGGAACAGAAAAATACACTTCTTCGCCCCATGTCTGTACTGTGGAACGGATCGGCAGTGCATTTAAGATGGCTTTTGCTGTAGGTGTATTGCGTGCCTGAGCTGTGATAGTTACTGCACCAAATGTTAACGTGATACGGTTATTATCCATGGTTTTGTAGTTTAGGCATTACGTAAAGCTTCAAGCTCACTAGTTGCCGCAGATTGAAGAAAGATGGTATCTACACCGACAGTTAACAGTGTGAAGCCCATCGTCTTATAAGGCGCCACGTTTTCAGCGCATACGCCAAAGATACCTAGCTGGGTTGATTGATTGCTACATGCCTTGACTACATCCTGAATGGCACTCTGTATGGCAGGATGTGTGATCTCGCCCATATGGCCTAAACTTGCAGATAAATCGTAAGGACCAATAAGAATTGCATCTACTGCGTCTAATGCAGCAATATCCTCAATACATTCAAGTACAGTTTTAGTTTCGGCCTGTAAAACGATGACAGTATTCTGATTTGCGTGTTCAAGATACGTGGTAAAGTCTTTGCCGTAGCCATGTGCACGTCCCAAGCCAACGCCGCGCTTGCCCATGGGTGGATATTTTGCATAACTTACAACGGCTTTGGCTTCTTCTAGGGTATTTATTTGTGGAACGATAATGCCATCAGCACCAGCATCCAATACTTTTTTGATCCAGGCTTCGTCAGGGCCAGGTATGCGCACTAAGCATGGACAAGTGTGCGCTGCTTGTAATAGAGAGACGACTTGATCTGGACCAAAGGCGCCATGTTCAGCATCAATGAATAACCAGTCAAAACCTAATAAGGCAAGTGATTCTACGTTTTCAGTGCTTGGAGTAGCTATTAGTGTGCCAATCAGTGTCTCATTGGCGAGTAGTCGGTTACGAAATGATTTTTTCATGTTAAATAGTTGTTAGTCCTGAATCGCCGCCAAGTAATAAAACATCAGCGGGCCGATGTGCAAAAATACCTACTGTAACAACACCCGCCATGACACTAATATCACTTTCCATTTTGGCTGGTTGTAAAATTTCCAGATTATGTACATCGAGAATAATATTGCCGTTATCAGTGGTGAAACCCTCGCGTAATTCGGGTACTCCACCCAGTTGAACCAGCTCTCGAGCCACACTACTGCGAGCCATGGGGATGACTTCAACCGGAAGCGGGAATTTACCCAGAGAAGCAACTAATTTTGAATCATCAGCAATACACACGAATTTACGACTTGCATTGGCAACAATTTTCTCGCGTGTCAGTGCGCCGCCGCCGCCTTTGATTAGAGATCTTTGCTGTGTCGCCTCATCAGCACCGTCAATATACACAGGAAGCTGCCCAGTAGCGTTTAGGTCCAGTACACGTATGCCATGTGACTGTAATAGGCGTGCGCTTGCTTCTGAGCTAGCGACAGCACCATCAATTTTGCCTTTTATATCCGCAAGTGCATCAATAAAGTAATTGGCAGTAGAACCGGTTCCAACTCCGACAACGTCACCAATTTGTATATAATCAATCGCAGCTTCAGCAGCTAATTTCTTTTTATCATTTATATCCATAGACTATGCCTGTTGAAAAGTATTAAGGAAGCTCTGATTTATTCTGATACTTTGTTAAAAAACAACTCAAAATGCTCATGTATTGACATATACACTGCGCTTTTTCGTTGTTTTTTGCCGCGTCTCAGGCGTTACACTAATAAATCAGAGCTTCCTCATGGTGGTTAATTAATATAGGCGAATATAACTCGTGAAAAAAACCAACTATTCTAATGATATCACTGAATACAGTGTAACTCAGTTAATCGAGATGATTTCTCATGCATCAGTTTATGATGTTGCGGAAGTGTCGCCATTACATTTTGCAAAGCTGTTATCAAAACGCCTGGATAACAATATTTGGCTTAAGCGTGAAGACCAACAAAGTGTTTTTTCATTTAAGTTGCGTGGTGCTTACAATAAAATTTCTCATCTAGATAATGCGCAAAAACAAGCTGGCATTATTGCCGCATCAGCTGGGAATCACGCACAAGGGGTTGCACTGGCTGCACAACGCTTAAATATTAATGCCACGATTGTGATGCCTGTAACTACACCTAGGATTAAAGTTGACTCAGTTCGGGCGATGGGAGCTGAGGTTGTTTTACAGGGTGACAACTACGATGAGGCGTGTGCATATGCTTATCAAATAGCCGATCAATCAAAAAAAATATTTATTCACCCATATGATGATGTGGAAGTGATTGCGGGGCAGGGCACAATAGGTAAAGAGTTATTGGAGCAATTTAAGGGTCATATAGACGCAGTATTTGTTCCTGTGGGTGGAGGCGGCCTGATTGCCGGTGTTTCTGCATGGGTTAAGCAATTTTCACCTGACACAAAAGTCATCGGTGTGGAGCCTGAAGATGCAGCCACGCTTTTTTCTGCTATGCAAGCGGGTGAACGTGTTGAATTAACTCAGGTAGGTATCTTTGCTGATGGGGTGGCAGTGAAAAAAATTGGTGCAAATACCTTTGAATTAGCAAAGCAATATGTTGATGAGGTGATTCTGGTCAGTATTGATGAATTGTGTGCTGGAATTAAAGATATTTTTGATGATACGCGAGTGGTTTCTGAGCCCGCTGGTGCATTGGCTGTTGTGGGTGCAAAAAAGTACGTGCAGCGTGAACAATGTAAAAATTTAAACCTGGTAGCTATCAATAGTGGTGCGAATATTAATTTTGATCGCTTACGACATGTCACTGAGCGAACAGAATTAGGTGAGGGCCGGGAAGCGCTTTTTGCTGTGACTATTCCCGAGCAAAAAGGCAGTTTTTTGAAGTTTTGCACTGCGATAGGCAATCACAGTATCAGTGAGTTTAATTATCGATATGCGAGTGATAAAGAGGCACATATTTTTGTGGGTATTAAATTTGAAGATGCAACAAAACAAAAACCATTAATGATTAATACGCTGACTTCGCAACAATACCCAGTAACTGATTTATCCGATAATGAAATGGCAAAACTTCACTTACGCCATATGGTGGGAGGGCGTTCTCCACAGTTAGCGGATGAATTAATTTGTCGGTTTGAATTTCCCGAAAGACCTGGTGCGTTATTAAAGTTTTTATCTGTAATGGGCTCGCAGTGGAATATCACTTTGTTTCATTACCGTAACCACGGTGCTGCTTACGGGAGAGTATTGGTAGGAGCACAGGTACCTGCATCGGAAGTTGATGAATTTAAAGGCTTTTTACAGGAGTTGGGCTATGCTTATTATGATGAAACAAATAATCCTATCTATCAGTTGTTCTTAAAGTGAAGATAAAAAAAAGGGTCCTGATAGGACCCTTTTTAATGTAAACGCTACTTGATTAACGCCTTTTCTTAGCTGTCTTGCGCTTGGCAGTTTTACGTTTAGCAGTTTTACGCTTCGCTGTCTTGCGCTTGGCAGTTTTGCGCTTAGCTGTCTTACGTTTAGCTGTTTTGCGCTTTGCTGTTTTACGCTTGGCAGTTTTGCGCTTAGCTGTCTTACGTTTAGCTGTTTTGCGCTTTGCTGTTTTACGCTTGGCAGTTTTGCGCTTAGCTGTCTTACGTTTAGCTGTTTTGCGCTTTGCTGTTTTGCGTTTAGCGGTTTTACGCTTAGCGGTTTTACGCTTAGCAGTAGTTTTACGTTTTGCAGTCTTTCTTACTGCTTTACGCTTAGCAGGTGCTTTACGTTTCGCAGTCTTTCGTTTCGCAGTTTTGCGTTTGACGGCCATTTGTGTTCCTCCAAACTTTAACGTTAACGTTTTTTGACGACGTGAGTATAAACAATAGACTAAAAATTACTAGTTTTTTTATATTGTTTTTTAATCTTTTCGTCTGTGTTTTTTTATTTTTAAATTAATAAAAAAAGTATTTTTATGTTTTTACTAAAGTGTTTTATACAAAAAACATAAGTTTTTAATCATAAAAGATAGAAATAAGCTTTATTTTTTAACATAACAACCATTAAAACTAATTTAATAGCCTTTTATTTAAAAAATTACGTAGATTATAAAAAATCTTTTATATTTAAAAAAATTTAAGCTTTATTCGAGAGAAAGAATAAAATCCCAGTGTTTTTTGGTAACAGGCATGATTGAGAGACGATTACCTTTGCGTAATAGCTGCATATCTTGCAAAACTTTATGTTGTTTTAACTCTTGAAGTGTAATGGTGCGTTTCAGTTTGCGTTTATATTTAACGTCAACCATTATCCAGCGTGGGTTGTCTGGGTCACTTTTAGGGTCGTAGTGTTTATCTTTTTTATCAAATGCAGTGTGATCAGGATAACCTTCGCGATGTATAGTCATAATTCCGACTATGCCAATATCATCGCAATTTGAGTGATACATAAAAGCAAGGTCGCCTTTTTTCATTTGATCTCGCATCATGTTGCGCGCCTGGTAGTTGCGTACGCCGTCCCAGTGTTCAGTCTTATCTTTTTTCAAGTCATCGATACCATATTCACTGGGTTCCGACTTCATGAGCCAATACTGCATAACAAATATCTCTTTAATAAATTCATTGAAGGTAATAATCCTAGCACATTGGTATAGGAGGGTATTTGTATGAGGTTATTAAATAAAGAAGGAGAAAAGCGCACTCCATGAGTACCGTGGCAGAAGCCGTTGACCTTGAACCAAAGGTTCAAGTGGGTTCACTGTAAGAGATTTAAGGCTCCCTGCCTGAGCAGGTATGCACACTATCTTTTAACGAGCAATCCCAGGGTGTGTAAATAGGCTCAAGGGATTTAACGACAAGCTCACGCATATCGCAGAGGCGCTAGAGCTAGTTTACGATGGGTTTTCTTATAATTCCAACTGATTAGAAGAACGAATGGCGCTATCTATCCGCTCATGTAGTGTACGCACGCGTTGGTTGATGTTGGATGTGTATGTTTGATGTTCTGACCTTTCGGTTAAGAACTCATGGGCAAGATTTAACGCTGCCATCACAGTAATTCTGTCAGGGCCAATTACTTTGCCGCTTTCTCTAACTTCCAAGATGCGTTTGTTCAAGAATGTCGCTGATTCGCGTAAGGCTTCTTCCTGGCCTGCAGGACATGCAATACGGTATTCTTTATCCAGAATTTGAACAGTGATAGGACTTGAACTCATAAATTTTTTGTTAGCTACTTGTTTCTAATGCTTTCAAACGGTTAATCATTGATTCAACGCGATGACGTGCTTCTTCTTGTTTGTCTAATAGCTTTGCACGTTCACTACTGTAAGATTGTTGTTGAGCTTTTAAAAGTCGATTCTCTTCCTTTAATTGTTCACATGTTTGAATAAGCTCATCAATGCGAATCTCTAGTCTTTTAAATTCTTCTTCTGAAATTTTCATAGCAGATTTTTTATTATTATGTTTAAAAACAGATAGTAGATATTAGCACAGCGGCGGTCAATACGACAGAGTGAAAAATATGCCTAATTCCTTGAAAGATCAGCATTATTTAGCCGTGTCTAGATATAAATATTTGAATTTAATGGTGGTAGACTGGAAAAATGCAACTGCCAGCTTATCAAGAACTAAATAATGCTCTGGGCGCGCTTGATTTTGGCGAACGTGCCTCGGAACTGCATGGTTTTTTATGTGGTGCGGTGGCACTTGATGTTTCCTACCCGCTTGATACATGTATCAGTACATTAGCTCCTGACTTGAGTTATATGAGTATTAATGAAGGGCTGGATGATCTGCTTGCTTCATTATATGAGACTGTACGCCAGCAAATGACTGACCCAGTTTTGCAGTTGGATTTATTAATGCCCGATGATGAAGCAGTCGATTTGAGTAAACGCGTGACAGCATTGGCTGCGTGGTGCGATGGTTTTTTATTCGGCCTGGCTAATGCAGGGCTTCAGTCACAAGCAGAGTTGCCCCAAGATACCGCAGAAATATTGTTAGATTTAACGCGTATTTCACAACTGCATGGCGCAGATACAGGTGAAGAAGATGAAGAAGTATCATTTAACGAGTTGCTTGAATATGTGCGCATGTCTGCGTTACTCGTTGCAGAAGAGTTACAGCCCATAAAAATGACAACGGAGTTGCAGTAATTGGATAAAGAGTTTGCCAAGCGCAGAAAAAATCTTATGCGCATGATGGGGCATGATGCGATTGCCATCATTCCAGCATCCACAATTAAGATGCGTAATCGTGATGTTGAATTTGATTATCGCCAGGACAGCGATTTTATGTACCTTACAGGATTTCATGAGCCCGAATCTGTTGTGGTATTAGTTCCAGGGCGTGAGCAGGCACAATTTATATTGTTTTGCCGCGAGCGAGATATGGAAATGGAAACATGGAACGGCCGCCGTGCAGGACAAAAAGGTGCCAGAGAGATTTATGGTGCAGATGATGCGTTTCCGATCGGTGATATCGATGAAATTCTTCCCGGCATACTGGAACAGCGTGAGCGTGTGTTTTATACCATGGGTGTTAATGCTGAATTTGATCATCGTGTGATTGGTTGGGTGAATCGGATTCGTGAGAAAGGTCGCGGTGGAGCACATACGCCACATGAGTTTATTGCTTTAGAGCATGTGCTGCATGAATTACGTCTGTTTAAGTCAGGTGTAGAAATTAAATACATGAAAAAAGCTGCTAAAGCAGCTATCGCCGGACATCGCCGAGCCATGCAGAGCTGTCAGCCGGGTATGTATGAATATCAAGTTGAAGCTGAACTACTTTATGAGTTTAACAAGGCAGGCTGTGAAACGGCTTATCCATCCATTGTAGGTGGTGGAGAGAATGGCTGTATTTTACATTACACAGATAATAATAGCGTCCTTAACGATGGTGATTTATTGTTAATTGATGCAGGTGCTGAATACCATGGCTATGCAAGTGACATCACGCGTACTTTTCCTGTTAATGGTGAGTTCAGCGAACCACAATTAGAATTGTATAATTTAGTACTAGAAGCTCAACTCGCAGCAATTGATGCTGTGCAGCCTGGTAATCATTGGAATGATCCGCATGAAGCGGCTGTCAAAGTACTCACTAAAGGCATGATCAAACTTGGCATCTTAAAAGGCCGCCCCGCCCAGTTAATAAAAGATGGTGAATACCGTCGTTTCTATATGCATCGTACAGGGCATTGGCTTGGTTTGGATGTTCATGATGTTGGTGATTATAAAATTGAAGAACAATGGCGACTATTTGAACCAGGTATGGTACTCACAGTAGAGCCTGGTATTTATATTCCAGCGAAATCTAAAGGGGTACCAAAGCGTTACTGGGATACCGGTATTCGCATTGAGGATGATGTACGTGTGACACGCAATAGTAATGAAGTGCTTACCCAGGCCTTGATTAAAGAAGCAGACGATATTGAACAATGGATGTCAGCAGCACAACAATAATGTGTCATGAGTAAATCTAATTCAAATTTTGATATTGTTATTGTTGGTGGTGGGCTTGTCGGCATGTCTTTGGCGGTGGGCCTGGCTAAAAGTCCCTGCAAAGTATTATTACTGGAACAAAACCCGACCGCGCCACTGCATGACAATATACTTGATCTGCGTACCACAGGCTTAACGCGTAGTTCTGAGAAAATGTTTGCTCAGTTAGGGGTTTGGGAAAAGATTGCTACTGCCACCACTGCTATTGAGCGTTTAGATATTTCTGAACAGGGCAATTTCGGTGGTGCACGCATCGATGCCAACCAACATGGCATTTCGCCGATTGGTTATATGGTGCCTAATCACCACTTAATGAAAGTGCTAAGTGCTGAAGTTGCGCAATTAGCTAACCTCACTGTATTTTCACCTGCTTCATGTGAGGCAATTGAGCGTCAGGAAAACGGTTACCAAGTGACGCTTGAATTCAATGGCAAGATTGAGCAAGTACACACTAATCTTTTAGTCGGCGCTGATGGAGCAAACTCAAGAGTACGTGAGTTGCTAGGCATTACTGCAACACATAAAAAATATCAGCAAAGTGCGATTATTACGAATGTGCAAACACAAAAGTCACATAACAATATTGCCTATGAACGGTTTACCCAACACGGACCTCTAGCAGTGCTGCCTATACAGCAAGGCCACTGCGCGCTTATTTGGACGCAGCCGGAAAAAGATATCGAACATTATTTGCAAATGGATGATCAATGTTTTTTGCAAGCATTACAAAAAGCATTTGGCTATCGCTTAGGAAAATTTTCAGCTGTTGGCCGCCGCGCTGCCTATCCGTTGTCTATGACTGCGAGTGATGAGTTAACCCGTGACCATGCCGTGCTAATTGGAAATGCTGCCCAAACAGTCCACCCGGTGGCGGCACAAGGTTTTAATCTGGGTTTAAGAGATGTACATACACTGATACATATGCTGACTAGAAAACAATTTAAACCAGAATTATTCACCCAGATGTTAGTAGACTATGAACAACAGAGGCAGCCGGATCGACAACATGTTATGCGTCTGACGGATGGCCTAACTCGCGTGTTTAGTCCGCAAGTGTGGCCAGCAAAATTACTGCGTGGATTTGGTGTGCGTATGATTGGGAGCCTCTCAGCAGCTCAGCGTAGTGTGTTAAGACGTAACATGGGTACAAGATACTTATTGGATCTTGAGAACGATACTTATGGTTAGTGCGGTCACAGATTTTGATGTAGCAGTAGTGGGGGCGGGAGCTGTAGGCTTAGCTGCTGCCTGTCAGTTATCACAGCAATATGCGCGCATCGCATTAATTGATAATGTACCATTTAAAGCATGGCAACAAAGTGATGATTATGGGTTGCGTGTTAGTGCATTGAATTTAGCCAGTATCGAGTTGTTAACTCAAATAGGCGCATGGCAAGACATTCGTGCTATGCGTGCCTGCCCTTATCAATCTATGCATGTATGGGAGCAGCAATCAGAAACACACATAGATTTTGATTGTCGTGATACATCACACCCTATGCTGGGTGCTATTGTCGAGAATCAGGTGTTGCTTGCTGCGCTAAATAATATAGTTAACAAGCATTCTAATATTCAATATTTTAATCAGCATAGCCTTCAGCATTTATCGGCCGTCTCAAGTTCCGCCATGTTGTTAGAGTTGGACAATGAAGTACGAATAAGCGCAGAGTTAGTATTAGGTGCTGATGGGCAACAGTCTAAAGTACGTGAGTGTATCGAGGTGGATCAGTTAACTACACATTATCAGCAGCTAGGTTTAGTGTGCACAGTAAATACCGAATTGGATCATCAACAGGCAGCTTGGCAATGTTTCACACCTGATGGTCCACTGGCTTTATTGCCACTGGACGAACATGTTTGCTCAATAGTTTGGAGTGTGCCGGAAGAAAAATGCCACCAGCTAATGTCGTTATCTGATGAACAATTCAACCATGAATTAACAGTAGCATTTGAGGGTAAGCTGGGACAGCTGAATGTATGCTCAGAGAGGAAATCATTTCCCTTACGGGGAGCTCAAGCCAGCCAATATATAGATCACAGAGTGATTTTGTTAGGTGATGCGGCGCATGTAGTACATCCACTGGCGGGGCTAGGGCTTAACCTTGGTCTGGCAGATGTTCAGCATCTGGTGGATCTGTTAAAAGTTTCAAACCGACCACTAGGAAGTGAACGTGTATTACGTCAGTATGAGCGTGCACGTAAAAGTGAGAATATATTAATGCAAAAATCATTGGAATTGATTGATGTATTTTTTAGGCAAGAACGCTCTTTTGCCAAACAAGTACGCTCGGTTGGAGTGAATATGACGAATAAACTGTTGCCTCTTAAGTTGATGTTTATGCGCCATGCACTAGGTGTACCAATTTAGACAAACTCAGGGTTAGCTTGATGCTTTGTTAAAAAATAATGTGCAAAGCTCGTGTGCCTGCACATACATTCGGCAACTGCTCTCTGTTAGAAGTTTCAGTACAAACATTTTTGGTGTGTGCAAATATCAGTTAGAATTCTCAGTCATCAATCTAAATCAAATTAATTAACATTTATTTTAGGAATAACAATGAAAGAAATTAAGTCAGTCGGTGATAATATTATTTATGAAAAGAAATCAGGCCGTTATGCGGTAAAAGATACCAATAAGAAATTTGTTAATGGTGATGACAAGGCTAAAATTCTTGCTGACGCGGGATTAATAACTATACCGGAGCCAAAGGCTGTACCGGCAGAGGACGTGCAAGAAGCGCCTGAAGAAGCTTCCGAAGAGGCACCAGCAAGCGAGCAAGCCGCAGAAGAAGAGTAAATAATAATTATTTTACATAGGAGAGCAGCATGGCAAAAGCAACAGCAAGGCATATATTGGTTGATAGTGAGCAACAATGTAATGAGTTAAAAGATCAAATAGCAAATGGAACAGATTTTGGTGATGTTGCAAAGCAACATTCGAAATGTCCTTCAGGTGCGTCAGGAGGGGATCTTGGTGAGTTTGGCCCAGGAATGATGGTAAAAGAATTTGATGAAGTAGTATTTAGTGCGCCTATTAATGAAGTGCAAGGCCCGGTGAAAACTCAGTTTGGTTATCACTTGTTAGAAGTTACTTCACGTAGTGATTAAGTAGAAAAACTACCTACACAATGTAATGTCCAAGCGTAAAGAATTAGGATAGTTTGCCGCTGATAAAACTTTGCGCTTGACTTGATGCTGGTCCCACAAAAAAGCTACTTGCTTCTGATTGCTCAATCATTTCGCCCTTATCAATAAATACAATTTCTTTAGCTAGTCTTTTTGCCTGCGCAAGATCATGTGTTGTCATGATGATTTTAGTGCCAGATTTCTCAAACTGCTGAATAATATTCTCGAAACTAATGACTGAAGGTGGGTCAAGTGCCACAGTTGGTTCGTCGAGTAGAATAACACTGGGTTTTAATACCCAAGCGCGCGCCAGAGACGCTTTTTGTAATTCTCCGCCGGATAATGAAGTGGTATTACGTTGGCTTAAGTGGCTAAGCCCGCAAGTTTCCAATGCTTGTGTGCAACGTTGTTTGTGTTCGCTTTTATCGATGCCTGCGATACGCAAAACAAATTCGATATTAGATTCTATTGACTGATTAAAAAAAGTTGGCCGCTGCAATAAAAAAGTTCGCCAGTATTGGTGAATGCTGGGTGTTTGGTTGTTCCAGTAGATGTGCCCAGAGCTTGGGCTAATGACACCATGCAGTAGTTTAAGTAGTAAACTTTTACCTGCGCCATTATGACCCAGAATCATGCTTATGCCTGGGGTGTTTATTTCTAAATTGAAATCATGTATTAAAGCTGCTCCACGAGTGCTGTAGGAAACTTGCTTCATACTCAAGGGCAAAGATTGGTGCCGGGATTGCATGCTCATATTAAGTTATACGAACTGACTTTTACGAATCACTATCATGAGACTCGTGATAGTGAATGAGATCACTAGCAATATAATGCCAAGCGCCATAGCTAATTCTAAATTACCTTTACTGGTTTCAAGCGCAATAGTAGTCGTCATAACGCGTGTGACATGATTTATATTGCCACCGACTATCAGGACGGCGCCTACTTCTGCTGATGCGCGTCCAAAGCCGGCCAATATAGAAGTAAATAAACTTGTCTTTGCATCTTTAAGCAGTGGTAGCAGAGTTAGTCTGGTAGGTGCGCCTAGTGCTCTAAACTGCAATCTATGCTGCTTAAATAGATCTTCTATGGTTTGCTGAGTTAAGGAACTGATGATTGGAGTGATTAGAATGCATTGAGCAATAACCATGGCAGTGGAGGTGAATAATAATTCCAAATCGCCCCATGGACCTGAACGTGAGAGTAATAGATACAAAGCCAGTCCTACTACGACAGGGGGTAACCCCATTAGCGCATTAAGGATGCCGGTAATAAAGTCACGCCCACGAAAAGTGTAGGCACCCAATACTGTGCCAAGAGGTATAGAAATAAACGTCGCGATGATGACAGCGCTAATACTGACTTTTAGTGAGAGCAGTACAATTTCAACTAGCTCAGGTTCCAGCCTAATAATTAACTGAAAAGCAGTATAGAAAATGCCAGCTGTGTCATGCATAAAAGATTAATAAAAACTCAGCAGCAATGAATAGAACTTAGTATTCTGCTTTTTTGACAGGCACTATAGTTTCAATGTTTTGATCTTCACTAAATGTCAAAGTTAGTGTCACTTCATCGCCCTCAATGAGTCGCTTCGCCGGAGTGAATAACATTAAATGATAGTCACCGGGCTTTAATTCAAAAGTGCTGTTGGCTGCAATATGTAGGTGCAGATGAGGAATCATTCGATACACACCATCTTTTTCCACGCTACGGTGAAATTCAATTGCCTTAAAAGCAGGGCTGGCGGCGCTATGTAAAATAATATGCTTGTCTGTTGTATTTGTAATCCGCATGTAGCCAGCCATTGCAGTGGCGTTAGGTGGGGCTTCACGTATCCAGGCATCTTCAATCACGACTGGGCTGCTGCTAGTGGTTTCATTACAGGCTGAGAGACTTACTAAAATTATGGCTAATAGGGTAAATAATGACAATATACGCATAAGTTTTTGTTCTGTTTTGATGTGTGCTTCTATTATATCATCGCTTGCAAATAATTAGATAAAACTCAGAGCTGGTTTATGAGCACACAGTCATCAGGCAGAATTTATACACAACATCATGTGTGGCTATTGCCACAAGGCGAGCAAGAATATGTGTTGGGGATTACACAGTTTGCTCAAGAGCAACTAGGTGACATTGTTTTTGTGGATCTGCCGGAATTAGGTCTGCAAACACAGGTGGATGAAGCGTGCTTGGTAGTAGAGTCGGTCAAGTCCGCGTCGGATATTATTTGTCCTATTCAGGGCGAGATTGTTCAGATTAATGAAGTATTAATTGATGAGCCCGAGCTGATTAATGAATCACCTTATGAACAAGGATGGATTGTACGCATCAAGGGGCAGCAGAGTAGTGAAATTAAAGGCAATATGACTCAGGATGAGTATAATAGCTACGTTTCAGACAGCAGCAAATAAACAGCATCATAAATATCATAATAGTGGGGGAGTAAATGGCGACGATTACACTACAAGGAAATGAAATTCATACTAATGGAGATTTGCCAGCTATTGGTGTGAGTGCGCCAGATTTTGTTTTAGTCGATAAAGATTTAAAAAATGTAAATTTAGATGAGTATGTAGGTAAGAAGAAACTCATTAGCATTGTTCCAAGTCTTGATACACCAGTGTGTGCAACTTCGACAAAGAAGTTTAGTGACTTTGCAGCAGAAAGAAATGATGTTGTAGTCTTGATTGTGTCTGCCGATCTACCATTTGCTATGGCACGTTTCTGTACCAGCGAAGGTGTCGATAATGTTGTCACATTATCTATGATGCGCAATCAGAATTTCGCTGAAGATTATGGTGTGCTTATTCAAGATGGTCCACTAGCAGGAATTACTGCCAGAGGTGTTGTGGTATTAGATACAGACAATGATGTTGTTTATTCACAATTAGTCGGCGAAATTGCAGATGAACCGGATTATGATGCTGCATTAAAAGCGCTAGACTAAATTATTTTTTCAGTCGCAATTCTTGCTCTAAGCTATCAAGTGATTCAAGTGGTGCCTGGCATTGTGTTCCGCGACATACATAAGCTATAGCCTTGTTGTTGCCTTGTGAGCACTTAGCTTTGAGTCCCTCGGCTAAGTTATTAGTGTCATCCGGAATTGCGTAAATCGTTCTGCTGGGATTAAATTTTAGCTGGCATTGATGTTGCCACGTTTGTATTTCTTCCAGCTTGCCACGAATAATAATTGTTTCTGGGGGTTGTTTTAACTCCTCGTGGCATCTGAGCAGTGATGCATGTGCCATCGGAGTGTTGTTGATCTGTGGTGCTGAGAATTCAAGCGTACGTTCAGCAGCAACAATATATTTAGGCTCCGAGAGTAAATATCCTAAACGCAGCAAACTATGGGCAGCAATACCATTGCCTGCCGGGGTAGCTTCATCTGATGTTACTTTAGGTCGCTGAATTAATGTTTCATGGTCATTGGAGGTAAAATAAAATCCGCCGTTTTGTTTGTCTTCAAACTGGCTTAGTAATACATCGGCTATTTGAATGGCAAGTAATTGATAATCGCTGCGCCACTGTGTTTGTAAATATTCAAGTAGTGCATCCAGTAAAAAAGCATAGTCATCTAGGTAAGCATTAAGATGTGCTCTGCCATCCTTATATGTTGCAAACAGACGTCCATCAGACAACATTTTTGTGCTAATAAACTCAAGTGCCTGAGTGGCAGAATTGAGGTATTCAGGTTCATTAAATACTCGGCTAGCAACTAACATGGCCTTGATCATTAACGCATTCCAACTAACCAGTATCTTATCGTCTCTGTCTGGCGCGACTCTGCTTATTCGGTGATGATAAAGTTTATGCCGTATGGTTTGCCATAACTCCTGGCATTCACCAGTGCTGTAATTATGTTGATGTGCAAATTCATCAAGGGGAACAAATTCGTGCAGGTGATATTTGTCCTCAAAATTTGGTCCACGATCAATGCCATAACGTTGATTGACTAAATCAAACTCTTTGCTAGTTAAAATATTTTCTAGTTGTTGTTTATCCCAGGTGTAAAATTTACCTTCTACACCTTCCGAGTCAGCATCCAGTGAAGAGTAATAGCCGCCTTCAGGTGATTGCATATCACGTATTACCCATTGCGCAGTTTCTATTGCCGTGGTTTTAAAACGAGGCTCTTGAGTGGCAAGATATGCTTGGGTGTATAGATTGAGTAGTGGTCCATTATCGTAAAGCATTTTCTCAAAATGCGGGATCATCCAATAATCATCTACCGAGTAACGATAAAAGCCGCCGCTGACATGATCAAATAAACCACCTGCTGACATTTTGTTAAGTGTTAATACAACAGGTTGTAATGCATTTTGATCCTCTTCTCCAAGGCTTTTGCTACGTTGCCAATCGCGTAATAATAATTCCAGATTGCTTGGATGAGGGAATTTTGGTGCCTTGCCAAATCCACCATGTTGCATATCAAATGTTTTAAGTAGTTGGTTTTTGGCTGCGGATAAAATATTTTCTTCTATAGCGATAAATGTCGACTTTGAATGATAGATATTGGATAACACGTCAAGCAGTGACTGGTTTTGCTTATTGATATCATTCGCTTTGTCTCTATAGGTGCTGGCAATATGTTGTAACAAGTCTTTAAATGCTGGCAGTCCGTGACGTGCCTGTTTAGGGAAATATGTGCCTCCAAAAAATGGTACACGATCCTTGGGTGTTAAAAACATAGTTAGTGGCCAGCCACCCGTGCGTTGGGTGAGCAAGAATTGAGCTGTCTGATAAATCTTATCAATGTCCGGCCGTTCTTCCCGGTCGACTTTAATATTGATAAATAATTTGTTCATCAATTCTGCTGTTTGTTGATCTGCAAAAGATTCATGCGCCATCACATGACACCAATGGCATGCTGAATAACCAATAGATAATAATATGGGTTTGTTTTCCTTGGCTGCGATGTTTAAAGCTTGTTCACTCCATGGATACCACTGCACGGGGTTATCAGCATGTTGCAGTAAATAAGGACTAGTTTCATTGATCAAATGATTGTGTGGCATGGTTTAGCGTACTGTTTAATAAGCTAGATTTAATCAAGACTATAGAGGCATAAACTATTAATGTATGTAGTGCCAAAGGTGTATAACGTGGCGACCATGTTAATATGCACACCATGTTCGTACACCCTCAATTTGATCCCATTATTTTTCAAGTAGGTCCTCTCGCGGTACGCTGGTATGGGCTGATGTACTTACTTGGGTTTGCAGTTTTTTGGTTGTTGGGCACACGTCGGGCCAAACGTGCCAACAGCTTTATATCGCCTGAACAGGTGAGCGATTATTTATTTTATGCAGTATTAGGGGTGATTGCGGGTGGACGGGTTGGTTCAGTTTTATTTTATAATTTTGAAAATTTTTTAGCTGACCCGATTTATTTGTTCAGAATCTGGGAAGGAGGTATGAGTTTTCACGGTGGCTTGCTGGGGGTATTGCTTGTCACTTGGTTATACCAGCGCAAATATAACTGGGGATTTTTTCGCTTAGCAGATTTCATTGCGCCCTTAGTGCCACCTGGGCTGGGATTTGGCAGGATCGGAAATTTTATTAATGGTGAGCTATGGGGTAGGCAAACAGATGTTTCCTGGGGCATGATATTCCCTCAGGTGGATCAATTGGTACGCCATCCGTCACAACTATATCAAGCCATGCTTGAGGGTTTAGTAATGTTCATTGTGCTATGGATCTATTCCTCCAAGCCACGAGCTATCGGTGCTGTGTCTGGCTGGTTTTTAATTTTATATGGTACATTCCGCTTTATTGTAGAGTTTGCCCGTCAACCTGATGAGCATCTAGGCTTTATTGCATTTGATTGGTTAACCATGGGGCAGTTACTGAGCTTACCCATGGTATTTGCCGGCATGCTTTTATTGTGGCTCGCTAACAAAGGTGTGTTTCAGAGCAATAACAGATTATGAAACAGTATCTAGAGTTATTGAACCATGTGTTAACGCATGGGGTAGAACAACAAGACCGTACTGGTACCGGAACCATCTCTACATTTGGTTACCAAATGCGGTTTGATTTAAGTGAGGGCTTTCCTTTATTAACCACTAAAAAATTACATACAAAATCAATTATTCATGAACTGCTGTGGTTTATACGTGGCGACACCAACGTAAAATCATTGCAAGAGATGGGTGTCAGTATTTGGGATGAATGGGCTGATGAAGAAGGTAATCTTGGCCCGGTTTATGGTGCACAGTGGCGTGCTTGGCCAACTGCAAGTGGCGGGACTATAGACCAATTAAGCCAACTGATTGAACAGATAAAACAAAACCCTCATTCGCGTCGACATATCATCAGTGCTTGGAATGTGGGTGAATTGGATAAGATGGCGTTGCCACCTTGCCATACCATGTTTCAGTTTTACGTAGCCGACGGAAAGCTTTCATGTCAATTATATCAGCGTAGCGCAGATGTGTTTTTGGGTGTGCCGTTTAATATTGCCTCTTATGCATTGTTGCTGGTTATGGTGGCGCATGTAACAAACTTAAAGGTTGGTGAATTCATACATACTTTTGGTGATGTGCATATATATAAAAACCATCTAGATCAGGTGCGACTTCAGTTGCAAAGAGAGCCTTTGCCTTTGCCGAAAATTGAAATTAAACGACAAGTCGATTCGATTTTTGATTTTGTATATGAAGATTTTGAATTAAAGGACTACCAATCCCACCCTCATATATCAGCGCCAGTGGCGGTGTAATTGGGTACTCTATGATTATCGCCATTATTGTCGCAGTTGCCAAAGATAATGTAATTGGAATTGGTAATGCTATTCCATGGTACTGTCCGGAAGATTTAAAGTATTTCAAGCGTACTACCTTAGGCTCACCTGTTTTGATGGGGCGCAAGACTTATGAGTCTTTAACAATAAAGCCCTTACCAGGACGGAAAAATATTGTCGTTTCGCGCGATAAAAATTTAAGCTACCAGGGTTGTGATATGGTGACGAATATTGAAGAAGGTATTGCGTTAGCCGATCCGGACTTGACGGAGAAACTATTTGTTATTGGTGGTGCAGATATTTACCAACAATGTTTGCCGCTGGCTAAGGAGCTTTATCTTACTGAGGTAGATGTGCAGGTAGAAGGTGATCGTTTTTTTCCTGCAATTAATAAATCAGAATGGTTGCTAGTTGAAGAAAATGTATGTACTGCGGATGAAAATAACCCGCATGATATGACATTCAAAGTGTTTTTACGCCAGTAGAGATTTTCTGTTTAGCTGTGCAGTCAATTTGGTGAATTTCTACCGGGTCAGTATCGATTCTGGCCGCAGTTAATTGGCCACCCCAAAGACAGCCCGTGTCTAGCGCAAGTAAGTTTTTTCTATTTTTAAGACCCAGCGCTGACCAGTGGCCAAATACAATATTTAAATTTTCAGATTTTCTGGTTATATCAAACCAGGCATGTAGATGTTCAGGTTGTTGGCCAAGCGGTCCTTTGTAATCAAAGTCCATCCTGCCTTGTGGGTCGCACAAGCGTAGTCGCGTTAACGCATTTAGACTGACTCGCCAACGATCAACATCATCCAGCTCCGAGTGCCATTGATTTGGTTCATTGCCGTAGACGTGTTTTAAGAAATCAACATAGTGGTTAGAGCGCAATTGTTGCTCAACCTGTTGGGCGCAATCGTGTGCGATGGATAAATCCCATTGTGGCAGGAAGCCTGCATGGACCATTGTCCATTTAAGCGTTGGGTCTGTATATAGAAGAGGCTGCTGGCGTAGCCAATTGATAATATTGTCTACATCTTCGTGTTGTAGAATCTGATTGAGAGAACTTTTAGGTTTACATGTTTGTACACCACAATAGCAGGCTATCAAGTGCACGTCATGATTACCAAGCACGCACTTGGCTGCATTTCCCAGGCTGCGCACAAACTGTATTGTAGCAAGTGATTGCGGTCCACGGTTGACTAAATCACCTACAAACCAGACTTGATCCTGTTGTGGATTAAAGCGGATTTTTGATAGCAGACTTTCTAGTTCGCTATAGCAACCTTGCAGATCGCCAATCGCGTATGTTGCCATTAGTTATGTAAATGGTTGCAAAAAACCCTAATGTAGCACGCGCGGTGCTGATAATGTGAATAGCTCGATTTCGGCATCAAATTCGGTGCCATCATCTGCCTGCATTTGATAGCTGCCATGCATGGTTCCAACAGGGGTTTCTAGCATGGTTCCGCTAGTGTATTGAAAGCCTTCACCTGGCTTTAAATGTGGCTGTTCACCCACTACGCCATCACCACGAACCTCCTGTGTTTTGCCATTAGAATCGGTGATGATCCA
>Ga0207422_1002715_pt1 | contig 21822 bp, 23 predicted proteins | sample MarCyaLeptolynsp_FD_187757 | JGI IMG/M metagenome (GOLD analysis project Ga0207422, IMG submission 187757) | Marine cyanobacterial communities from Panama - species 1 Leptolyngbya sp. (SPAdes) | ecosystem: Environmental > Aquatic > Marine > Unclassified | place: Panama: Panama City | collected... | reverse complement strand
GCCGCAACGCTGAGCCCCAGAGCGAGATTTGATGCGATATCGGCAAGCATCGGAGATTTCCTTTCAAGCGACGTTAAAGGCCGAGCGGACCGACAGGCAGCGATGCATTCAACAGGATCTTGAAGAGGCCGTAGAGGAAACCCGGCAGCGCGACGCTGTAAACCAGATTGCTCCGGATATGCGGTCGATTGAAGGTGAAGAGATAGGCGAGCATGAAGATCACCATGGCGAGAAGCGCACCGACGAGGTTCATAATCGCCACGAAACCGCAGATATAGAGGAAGACGATCAGCACATCGCGGCCATATTCGGGACCGCCATCGATCGCATGCGCGTCAACGCCAAGTGCATCGGCCTTTGCCTCCGCCTCCGGTTCCGCCTGATGCACGGGCGCCACGCCGGTTCGTTTCTCTTCCAGCCACTCGCGCACATCGCCCCACAGGTTGACGACACAGGAGATGACCAGAAGCATGCCGACAACGAGTGGAAAGAAACCGGCGGCCGGGCGCCCGGAAGACGTCAGCAAAGTCAACGTGCCGAGCCCATGGATCGTGTAGCCGATGGCCAGTGCGAGCAGGCCTGCCGCGAACCACTTTTTCATCGGTCCTCTCCTCCCGATTTGCATTTGAGGACGTCAGTGGGCACAGAGGATCTGCGCCCACCGGATCGGTTTGCCGCTATTTTTTGATGGCCCCGATCTCAACGAGTGTCGCGCGGTACTGCTTGCTGGTTTCTTCAAGATAGGCCGCGAAATCACCGCCCCAGACCGGATTGCCGGACATGCCGTTCTTGACCAGGTACTCCTGCCATTCCGGTGTCTCGACCACTTTTTTCAGCGTTGCGATCCACCAATCCTGAACCGAGGGATCAAGGCCGGACGGCATGACAACGCCGCGCGGCAACGAAAAGCTGAAATCAAAACCGAGTTCCTTGAAGGTCGGCACATCGGGATTGTTGGTGCTGCGGGCCGAGTCGGAGAAGGCAAGCGCCTTGAGCGTTCCGGCTTCCAGCTGGCCGGCAACTTCCGAAGGGTTGGCGACAACAGCATCCACGCTGCCCGAAGTCAGGGCCGTCACCAACTCGCCACCCGATCCGATGGGGACATATTCAAACTCGATACCCGCGGCTTTGGCGAACAGAGCGGCCGTGACGCGCTCGGGGCCGGCGGAGCCGCTCCCGGCGATCGTCACGCGTCCGGCTTTGGCAGCTGAAACGAATGCATCGACGTCGCCGAAATCGGAATCCGAACGCACAACCAGCAGCATGGCGTCACTGGCGAGCAGGCCGATCGGTGTGAAATTGGCATAGGTCCAATCGGTGTCAGCCACCAGGGGCGTGCCGATGAAGTTGCCGCTTGTGGAGGTCAGACGATAAGGGTCGCCCGCTTTCCGGCTCACGAAGCTGAAGCCGACAGCGCCGCTGCCGCCTTCGCGGTTCTCGACCACGATATCGTTTGCGTAAAGGTCGTACTGGCGAAGGACATCCACAACCGTGCGGGACATCCGGTCGTTTCCGCCGCCCGGGCCAAAGGCGATTGTATAGGTCAGCCGCTTGGACGGGTAATCGTCCGCCGCAGCGGGCAGGGCCAGGGCCGATGCGACTGTTGCGGCTGCAAGCAGTGTGAAGGTTCGACGCATGATCATGGTTTCCTCCCTTTGATCATTTTGCATTTTTAAAACATTCAGTGCAATAAAAGTATAAATTGCATGTTGTCAACTGAAAATGCAAAATTGACATCAATCCCTTCTGAAACAGCTTTCAGCGGCCAAAACTGACGCTTTTGTCCCAAATATGGTGCAGAGAGAGGCATTCATTGAACTACCTTGCCTTGATCATGATTGCTTTTTCGCCTTGAAGATTGCATATATTTCTGTAAAAGGCCAATATGAAAGAAGAAATGAGACGGTCGGCTGGCCGGGAGGAGTTTTGCCAATGAAGATCATGACCTTGCCCTGTGACGGGATTGGTCCGGAGATCATGGCCGCAACGCTGCAGGTCATGGGGGCGGCCAGTGCCCGCTTTGATTTGGGCCTTGCTTTTCATGAGGAAGAGTCCGGTTTTGACAGCCTCAGCAAGCACGGCATCACCTTGCGCGAAGAGGTTCTGGACCGGGCCCGCACCGAGTTCGACGGTGTGATCCTGGGCACCCAATCCCATATGGATTATCCGCCCGTCGCCGAAGGCGGGCGGAACGTCTCGGCCGGGTTTCGGATCGGTCTCGACCTTTATGCCAATGTCCGCCCCGCCCGATCCCGTGATTTCCTGCCGAACAAGGCACCGGGCATGGATCTGGTGATCATGCGTGAAGCGACCGAAGGGTTTTACCCCGACCGGAACATGTTCAAGGGCGTGGGTGAGATGATGCCGGATCCGGATATGGCCCTGTCGGTCCGCAAGATCACGCGGCACGGCTCGATGCGCATCTGCCGGGAAGCTTTCAAACTGGCGATGCAGCGCAAGAGACAGGTCGCCGCGATCCACAAGGCCAATTCCTTCCTGATGACCGATGGTCTGTTCCTGGAATGCTTTCGCGAGGTGGCCAAGAACTATCCGGAGGTCGAAACCCAGGAGCTGATCGTGGATGCCTTCGCCGCCCTTCTGGTGCGGAAACCGGAAACCTATGACGTCGTCGTCGCGACCAATTTCTATGGCGATATCCTGTCCGACCTCGCGTCCGAACTTTCCGGCTCGCTGGGTCTGGCGGGGTCGATCAACGCCAATGCGGAAACCGGTCTGTGCTGTGCGCAGGCGCAGCACGGTTCCGCACCGGACATTGCCGGCAGGAATGTTGCCAATCCGACATCGCTGATCCTGTCGGCTGCGATGATGCTGACCTGGCTCGGTGAACGACGCGGTGTTCCCAAACTGATCGAGGCGGGCAAGGCGATCGCGGACGCTGTGGATGCCGTCATTGACGATCCCGCCAGGCGCACAAGAGACCTTGGCGGCGAAGTAAATACCGACGCGTTCGGCCGATTTGTTGCCGATGCCGTGGCGCAGGAAGCCGTTGCCGCCTGACACCTCCTCCCGGCGGACCTGACCGTCCGCAAACCCGGTGATGCCGTCCTCGGACAGCGTCACACCTCCTTTTGAAGCAGCTGTGCCATGGCCGACCGTCCCCGCATCGCCTTGATCCACGCAACCCGCGTTGCCATCGATCCCATCGAAGCGGCAGCCCGCACGGTTTGGCCGGACGCCGAAACGATCACCATCTTGGAAGAGAGCTTGTCGGTCGATCGTGCCAGGGAGATCCGCCTTTCCGAGACAATGCATGCCCGTATTCTTGCCTTGGCGGATTACGCGAAAGCGGCCGGTGCGGATGGTGTCCTGTTCACCTGCTCGGCATTTGGCGCGGCGATTGAGGCAGCCGCAAACACGTCCCCTGTTCCGATCATGAAACCCAATGAAGCGATGTTCGAAGCCGCCTTCGCCCACGGGGATCGCATCGCACTCGTGACAACCTTCGAGCCCGCCGCTGCGGGGATGGAAGACGAATTCCGGGAAGCGGCCCAAGCGCGGGGAAGCGGTGCCGGGATGGCGTCCTATTTCTGTCCCGGCGCCCTGGACGCAAAACGCTCCGGGAACCAGGAAGCGCACGATCAGAAGATCGCGGAACTGGCGTCGCGGATCGAAGAGGCCGATGTCATCCTGCTCGGGCAGTTCTCGATGGCGGGGGCGGCAAAGTCCGTGCGTGCCGTGACGGATATCCCCGTGCTCACCGGACCGGAATCCGCCATGCGGGAAATCCGCCGTCGCGTGGAAAACCACAGGAAGCGCGGCGCGCCATGCTGATTGGCGTCATCGCCAGCACGCTGGCCCGGGGCGTTGCTCCGGACGGGGGACTGAGGACGGCGCAGTATGCCGGTGTTCCGCAAAAGCCATCCGATCCCGCAACAGAGGCTGGTGTAATCTCGCGAAAGAGCCGGTCCGCTCCGGTACAGGACGCGATTGCAGACTGTCTGCGCGCGCCTGGCCGGTTGCAAAAGCCGGGCTGCGAACAGGTCATCTTCGGATATTGTTCGACCTTCGATCTTCTGGACGCCGGATCAAGCCCGGCGACGCACATGGGGCATAGTGGTGGTGTGAAATGGAAAGCGCGGCGCCTGCCATTTTCGGGCGCGACCGCTCCCCCATACGTCCGTCCCGCGCAGGCGGGACCCTCCCGTGAAGCGGCCAATCGCGGTCCCGGAAGGGGCGGCCTGCCGGATCGCCGCCTCAAGAGCGGCGAAGACATGAAACTGACCTGAAGAGGGTTTAAGGCGGCCCGATCTCATCCGGATGCGCGGCGGCAAATGCCGGAAGGGTCTCGCAATGCGCCACAATCCGGTTGATTTCGGGAAAGCCCGTGAGGTCCACGCCCCAGCGCCTGGCGTTGAACACTTGCGGCATCAGACAGCAATCCGCCATGCTCGGCCGGTCGCCGTGGCAGAAGGCGCCGGTTGCGGGATGATCGAGCAGCCGTTCGAACCCGGCAAGGCCGCGGCCGATGAAGGTGCTCATCCAGTCGAGCCGCGCCTGGTCGCCGTCGTCGCTCATCTCCATGACGTGGCTGACCACATGCAGGTTGCAGATCGGATGAATGTCCATGGCGATGGCGTCGGCGAGCGTCCGGACCCGGATCCGGGCATCCATGTCGTCGGGGACGAGATCCGTGTTCCCGCGCGTTTCGGCCAGATATTCCAGCGCGACGAGCGACTGGGTCAGCATGCGTCCGTCGATTGCGAGCGCCGGCACCAGGCCCTGCGGATTGCGGGCCATGTGTTCGGGCGCGAGATGGCCTTTCTTGATCAGGTCGACCGGAACCGCCTCGTAGGCGATGCCCAAAAGGTTGAGGGCGATGCGCACGCGATAGCTCGCCGAAGACCGCCAGTAATCGTACAGGATGACGTCGCTCATGAAATTCCTCCGGTCGATTGTGCCCCGCTTTGCCGTCGGGTTTGCCTTGCGTTCGGATAATTGAACGTCTTCCCGGACGACCTTGCCCACCCCTTGCGAAAAGCTCAAGGCGATTTTGTCGATGGTGTCACAATAGGGTCAATTCGGGGGGCAGAGTGTGTGGTAAAGTTGTAAATTGTGATCGTGCAATCCGTATAAATATGGCTTAAATTGTAGCCATAAGGAGGTGATCATGGAAATCAGTGTCGCGGATGCCAAGGCCCGGTTTTCCGAAATTCTCAAGCTTGCGGAGGCGGGTGAAACCGTCGTTGTGACCCGCCACGGCAAACCCGTTGCCCGGCTTGAGGCCGCGCAGGCACGTCCAAAATTGCCGCGTATCGGCGCGTTCAAGGGCGAAATATGGATGTCGGACGATTTCGACGCGCCGCTCGAGGGTTTCAGGGATTACATGAAATGAAACCTCCGACGTACCTCGCCGAAGCTGTCGCCGACCAGTTGCACCATCATCGCGACCCGTTCGACCGTTTGCTTGTCGTGCAGGCGCACATCGAAAACCTGACGCTGTTGTCGGTCGATCCGTTTTTTTCCAGCTACGAAGTGACGCTGCTTTAGGGGCGTTCAAACCCGCCCGGCCTCACCCCTCATACTCCTCCACCGTCTGCTCGATCGCCCCGAAGATCGAATGCCCCGCGGCATCGAACATCTCGATACGCACGGAATCTCCGAATTGCATGAAAGGAGTTTTCGGCGCGCCCTGTTCGATGGTTTCGATCATCCGCACCTCGGCGATGCAGGCAAAGCCGACACCGCCTTCTGCGATCGGTTTGCCGGGGCCGCCGTCAAGCTTGTTGGAAACGGTGCCCGAGCCGATGATCGCGCCCGCCGACAGGGGCCGGGTTTTCGCCGCGTGGGCGATCAATTGCCGGAAATCGAAGGTCATGTCGGTGCCGGCATCGGCGCGACCGAACGGTTCGCCGTTGAAGTCGACCCGAAGCGGCAAGTTGAGCCGGCCGCCGTCCCAGGCGTCGCCGAGACCGCCCGGCGTGACGGCGACCGGGGAAAAGGCCGACGAGGGTTTGGCCTGGAAGAAGCCGAAGCCCTTGCCGAGTTCGGCCGGAATGAGATTGCGCAGCGAGACGTCGTTGACCAGCATGACGAGCGCGACATAGTCGCCCGCATCCTCGACCGCGACGCCCATGGGAACGTCGTCGACGATCACCGCGATCTCGCCCTCCATGTCGATGCCCCAGGCCGCGTCGGCGAGCGCGATCGGGTCGCGGGGGCCGAGAAAGGCGTCCGAGCCGCCCTGATACATCAGCGGGTCGGTCCAGAAGCTTGCCGGCATTTCGGCGCCGCGCGCCCTGCGCACCAGTTCGACATGGTTGACGTAGGCGGAGCCGTCGGCCCATTGATAGGCGCGCGGCAGGGGCGAATCCGCCGCCTTTTCATGAAACCGGTCGGCCGGCACCGCGTTCAGTTCGAGATCGTCGGCGAGCATCTGCAGTTTCGGGGACAGCGTCTCCCAATCGTCGAGCGCGGCCTGAAGCGTCGGCGCGATCAGTTCGGCCGAGGTGCAGCGGGTCAGATCCTTGGAGACGACGACCAGGTGGCCGTCGCGGGTTCCGTTCTTCAGGGTGGCCAGTTTCATCGAAAGCTTTCGGTTGGCGACCCGGCGGGCGCCGGATCTGCCGCCATAGTGCAACCTCGCGCCGGCGGTTTCAATGAAATCCGGAGGCGGGTGCTGATTTTTGGCCGGGACCCAATTTTTGCCCGTGCCTAATTTTTGGATGTCGCCGGCGCCGTCATCATGATCGCCATGGTCGATTCCGCACCCGGCGCATAAGCCTTGTAGAAGTCCATGCCGAGCAGCGGGTCGAAGGCGGCGAGGCCGAGCATGTAGGTCGACAGGTCGATGCCCTGGGCGCTGCGCACCGGCACCCGGGCGTTGAAGGCCGAACAGCGCCACAGGATTTCCAGATCGCCGATCCGGTGCAGGCATTCCCCGTTGTCGTGCAGCGCCCGCAGGTCGCCGATGATCGGCGATGGCCCGGGGGTGTCTGTGTCTTTTCCCGCCAGTTCGGCCGGAAGGAAGCCGGCCATGATGGCGGGGGAAAACATGTGATTGGGGTTCTTGCGCAGCGAGGAGACGCCGTAGCGCCACTTGACCGGTCTGGTGCGCGCCGCGTCCCAGACGATTTCCGACCCGGCTCCAAGGCCCCAGTAGCGGGCGGGATAGGCGCCCTTGCCGTTGCGCTCGAACCACAGGCGGTCGGCCTTTTTCGCATCTGTGAGTTCGGCGACATAGGTCGGGTCGGTCGCCAGATTGCGGCAGAAATAGAAGCCGAACTGCAGGGTGAAATGGGAGACGAAGCGGTTGCCGCCGGTCGACAGGATGGTGTGGCCGCGATAGGCGCGCTGGGGCAGGTTGCGGATTTCCGACAGGTGCCGGTCGAAGAATTCCGTGGCGCGGCCGGGCTTGCCGAGCATCTGTTCCGAGGCGTGGCCGAGACAGGGCAGCACCACATATTCATCGAACGGCAGGGACCAGAAGCGGTTTTCCGTCTTTTCCTCGACGCCGCGGAACACCTGGTGGATGCCGGGAAAGTCGATGCTCCTGATCGATTGCGCCCAGTCGATGGAATAGATCAGGTCCCAGGCGAGATCGGAGACCTTTGGCATCGGGCCGCCGCCGGCGCGCTGCGCCTTGTCGGCGAAATAATTGCCGGCGATCGCCGTGCCCGCGGCAAGAATCGCCGTGTCGATGGTGGAATAGAGTTTCTTGCTGCCGCCGACCGCCTCGCCGGTATGCACGTTGATGAAGTGATGGAACCAGCCGCTGTTGGAGCGCTGGGTGAAGAAATCGGCTTGCTTGTCTTCGTTCAGAAGGTTGGTCAGCGTCACCAGCGCCTTTTCCTCGGCATCCTCGACCACGCCGAGCCGGTCGCCGATGGCCAGCGACATCAGACCGATGCCGGTGGAAGCGATCGAGGAGAGGGAGCTGGTCTGCGGGTCCCGGTCGAAGCGGATCCCGTCCCGGTACTGGCCGGTTTTTGCGACCCGGAAGTGCCGGTCGTACAGCAGGACCGTGTTGACCAGCTGCTGGCGCGCGAAGGCCTGGTCTTCGGTGAGGCCGTGCGCCATATCGCGCAGCAGGTCACGCGCATTGGCCGCCCCGGCCATCATCAACAGCAGTCCCGCAAGCACGCTCAGGCCTGATCGCATGGCAAGTCACCCCATTCATATCACCGTGTTCCCCCGGGCGGCACGCGCCCGGCGGTTTGAAAGGAGATGGCGTTGACGGTGCGGCAGGCAAGGCCGCCAACGGCAATGTGACCGAATGCGAGGTTTCGAGAGCCGTGCGGCGCCGGGTGGCGGGACGAAATTGGTTTTGCAAAGTTGCGGCAAACCGGGCACATATCGCGCGTTCAAAACCCGCTCACCGAGGTTCGCCATGGATTTCCCGATTCTGGACAAGGTCCGCTTCAACGCCGACGGGCTGGTACCCGCCATCACCCAGCAAAGGGGCAGCGGCGAGGTCCTGATGATGGCGTGGATGAACCGGGACACGCTCGCCGAGACGCTTGCCACCAAGCGCGTCTGCTACTGGTCGCGCTCGCGCAAGGAATTCTGGCGCAAGGGCGACACGTCGGGCCACGTCCAGGTCCTCATCGAAGCGCGGCTCGATTGCGACGGCGACACGATCCTTCTGATCGTCGACCAGACCGGGGCGGCCTGCCATACCGGGCGGCGGACCTGTTTTTTCACGCCGATGGAGGCGGGAGTTGAACTGGCCGACGGGGATGAGGGGTATTTTCCGGAGTTGGGGTGATGGTTTGGTCCGGTCTGGTCAGGATGTTTAACATGCTGCGGATCAAGCCGTCCCTGGACAGGGACTGGTCGCCCGATCAGGAGGTCTTGCCGCTTGTCGAATTTCACGGCACCGATGCCGCCCCCGCGTCCTGCCCGCCGACCGGCAGAGTCGTCATTCGAAACATCCGATCGATTCACTACCGCACCGCCCGGGATCACGACGTTCGCCACTATGACCGTGAATTTGACCTGAACGATCTGGCCAATGCATGGCTGGCGATTTCTCCCTTTGCCGGGTTTGGCGCCGCGCATGCCTTTCTGTCCTTCGGCTTCAACGACGGCACCTATATCAATGTGTCCGTCGAAGTCCGCCGCACCAGGGGCCGGCAATTCGGTGCGCTGCCGGGCATGCTGCGCCAGTTCGAGCTCATGTATGTGATCGCCGATGAATCGGACGTCATCTGGCTGAGGACAAATTGCGCCGGAAACGATGTGCGGCTCTATCCGATCAGGACCGAAATCGAAAAGATCAGATCGGTGTTTCTGGATATTTTACTGCGAGTGAACAAGCTCGGCGTAACGCCGGAATTCTACCATACGATCTTCAACAATTGCACGACCAACATCGTCAGACACACCCGCAAGTTCGCCGCCAAACCCATCCCCGCCTGGCACGTCCGCTACCTGTTCCCCGACACTGTCGACAAGATCGCCCACCGCCTCGACATCATCGATACCGACCTCGGCTATGACGCGGCCCGCGCGCACTTCAACATCAAGGATCTGGCACAGGCTTTCGAGGATGAAGACCGGACGGGATTTTCGCAGGCGATCAGGGCGCGGTTTCAATAGCCTGGGAGCGCGGATCAGGCAGGACAGTTCGCATCCAACAGGGTCCGGCGCCGTTCCGGTTCAAAGATGCGGCAGCCTATCTCAGGGCGCGGCGGGTTTTCAGCGGCTCCATCGAGACCGCCTTGCGTTGGAGAAAGACGAGTTGCCCCAGGACGTTCCTGAAAGCCCGATGGGTCGGGATCGGCTCAAGATAGTCGAAAAGGCGCAACAGATTGACCGGATGTTTGACCACCAGCGCCGAAAGCCGCTCCATCGCCACATCCGTTGGATGCTCGGTAATGATCTGCGCCGCCACCTGTGTCGGGGTCAGCAGGGCGTAGTCCTGCACCCGCAGCACCGTGTCGCGGAGCGCATCGAAGGGCGAGGCCCCGAGCGCCCGGAACTTCGGCATATGGATGAGGACGTCCTCGGCCCGGTTCTCGATCACCGAACCCGAGCGCTGCTTGAAACCGAGAGGGACCAGCCGGGTCAACGCATGACGCCGCATCGGGCCCGACAGCATGTCAAGATCGGCACGGTCGTAATGAAGGTCATCGAAGACCGAAATCAATCGCAGTCCGGTGTCGGCAACCATCAGATAGGGATCGATATTCAGCCCCTCTATCCGATCGTCAAAAGGCACGCCGGTATCCCCGTTGAGGTTCGCAGAGGTTTTGGTGTCAGGCGCCTCGCCGCTCGCGATGCGTTTGATCAGGGTCATCAGACGACCGGTCATCAGCGCGTGCTCCCAAAGTCAGCGGCGGTTCCATGCGGGACCCGCAAAAACTGTTATCATACAGAGCGTATTTGCTCTAAATCCGGGTTCACTGGGCGAAGCAGCACCCTATATATTGTGTAATCCTACACGTTCAGGCCCGCGATGCTGCAAGACAAGAAGTCCGAAACCGATGCGGAAAGGCAAAAGGTCCTGCTGCGCCGACTGGTGAGCGAGGTAAGCCGGGAGAACCCGGACCTCTATTACCAGCCGACAAGTCAGGTCGCACGGCTGATCCGCGACCGCATTGCCGGCGGCCGCTCGTTAAACCAGGAAGAACGAGCGCTGATGCAACGCCTAAGCAGCCGCGACCTGGAAGTGCTTCTCAGCCTGCACTGATCCGGTTCGCGGCGGAAACATCGCCGCACGTGTCAAAATTGTGGATCAGAGCCGTCTTGTAATTCGGAATTCGTAACAACTCCTCCGGCGCCCTCGCTTCAATAATGTCTATTGAACGCAAACCGCTTTAGCCGGCCGGGGGGACATAGGCCGAAGCCGCCAGCCTGGCCTTGGCCAGGGGCTCCATCGCTTCACTCGCTGTTAGAACTTTTGTAATTGAAGTCGCAGTAAATCCCCCCGTTGCACCAACAGCAAGTGCGACTGCGGCACTGGCTGTGTCATCGGGCGCTTCGAACAATGCGAACAACCGTGTCATGTCTGCCGAGCAGTAATATCGGATCATCTTGCCGCCCACGGCTTCAAGAACCGGTTTAGCTGCTTCTTCCCGGTTGGTCGGGTTGTCAATCATGGCATGTTTGGTGACGGCCGTGAATTCGGCCTGGAACAGGTAATGGGGCATGTTTCGTCCTTTCATCTTAAGCGATGGCAACTCTCAAGACCGATGCAGCCGGTCATGGATATCGGGGCGGTGTCAGCGACATCGAAGCCGAACCAGGGGTCCTGTCAGCCCCTGTTGGTTCACGCTTCCCGCAAGGCTCCGTGCGCTGGGTCAGCATCGACTGTAGATCCGCGACCAGAACACACGGTTCGGCAGCGGGTCTGCCGTGTGGTTCGCTTTCAGAAATTTACCGCCAAGTTCATAGGCTTCATGCTCGCCAAAGTTACGGCATGGAAACGTTTCGTAAGCGCCGGAGATGCGCTGGACGTGATGCACCAGTTCGTGCAGCAGTCGTTCCTGGAAAATGGGATTGTTCTCAGGTGGATCGCCGGGGGCTGCGCCATCGTCGGCGTAGCGGGCTGCCAGGATGTAGATTGTGCCGTTGGCCCCATCCTCGAAACTGTAAAGCGCAATCACGCGGTCATCGATCCCGCTTTTTGGAATCTGTTTGGGATTATCGGAATAGGCTTCAGTTGTCAGGTCCTTCGGCGACATTTCGACGATGTTCGGCAGGGGTATGCGGGACACATCATAATCCGTATGGGCACCGATCCATAAAACAAGGTGTTTGGCGAGCAGTTGCAAACGTCCCTCGCCCGACACCTCTCCGGCAATCGCCGCCGGCAAAACTGCCGGCAGGATCAGAGAAATGGTAAGCGCCGCCGTCGAATATCGACCCATAGACTTTCTACCTCACACAGTGGGATTTACAGAGTCGTGCAGGCCATCTGCTTGAGGGAAATCTGAGGGGATTGCGTCCGAAAGTCCTGAAATCGGTGCTGAAAATTGACGAAAATTTCTGAAACAGGCATTCTCAGGCTTGCTCTGCTTCCTGAAAATAGCAGTCTGCGCCCAAAGACCGCTCCAACGCAGTGATCGGGCCGTCATGCAACATGAAAACTCAAGGATTGAGCTGGGAAATACTCGGTTTGACCTCGCCAGTCGAATTTTGACCGGCATTGGCGGTGAACCAATCGCGCTACGCCCCCAGTCTGTGGAAGTCTTGCTGGAGTTGATCAATCGGCAGGGGCAACTGGTTGCGCGCGATCATTTGCTCGATACCGTCTGGTCCGGCGTTCATGTCAGCGATGACAGCCTCATGCAGTGCATATCCGATATTCGCCGTGCTATTGGCGACAAGGATCACCGGATTATTCAGACCGTTCCCAAAAAGGGTTACCGGCTGGTGGCGACGAAGACGAGCCGCGTCGAATCGTCCAACCGGACCGCGCCGCACTCGCTGAAACACGTCGCAACAATTGCTGTGGTGGTATTGTTCGCCGTCCTGGGCATATGGACCGTATTTTCAAGCAGCGTCGCGATCTCCGATCAACCAACCATCGTAGTGTTGCCCTTCGAAGACCTCACAGGGGACGATCGCTGGAAACGACTGGGGCGCGGATTGTCGATCGATATCGCAAATGAACTGGCAACAAACTCCAAAATCGGGGTCATCGGCAGTGAGACAGCTTTTGATGTTGCCGCGCTCGATACATTGGATGCGGGACGCAATCTGAATGCCACGTTTGCATTGGACGGCGATATTCAGGCGCAACGCAATGTCCTCCGTATTTCCGCCCGTCTCCTCGATGTGGAGGAGGGCACAGTGTTGTGGTCTGAGAAATGGCACCGAAACCCGGAAAACTATCTTGCCATTCAAGATGACATTGTCACTCGGGCCCATGCCAGCTTGGTTGCCTATTTCTGGTTCGGAGCCCTCAATCGTGCAATTGCGCAGAAGGCAGAGAAGAAGTCCGGTCCCAGCCTTACGGCCTATGAGCAATTTCTCTTGGGGATCCGAAACATTCAATGGACGAAGGCAGATTATGGCAAGGCTTTGAAGCATTTTCACAAAGCCGTGGAGATTGACCCGGATTATGGGCGCGCCTTGGCGATGATCGGTTTGATGAAGCTCTGGATCTCCGACGTCAGCAAGGATGATGTGCGCGAACGGCTGGAGGAAGAAAGCCGTACCGCCATTCGCAAGGCGTTTTCGCATGAACCCCATGATGCGTTTGTCATCTTCATGATGTCGACCGTCCACGTGGCCGAGGGGCGGATAGAGGCAGCGAGAAGATCGGTTTTAACCGCTGTGGAACATTCACCCAACAACCCGGATATTCTGGCTATGTCCGCATTGCAGAGCATTACCGTGGGTATGGTTGGCAAAACACCGAAGGAGTGGGCGCAAAAGGCACTTTTCCTCAATCCCAAGGGGCCGCCCTGGCACAGGCTTGGATTGGCCGTTACCACCTTTTATACCGAGGACTACGAGGCGACAATTTCAGCCCTCGCGGATGCACCGCCCCACCACAAGAAATTCGTCTATCTGGCGGCTGCACACATGCTTCTGGGAAATGAGAAGGAAGCGCGCGCGGCGGCAGATTTCGTTCGCAAGACCTTTCCCGACTATACCCTTGCGGGCGATTTCGATTTCCAGCTCAATCCCAGTATCGCACACATGATCAGACATGCCGCCCTGGCCGGCGTACCCATCGGCGACAGGAGCAAACTCCCTGCCGCTGCAGTGGCAGGTGCTGGAAATTAGGGCAAGGAATTCGTATTGCTGCATCCAACCGCCAGGATTGCGGTTGCGTCCGGCACTTCCGAACGGGGTTGCCGGGTTTTACGCCCCTTTGTGAGTGGACAAAACCGCCCACAGCGGCCGATACAATCAACGCACCGGATGCGCGACCGAAGGACAAACGGACATGATGCCCCTGACGGGAAAACGGATTATCGAATTCTGCGAGGTCGCCGCCGGGCCGTTCTGCGGCATGCTTCTGGCCGATATGGGGGCCGAAATCATCAAGGTCGAACGCGCTTCGGGCGATGCCATGCGCACCTGGCCGCCGATCCATGACGGTTACAGCGAGAACTTCGCCTCCATCAACCGGGGCAAGAAGTCGGTCGTCCTCGACCTGAAATCCGCCGAGGGAGCTGCGGCGGCGCGGGCGCTGATCCTGTCGGCGGACGCGGTGATCGAAAATTTCCGCCCCGGCGTCATGGCCCGCAACGGGATCGATTATGCCGCGATGAGCGCGGAAAAGCCGGCGCTGATCTATTGTTCGATCTCCGCCTTCGGCCAGTCCGGGCCGCGCGCCACCGAAGGCGGTTTCGACCTGACCATGCAGGCGATGGCCGGCGTGATGAGCGTGACCGGCGAACCGGACGGGGCGCCGGTCAAATGCGGCGTTCCCTTGTGCGATTTCGTGTCCGGACTGTACGGCGCCTATGGCGTCTCCGCGGCGCTGCATGAGGTTGCGCGGACCGGGCAGGGCCGGCACATCGACGTCGCCATGCTCGGCGCGACGCTTGCGGTCGCCGCCCTGCAGACCAGCGAATATTTCGGCACCGGCCTCGACCCGCGCAAACTGGGTTCAGCACATCCGCGCAACGCGCCCTATCAGGCGTTTCGCGCCGCCGACGGCTATTTCGGCATGGCGGCCGGCAACAACAAATTGTGGCGCTCCGTCTGCGCAGTGGTCGGGCGCGAGGATCTTGCCGAGGAGGATCGGTTCGCATCGCCGACGCTTCGCGCCGCCAATCAGGAGGATTTACGCGATCTGCTGGAAGCAGTGTTCCGGACCCGGCCGGCCGCGCACTGGCTGGAAAAATTTTCCAATGCCGGCGTACCGTGCAGCCCGATCAACACCTATTCCGAGGCGCTCGCCGACCCGCAGGTCGCCCATATGGGCTGGGTGCAGGATCTGGAGCTTCCGGGCGGCCGGCAGACGAAGACCTTCGGGTCGCCGCTTCGCTTCAACGATGAACCGAACCCGATCACCGGCGCCCCGCCGGTGCTTGGCCAGCATACCGATGAGGTGCTTGCCGGGCTCGGGCTGGCCGGCAATGTGTCAGACCGGGCGGGGTGACGGGGCGGGGTCACACCGCATGACCGGAGCTGAACCGAGCTGGATTCAGCGGTATGCGCTGCTTCGGCCGGGGTGTGAAACCCAACCGTCCTCATCCTGAGGTGCCCGGTTTACCGGGCCTCGAAGGACGATCCAGTGCCCGCCATCCGTCCTTCGAGGCTCCGCTTCGCTTCGCGCCTTAGAGCTTTTCCTGTTCAGACGGAATCGTCTGGACAGATAAGAAATGCGGAATACAGGGACTTTGAGCTTTTCACTGTTTCCGTGAAACTGTGAAAAACTCTAGGATGAGGTGGAGGACAATGAATATGATTGTAGTGCGGGGAACCTCGATAGGCATTTAAACAATTTAGGTAATTGATCAATATTCCTTTTCGGTATCCCCTCAAAGCATCTCCCGATACAGGGCCTCAAAGTCCTCCGCCCCGATCGGGCGGGCATTGGTGCGGGTGGCGAGGTCGGAGACCGCGAACGGCACGAGCGCGCCGACACGATCCGCCGTCAGTCCCATCTCTGCGAGATTTTTCGGCATGCCGATCGTCCGGTTGTAATCCTCGAGCGCCGCGGCGATGTCGGCGCCGGGTTGAAGCCCCATGGCCTGGCGCAGCCTTTCGTAGCGCTCCTCCTGGCCGGGTGCGTTGAAGCGCAGGACCGGCGGAAGCAGGACCGCGTTCAGCGTGCCGTGGTGCAGGTTGAGATCCGGCAGGCGGCCGGCGGAATGGCTCATGGAATGAACCGCGCCGAGGCCCTTGATGAACGCCATCGCGCCCTCCGTCGAGGCCATCATCATGTTCCAGCGGGCCTCGCGGTCCTCTCCGTTTTCGACCGCCGCCGGCAGCGCCCGCCAGGCGCGCCACAATCCGTCGAGCGCGACCCCGTCGGCCGGCGGATTGACCATCGGCGACAGGAACGCCTCGATGCAGTGGGTGATCGCGTCCATGCCGGTCGCCGCCGTCAGGTGCGGCGGCAGGCCGAGGGTCAGTTCCGGATCGCAGATCGCCGATTGCGGAATGAGTTTCGGACCGGCGAACGTCGCCTTGCGCCCGTCCTTCATGATGATGATGATGCCGACGGAAACCTCGCTGCCGGTGCCGGACGTGGTCGGCACGGCGATCACCGGCGCGACCTTTGTCATGTTTCGGGTGCCCTTTTGCGCCGGGTCGAACCGTTCCAGCGGGCCGCCGCTGCCGGCGATGAGGGCGACCGCCTTGCCGAGATCCATGGCCGAGCCGCCGCCGAGCGCAATGACGCCGTCGCATTTTTCCGCACTGTAGAGATCGACCGCCTCCATCACCGCGACCTCGGTCGGATTCGACGGGGTCCGGTCAAACACCGGCAGCGCCGCGCCGTCCTCGATCTGGTCGGTGATGCGGGCGAGAAGCCCGGCGCCGACAATGCCCTTGTCGGTGGCGATCAGGGGCCGGCTGACACCAAGGCGCGCCATTTCCTTCGGCAGGCGGGCGATCGCGCCGAAATCGAAATGATTGGTGGTCAGATAATTCAACAAAGCCATGATGCTGCCTGCAAGTGAGTGTGTCGGGGCCGGGATTGGTCCGGGTATAACTTTTGGCGTCGGCGACGGCAATCGGCAAAGCGGGGCTGCGGTGCCACGGGCGACATTCGCGATCCTGCGCGTCCGAGCAGATGCAGGCCTGTTTCCGTCCATCCCGGGGCGTGAAACCCTCCGTCCTCATTTTGAGAGGGCTGGCATTGCCGGCCACCTCAGGAGGATGCTGGTGTGAAAAAGGCGAGGGTGTCACCTGGCATCGAACACACCGGTTTCCGCCGCTGAAACCCATCCGTCCTCATCCTGAGGTGGCCGGCACAGCCGGCCCTCGAAGGACGATCCAGTGCCCGCCATCCGTCCTTCGAGGCTCCACTGCGTTCCGCGCCTCAGGATGAGGGTGCGGAAGATGAATAATGTCGTGTGCCGGGGCCCCGGTTCGTGAACCATTGGACAGGTTGGCACCCCTCATTCGCAACACGCACGCAAGCGTACCAGGCCCTATCCCCGCCCCAGCCCCGCGTCAAGTTTTCTGTCGACAGATCCCGGACGCAGCGATATTATCCGCCCGCCTGTGCATGGTGTGCAGGCTGTTCTCAGGGCGGGGTGAAAGTCCCCACCGGCGGTAAGGAGCGGCACGCTCCAAGCCCGCGAGCGCCTTTCGAAGATCGAAAGGGTCAGCAGATTCGGTGTGAGTCCGAAGCCGACGGTTACAGTCCGGATGAAAGAGAACGATGACGGGCCGGTCGGAGTCCCCAATGTCGTGACGGCGTCGGGGGCGGCTGTCCCGAATTCGTGCGCCTTGGTTCTGGTCAATTGCAAGGAAGCAAACCATGGATCAAGTTTCCCAAAATCCCATCACCTCCTATCGCCTCGCCTTCATCAAGGCGCGCTGGCATGCCGAGATCGTCGATCAGTGCCAGTTCGCCTTCGTCGACCGGTTGCAGCAACAGAAAAATGTCGAATACCAGATCGACATTTTCGACGTGGCCGGCGCCTTTGAAATTCCGCTTCTGGCCAAGAAACTGGCAGCCCGGGGGATTTATGACGCGATCACGGCCTCGGCCTTTGTCGTCGATGGCGGCATCTACCGGCACGACTTCGTCGCCGACGCGGTCATCAAGGGCATCATGAACGTGCAGATCGAAACCGGCGTGCCGATCTTCTCCGCCGTTCTGACCCCGCATTCCTTCCACGAATGCGAGGAGCACAAGACGTTCTTCTTCGATCATTTCAAGCTGAAGGGGCGCGAGGTGGCGGATGCCTGTTCGTCGCTGCTCGAACTGATGGATGCGTTTGAACAGGTGGCGTAGGCGGTTCGCCCGCCAATGAAACCCAACCGTCCTCATCCTGAGGTGGCCGGCACCGCCGGCCCTCGAAGGACGATCCAGTGCGCGCGATCCGTCCTTCGAGGCCCGGTAAACCGGGCCTCTCAGGATGCGGTGGCGGAAACCGGAAATCGTTGTGGGTCGGGACCCCGGGAGCGGTTGCAGCGGGCCGCGCCGTAAACGCAAACCGCTTTAGGCCGCCGCGACCTGCTTCAGGAAGGTGCAGACCTCTTCCCGCAATTCCTCGGTTTTCTCGATCACCTCGCCGGTCCGCGTGGCGACGTCGGTTGCGACGTCGCTGGACTGGCGCGCCACCTGTTCCACATCGGACATGTCGCCGACAACCGAGCGGGTCTGGCCGGCGGCCTCGGAGACGTTTTCGCGGATTTCATCGGTCGACCTGCGCCGCTGTTCGAGTTCGGACGCGATCGTCGTCGTGCAGCCGGAGATTTCGTTGATGTCGACAAGGATTTTCTGAATCGCCTTGACCACCGACGATGTGTGTTCCTGCACCTTGGTGACCTGCACGTTGATCTGTTCGGTCGCGCTTGCCGTCTGTCCGGCCAATGTCTTTACTTCGCCGGCGACAACCTCGAACCCGCGGCCGGCCTCTCCGGCGCGCGCGGCTTCGATGGTGGCGTTGAGGGCCAGGAGATTGGTCTGTTCGGCGATTGCCTGGATGATGGAGACGATCTCGCCGATCGCGCCCGAAACATCGGACAGTTTCTGGATTTCAACATTGGCGGCGTCGGCGTTTTCGGTGGCCGTGCGGGCAATGTTGGTGGCGTTTTCGGCCTGACGGGAAATGTCGGCAATGTCCCTTGCCAGCTCTTCCGAGGCGCTGGCGACGGCATCGACATTTTCCGATGCGCCCGCCGACGACAGGGCAACGCCCTTGGCCTTGCGGTCGGCGACGTCGGCGACGCTTTCCAGGGTGCCGGAGGTTTCGCGCATTTCGCACAAACTCCTTTCTACCCCTTCCAGGACGGAGATGGCGCGCGGCCGGAAGCTCTCGATCAGGGCCTCCATGCGCTGCTGGCGGTCCTCGACGAGCGCGCGCGCGGCGTGTTGCTGCTGTTCCGTCCGTTCCACGGACTTGTCGCGGAAATAGCCGACCGCGCGGGCAATGCGGGCGATTTCCGATTTGCCGTCGGAGAACGGCAGACGCTCGACCGTCTCGTTGTTGTCGGCGGACTGGCGGATCTCGCGATCGAGACTTTCGATCTCAAACAGGATTGACCTGGAAAACCGCCAGGCAATGGCCGCGGACAGGCCGAGAACCACCGTCAGGACGCCGGTCAGGACGCTGATCTGCATCCACTGGCTTTCCGCCTGACGGTCCAGTCCGTTGGAAAAATCTTCTGCCGCGGTCTGCCACAGGCCATCGACGGCGCGCGCGAATTGCCCGAACCGGACCTTGAGGGCACCGGGGTCGAGATCCGCGCCGCGCGCGGCTTTTCCCAGACTGGCGGCGAATTTCGCGGCTGCGCCCTGGAGCCTGCCATTGGCCTTTCGAAAGGCCTCTGCGGCCGTGACGAGGTCCGGACCGATGCCGGCGCTGTCGGCGCCGAACTCGACCTTCGATGTCGAACTGATCCGGTCCGAAATGACCTTGAATTGGCCCGCGCCGACCAGAAACGACATGGAATCGAAATGGTTCAGCTGTTCCTTGCCGGTGATTTTCGTGGCGGTCGACAGCAAGGCGTTCGCGCGGGTCATCAGATCGGGAAGACCGGTGGCGATCATGTCGGCCTGGAGCGATCCGATCCGTTCACTTTGGGCGCCAAGCATGACGCCGTTGCCGATGCAGGCCATAGCCCGCCGCTTCGCTGCCGGAAGCCCGGCCGGATTGGCGGCGGCTTTCGGTGCGCATTCGACCAATGCCGGGAGTTTGGAGGTCAGGGCAAGGGGTTGCGATTGCGGCGTCGCCCAGACCTGCCTGAGTTCGGCAAGACCGGCGCGTTTGGCATCGATCCGGGTCAGATCCGCATAGGCGGAAAACACGATCCAGCCGGTCAGCCCGACGATCGGGACGATGAGAAGCAAAACAACAAGCGCCAATTTGGTTCGGATGGTCATAAAACTGCTGCCGTAATCCGGTTCGTCCATCGCATAATGGTTTCAGACCGGCCTGGCCCGGTGAAAACATCCTGCGCAAAAGAAAAGGTTCGCTGCGTGGTTCAGTCTTGCGACGTCACGTGGCTCGCTTTGGATATCTGACGCAAGTGTGAGATCTAAGTGCGAACAAGTTCCTAACGTTTCGAACCTTGTTGCGAACTCTCGCTTCAAGTGTTGCCGTAACACGTAATATTGTTAGATTTCCAGGCTTTTCGGGCGGGAGTGCAATCGGGTCAGAACGCTGTCCGGATCGTTCACACCTTGTCTTCGCCGAGGAAAATTTGACAATTGGCGGACGAGACGGGCGATTCCCGGAGACCTGATTCGCTTGAATTGGAAAGTATCTTCGTTATCCGAAACGCCCGTGGATTTGATACAAACCAACTGTCCACGGACCCTATTCGAAGGAAAACCGCAATGTTCAGCCATCTCACGGTCGGCTACACGGATCGCGCCGCGTCCGAGGCGTTTTATGCCGCGGTCATGCCCTGCCTGGATCTGCCGCAGCAGAGCGTTTCGGAACATTACATCGCCTACGGTCCGGCGCCGGAGACCCCGCCCTGGCTGTTCGTCCTCGACCCGTTCGACGGCAAACCGGCGACATGCGGCAACGGATTCCACATCGCTTTCAACGCGACAAGCCGGGAGATGGTCGACCGGTTCCACGACCGGGCGCTGGCCGCCGGCGGAACCGACGAGGGCGCGCCCGGATTGCGGCCGCGCTACAGCGCCGACTATTACGGCGCCTATGTGCGCGACCCCGCCGGCAACAAATTGCAGGCGGTCTGTTATCTCGAGGGACGCACGGCAAGCGATGTCGGCAGGATCGTCTCGCATATCACCCTCGGCACCGACGACCCCGTCGGCGCGGGCGGTTTCTACGAACCGGTGTTTTCGGAAATTGGATATGTGCGGCTGCCGGACGAAGAAACGCCGGGCGAGGACCTGGCCTTCGGGCTTGCCGGCAAACAAGTGCCGGTCACGTTCGTCCAGCGCCCGTTCGACGGCCGGCCCGCGCGCCGGGGCAACGGCCAGCATGCGGCCTTCGTCGCCGAATCCCGCGAGGCCGTCGACAGGTTTCATGCCGAGGCCCTGCGGCTGGGCGGCGAGGATGCGGGCGCTCCGGGCCTCAGGCCGGACTATCACGCCTCCTATTATGCCGCCTACGTGCTTGACCCCGCCGGCAACAAGCTGCAGGCGGTGTGTCACAAACCGCCTGCCTCCTGACCGCCTGCCCATTCGGGAACCGTCATGCCGAAATTCGATCCCAAGAACGTGCCGTTGCTGGCGCATGCAATCGCCCAGGTGCTCGGGCATGGCCACCCGATCACGGCTTTGGTGCGCGCCGCCGCCCAGGACGAGACCCAGGCGGCCGAGGCCTGGCGGCTGATCGAGGACCTGCCGGCGGACCAGCGCCGGGCGATCGCCGGGATCTTCGCCGTCAACGCGATGCCCGGCGTGTTCGGGGAGTAGGAGGTGAGCGTGTTCGCTCTGTAGACAGGGGGGCGCGCTGGCGTCCGGCTGTTCCGGGTGAGTGGCTTGCCTGACTCCGCATTTCGCGATTTAGCGCCCAGTTCGCCCCCACCCACGTCATCGCCGTGCCTGTCGCGGCGACCCTCCAGCCCGCCTCTTCCGGGACCGGGATTGGTCGCGTCAGGGTGGGTTCGGTTGGTTCACGATACAAGTGCAACACCCTAAACTGGGTGCTGCTATGGGACAGAGCTATTCACATCTTTCACTGAGCGAGCGGATTGAGATTTATCATCTGCATCGCAACCAAACATCGGTGCGTGCCATCGCCCGGGCTTTGCACAGATCACCGGGCACAATTTCCCGGGAGCTGCGACGCA
>Ga0207422_1002710_pt1 | contig 21854 bp, 16 predicted proteins | sample MarCyaLeptolynsp_FD_187757 | JGI IMG/M metagenome (GOLD analysis project Ga0207422, IMG submission 187757) | Marine cyanobacterial communities from Panama - species 1 Leptolyngbya sp. (SPAdes) | ecosystem: Environmental > Aquatic > Marine > Unclassified | place: Panama: Panama City | collected... | reverse complement strand
CCGCCGAGCGAGGCCTACTACTATCGGGCCTACGCGCTGACGACCCTCGGCGAGGTCGAGCAGGCGCAGGCGGCGGTCGAGCTCGCCGCGGAGCATCGCGACGTGGCGGCGCATCGAATCCAGCGCATGGCCGCGCTGATCCGGTTGTTCTCCGGCGATCTCGATGCGGCGCTTCGGCTGGGCCATCGCGCGGTGGTCGACGCGCCGGCGAACGCCGACCGGCTGATCTCGCGCTACATCTACGTGCTGATCCTCGACCGGGCGGGAGCGTCTCACGCCGCCGCGACCGAGCTGCGCGCGCTGCATCGCGAGGGGCGACTCGGTTCGCGGCAGGCCGTCGAGAGCGTGCTGCCGATGCACGAGCGTCTGTTCCTGCGCGCGCTGGACCATCAGGCCAACGACCAGGACAGCCACGCCATTCGCGTGTGGCAGCTGTATCTGCTGCGCGAGGAGCCCGATGCCCCGGAGCGCGTGCTCGCCCGACGCCATCTCGACGAGCTCGAGCCGCGGCCCGAAGCCGTCAACCCGCTGGAGTAATGCGTAGTGCGATGAAGGTCTTGCGAACGATCGACGACGTCGTCGCCTGGCGCGATGCCGTGTCTGCCCAGCACCGCGTCGCGATGGTGCCGACGATGGGCTTTCTCCACGAAGGGCACCTGTCGCTGCTCCGAGAGGCTCGCCGGCGGGTCCCGGCCGGGGAAGGGCTCGTCATGCTGACGATCTTCGTCAACCCGACCCAGTTCGGCGAAGGCGAGGACCTCGAGGTCTATCCGCGCGACGAAGCCGGCGATCTGGCCAAGGCGGCCGAGTGCGGGGTGGACGTGGCGTTCTGCCCCACCGACCCGGACCTCCTGTATCCCTCGCGCAAGACCTGGGTATCGGTCGAAGGTCTGTCCTCGGGATTGTGCGGCGCGAGCCGGCCCGGCCACTTTCGAGGCGTGTGCACGATCGTGACCAAGATGTGGAATCTCGTGCGACCGGATGTGGCCGTGTTCGGCGAGAAAGACTTTCAGCAGCTGGCCATCCTGCGTCGCATGCATGCCGACCTGTTTCTCGGCGGTGAAATCGCGTCGATGCCGATCGTCCGCGAGGCCGACGGCGTGGCGATGTCCAGTCGCAACGCCAATCTGTCCGAGGTCGCAAGGGCGCAGGCGCGTTCGATCTCCGGGCTGCTGGGGGAGGTGCGAGAGCGCTTCGAGGCCGGCACGCGCGATCGATCCACGCTGCTCGGCGACTACGCCGCACGCTTGGCCCCGGGCGAGATCGACTACGTCGAGCTGGTGGACGCGGCCGATCTGACGCCCGTCACCGAGATCACGCAGCCGGCTCTCGTCGCGATCGCGGCGCGCTTCGGTGGGGTGCGGCTGATCGACAACACCGTGCTGCGCCCGTGATCGTCGTCGCGTCGGCGCTCGGCATCTCCGCGGTGGGGGCCGCCACGGGGGTGGTCACCTCGCTGGGCTGGGCCGGCCTGGATGCGTCTCGCAAGGCGCTCGTCGCCCACGTCGAGCCGGTGCCCCTGGTGGTCTTGCTTTCGCTCGGACAGCTCCCGCTGTTTGGGATCTGGGCCGCGACCACGTCACCGTGGCCGACGTTCGATCCGGCGTACGTGGTGCCCGCCGCGATCTCGCTGGGCCTCAACGTCGTGGCGAACGTGTTGTTCATGGTCGCGGTCCAGCGCTCGCCGCTGAGTCTGGTGATCCCCCTGCTCGCGTTCGTCCCCGTGCTCTCCACCCTCGTGGCCCAGCCGCTGCTCGGCGAGCTGCCCGGGCCGCTGCAGCTGATCGGGATCGCAGCGGTGGTGCTCGGAGCGCTGTCGCTGGGGGCAGATGCGGCGGAGGGCAAGGGACCCGTGGCGATGGCGCGGGCGATTGTCCGCGAGCCCGGCACGCTGCCGATGCTCGGGGTGGCGGCGGCGTGGTCGCTGACGCTGATCTTCGACAAGCAGGCGGTGCGGGTTGCTTCGGTGGCCTCGCACTCGATGGTGCTCAACGCAGGGCTGGTGGTCGCGCTCGGAGGCTGGCTGGTGGCGCGTGGACGGGTGCGCACGCTCGGGGCAGTTCGCCGGGCGCCGAAGGCCTACGTGGCCGGCGTGCTGTTGTCGGTCGTCGCGCTCGGGTTTCAGTTGCTGGCGGTCCAGCACCTGCTGGTCGGCGTGCTCGAAGCGATCAAGCGCGCGATCGGCATCACCATGTCCGTGGTGGTGGGCCGGCTGATGTTCGGTGAGCCGGTCACCCGCGCCAAGCTGCTCGCGGTGGCCCTGCTGCTGGCCGGGACCGTCGCGATCGTGCTCGGTCCACCCGCCTGATATCGTGCCGCCGCGTGATCGTCGACCCTCTGCTGGTGCTCGCGGTGTTGTCCGCGTGCGTGGTCGTCTCCGAGCTGCTGTGCCGTCACACGGTCCTGCGCCACGGAGGCACGGCACTGGTCGTGATCATCGTGACGGCGATCGTGGCCAACGTCGGACTCATTCCTGCGGGGTCCACCGAGGCGCAGCCGGTGCCGATCTACGACGCGACGTTTCGCTGGGTCGCCCCGCTCGCGATCTTCTGGCTCGTGCTGCGGGTCGATCTCCGCAAGGCGTTCTCGGTCGGCGGCCCGCTGTTGGTGTGCTTTGGGTTGGGCGCCATCGGGACGGCGGTTGGCGTCATTGCGGGGTTGTCGGTCGTCGACACGGACGTCATCGGCGACAAGGCGCACGCGCTCGCGGGTATGTTCGCGGCGACGTATACGGGGGGCTCGGCGAACTTCAACGCGGTTGCGCTGCACTACGACGTGGTCCGCGATGGCACGCTCTACGCCGGCGCGGTTGCGGTGGACGCGGGGCTCACTGCGGTGTGGATGGTCATCACGATCGCGCTGCCCCGATGGATGAAGGGGCGACCCTCGGACGGCTCGGACGATGACCCGTCGCAGCCGCGCGAGGACCCCGATGAGGAGCGCGCAGCACCGATCGACCTCGCGATCCTGCTGACGGTCGGCTGCGTTGCCCTGTGGGCCTCGACCGCGCTTTCGGCCGCGCTCGCCGAGCACGGAATCAACGTCCCCATGATGCTCGTGCTGACGGCGGTGGCCCTGGCGCTGGGGCAGCTGCCCTGGGTGGCACGTTTGCGCGGCCTGAACATGGTGGCGATGTTCGCCGTGTACGTGTTCCTCGCGGTGATCGGGGCCTTCTGCGACCTGTCAGCCCTCGCTGCGCTCGGACACCTCGGCGTCGAGTTGTCGATCTTTGCGAGCGTCCTGCTGCTCGTGCACGGCGCGATCACCTTTGGCGGGGCCAAGCTGCTGCGCTACGACCCCGATGCCGCGGCGATTGCCAGTCAGGCCAACATCGGGGGCGGCACCACGGCGCTGGCGCTTGCCCGCAGCCTCGGCCGCCCCGAGCTCGTGCTGCCCGCGATCCTGGTCGGTTCGCTCGGCACCGCGATCGGGACGTTCGTGGGCTTTTTCATCGCCGGCGTGCTGGCGCCCTGAGCCGACGTTCGAGCGCTCCAAACGTCCCCGGGGCCGCGGCAGGGGTCGAGACGACCGCGGCCCCGGGGTGACGAAGCGAAGCGTCGCGGAAATTCGATTTGCCCCGCGGAGTGAAGCTCAGCCCGACGGGTCGGGGGTGACGTTGGCCAACGCGAAGCCGGTCATGTCGCTGTACGTGTACGGGCTGTTGAGCCCGACGTAGGTCTCGTACGTGTTGGTGACCGGGTCGATCTTGTAGGCCTCCTGGGCCTGCGAGACGCCCCAGACGAAGATGTTGCCCTCGCTGTCCTGCTGGATGCTCACGCCCTTGATGAACGAGCCGGCATCGAGGTGCGACGTCTGGGCGACCGCGTCGATGTCGATCCCGTTGACGCCGCTGTTGGTCCCGATCCACAGGGTGCCCTGGCCATCCTCCATGCAGCCCGTGATCCCGCCGCCGGCCTGCGTCGTTTCCCAGGTCTGCGTGGCGGGGTCGAAACGGGAGGCCTGATTGGCACACAGCCAGGGGCGGTCCTTGTGGTCGACGGTGATGCCGTAGCCGCCGCCGGGCGACTGCCACATCTGCGCCTGCAGCGACTGCCGGTCGACGCGCAGCAGGCGGTTGCCGCTGGGGAGCCAGCCCCAGAAGTTGCCCGCGCTGTCGACTGCAGCGCCGTAGACCCCGACGCCGCCGCCCGCCTCGGGGACCTGCACCGATTGCTCGACGGCCCCGGTCTCGCCGTCGAGCAGCGCGACCTCGACCGTTCCTCCGGTGACGCCCGCGCTCCACAGCTTCTCGTCCTTCCACGAGCAGGTGGCCTCGTCCCACGTCGCGGGCGCCCAGGCGACCCCCCGGTGGCTCGAGTAGTTGAAGGGCGTGTGCCAGGCCAGACATGGATCGGGGAACGGCTTGACGTCGTCCTTGCCCGTGGAGGTCGCACCGGCGGCACACTCGTCGGTGTTTGCGTAGAACTTGCTCATGCCGCCCTGGCGCGCGGCCACAGCCACGTTGCCCGACAGTCCCACCGAGGTTCGCGAGGGGCTGCCGGCCTGGTCCTCGCGGACGTAGTAGCGCCCCTCCTCGACCAACGTCTCCGTGTTGATCTTGGACATCGTCCCCTGGGGACTGTTGGCGACCCAGATGTACGAGTACGTATTGCCGCCGCCATCGCCATCGGTGCAGCCGTCTTCACCATTGGTCCCGACGTCGTAGATCACATCGTCATCGTCATCGTCGTCGTCGTCGTCGTCATCGTCGTCGTCGTCGCTGTCGTCCGGCTCGTCGTCATCATCGTCGTCCGACTCGTCGTCGTCGTCATCGTCGTTGCCGGGGTCGGTGCCGCCGACGCCGGTGTCCAAGTAAGTGGTGCTTGGCCGCTCGTTGTCCGAACCGCACGCGGGACCGAGCCCCAGCGCCACCATCATCGAGATCACTCCACCCTTCGCTCGTCCGTTCATCGTTGCTTCGCCTCTTCCCGCTTTCGTCCTGACCCACGTACATCGACGTCCGGTCCACCGGGAAAATCCGGGTGCGCACGAAACCATCACGAGACCCTCACGCCAGGTCGCGATCGTGCCCTCGCTTGCGCTTAGCGGTGCGAGAGCGCTTACGCTGGGCGCGTCCGAATGAGCCGCTTGGGCAACTGGCCTGGGCAGGTTGCCCAGCCGTCGGGCAATGCCCTCGCGCTCGGTTAGGGGCCGTGGTACTTCGATCCGCCGTGGACTCTGCGCAATCGGACCCGCCCCGCTGGGTGGATGACCAAGCCGGACTGGTGGCGTTGTGCCGCCAGTTACGTGGTCTGCCTCGCTTTGCGATCGATACCGAGTCCAACAGCATGCACGCGTACACGGAGCGGATCTGTCTGATCCAGCTCACCACCGCCGGGCCCGAGGGGCTGCGTGACACCATCGTCGATCCGCTCGCGCTGGATCTCGCCCCGTTGGGTGAGGTGCTCGCCGATGCTTCGGTCCAAAAGGTGATGCACGGGGCGGACTACGACGTGCTGTGTTTCAAGCGCGGACACGGCTTCTCGGTCGCCAATCTGTTCGACACGATGCTCGCCGAGCGCGTGCTCGGCCGCTCTCGCTACGGACTGGGGGCGCTGTTGGACGAGCACTTCGGGTTCGCGGCCGACAAGTCCATGCAGCGCTTCGACTGGGGTCGACGACCGCTGCCCGCGCATGCGGTCGACTACGCCCGTTACGACACACACTTCTTGCTCGCGCTGGCCGACCTGCAGCGTCATGCGCTCTTGGAGGCCGATCGGCTCGAGGACCACACCCACGCATGCGAGCGACAGACTCGAGTCGAGCCGCGGGTGCGGCCGTTCGATTCGACGGCATTCTGGAAGATCAAGGGCGCCAAGGGCCTCGAGGAGCCGGGGGCGGCCGTCCTGCATCGGCTGTTCGTGCTCCGCAACGAAATCGCAGCCGAGATGGACCGGCCGGTCTTTCGCGTCGCGGCCGATGGCACGCTGCTCGAGCTGGCGCGTCAGTCTCCCAAAGACCACGCCGCGCTGGCGCGGGTGCTCGGCAAGGCGCGCGCGATTCATCCCCGCGTGCGTCGCAGCAAGGCGGACGCGATTCTCGAGGCGATCGCGGCCGGAATCGCTGACGGCAAGGCTCCCAAGGCAGCACGGCCCGAATCGCCGCCCAAGGAGGTCGTCGCCCGCTTCGATGCTTTGCGCGCGTGGCGAAAGTCGGTCGCGGAGGCGCGTGGGGTGGAGCCCGACATCGTGCTCGACAAAGGCACCCTCATGGAGCTCGCCAAGGCGCGACCCGTCGACCGCGAGGCACTGCTGGCGACAGACCTGCTCGACGCGTGGGAGCAGTCCCGCTACGGGGACGGCATCGTGGCGTGCTTGGCCGGGACGAAGTCACGAGGCCCGAAGGCGGGTCGGGAAACCTAGCCCGGCGGCTCGCCCATCGAGACGACGAGGTCGAGCTGGACTTCGATCGGATCCTGGTCGAGCGGATCGAGCTCGAGCCACAGCGTCGCCGGCAGCCCGTCGAGCTCCTCGGGGGTCTTGTCGTCGGGCAGGATGATCGCGATGTACGTCGACTGGAACGTCCCGTCCTCGAGGACCTCGAAGCCGACGGGATAGTTGGCAATCCGCTTGAAGTGTCCGCCAAAGCCGTCGTTGTGACCTTCGACGTCCATCCACAGCTCGACGATCGGCGCAGCTTCGTGCTGCCAGTCGCCCGGGTCGGGGGGCAGCTCGAAGTCACCACCGCGCAGCATGATCGGAAACATCGCGGAGCCCTGGGTGCCCCAGACGATCTCGAACGTGTCTCCGTCGCTCAACTCGCTGTACTCGACCTGCCCGTAGCCGATGTCGATCCAGCCTTCGCCGACGGTCCCCGTGTCGGCCGTCGCGTCGTCATCGTCATCGTCGTCGTCGTCGTCGTCCGCGTCGTCGTTCGCGGTGTCCATGCCCTCGCCGTCTTTGCTGCAGCCGGGTGCGCACAGCAGCGCGGTGCCGAGCAGGCAGGCGAGGGTGGAGGCAACGGAAGATGAAACCAGCGAGCGCATCATCGTCGGGTCAGTCCAAGTCTACGGGTTTGAGGCACCAATCTAGCGACAACCGAACGTAGAACAGGGTGACCAACGCCGCGCCGGGGCGCAAACGACGGCCCCGCGACGCGGTCAGTGGCAGTTAGCCGGCCATTGCAGGCCGTGACAGCGCTGTCATGGGCGGATGCGCAGACGCCGCTACCCAAGGGCCTTGGTCGCGAGCTCGTACACGTCGCGCGACAAGCCCTCGGTACCGACCAGGCGGTGGAGTTGCTCGCGCATCGCCGCCCCGCGCGCCTCGTCGAACCGTCGCCAGTGATTGAACGCGCCCACCAGGCGCGCGGCGACCTGCGGGTTGCGACGATCGAGCTCGAGGATCTTGTCGGCGAGCAGCGCGTACCCGCCCCCGCTCCGATCGTGAAAGCCGACCTGGTTGCGGACGGAGAACACCCCGAGCAGCGCTCGGGCACGGTTGGGGTTGTCGAGCGTGAAGTCGGCGTGCTCGCACAGCGCACGCACCCGGGCCAGCGTGTCGGGTTGGCCCGAGACCGCTTGGACCGAAAACCACTTGTCGAGCACGAGCGGGTCCTGTCGCCACGTGGCGTAGAAACTCTCGGTGGCTGCGTCGCGATGCTCCCCGCCGGCCTCGACCAGGCGCACGAAGGCAGCCTGGGCGTCGGTCATGTTGTCGGCATGGTCGAGTTGTGTGCGGGCTTGGGCGAGCGCGGCGCTGCGCCGACCGTCGTCCGAGACGGCACAGCGATAGCGCAGCACCGCGTTGCGAAGGCGACGCGAGGCGATCGCGTCGCGGTCATTGGCGTACGGGCCCTTCGGGGCGAGCGCGTCCCAGGTCGCGTCCAGCGTCGTCGCGTTGGCGTCGGCGAGCTCGGTGACCGCCCGTTCGCGCGCGTGGTGCAGCCCGTCCGGATCGACGACGTCCATTGCTTGGCCGAGCACACGCTCGTCGGGCAGCGTGAGCATCAACGCCTTGAGCGAGCCGTCGAGGCGCTCGTCGGCGAGGATCCGCCCCCACGCTTCGACGAACCTCGGATCGAGCGGACCGCCCGCGTCCGCCTTCGCGACGGCCTCCAGCAAGATCTGCCGAGCGAAGATCTGCGCGGCATCCCAGCGACAGAAGGCATCACCGTCACGGCCCATCAGGAAGGCGAGGTCGTCGGGCGTGTGTGGGGCGTGCAGACGAACCGGGGCCGAGAAGTCGCGCAGCAGTGACGGCACCACGTCGCCCGTGACGCCGGTGAACACGAAGCGCTGCTCGGCCTCGGTCAGCTCGCAGATCGCCGTCGTTCCGCGGACCGTGACCTTCGGGCCGGCTTGGTCGGGGGTGAGCGCGACGTCGCGACCGTCATCGCCGACCAGGCCGACTGCGACCGGCATGTGCAGCGGCGGCGCATCCGGGGTGTCCGAAGGGGGCTGCTGGCGCAGCGTGAGCGTGTACGTGCCCGCATCGCGGTCGTGCTCGGCTTCGGCGACGAGCGTGGGGGTCCCGGCCTGGGCGTACCAGCGCGAAAACTGAGTGAGGTCCACCCCCGCACCGTCCGCCATCGCTGCCACGAAGTCGTCGCAGGTGACCGCCTGCCCGTCGTGCCGCTCGAAGTAGAGATCCATGCCCTTGCGGAACCCCTCCTCGCCGAGCAGCGTGTGGATCATGCGGATGACCTCGGCGCCCTTGTTGTACACGGTGACCGTGTAGAAGTTGTTCATCTCGATGTACGAGTCGGGCCGGATGGGGTGCCGGTTGGGGCCCGCATCCTCGGCGAACTGTGCCGTCCTCAGGCCTCGCACGTCGGTGATGCGCTTGACGGCGGGCGAGGTCATGTCCGCGGTGAACTGCTCGTCGCGAAAAACCGTCAGGCCCTCCTTGAGCGTCAGCTGAAACCAGTCCCGACACGTGATCCGGTTGCCGGTCCAGTTGTGAAAGTACTCGTGGGCGATGACGCCTTCGATGTTCTCGTAGTCCTCGTCGGTCGCGGTCTGTGGCCGGGCCAGCACGTACTTGTCGTTGAAGATGTTGAGGCCCTTGTTCTCCATCGCCGCCATGTTGAAGTCGGAGACGGCGACGATCATGTACAGGTCGAGGTCATACTCTCGGCCGTAGCGCTGCTCGTCCCAGGCCATCGACTTGCGCAGCGAGGACAGGGCGTGCTCGCAGGCATCGATGTTGTGCGGCTCGACCCAGATCTCGAGCTTGACCTCGCGACCCGAGCGCGTGGTGAAGGTGCCGGCATGACAGCGCAGGTCGGCTGCGACCAAGGCGAAGAGGTAGCAGGGCTTGGGGAAGGGGTCCTCCCAGCGCACCCAGTGGCGACCTGCGTCGGTGGTCCCCGCGTCGACGCGGTTGCCGTTGGACAGCAGCACCGGGTAGGCCGCGGCATCGGCCTCGATGCGGGTGCGGTACCGCGACATCACGTCGGGTCGGTCGGGAAAGTAGGTCATCCGTCGGAAGCCCTCGGCCTCGCACTGCGTGCAGTAGGTCTGGCCCGAGCGATACAGTCCCGACAGCTCGGTGTTGTCCTGCGGGAAAATCACGACCTCAGTGCGCAGCGTGAAGGTGTCCGGCACGTTCGGAATCGTCAGTGTTGCGTCGGTGACGGTGTACGCGTCTTCGGCCAGCGGCTCGCCGTCGATCGCGACCGACTGAAGCTGCAGTCGCTCGCCGTCGAGGACCAGCGGCGCGGTCGGGTCCCCGATCCGCCGCACCTTCAGCTCGGCGGTCACCGTCGTCTGTTCTGCTCGCAGGTCGAATGCGAGATCGACCTCGTCGATGAGGAACGGGGTGGGCCGATAGTCCCGGCGATAGATCGGCTGCGGCCGCGGGTCCTTCATGAACGGGTTTTTATCTCGGGGTGGCGCGGGCCCGCGCGCAGAGCGCGGAACCGTGTCCTCACGGACCAACTGGTATGACCAGTTGATAAGTGTATGACCTGACGTTATGCTGAGTGCATCGGCATGCGACTGCAGCGGATCGCCAAGAAAACCCTCTCGGACGAGGTGTTCGAGCAGCTCTCGACCCAGATCGTTCACGGACGGCTCAGCCCGGGCGTCAGCCTTCCGAGCGAACGCGAGCTTTGCGACACGCTCGGCGTCAATCGCGGCGCGGTTCGCGAGGCCCTCCGGAGGCTCGCCCAGGCCGGCCTGGTCCGAATCTCTCAAGGCGGTGGGACCAAGGTGCTCGACTTCCGCCGCAGCGGCGGGCTCGACCTGCTGCCGCAGCTGCTGTTTCGCGACGACGACAAGGTCGACCTCGACGTCGCCCGCTCGATCATGGAGATGCGGGCTGCGCTCGCGCCCGACATCGCTCGGCTGTGCGCGCGCCGGGCCGACGCCTCGGTCGCCGCGACGCTCCAGGACGTCACCGCCGCGATGGCGGACGAAATGAAGCCGCACCGGAGCACGGACCCCGACCTGCTCCCCGAAGACGTGCTCGAGCGCCTGCAGACCCTGTCGCTCAAGTTCTGGGACACGGTCGTTCGCGGCGCGCAGAACATCGCGTACGAGCTGGCGTTCAACGGCCTGCGCGAGGTCTACGACAAGATTCGCGTCGCGCTGGTCCACGTCATGGCGGACGAGGTCCGCGACGTCGAAGCCCACCAGGCGATCGCGGACGCGGTGGCTCGCGCCGACGACGTGTCGGCCAAGCACGTCGCCGGCGGCCTGATGGAGCAGGGGACACGCCGCGTGTTCGAGCTGATCGCGGTGCTGCAGTCCGCGAACACCGACAAGCCGGCCAACGACACGGCCGAAGGAGAAGGCCCCCAGCCATGAGCACATCCACGTCGTCCAGCGTTTTTCACCGCGTCGGCAACGATCCGCGCGCCCCCGGGTTGAGCCTGTGGGAGGCGGTCGTGATCTTTTTTCGTCGCGCTTCGCCCCGCATCCTCGGCGGCACGGTCCTGTGGTTGTTCGTCGTTCGTCTCCTGGTTGGCGGATTCACCGTGTGGGACCTGGTCGTGCCGCTGATCGCCCTCGCGCTCCATCCGCTCACCGAGTGGGTCATTCACGTCGGCATCCTGCACTGGCGTCCGCGCAAACTCGGGCCCATTACGCTCGACACGCTGCTCGCCTCGGAGCACCGTGCTCACCACGAAAACCCCCACGACGAGCGCCACTGGTTCATTCCAACGCGAAGCGGCTTGTTGAGCCTGGCCTTTGTGTCGCTCGTGGGCTGGCTGCTGATGCCCTCGACCGGTCTGTGGCTCACCTTGGTGCTGACGACGCAGCTCATCGGGTTGGTCTACGAGTGGACGCACTACCTCAGCCACACGAGCTATCGACCGCAGGGGCGCATCTACAAGAGCATCTGGCGGCACCATCGGCTGCACCACTTCAAGAACGAGCACTACTGGATGGGGGTGACCCTGCATCTGGGCGATCGTTTGCTCGGCACGATGCCCGACCCGAAGTCCGTCGAGACTTCGCCCCCCTGCCGCAAGCTGCACGGCTGATTCGATCGGCGATCAGCCCGAGGGCTCGCGGGGCGGCACGACGACGGCGGTGACGGTGCGCGTACTCGGCTCGTAGTCGAACACCGAGGGCGCGCGCATCCCTTCCGCTGTCGTGACGTTCGCGATCGTGGTCGGGCCGTCGGTCCAGGCGCCGCCGTCCTCGTGAATGTGCCCGAAGACGTGCAGCGCGGGAGCGATGCGCGGCAGGGCGGCCCGAAGCGCCTCGCAGCCCTGCGGTCCGTCCCAGGTGCGATCGCCGTAGCCGTGGGGCGGACCGTGGGTGATCAGAACATCGACGCCCGGGGGAACGAGCGCCCACTTCGCGGCCAAGGCTTCGCCCCGGGGCAGGTTGAACGCCCAAGAGTAGAACTCCGGCTGCCACGGGCTGCCCCAGAATCGAACGCCGTCGATCGTCGCCTCGCTGTCCTGGAGGTAGACGACGTCCGGGCCGAGCCGCGCTCGGGCCGCTTGACGCTCGCGAGCAAAACACCAGTCGTGGTTGCCGGCGATCACGACGCGATGAGCGTGCGGCTGAGCGTGCAGCCAGGTCACGAAGTGCTCGAGCTCTTCGAGGGTGCCCCGTCGCAGCGCGTCGCCGGCGTGGATCAAGACGTCTCCGTCGGGGACGCCCTCGGGCTCGTACAGGTGCGTGTCGGCGACGCAGACCAAGCGCATGGGCGGCTCTCAGGATGATGCGGTCAGGCCCGCGTCACTCTCGTGGCTCGAGCATGTTGAGCACGGGCACGTTGTCGCCGGCGGTATCCCAGGTGATGAGCTGAATGCCATCGCCCTCGAGCACCCGACCGAACTTCGCGTTGCCGCTCGTCGGACCGAAGATCTCCGCGTAGCAGGCCTCCGCGAACGGATCGTCGGACGTGCCGCCGGCCAAGCCGAGTACGACGGGGCTACTGCCGAACAGCGCGTCGTCCAGTCCATCGCCGTCCACGTCGCCGGCGGAGACCGTCAGCTCGGACTCTGGAACCTCGGCCAGATGCAGTGCGTCCGCGTGGTCCCCGAACAGAACGAACGCGCGCCCCTGAAACAAGACATGGAGCAGCACGTCGCTGTCGGTGCGCCCGGAGTAGCGACCGAAGCCCAGCGTAAAGACATCCGCGGGGAGGGGCACGGCCAGGGACTCTTGCGTCCACGGCGGGCCTCGATGGACGCGCACGTCCAGGCCGACCGACCAAAGCTCCGGGTCGCCGTTGGCGTCGGGGCGCAGTGCGGCGTCGCGGTTGGACTCCCCGATCGTGCCCTGGTCGACGAGCGCGCCGTCCTCGAGCCGCAGCCAGTGCAGGCTATCGTCGACGAACGCGAACAGCTCGTGGTGGCCGTCGCCGTCGAGGTCACCGACTGCGCTGGGTCGGTAGTTTTCACCCATCGGCTCGACGACCTGGGTCTCGTTGAAACCGCCCAAGCCGTCACCGGCGTAGACGAGCATCTCGGAGCGTCCCGAGCGCGCCACGAGGAGGTCCGGGATGTCGTCCCCGGTCAGTTCCCCGACGAGCGGAACGGCATAGTTGTCGCCCGGCTCGGCGATGAGCTCGAAGGTCGAGGTCAGGCCGTCGGCGAGGACGACCGAAATGCGGTCGACGTAGGCCACGACGAGGTCGTCGCGTTCGTCAGACACGAGATCTGCGACCACGACTTCCGAGAGCACGAGGCTCGAAGGGGTGACCGGAAGCTCCGCGTCGGCGGGAACTGCGTCGTACTGGGTCTCGCACGCCGGCAGCATTGGGCCCGGTTGGCACACGTTGTCGATGCAGCTCTGAAACGACGCACACTGCCCACCGCACCCAGGACCGGGTCCGGGTGGACCGTCGTCGGGATCGACTGCGTCGTCGTCGTCGTCATCGTCATCGCTGACGCTGTCGGTGGTCGAGCCGTCCGCAGCCGAGTCGTCTCCGCACGCCACGAACGAGGGCGCCAAGCTGCAGGCCGCGACTGCGAGCCCGCGGCGAATCCACGAGGTCTCCAACATCGATGCGTCGTTCCAGGGTTTGGGGGGCAAGAACAATAGCCCACATTGTTGGCGCGAGCCCCGTGGACGAGCGTGACGCAGGCGCCATGCGGCACGCGGTCGCGGCGATCGAGCGACGAACGGTTGGGGTCGAGGGTCGACGTGTTGGTGCTTGCAGACGTTGCGAACGCCGATTCGTTTGGGCCGGCGCGACGGGCGGGCTGGACAGTCGCGGCTGCCTCGACTGGCCCAAGGCGCCGCCGGTCGCGCGCGGGCGAAGGGATCGTTGTTACCCTCCCGGCGCAAATGGACTCGCGCTGGACGGAGCAGGGGGCAAAGGCGGCGATCGAGCAGTGGTCGGATCGCCGCGGTAGCAACGCAGATCTTGCGCTGCGGGTGTACACGTCACGGCTGATCGGGTCGGAGCAGACGCTGGTGCTGCACGGCGGAGGCAACACGTCGGTCAAGACGACGCTGCCCGACGACACCGGTACGTCCACCCGCGTGCTGTGCGTCAAGGGCAGCGGCTGGGACCTCGGTGACATCGAGCCGGAGGGGCTGCCGGCGGTGCGGCTCGAATCGCTGGCTTCGCTGCGGGCCCGCGATGCGCTCTCGGACGAGGCGATGGTCAACGCGGCGCGGACGCGGCTGCTCGATGCGTCGGCGCCCAATCCTTCGGTGGAGACGCTGCTTCACGCGTTCTTGCCCCACACCTTCGTGGATCACAGCCACGCGGACGCGATCCTGACGCTCGTCGACCGTCCCGAGGCCGAAGCCGAGTGCCGCGCCTTGTTCGAGAACCGGCTGGCGATCGTGCCCTACGTGATGCCTGGCTTTGCGCTCGCCAAGCTCGCCGCGGAGATCGCCGAGGCGAACCCCGAGTGCGAAGGATTGCTGCTGCTCAAGCACGGGCTGTTCACCTTCGGTGACACCGCTCGGCAGTCGTACGAGCGCCACATCGAGGCCGTCACGACGGCCGAGGCCCACGTCGGTAGTCGGCGACGCACGGTGATGCTGACGCCGAAGGAGCCGCGCGTCGATTGGCGGACGCTCGCGCCGATTCTTCGCGGGCGCCTCGGCGATGGGGAGCGGCCGTACGTGCTCACGCTGCGACGTGACGCCAAAGTTGCGGGCTTCGTCGACCATCCGGACCTGGCACAACGATCGGGTCGTGGACCGATGACGCCCGACCACGTGATCCGGACCAAGCCCTGGCCGATGACGCTCGACCTCGCGGACGAGCCGGTCGACGCGTGGCCGGCTCGGGTGACGGTGGCGCTCGACGAGTACCGCCGTCGCTACGCCGAGTACTTCGCGACCCACACGCGCCAAAAGGGAGTCCGGCGGACGATGCTCGACCCCGATCCGCGGGTCGTGCTCGTGCCGGGGCTCGGCATGGTCGCCGCGGGGGCCGACCTCGCCGCGGCAAACAAGGCCGCCGATCTGTACGAGCACACGATCGGGGTGATCGACGACGCCGAAGTGATGGGGGGCTATGAGCCCTTGCCCGAGTCCGATCTCTTCGACATGGAGTATTGGTCGCTGGAGCAGGCCAAGCTCGGCAAGAGGACGCCGGCGGTGCTGGCGGGGCGGGTGGTGCTCATCACCGGGGCGGCATCGGGGATCGGGGCTGCGGCGTGCCGGCGGTTCGCGGCGGCCGGCGCCCACGTGTTCGCGGTCGATCGAGACGACCGGGTGCTGTCGATGATCTCGGGAAACATCGTCGGGGCGGAGGTGGCCGACCTGCGGGAGCGCGACGCGGTGGGACGCTGCGTCGAGCGCTGCGTCGAGATGCTCGGCGGCCTCGACGGCGTGATCTCCAATGCCGGCGTGGCGCCTCAGGCGCCGATCGCGAGCTGTCCACCCGACGTGCTCGAGGAGAGCCTGGCGATCAACCTCTTGGCGCACCAGTGGCTGGCGCAGGCGGCGACGCAGGTGATGCAAGCGCAAGGGGCCGGCGGTTGGCTGGTGTTCAACGCCAGCAAGGCGGCCTTCAATCCCGGCAAGGGGTTCGGCCCGTATGCGATTGCGAAGGCGGGTCTGGTCGCGTTGATGAAGCAATACGCGATCGAGGGGGCGGAGCATCAGATCCGCAGCAACGCCGTCAATGCGGATCGGATTCGGACCGGGCTGCTCGATCCCGCCGACGTGGAGGCTCGGGCCCAGGCTCGCGGGCTCTCGGCGGACGCCTACTTCCGAGCGAACCTGCTCGGGCGTGAAGTGACGGCCGGCGACGTCGCCGAGGCGATGCTCTCGCTGGCGCTGGCCTCGTCGACCACGGGAGCGGTTGTTCCGGTCGATGGAGGTAACATCGCCGCCGCGCCGCGTTGAACCCTCCGAAGGACCGTGCGAACCGATTTCGCGCGGGTCGATCCGTTCTTTAAGGGAGTTTCAGTTGCCCCCGTCGCCCGCCCCTCGGACACTCGAAGCGTAGCTGGGAGGGTGGACTCGTGCGCCACCACAGCGAGACAAACCAATGAGCACCACCATCAGCATGTGGCTTGGGATCCTGTTTTTGATCCTTGGCATCGCGGCCGTGATCCTGCAGGCCTGGCTTTGGAATCCGGTCTACTGGGACGAGGTCGAAAAGAAGACGCACGCCCCCAAGGGAGGACTGCTGGTCCACCGGTGGGTCGGGATCGCCTTCACCATCATCTACGTCGTGCTCATGTGGGAGATGATCCCGCGGCTGTGGGAGTACCAGGTGGAGCTTCCCGCGCGGACGGTGATGCACGCCGTGGCGGCGATCGTGCTGGGCGTCCTGCTGTTCACCAAGCTGATCATTTTGCGGTTCTTCCGGCACTTCGAGGAATCGATGCCGGCGCTGGGCTTCGGGATTCTGATCTGCACCATCGTGCTGGCCACGCTGTCGATCCCGTTCGCGCTGCGGGCTCAGGGGGTGGGGGTCGAGGCGTTCGACGAGGCGAATGTGCAGCGGGTGCGCAAGCTGATGGCGAGGATCGACCTGCCCGACGATGCGCCCGACGTGGACACGCTGACGTCCGAGGAGGGCTTTCGCCGGGGTCGGCAGGTTCTGGTGGGGCCGTGCGTGCGCTGCCACGACATGCGGACGGTGCTCGCCAAGCCGCGGTCCGCCAAGGGTTGGTACAAGGTCAACCTCCGCATGCTCGAAAAGCCCTCGGTGTTCGGGGAGCCCCTCGACCCCGCGGACGTGCCGTACGTGACCGCCTACTTGGCCGCGATCACGCCCGAGATCCAGGAATCGCGCCAGCTGGAGGCCGAGGCCGAGCGCAAGCGAGGTGAGCTGGTCGCCAACGTGTTGGCGGAGCTGACGGGCACGCCGGCGAAGGACGAGCCGGCGGCGGCCGCAGAGGTTGGCTCGGTGGTGGAGGCCGCGGCAGAACAAGCAGCGCCGGCACCGACCAAGGTCCCCGAGCCTGCGGCGGTCGAGATCGACACGAGCCGGGGTCCCGAGCTGCTCGAGCAGTACTGCACCGACTGCCACGAGCTCGATGAGGTCACCGACTACGGCGGGGGCGACCTCGCGACGTGGACGAAGGTGATGCGGGACATGATTGTCGACGAGGAGGCGGATTGCCCCGAGGACGCCGCGGCGATCATCACGCAGTACCTCGTGGAGACCTATCCCCCGCAGACCTGAGTTGCTGGCACCATCGCGGCCATGAACGATCGCAGCGCCGCGTGGCGGCTCGAAGGGCGGCGCGCGGTGGTGACCGGCGCGAGCAAGGGCATCGGGTTGGCGACGACGCGAGAGCTGATCGCGCTCGGAGCCGAAGTGATCGCGGTGGCGCGAGACGTCTCGCCACTGCGCGACCTTGCCGGGGTGGTGGCGGTGGCGGCAGACCTCATCGAGCCCGCGGGGCGGCAGGCGGTGGTGGAGGCCGTTGGACCCGCGCCGCTCCACGTGCTCGTCAACAACGCGGGCCGCAACGTTCGAAAGGAGACGCTCGCCTATGCGAAGCAAGACTTCGATGCCGTGGTCGGACTCAACCTCGAGGCGGTGTGGCGGCTGACGCTGGATCTGCATCCCTCGCTGTCGCGCGCGGACGGGGCGAGCGTGGTCAACGTCAGCTCGGTTGCGGGACAGCGTGCGGTGCTTCCGTCGACCGCGGTCTATGCCGCGAGCAAGGGTGGGGTCGAAGCTCTGACGCGCTACCTGGCGTGCGAGTGGGGACCGCAGGGGATCCGCGTGAACACGGTGGCGCCTTGGTACATCCGCACGCCGCTGGCTGAGCCGGTGCTCGCCGATCCGGACAAGCGCGCGGCCATCCTGGCGCGAACGCCCTTGGGTCGGGTGGGAGAGCCACAGGACGTGGCCCGGGCCATCGCGTACCTGGCGTCGGATGCCGCGGCGTTCGTGACGGGCAGCCGGCTGGACGTCGATGGGGGATACAGCGCGCTGGGCTGATGCGCGGATTCGCAGGGCAAGTTGCTTGGCTTGCCGGAGCCTCCGGAGCGCTGCTCGCGTTTATTCATGCGAGCTTCGTGCCGAGTTTTCTGCTCGGTCGGCAGGGGGCGGGAGAACCCAGCTGTGGCGGCAAAGATCACCGTTTGAGCAGCGATCTCCAGTTGGGCAAGCACCCTCTTGCTCAACCGTAGATCCCGACTTGGGCAAGATTGGGTGCCCAAGTTGGGCAGAATTGATAGGTCAACGGTTGCCCAACTTGGGCAGGACAGACTGCCCAATTGCGTTGCGCGAACTGTAATTGTGCGTGATCACGCAGCTTGTCGGAGTAGGTACGAGGTTTGGATTACCTGAGCAGCGATGTGTGCCACTGCCCTGGCGAGTCCAATCCCCCCCCGCAGCACCGAGGCTTCGGCCAAGACCACTGACGAGAGCACCGAGAGCACCGAGAGCACCGAAGACGCCGACATCGCAGCCGCGCGGGCCGAGCTCGAGGCGCTGTACCGCGAGCACGGCCGGCGGATCCTGGCCCTCGCGTGGCGGTCGGTTCGCGACCACGACGAGGCGGCCGACATCGTCCAGGAGGCATTCGTCAAGGCGCACCAGGCCCTGCCGACCTTCCGCGGCCGCACCCCGCACTACGCGTGGCTGTACCGCGTCGTCGTCAACATCTGCATCGACCGACGGCGCCGCCGCGAGCGCTGGGCCAACGTCGAGTGCGCGCTGGGTGACGTCTGGTGGCCGGCGGGTCGCGAGTTCGAGGAGCCCGAGCGTTCGGCCGACCGCGACCGCGTGCGCAAGGCGATTCTCGATGGCATTCAGCGGCTGTCGGCGACCCACCGGATGGTGATCGTGCTGCGCGAGTTCGGCGGCTGCAGCTACTCGGAGATCGCGGATGCGATGCGATGCCGTCGCGGCACGGTGATGAGCCGGCTGTTCCACGCGCGTCGTCGCCTTCGCATGCTGCTCGCCGAGGAGCTCGGCACCGACCTCGAGACCGCCGATGGTCAGATCGGCGAAGCGCTTGCCGAGGCTTGCTGAGCCCGGCCCGGACGTGCGGTCCGGTTCTTGTTTGTTTGAACGCTTTTGAATCGCATTCCTGATTTTGATTGACGCTTGCGAGCTTCCTTCCGTGCCCCCGAGAGAAGCGAAACGGTTTTCCCCGCGATGATGATGAGCGCGACGATGGTCGGCGAACGACCGACCGAAACGGTCCTCAACGACCGCTACCGCCTGCTGGAGCCCATTGGCGACGGCGGCATGGGACGGGTCTACGCGGCGGAGCACGTCACGCTCGGCAAGCGCGTTGCAATCAAGGTGCTGCGCGAGGAGCAGAGCCGCGAGCAGGCCAACGTCGAGCGCTTCCTGCAGGAAGCACAGGCGGCGTCGATGATCGACCACCCCAACGTGGTGGACATCACCGACTTCGGCCAGACGCCTCAGGGCTCGGTGTTCTTTGTCATGGAGTTCCTCGAGGGCGAGGAGCTCGCGGTGATGATGCATCGCGAACACCGCGTGGATTGGCCGCGGGTGCAGACGATCGCGGTGCAGGTCGCCCGTGGGTTGCACGCGGCACACCGGGCCGGCGTGATCCACCGCGACATGAAGCCGGCGAACATCTTCTTGAGCCGGGTCGCGGATGGCTCGGAACAGGTCAAGCTGCTCGACTTCGGGATCGCGAAGCTGCGTCGCCAGGGCAAGCGTCCGCTCACCGGTCAGGGATCGGTGTTCGGTACGGCGCGCTACATGTCGCCCGAGCAGGCCGAGGGGCGCGAGGTCGACCTGCGGTCGGATGTCTACGCGCTGGGCGTGATCCTCTACGAGCTCCTCACGGGGGTGCCCCCGTTCGAGGGCGACAACTTCATGCAGGTCGCCCAGCGGCACATCAGTGACCTCGTGACCCCGCCGCGAGAGCTCGCCCCCGAGGCGTGCATTCCGGAGGCGGTCAACGACCTGGTGATGAAGGCGCTGGAGAAGGACCCGGCGCGGCGCTACGCGGACATGATGGAGTTCGAGGCGGCGATCCTCGGTGCTTCGTTCGAGTCGACGGTGGCGACGGCCAACCCACTGATGATGGACGGGATCGACCGGACCATCGTGTGGGCGGCGGAGCGCGGTCGTCGGGCTCGCGAGGAGTCGGTCGTTGCCGGCGCCCAGGTGGGCTCGGAAGACCTCACGCTGATTCGGGCGCAGCCGGTGTTCGGAGGCGCGCGCAGGGTCGAGAGCCCGGCCCTGCAGGAGCCCCCGATGGAGGAGACCCGCGTGGTCCGAATGCCGTCGCGTCCGCCCCCGGCGTTCGTGGACGGATCGCGGATGCGCACCCCGTCGGTTCCGCCGATGCGAAACATCGCGTCGGACGGCGCGACGTACCCGCCGCGCCCCGCCGCTGCACCCGAGGTGCGCCGCGGCGACGGAGCGTTCTTCGCGTTGAGTGCGGCCTCGGATGCACAGGCCAATGCAGTCGTGCTTCCGGCCGGCAGCTCGATGCTCGACGACCGGCCGGCGGATCATCGCACGCTGCCGCCGGTCAATGCCGCGGACTTCAACCCGGTGACGCTCGAGCACCAGCGCCCGGGCGGCGAGGCGGTGGAGACGACGGAGTTCTCGCTCAACGTGCCGCGTCGCGAGGTCTCACGGAACCTCGTGGTGGGGATCGTCGCGACGCTGACGCTGCTCGGGATCCTGGTCGGACTGACGACCTGGTGGGTCCTGATGTCCGATGATGAGCCGGTCGAGGAATCGGTGCATCCCGCGGTCGTGGTGGATCAGCCTCGTGCGATGCCGTTGCCCGACAAGCCCAGGCCGGCGCCGGAGGCCAAGGCCGAACCCGAACCCGAGCCCAAACCCGAGCCCAAGCCGCGGCCCAAGCCCAAGGTCGAGCGTCCGCGGATCGAAGCCACGCCGGCGGAGCGTCGACCGTCCAAGCCGCGCAAGCGCAACCTGACGGTGAAGAGCGGTTGGTCCAAGGCACGCGGCGCGATCAAGCGATGCGGGCGAGACCACGGGGCGATGGAAGGGACGAGCATGAGGGTGACGTTCTCGGTTTCGGGAGGCAGCCCGACGGATGTGAGCGTGTCGATGCCGTACGGAGTGACTCCGCTGGGCCGATGTGTGGCCCAGGCCGTCAAATCGCGGGCGCGTTTCGGACCGGACGTGCCCGCAGGGCCCCATAGCCGCACGGTCACCTACTGAAGGGGCCGCCGTGGGGCACACGATGCGTTGGGTTCGGATCGCGGCACCAGATGGCTCGGTCTCGACCCGCGCACTCGACGTCGCACGCATCAACGTCGGACGTTCGCGTGACAACGAGATCACGCTCGATGCCCCTGCGGTGAGTCGGCAGCATTGCTTGCTCGAGGTCAACGGGACGACGATCACGGTCAAGGACCGTGGGACGGCGAACGGCACGTTCTTGAACAACGCGCCGCTGCACGAGCCTCGGGTCCTCAACGAAGGTGATCGGCTGTACGTGGGGCCGTTCTTGCTGGAGTTGGTGAGCGTGGCTCCCGAGCCTTCGGGGGCGGTGGTGCGGCGTCCGGTCGGGCCGATCGTGCCGGCACCAGCGCTGGACGGCGGAGTCGGGCGAAGGCGCCGCCGGCTGGAGGCGTGGGCGGAAGAGTGGCAGCGGCTGGGGCGACCGCGGCGATTGCTGCTCCGCGGTCGCTTGCTCGGTGAGGCCCGCCGGCTGGCCGCGGAGGAGGACGGGATCAGCGAGGCGGCCAAGGCGTTCGTGCGCTCGGGTCGCCGGGCCAAGGCGCTGCGGCGGGCCGCTGGATCGTTGGCGGGAGCGGTTGCGATCACGGCGGTCGCGGGCGGATTGGCGATGGCCCGCATGTCGCAGGAGCAGCCGGAGGAATCGGTCGAGGTCGCGGCGCAGGAGCAAGCCCCCGCGGTCGTTGCGGTGGCGCCGAGCCCGGCTGCGCCTCCGAAGAGCGAGCCCGTCGCGTGGATCGAGCACGTCGTGATCCCGGCGGAGACGATCGGGGATATTGCGCGGCGCTACGACGTGACGGAGAGCTCCGTGGCCCGGTGGAACGGACTCAACGTCGACCAGCCTGCGCTCGAGGTCGGGTTGCG
>Ga0207422_1002709_pt1 | contig 21875 bp, 15 predicted proteins | sample MarCyaLeptolynsp_FD_187757 | JGI IMG/M metagenome (GOLD analysis project Ga0207422, IMG submission 187757) | Marine cyanobacterial communities from Panama - species 1 Leptolyngbya sp. (SPAdes) | ecosystem: Environmental > Aquatic > Marine > Unclassified | place: Panama: Panama City | collected... | reverse complement strand
GATATTCTTTGGCTATCATTTTGACAGATCGGTCAACATGCTACGAATCTGACCTATCCTTTTTTTTCTCTCTTTCTTGTCTCCCTTGCTACATTGGCTTGACACCCACCTCTGTAGCCCTGCCAGCTATTTTTGCAAGCAAGATTTGAAGCTATGGTAGTCCAGATCGCGAGTTTGTTTGAGGAAAATATTGGCGAGGTTTTTGTAACTAAAAAAACCTGGTTTGGCGATGACAATGGTGACGAGGCGGAGGAAATCATCGTCGAGGGCCGTGGGGTTTTGATGGGTATCGGGCCGGCGTTCTCCGCCGTGCAGTCGGGCCGCATAGCGAGCGAGGTCGAATTTGAATTGATAGTCGAGTTTCTGGGAGAGTCGTCGTGCTGCTTCTCGCTGCTCGATGGAGTTGGCGGCGTTCCGGGACTGGGACAGCAGGCGATAGGCGGTGTAGCGATCGCTCCAATGGGACACTTCAGAATGGCTCGATGCCACAGCAAAGACCTTGAGTTCTTGATAATCGGAGCTGCTGACAAAATCGCACAAGCGCTTTCTCAGTCGATTGAGCGGTAACCTTCGCGACTGCGATCGCGCATTCAGTTCCTCGAACAGCGCAATTAACTTTCCAATGGCCGGCTGCTGGTTGGTAATGTTCCAATTGTTGATCGGAATGTAGCACGACCGTTTGAGTGCTTTGTGAAACATCTGTCGATCGCCCGATCTCAAGAGCTGAAAGACTGCTTCCACCGCCTCGCGATTGTCCGCACTCGCCTCGCCATCCAGCCACAAACGCTTAAACTCCAGCAAGACCCGTTCGGGAGGATGCTGTCGAATGGCTTGCAGCAGGAATTGGTAAATCGCATCTTGGGAAGGGTGCGCGTTGCTTTGTTCATCCAACGGCTGGGACGAAGTTGGATAGCACCTTTCGTACCGAGAGATCGTCGCCGCGATCGCCTTTTTTCCCATAGCACCACTCCCACGAACTCAAAGAAGAAAACTCTTCTCACTTTCTTAATTAGCAGAACTGCGGGAAAGTTATGCAAGTGCTACTCTAAGGATTAGTAGGACTAACCCATCGAGTCTCAGGGGAAGTTGCGAACAATCGGGTTGAGCTTTGGGACGACAGCCAAGATCGCTATGCCGCTACTCATTTTAGTTGCCGAAGATGACCCAGGAATTCGTTTGGCGGTTGGAGACTATCTAGAGCTATCCGGTTACTCAGTCCTGGCTGCAGAAAACGGGCAGGAAGCTCTCTCTCTTCTGGAAACCTACCATCCTCATCTGATCGTTGCCGACATAAAAATGCCCCTCAAAGACGGCTACGAACTCGTGCGTCAAGTTCGCCACCGTCCCCAATTTCGGTTGTTACCTGTCATTTTTTTAACCGAACGCGGTAGCACGCAAGAGCGCATTCGCGGCTATCAAGCGGGGTGCGACCTGTACTTACCGAAACCCTTTGAAATGGAAGAATTAGGGGCAGTGATTCGGAATTTGTTGGAGCGATCGCAAATCGTTCAATCCGAACTGCGCTTTTCCACAGAAGAACCCCCCAACACCTCCCCCCCTCCCACCATCGCCCTCACAAACCGCGAACAACAAGTCTTAGAGTTACTCGCCACCGGACTATCTAATGTCGAAATCGGCGAGAAATTGTACTTGAGTCCTCGCACCATTGAAAAGTACGTCAGCAGTCTCTTAAGAAAAACCGACACCAGCAATCGAGCAGAACTCGTCCGTTTTGCCCTAGAACACCATCTGATTGCCTGAAGCAACCCCTGACGGGAACGACGTTAGAGCGACTCGCCGCTATCCGCGTCCTCGCTCTGCATCCTCATGTCCGAAAATGTTATGCTTGAGCGAAAAACGGCTTGCCGTTGATTTTCTTTCCCTCCGTTCGCTCGACAATTTGTCCGATCGAAAGTCAGCTCAAGCTCAACATCTTGCCCTATCGCCCTTTTCAGGAGGAGTAATCACCCTTGTCCCGTCGCTATCTTTTCACCTCAGAGTCAGTAACAGAAGGTCATCCCGATAAAATCTGCGACCAAATCTCTGACACAATTCTAGACGCTCTGCTCTCTGAAGACCCTTCCAGTCGCGTTGCGGCTGAAGTTGTGGTTAACACCGGTTTAGTCCTGATTACCGGAGAAATCACCTCCAAAGCTCAGATTAACTACGTCGATCTCGCTCGAAAAAAAATTGCCGAGATTGGCTACACTAACGCCGATAACGGTTTCTCGTCGAATAGTTGTTCGGTTTTAGTTGCATTAGACGAACAGTCTCCCGATATTTCTCAAGGGGTAACTGCAGCTCGCGAGCAACGCGAGGCGATGAGCGACGACGAGCTAGACCAAATTGGAGCCGGCGACCAAGGGTTGATGTTTGGTTTTGCTTGTAACGAAACGCCAGAATTGATGCCGATGCCCATCAGCTTGGCGCACCGAATTTCTTTGCGACTGGCGACTGTTCGCAAAACCGGACAATTGACCTATCTCGGCCCCGATGGCAAAACGCAGGTCAGCGTCATTTACGAAGATGGCAAGCCCGTCGGTATTGATACGATCTTAATTTCAACCCAGCACGCCGCGAAGATCGGCGATCTGGTCGAAAACACTGAAATTCAAGCGAAAATTAAAGCCGACCTCTGGGAAGCGGTCGTTCAACCTGTTTTTTCCGATATTGCGGTTAAACCTGACAGCGAAACTCGTTTCTTGGTCAATCCTACGGGTAAGTTTGTGGTTGGCGGGCCGCAAGGCGATTCTGGCTTAACGGGTCGCAAAATTATTGTCGATACCTACGGCGGATACTCCCGTCATGGTGGGGGAGCCTTCTCTGGTAAAGACCCAACAAAGGTGGATCGCTCTGCTGCTTATGCCAGTCGCTACGCGGCTAAGAATATTGTGGCCGCAGGTTTGGCCGATAAGTGCGAAGTTCAACTGAGTTACGCGATCGGTGTGGCCCGGCCGGTTAGTATTTTGGTGGAAACTTTTGGCACGGGAAAGGTTGACGAAGAATTTCTCTTGAAGTTAGTCCGAGAGAATTTTGAGTTGCGTCCGGCGGGGATTATCCAAACCTTTGGTTTGCGAAATTTACCCGCACAGCGAGGCGGGCGATTCTATCAAACTGTTGCGGCTTACGGCCACATGGGACGTACCGACCTAGATTTGCCGTGGGAGCGTACGGACAAGGCTGAAATTCTCAAGGAAGCAGCCGCTCAAGAGATCGCAGCGGCGACAGTTTGAGGCTCGATGTAGTCCAAGCAATCGCCAAGTTCAATTGATTTCAGAGCCGCGATTGGACAGATAGAGAATGGAGACTGGTAACCGTCCGCTCCATTCTCTATTCGTTATTCCAGCTCTTCCCAGCAAGTATCCAGCGCATGAGTTAGTCCGTCAGTCTTTTAAAAATATGACCCTATGACTCAAACCCATCTAGCATCTGAGAGATTTCGGTAAGAATCGCTTCCCCTAATTTAGGAAGGTATGAAACTTTTCAAAGCGTTTTTTAATCATTTAGGCATTCGGCAAAAAATTATCTATGGCTACTTGCTGGCAATTCTTCTGGCATCTTTGGGAACCTTGAGTGCCAGAATTGCCGAAGATTATTTGAATGAGCAGGTTGAGGAGCAAGTGGAGCAAACGTTTGCTAAGGTTGCGCTTATTCAAAAGTTAGAACTCGCTATTTTAGAAACCTATGCACATCAAAATCGCTTGCTTTCTCTGAGCGAGCGTCCGGGAGAAGCGGCCGCCACTCTCGAAAAGTGGCAACAATCTCTTGCTAGAACCAATCAACTTCTCAAGCAAGCCCTCTTGCTGTTTGACAAACAACACCCAGAGGTGAAAGAACGTGGGATTGCAGAATCAGACAAGCAATTTGGCGAATGGCTTGAAGTTCACGCGAACACAATCAAAACTTACTCAGAGAAATTCGCCATCCTCAACCAACAAATTGGACAAAGCAATTTTTTTGACATCGATCCAACTCGAACGCAGAGAGAGCAAAAACTCGTCTTAGCCTTTGCCAACAGCACCACAGCCTCTCAATTTGGCAATCTCACTGAAGAACTAACCGCCATTGCCTATCTTGTTGCGAATGAATCAGAAGATGTTCACGAGGCGTATGAAGCTGTTGAAGACCTAGAAGGAATATTTTTGTTCGTTAGCTTGCTGATAACGCTTGCACTTGCGTTGATGTTTGCCTTCTTGAATAGTAAAGCAATTGCTCGTCCTCTTGAGACCACAACCCAAATCGCCAAACAAGTCTCAGAACAAGGTAAATTCAACCTCCGAGCGCCCGTGACAACTCAAGATGAAGTTGGGCAATTGACCCTTGTTTTCAACCAACTCATTGAGCGCGTTGCCGCTCAAATTGAGAAACTTCGGCAAACAGAAGAACAACTCCGAAAGTCGAAAGAGCAAGCAGAAAGCGCCAGTAAAGCCAAAAGCGAATTTCTCGCCAATATGAGCCACGAACTGCGGACTCCGCTCAATGGCATTCTCGGTTATGCCCAAATTCTCCAGCGCGATCGCGCGGCAACTCCCAAGCAGCAAAAGGGGTTAAATATTATTCAACAAAGTGGGGAACACCTGCTCAATCTGATTACTGATATCCTTGACCTCTCTAAAATCGAGGCGGGAAAGCTCGAACTGTTGCCTCGAGACTTCGCCTTTGACAGTTTTCTCTCCAGCGTCGTTGAAATTAGCCGCATTCGAGCGCAACAAAAAAATATTGCTTTTGAGTACGAGGAATTGACTCCTCTCCCCGCAGCAGTGAGGTGCGATCGCAAGCGCCTGCGTCAAGTCTTGCTCAACCTCCTTGGTAATGCGATCAAATTTACCGACAGCGGAAGCGTCACCCTGAGAGTTTCAGAGTTCAGAATTCAGAATTCAGAATTCAGAATTGAGGAAACAGGCAAGAGTCAGGCTGACACTGAAAACCCTCCCACCGCGTCTCCTCGTCTCCCCCTCTCCTCATCCCCGTCATCCTCAAAAATCCGCTTCGAGATCCAAGATACCGGCGTGGGAATGACTCCAGAACAACTCCAGAAAATTTTCCTGCCCTTTGAACAAGTGGGCGATCGCGATCGCGCAGCCGAAGGAACTGGACTGGGCCTGGCCATCAGCCGCAGAATTGTTGAAATGATGGGCAGCACGATCCAGGTGGAAAGTAACCCTGGTGTCGGGAGTACCTTCTTGTTTGACCTCGATTTGCCCGCAGCAACGGAATGGGAAGACTTAGCCGCCTCCCCGTCCGGACGACAAATCGACGGCTATCAAGGACGAAAACGGAAGATTCTCGTCGTTGACGATCGCTGGGACAATCGCTCCGTTCTCGTTGAGTTGCTCGCTCCCCTCGGTTTCGAGCTAACTGAAGCCAACAACGGTCGAGAAGGCATGGAAAAAGCGAGAGAAATTCAGCCAGACCTCATCCTTACCGATCTCGTCATGCCAGTGATGGATGGCTTCGAGATGATGCGACAACTGCGGCGATCGCCCGAATTTCAACAAACCATCATCATCGCCTGCTCCGCCAGCGTTTTCAACTTTCACAAAGAACACAGTCGCGAAGTCGGTGGCGACGATTTTCTTCCCAAACCCATTCAATCGGAAGAGTTGCTGCAACAACTGCAACACTATCTCAACCTAGAGTGGACTTACGACACCGCTACCCTTCCACCTCTTCCTGACCCCTCCCCATCTCCATCGGATATGGTTATCCCTTCTGGCGAGGAACTGCTACCGCTGTACGAAGCGTCCCAAATCGGTCACATCGAGCGCATGAAACAGGAAGCCCAAAAACTTCAGCAGCTCGACCCGGCCTATGCCAGTTTTGCCGCTAGGATCTTAGAACTCGCCGAAGAATTTGAATACGAGGCCGCGATCGAGTTAATCGAACCCCATTTACCCAACGCATAATCTCGCGATCGCTCATGTAGTTGTGTTTCGTCCTTCTCGCGCCTCTCCACACTTTGAGACTGGCAAAAGGCACAGATAACTAACGGCCGAGTGCTGGCGGCTAATCGCTGAAAGCTGACTCGTTTCAGAGCTGTGTTACGGAATTTAAAGTTCTGTAGCCTTTTGAATACGAGAATCAGACGCTAAGGTAAACTAACCTTTGAGCCAGAGTCTCAATAACAGATGGAGAACACTCGCTAAGGAGTCGATATTCAATGTCTCATAGCGTCAAAATTTACGACACCTGCATTGGTTGTACCCAATGCGTCCGTGCTTGTCCTTTGGACGTTCTGGAGATGGTTCCCTGGGATGGCTGCAAAGCTGCTCAGATTGCCTCTTCCCCGCGTACCGAAGACTGTATTGGTTGCAAGCGGTGCGAAACCGCCTGTCCGACCGATTTCTTAAGCGTTCGGGTTTATCTAGGTGCCGAGACCACTCGCAGCATGGGTTTAGCTTACTAAAAATACCAATTGAGAGTAGCAATCATTATCCATTTAAAATTTCTGTGAGTTATACGCTAAAAGGGGCCAATTGGCCCCTTTTTTTGAGCATTACCTCTGATGCAAGCAACTTTGTTTGAAGTTTAACGGTGCGCTCTCCTTAACTCTAAATCAATCCCAATTTCAAACATTCTGTGCCACGGGGAAAACACCTTGACGCACTCCAACTCCCATTGCTGGAAAGAGTAACGCATCATCTCACCCCAGACTTGTCGCAGTTTGCGCTCCATTTCTCGGTTAATTTCGGCTTCTTTGCCGTTGAAATCATAGTAAGATGCGCCCAGAGTTGGCAGGTCGTTCTCAACCATCTCCATGCGGACAACGGTTTGGTAGGCCCAACCTTCGAGAAGATGGTAGATTTTGTTGAAGTCAAGAGACGCGCGAGCCTTCCCCTCAACGCCTAAAATTGCTGTCGCCAGAACTGTACCAATGGTATTGCAGCTCGTGTTCCACCCAGCATAGGCGAGGAGATTGTCCCAGAGTTTTGCATCGTCGAGGAGTTGTACGAGTTCGGTTTCGCCGCCGTTGGCAAAAGCGACATCCGCGATCGCAACGGGTTTCCCTGCGGTTAAAAAGTGCTGAATTTGAGCGACAAAAAAGCGAAGATTGCGATAGGTGGTGTAGGTTATGTCTTTCACTGGGTTATCCCACGCTTCTTGCATGACTTTCCCTGGCGTGTTGACCGCTAGGATAACGTCGGCTGCTTCGGGGGTGGGGACAGAAATGGCTCCCGCAGCGAGAAGATGAGATTTCAAGCTTTCTCCCAAGGGACGATCTTCATACAGGGGAATGATTTGCTCGGCGCAAACAGAACTGTAGAGGAGATAAACCTTTGTCTTTTTCCTCTTGAATTGGGAATAGGCTCTGGCAAGCAAAGTACATCCTACCTCATCCGCACCGGGATAGAGATGAATGCGGTCTTGCAGGCGCAAGGCAATAATTTTACGAACAACTTGCTGTTGGTCGATGGCGGTGAAACCGTAGGCGGCCGAGTCATCTTGGGGAATGGCTAGAAAGGAAATAATTCCCTCGCGGACGAGATCGATAACTTGTTGGTTAACTGCTAAATTCTTGCGGCGGCGATCGCGGTAGTCTTCGAGATATTGAGCGGGAAGTTCTCCCTCGATCTCGGCGAAGCGATCGCGTTCCGAGGGAGATAACCCGTCGCGGCCTTGTTTGTCGCTCAACCAACCCCAAGTGAAAATGCGATCGCCATATTCGGCGTAGTAGTCTGGTTCCTCTTCGCTGCTGTTGTAGGTGGGGGTTCGCATAATCAAGTTGCTCGCGAAGATTGTGAGGTGGGGGTTCTGTTGTTTCAGGGTGCGGATCTGGTTAATTCTTCTCCCCAACTCCTCCTCTGTGGCTTGATGAAGGCGAGATGGGAGCAAACCGCCGTAAACAATCATTTCTACCGAAAGAAGCGCGATGGGGCAAGAGATCGCCCGTTCCTCGACCCACTGCCAAACCCGCGCAATATCGGCAGGTTGCTTCTTTTTCCCCAAGAGCGACTGGGGGGGAACAAGAAGTTCGATGTCGTCCCGAAGCGTCGCTATCATCTGGGGGTAGAAGGAGTTGCAGGGACGCTCGTCTAACGGAAGATACAAAAGATTCACAATTTGTGACATTTCAACTGATATGAAATCCACTTGATTAACCGATCTTGCAATGCGCTAAATACAAAAGGTAAAGCTATCTGTGCGTCAAGTATTCAAAAAGATTTCATATGAGATAAGCTAAAGCGCATTTAAATTGGGTTTTCTCACACCCCACACCCTACACCCCATACCCTTTACGAGGATTTGGATATCGTGGTTGAAATGTCGAACAGCTTAGCGGTAGTGGTCTGTCAAGGAAGAAATGAGGGATTGTCGATTTCCCCTTTGTCTCCCCAATTCCCCAACTCCCCATCTCCCTCGCCGTCCCCCGACCTCAATTGAAAATTGACAAAGCAGTAGATAGGAACGGGGTCACCTCCCCACAAGCTGAAAGCTGCGAACCTGACCGATCGCGGCCTCAGTCCTCAAGACGTTCCCGAACGCCGGTTTGCACCCGCCACAGGTTTGCGTAAATTCCTGCTTTGGCCAGCAGTTCTTCGTGAGTCCCCCACTCGACGATGCGTCCGAACTCCATGACATAGATGCAGTCGGCGTTGCGGATGGTGGAAAGGCGGTGAGCGATCGCAATGGTCGTGCGGTTTTGGGTAATGGTTTCTAGGGAACGCGCGATCGCAGCCTCGGTTTCATTGTCCACCGCAGAGGTGGCCTCATCGAGGATGAGGATCGGGGGATCTTTGAGCAGGGCCCGCGCGATCGCCAACCGTTGTCGCTGGCCTCCCGACAGCTTTTGTCCTCTCTCCCCCACAATCGTGTCGTAACCTTGGGGCAATTGCAGTACAAATTCGTGAGCCTCGGCTGCTTTCGCCGCGATCGCAACCTCCTCAAGGGTCGCATCTGGACTTCCATAGGCGATATTCTCCCGCACCGTCCCGTGAAACAGAAACACATCCTGACTCACCAACCCCATAACGCGGCGCAGATCGTACAAACTAATTTCGCGGATATCCACCCCATCCAGGGTAATACTGCCGTCGCGAACCTCGTACAAGCGCAACAACAACTTCACCAGCGTGCTTTTCCCCGATCCTGTCGAACCGACAATGGCAATCGTTTTCCCCGCTGGGATGCGGAGGGAGAGATTTTCAACAACGGGATTTCGCTCGTGATAGGCAAAGGTAATATTTTTCAGTTCGATCTCCCCGCGTGCGGCCGTTAGAGTGCGGCTTCCTGGATGAATGGAGATCGGCATATCGAGCAAGTTCATGACCCGCTGCGTGGAGGCCATTGCGCGTTGGTATTGATCGAGGGTTTGACCCAAGCGAGTGAGGGGCCAGAGCAAGCGTTGGGTCATAAACACTAAAATACTGTAGGTTCCCACCGCCAAACGGCCTTCCACGGTTTCCATCCCGCCGATTAGCAGCGTTGCGGTAAACCCAACTAAAATCAACAAGCGAATGAGGGGAACAAACGCCGAACTGAGCGCGATCGCGCGGCGGTTGCTCTGGCGATAGGCTTCGCTCTCAACTCGCAAACGCTCGATCTCGTAAGCTTCCGTCGTGAAGCTCTTAATCGTCAAAATTCCGCTCAAGTTGTTAGCCAGACGACTTCCGAGCAATCCCACCTTCTCTCGCACGGATGCGTAGCGAGGTGCCAAACGTCGCTGAAATGCGATTGACCCCCACACGATGAAGGGAATTGGCAGCATTGTCATCCAAGCCACTTGAGGAGCCAAGCTAAGGAAGGCAATACTCACCGCAACCACCGTCGTACTTATCTGGAGAATTTCGTTCGCACCGACATCGAGAAACCGCTCCAGTTGGTTAATATCATCGTTGAGAATGGAGAGTAGCTCCCCCGTACTGCGCTCCTCAAAAAAGGCTAAATCTAACTCCTGAAGGTGGCTGTAGGTCTCCAGGCGCAAATCGTGCTGAATCTGCTGGGCCAGGTTACGCCACAGGCGCGAATGAAAGTACTCAAACGCCGATTCTAATCCCCAAACAACAACCGTTAGCGCCGACAGCACGACCAGTTGGGCAAAAATGTCGGTAATGCCGAACTTCGCAATCAGGGAATCTTTCTGCTTCACCACCACATCCACCGCCACACCAATCAGAATGGGGGGGGCAAGGTCAAAAATTTTGTTGAGGATCGAGCAGAGAGTAGCTTGCCAAATGCGAGAGCGATATCTGCGTCCGTAATTGACCAGACGCAAGAGCGGTTGTTGGGAGCGGCCGCGATCGGATGAGTGAGACAAAAAACTTGAACCCCAATGAATTTGAGCAAAAGCATTGTAACACCTGTGTAACACAAGAGCGAAACAAAGATTGTTTGCATATCAACCGTGCTACGAACTTTCAAATCCGCTGATTGTAGGGCGGTAGGGCGAGGTCACCCCGCCCCTACGGCTGTCTGGTACAAATTTTTCACCACTTCCGGAAGATGTCTTAACCCCCCGCCACCGCTGGGACGATACTCACTTCATCCCCATCATTCAGTTGAGTATTTTCATCGTCGAGAAAGCGAATATCTTCGTTGTTGACGTAGAAGTTGATAAAGCGACGCAGCTTGCCACTTTCATCGCAAATTCGCGCTTTAATACCCGGATAAGCGGTGTCTAGCGCATCAACTAGCTCGCTAATGTTGCTGCTGGCAACTTCAATGGAGGCTTGACCATCGGTGAATTTTTGCAGTGCGGTGGGAACTAATACTTTTACGGTCATTGTTTGGTTGTCAGTTGGAAAGATTATTGATTAATTGTGTAGAGCGTCCCATCGACACCCGTATTGGTAAAGGGTTCCAAGAAACACCTCCTGGGACGCTGTAGGGGCGGGTTTAGTCAATTTTTCCTGGATTTTACCCCGAACTGTTGCTCAAAACCCGCCCAAACCCATGCGAAAAAACGGTGTTTCTTAGGAGTTTAGGGCGTATGCAATACGCCCCTACAGTAGCAGTTTGTTGGGGTTGCGTAGGGGCACAATGCTTGCACCCAACCCCATAATCCATTAAGGGACTTGCGTGAAAGGATAAGATACCAGCGATGCCCCTGCGGCGATCGCCTAATCGGTAAGGTGGGCATTGCCCACCTTACTGTTAAATTAAACCAAAACAGGTTGCCAATCCAAGCGCTCCAGGGTTTGCGCGCGCTCCCAAGCTCGCTCGAAGCTGTCGAGTTTGGCTTCGATGGTGAGGGGTTCGCCGATGCTGCCTTGTACTGCTTCTTGGGTCTTTAAGCCGTTACCCGTAATGTAGGCGACAGTGACTTCTTCCGGGTCGATCTTGCCGGCTTCTGCGAGTTTCTTGAGGACGGCGATCGTCGTGCCGCCAGCAGTTTCGGTGAAGATGCCTTCGGTTTCCGCCAGCAGTTTCATCCCTTCCACAATCTCTGCATCGGTGACCGATTCGATTTGACCGTCGGTTTTCCGGGCCAGTTCGATCGCGTAACTTCCGTCAGCAGGGTTGCCGATCGCGATCGATTTGGCGATCGTATTCGGCTTCACGGGTTTGATGAAGTCGCGTCCTTCTTTGAAGGCTTGAGCCACCGGGGAGCAGCCTTCGGCTTGCGCGCCGCTGAAGCGCACGTGCTTGTCGGAGACGAGGCCGACTTTAACGAACTCTTGGAAGCCTTTGTAGATTTTCGTGAACAGGGAACCGGAAGCGATCGGCGCAACGACGCGATCGGGAAGTTGCCAGCCGAGTTGTTCGGCGACTTCAAAACCGAGAGTTTTCGACCCTTCGGAGTAGTAGGGACGCAGGTTGATGTTGACAAATCCCCAGCCGTAGGTGTTGGCAATTTCCGAACAGAGGCGGTTCACTTGGTCGTAGTTGCCTTGCACGGCCATGAGGGTGGGGTTGTAAATTAGGGTTCCCAGAATTTTCCCGGCTTCGAGATCGGCGGGGATGAAGACGCAACAGTCCAAACCGGCGCGGGCCGCGATCGCGGCGGTGGAGTTGGCAAGGTTCCCCGTACTCGCACAGGACACGGTGCTAAATCCCAGTTCCCTCGCGCGGCTCAAAGCCACCGAAACCACTCTATCTTTGAAGCTGAGAGTGGGCATATTGACCGCATCATTTTTAATATAAAGATTTTTTAATCCCAAACGACGGGCGAGGCGATTGGATTTGAGCAAGGGGGTCATCCCCGTCCCGACATCAATAACATTATCTGTAGCAACTGGAAGGAAGGGCCGATAGCGCCAAATGGAGTGAGGGCCGGCTTCGATGCTGGCGCGGCTGACTTGGCTGCGAATGGCATCGTAGTCATAGGCCACTTCCAAAGGTGAGAAGGTTTCTTCGCACACATACAAGGCTTCGGGGGGATACTCCACGCCGCCTTCCTTGGAAACAAGCTTGGTAAAAGTCGGTTTTTTCTCGGTTACAGTCGCTGGGGTCGCCATTGGTTTTCTCCATTTCCATCAACGGTCGCTTGATGGTAGCACAAGGTCGAAAATTGCGTCAAACAATCCCGACTTTTTTTGTCGGGATTAAAACAGAGCAGCTTTAAAAGCTTGTGGGAACGAGATTGCAGCAACAGAAGAGTCTCAAGTAGGATGTGTTAGGCGATCGCCGTAACGCATCGCTGGGATCTTATTTTCACTGCGAGGAAAGCCGCAGAAGAGACACAAGTTTTCCTGCGAGCAAGATATAGTTGTGGACGATCGCCTTTTTGTTGATTCTGCTATGGCGCTCGGCCGCAATCGCAAGCTCTCGACTCGCAACCCTTTCTCTTTCCCCTGGTTTGGACTGGCCTTGCTGGGACTCTTCTTGTTTTCCCTCGTGTTGCGCTGCTGGCGACTGGGAGCATTCAACACGCTCATTTTTGACGAGGTTTACTATCCGGTTTTTGCCAATCGCTATTTGTTGGGAGAGCCGGTTTACAACGCTCATCCGCCGCTGACTCAATACCTGCTAGCGATCGCGCTGTGGCTGGGTTCCCACGTTCCCTTCGGCCAGGAAATCACCAACGGTTTGCTCGGTTCTCTGCGTTCCCCCTGGAGTTATCGCTGGTTGAATGCGCTGACGGGTTCCTTGATTCCCGTTGTTGTCGGCGCGATCGCCTACCAGCTCACCCAGCGTCGCAGTTACGGCGCGATCGCGGCCCTCTTTGCTGCGTTAGACGGTCTATTCCTAGTGGAGTCTCGTCTGGCGCTAAATAACATCTATTTAGTGATTTTCGGCTTGCTCGGACAGCTCTTCTTTTTGCTGGCGATTAACTCGCGAGAACGCGCCACCTCCGCCAAATTTTATCGGCGCAAACCCCCTTCCTGGAAAAAATTGGCGATCGCCGGCCTCTTTTTCGGTGCTTCCGCTGCAATTAAATGGAATGGGTTGGGATTTCTCCTCGGTACGGGAGGCTTCTGGATACTTGCAAAGATTGCCACCTGGGGACAGAAAAAACAACTCCCTTCCTCTCCAGGGGTCAAAACCCTCTTCCAGCGCTTCTCCCAAGTTAATCTTCTGCAAATGATTGTTTGCTTGGGAATGATTCCCATTATTACCTATGCGTTGAGCTGGACTCCCCACTTGCTGATGAATCCCCACCCTGGATTCTGGGAAATGCAGTCTCGCATCCTCACCTTCCACCAAAACGTGAAAAGCGACGCGCATCGCTACTGTTCCCCTTGGTACAGTTGGCCGATCATGCAGCGTCCCGTTGCCTATTTCTACCAAACCACCCGAACCACAGAAGAAACCGTTCCCTCCCTTCCTCCCCTTCCTCGCAACGCAGTTCAAGTCATCCACGACGTTCACGCGATGGGAAATCCGATTCTCTGGTGGCTTTCGACCCTCGCGATCGCGCTTCTCTTTCTCCTCCTCCTCCAGCAACTCTGGTTGCGCCTTCGCCGTCGTTCTCTCCCCAATGCAGCGACGGGGGTAGCACTGTACCTCGTTCTTAACTACGGTGCGAATCTCCTACCTTGGCTTTCCGTCAAACGCTGCACTTTTCTCTATCACTACATGGCTTCTTCCGTCTTTGCCACTCTCGCAATCGCCTGGATGGTAGATTTTGGATTAAGAAGCAAGCGCTATCTCTTCCGAAAATTCGCGATCGCCGCGATTCTCGTCACTATCCTTGCCTTTTTCTTCTGGCTCCCGATTTACCTCGGACTTCCTCTCTCTCCCCAAGCCTATCAACTACGGATGTGGTTTCGCACTTGGATTTAAAGTCCGCGATCTGCAGCGAGGTTGAATTATCGCGTCGTTAAATGAGTTTCCTCGCAGCAGCTATAATTTCTTGTTGGCAGCAAGTAATTAACTTCGTATGTTTCGACCCGCACATTTCTTCATCTGTTAGACAGTCTTCAATCAAAGAAGCATTGGCTTCAAACAGTACAAGTTCTTCTGGAATATTGTGGCCCAGATACCACAAGACCTCTTCCCAGATTTGCATTGCACCTTCATGAGCAGACAATTCACCGCTGACAATTTTACGAGCAAAAGGCAGTGATAAATAGACAGCCGCAGAATTGCGATCTGGTACTTCAAGACCTAATTCGCTCAAGGCTCTTTCAAATAAGATTTTCAGATCGCCTGAATAGGGTGTCTCTTCAATTAACAAATCGAGCAAACTTGGTGATTCAAATCCTTGACTCACTAGCATTTCAGCAACTTCGGGTAGTGAATGCGGCGAAATTTTACCTATCGCATATTCCTTGATAAGAACCTGTAGATTAGAGCTTTCGGTCATTCCTATCCCTCCCTTTGACTGACTTCCAGCTTCTGATTCAAACAACACAGCCTTGCACTACTTACGCACCGAATTAATCGCATAAATGCGCTCGCTCTTGCTTGCGACGAAGAAATTCATGAAACCCATCCCTACTGGTTTGTCAAGGAAAAAGTGACGAATTACAGGTCAGTGCAAACGGTTTTCCTTTAACGTTGACCTCTTCCCTCTTTACCCGTCAATTTTCAATTGACAAAGCACTACTCTCAGATTATTCGCGGACAAATCGATCTCGGCCAATGCGAACTTGCCACCACAACAGCAAATAATTCAGCCATTTTTATTTCTCTTTTGCAGAAGAAGCTGAAAGTACAGTTTCCACAACATCTTACAAGCGATTCCAGGCAATCCAATCCTCTGCCTGTTGGATCGCCGATTGCCAGACAGCGTAACCCTGGCGGTTTAAGTGCAATCCATCTGTGGTCAACTCAGCGCGCATTCGTCCTCCATCATCGGCAAACAGAGCGTGTAAGTTGAGATAGCTGGCTCCCTCTTGTTGAGCAATGAGAATAATTTGGCGGTTGAGGTTGCGGATGCGATCGTTGGAGAGGGTTGTCGTACGAGTGGGGAGAATGGATTGAACGATGATTTCGGCTTGAGGGTGGGTTTGCCGCAGGCGACGGGCGATCGCGCGAATATTGTTGAGAATAGCGCGATCGCTTGCTCCTTGTCGCAAATCGTTAATCCCCGCCATCACATAAATCGTATCGGGTCGCGTTGCTTGAAAGGCCGAGAGGCGCTTGAGGACCTGGCCGGAATTTTCGCCCGAAATCCCTTGGTTGAGCCAAAACGTTCCCCCCGGTAAATATTCCGACGGAAACCACAAACTCAGCGAATCTCCGACCAAGATATTGAGTCGATTATTTCCCTGGCCCTTGGCGATCGCTCGCGCCTCCTTGGCCAGCAAATTTTTCCACTCTTGGTGGGTTGGCTGTCTCGTCGCTTTGGCCCAGCGATCGTAAAAACTGCCCGGACGCAAGCGCGTGTAGAGCGTTCCTGCTTTGAGTGCCGCCAGCCGCTGTTGGTAAAGCTGAGAACCAGAGAAAGGAGCTGGTTCGACGGGTGCGACCGACGGTACAGACACTCCCTTCGAGGCGATCTCGGTCTGGCTAAACTCCGGCTTAGAACTCTCAACTGCCAGCACAGCATTCTGTTGAGGTGCTGCAGCTTGCGCTTCTCTGTTCGCCAACAGGTCTTGGAACTCCCCCAACCAATCAGTCGGTACCGGCGGTGGGGGAGCAGAAATGGGGCCAGCCGCCAACAAACCCGCAGCAAGTAAATAAGAATCGCGCATTCACATCCTCCATTCCACAATCCTTAACCCTTTAACAACAATTTCAAGGGAAGATCGGGACAGTTGGGGAAATTACTCTGCAAGAATCTCCTAAACTGTTTGACATTTAAACTGTGACATCCAAATTCTTGTCAAGGGTGTGGGGTGCAGGGTAAGGGGTGTGAGGAAAACCCAATTTAAAGGTGTGACAGCTTAGAGAACCTTGTACAGTAGTAAAGATTAAAACGCTGCCGCAAAACCTCAAGCGATCGCCCCTCGATCGCTCGCCGACCTTCGCTCTCTTCTGACGTTTTGTAGCTTCCTCAATCCCTATTGCCAAGCATGAATTTTGCCCTACCCATCACCGAAACCACAACCTGGATGAGCATTTCTTCCTCAACTTTCTTCAACACCGCTCTCCTCGCAACCGCTCCAGAAGCAGCAGACAGCTCCCTCGTGCTAGCTGGAGTTCTGTTGAGTCTAGTCATCATCTATATTGCCAGCAAACTTGGCGGCGAACTCTGCGCGCGCCTCAACTTGCCCCCCGTCTTAGGCGAATTAGTGGGTGGCGTTGTCATCGGCGTTTCAGCCCTATCGCTCCTCATTTTTCCGGAAAGCGGCTCTCAAGCCAGCGATTCCCTGATTATGAAACTGCTGGAAATGACGGCAAACCTCAATCCTGCCTCAGCAGAATCTGTCTTCACAACCCAGAGCGAAATCATCTCAGTCCTCTCAGAACTCGGTGTCATTATTTTGCTCTTTGAAATTGGGCTAGAGTCCGATCTCAAAGAACTCATTGATGCTGGCGTACAAGCGACTGTGGTCGCCTTCGTTGGCGTTGTCGTTCCCTTTGCCCTTGGTACAACCGGACTGATTTATCTGTTTCATACACCCGCCGTTCCCGCGATTTTTGCTGGTGCGGCCCTGACCGCAACGAGCATCGGCATCACCGCAAAAGTCCTGGCCGAACTGGGACAGCTCAGCACCAAAGAAGGACAAATTATCATTGGCGCGGCGGTGATTGATGACATCTTAGGCATTATCGTCTTGGCAGTGGTTTCGAGTTTGGCAAAAACGGGCGAAATCCAGATCGTCAATATCGTTTACCTGATCGTCAGCGCAGCTGTTTTTCTGATTGGCGCAATTCTCATCGGTCGCTTTCTCAAGCCTTACTACGTCGGTCTGGTCAACGAAATGCAGACTCGCGGCCAGCTCTTGCTGACCGCGCTGGTCTTTTGCTTTGTTCTCTCCTACATTGCCAATATCATTCAACTCGAAGCGATTTTGGGGGCCTTTGCGGCGGGTTTGGTGTTGGCAGAAACGGAAAAGCGCCAAGAACTCGAAAAGCAGGTTATTCCCGTTGCTGACCTTCTCGTGCCAGTCTTTTTCGTCTGTGTCGGGGCGAGAACCGATTTGAGCGTTCTCAACCCAGCCGTTCCTAGCAATCGCGAGGGATTAATTATTGCCACTTTCCTGATAGTCGTCGCCATTATCGGTAAGGTGGTAACGGGATTTACGGTGTTCGGCCAGCCCGGTATCAATCGACTTGCGATCGGAGTCGGAATGATTCCGAGGGGCGAAGTGGGGTTGGTCTTTGCGGGAGTGGGTTCTGCAAGCGGCGCGCTATCATCGGCAACGGAAGCGGCCATTATTATGATGGTGATCTCGACCACGTTTCTCGCTCCTCCACTTCTCAGAGTTGTTTTCCAAGAGTCCGAATCGGTTTCAGCTCTTGATTCTGAGACAACGTCGACTGATTAACCGCCGGTGCTGTTATCAACGCAGGAAAGGCGATGGCAGGACGTTAATCCAGTTAGCAAGCCAGCAATGATGAAACAATTTTGTCCCTGCGTCCATCTCAACCGATAACCCCAGTCGTCGATCGCAGACGCGAAGGCGTTTTAGCGCGCGGCCGTTCTTGCCCTATTCATTCTTGGCGTTGAGGAGTCATGATTTTGAGAGCTTACTGGCTATTGTTGAGTCTGCTGAGTGCCGTTCTACTGGCTTTGCCGGCGGAAGCGGCGAGGCTTCTGTTTTGGCGGTTTGATACGACCCGCAATCAATTTGTTTTTACAACAGATGCGGGAGTTCAGCCTCAGGCCCAACTTCTTTCTAACCCTACGCGCTTGGTGATCGATCTGCCAGGAACGTCTTTGGGACGGCCGACGGTGAATCAAGCGGTGGGCGGTTTAATCAGAAGCGTGCGGATCGGTCAGTTTGACGGGCAAACGACCCGAATTGTGATTGAAGTTGCGTCCGGGTATACGCTCGATCCTCAAAAAGTGCAATTTCGAGGGGCTTCGCCAACTCAGTGGTCGGTGCAACTGCCGCCTCCAGAACGGATTAGCGCGTCTTCTGTTCCTCCTACCTCACCCCCGCCTTCCCCTAGTACTCCGTCTCGACCTCCGTCTCCGACTCCTTCAGGGGAGAGAATTGAACTCCAGACCACTAGCAGCGGTTTTTTCCTCAGTCTGGCGGGCCAGCAGCCTCAGAATACTCGCGTTCGCCGCGATCGCGGCCAGATTGCAATTGACCTCGATGGGATTGTTTTCCCCAGCTCCCTACTGGGACAAGTGCAATCGGTTGGGCGTTTTGGGGTGGAGACGGTTCAATTTTCTCAAGTGCAATCGTCTCCGGCGATCGCCCGCGTTACCCTCAACGTGACCGAAGAAAGTCCGAGCTGGCAAGTTTCGACGAGCAGCTTGGGAGGCATAATGCTCGTGCCAACAGCGGGGCAAACAATTGTACGAGAAACGACACCAGTTCCCTCAACTTCGCCTCCAGCCTCCCAACTCGCAACCATTGATGCGTTGGAGTTGAGGGGCGATCGCTTGCTGGCAATTCGGAGCGATCGCACTTTGAGCGCGACTCAGCGCTGGAACGGTCGGGCTGGGGTTTACGAAATTACGCTTCCCTCTGCTCGCTTGGCCGACCAATTGGCCGGGCCGCAACTGACGGCGAACGGCCCGATTTCCGAGCTGCGCGTTCGCCAACAAGATTCCCAAACTGTGGTTATTCTGCTCCGTCCGGCCTTGGGATATCGCCTTGGCGCGATCGCGCCTCTCAACAATCGAGGTGTGGGGATTGAGCTGCGCCGGGGTTTGACTCCTCCAACCTCTCAAAGTTCTAACCCTCGTCCCGAACGCCAGCGGATTCCCATTCCGCCCCCCAGCCGCAATCCGCGTCCTCCCAGAAGAACGCCTGTCCCTCCCCCCAGAACGTCTCCCCGGCCACCAACAACCAATTTACCGAGGGTCCCCAGCGGGCGAATTTTGGTAACCATCGATCCGGGCCACGGTGGCAAAGATCCCGGCGCGATCGGCATTGGCGGACTGCGGGAAAAAGATGTGGTTTTGGACATCTCCCTCCAGGTAGCGCGATTGCTGGAGCAGCAAGGCGTTCGCGTGTTGATGACTCGCAGCAACGATCGCTTCATTAGCTTGCAGGGCCGAACGCAAATGGCGAACCGGGCGAGGGCCAATCTTTTCGTCAGCATTCACGCCAATGCGATTAGTCTCCGTCGCCCCGAAGTCAATGGTTTGGAAACTTACTATTACTCTAGCGGCCAGCGCTTAGCCAGCGCGATTCACCAGAGTATTTTGCAAAGCGTCAATATTGGAGATCGCCGCATCCGCAGGGCCCGCTTCTACGTTCTCAGGAACTCCTCAATGCCAGCGGTTTTAGTTGAGACGGGTTTTGTGACGGGAAATCGAGATGCGGCTAACCTGCGAAACTCCAACCATCGCCGTCAAATGGCCGCCGCGATCGCGCACGGAATCTTACTCTATCTTCGGCGGGGTATTTAAGAAGTCTCGCGAGAGGAGCAACGAAAAAGCCTACTGCTTTCAGTTCGCAGTAGACTTAACAAAGCCTTTCCTGTACGATTGCTACCAGTCTAACGAGCATTGCGCGAGGGGGCAGGTGTTACCTTGTCCGCGCGACTCGCTAGCATTAGCAATAAGTAAACAAAAAATAGATAGGCAGTAGCAACAAGCAGCACGACGATCGCAGTCATCTCTCCAAATACTCCTAGGGTGGGTAAGGGGTGGGCATAGACTAATTCAGTTCAGTCCTTTTGAGCGGCACTATTCCTGGCAACAACAAGCTAGCCAACAACAAAAATATGCGGTGGCTTAGAGTTACTGCTGTTAGCAAACTCTCAACTAAAGAAACTGGGGTTAAAGTTCTCGCACCCCATTGCTTCTTTGTGTATTGCTGCTCTGCTTTACCTCACATTAAGCAGATATTATCGCAGCGCCTAAAAGCTTGTAGATTCCCAAAATGCCAAAGTGGCATGGAGCATACAAGCTAACTGACTTGAGGGGTTTTAGGGTCGAATCCAAGCGATAGAGGACTATAGAAAGACCACTGCAAAAAGCAAATGGCCAACTAAGCCCACGCTAGGATTGCTCCCCAACTAGCAATTCTCTATGGAATGCCGTATAAATGCAGGTCAATAAATTTTTCACCAAACTTCGCGATCGGCGAATTGTGGAAATTCTTAGAACCCTTAATATTAGATTAACACAAGATCCCTAGCTCTCAACGGTTTTTAGGGGAATAAATCCCAAGATTTGTCTTGTTTTTACAAGCGGGTTCAGGGACAATTTGGCTCAAACAAAATTTCCATGTCTGGGACGCTTGACTTAAAATAAGTTAAAGGATGTGTAAACTTTCGTAACTAACTTGCCAAATCGGGTTAACCCATGACCTCAGTGACTTCTCTATTCGCTCCCGTTGAAACAGACCTTCAAATCTTGGCGGAGAACCTACAAAAGCTGATTGGCGCGCGCCATCCCATACTCAGCGCGGCCGCCGAACACCTCTTTGGAGCTAGAGGCAAGCGATTAAGACCCGCCATTGTTTTGTTAGTCTCTCGCGGGACAATGCTTGATGGAGAGATAACACCTCGCCATCGTCGTTTGGCAGAGATTGCGGAAATGATTCACACCGCTAGCTTAGTCCATGATGATGTTGTGGATGAAGCAGCGATCCGTCGCAACGTTGCCACAGTCAACAGTCTGTTTGGCAATCGCATTGCCGTTTTAGCGGGAGACTTTCTGTTTGCTCAGTCTTCTTGGTATCTCGCCAATCTCAATAATCTAGATGTTGTGAAGCTCCTCTCAGAAGTGATTCGAGACTTTGCGGAAGGAGAAATTCGCCAAGGCTTAAATCGATTTGACACGAGCTTGTCAATTGAGGCGTATCTCGAAAAGAGTTACTACAAAACCGCTTCCTTGATTGCCAACAGTGCCAAAGCAGCCGGTTTGCTGAGCGGCGTTTCCCCAGAACTAGCTCAAAGTTTGTATAACTACGGCCGTCACTTTGGTTTGGCGTTCCAGATTGTCGATGATATTCTCGACTTCACCGCTTCCACTGAAGTTTTGGGCAAACCTTCGGGTTCGGATTTAGCCAGCGGCAATCTAACGGCTCCGGTTTTATATGCAATGGAAGAAAAACCCTATCTGGAGGTCTTGATTGAGCGAGACTTGAGTCAAGAGGGGGATATCGAGCAGGCGATGGCGTTAGTTCATCAAAGTCGCGGGATTGAGCGATCGCGCAAGCTGGCAGCCTATCATTCCGAACTCGCTGTCGGACATATTAAGCACCTAAAGCCTTCGGTGTCGAGTCAAGCGTTGGTCGATCTGGCTGACTATATTCTCAGCCGCCTTTACTAGGGCGTGTCATCAGTTAGAAAGAAGGGAGTCTAGAACAAGCCCATTATAAGGAGAAGGAAAATGCGTAGATACGGATTGCGAGATGACCAGTGGGAGAGAATCAAAGACATCTTACCGGGTCGAGAAGGACACGTCGGAGGAACGGCGAAAAACAATCGTCTGTTTGTGGAAGCTGTCTTGTACCGCTATCGAGCGGGAA
>Ga0207422_1002706_pt1 | contig 21891 bp, 21 predicted proteins | sample MarCyaLeptolynsp_FD_187757 | JGI IMG/M metagenome (GOLD analysis project Ga0207422, IMG submission 187757) | Marine cyanobacterial communities from Panama - species 1 Leptolyngbya sp. (SPAdes) | ecosystem: Environmental > Aquatic > Marine > Unclassified | place: Panama: Panama City | collected... | reverse complement strand
GTCGAATTCCTGAATGCGGGCGATTTCATTTCGACAGACGGATGCGATGGCATTCACTTCACTGCCGAGAACAATCACGATCTCGGGAAAGCCGTGGCGCAAAAGGTGTTGCGTATTTTCGAAGGCTCCGGGGCAAAAGCAGCTTGATACCTTCCTGATCAAGATTGCCAAATCGGTGAAGCGGCACGGGACGCAGTGAAAGGTTTCCCATGTCGTCTCGTACCTTTGGCGTCGGCATCCGCTATCGTCGCGTCGGCTCAATGGTGTTTGCCGTACCGGACAATCCATTCCCATCAGCGTTAATCTGCTCTCTTTTCGGATCGAAAACGCTGCTGCCAAGCCTGGGGCAGTCGAGGGAGAAGGGCACGTCCGCACAATCGGCGTGTTAGCAGGACAAACCGACAAAAAAACGCAATGTAATCTGGTCAGAATACAACTTTGAGCGTGTCGTTTAAAATCGGTCGTTTGAACTGTTGGGCAGCCCGTCATGAATGCTGAAAGTACGAAAACGCCGCTACTGAGCGATGCGGAAAGAAAGGCGAGAATAGAGGCGCTGAAGCTGCTCTCCGAGTGGGGGAAGTGGTTGACGTCAATTCAAGTGATTTCCGGTGCCGTCATGGCGAGTTCTTTGCAAGACGGCAATCTTGCTGAAAGTTTGCGGGAAAGCCATTGGGTGGTGGCCGGTGTCGTCTTTCTTCTGATTTCACTGACCGCTGCAATTTCGCTGGTCGGCAGTATCCCTGGTGCATTGATTGTCGAAGCGAATGACAAGACGCGACCGGCGACGATTTACAGACACAAATTGTGGAAGACAGTTCCGTTTTGGCTTCTTGCGTCGCTCGAGCACATATTTTTTCTCGCCGCCGTTTTGTGTTTTGCCGTTGCAGCGTTGGAATAGCGTCGCTTTTTCGGAGAAAACAGAAACGCCGCTCAGAAAGATTGCCTGAAGGCGTTGGGCCCACGGACCTGCTGTGTTGACCGGGTCAAATACGGTATTGTTTGCTTTGGTCATGCACATAAAGGCGGAAGGCTTTCGTGGATTTTCCGCTTCGGAAACGTCGATTTGAACCGACCAGGGACCCTTGAGCCAGGGAGCGGCAAAGTGCACGGCCTGAAGACGTAATGCAACAATTCGGGAGGGGGAAATGGGGAATTTCGATATGCTGCGGGCCGCCTTTGTCTGCGCTTTTCTGGCCGTTTCACCACCGGTTGCAGCAGCTTCAGGCGAGGTGTCTTCCGATCGGAGCAAAGCCGAAGCCGCGATGCAGGACTTCAACCACGCAATGCTCTCAATTCTGCGTCGCGGCCAAACAGAACTGACCGCGAAGACGCGGCCGGTCATGATTATTGCGCGAAACGTCACCGTTGTGTCGGAGAACGGTGAGAAGTCCTATCCCAGAGACGGCCCAGGGTACAACGAGCTCAAGTCCGTCTCACATGTCTTGCTTGGGATCATCGGGGCGGTGACGCCGTGGCCTGACGATGAGGCGGCAACGACAAGGATGACGAAGGATTTCACGACCATCAGGAGTGAGATCGACAGCTTTCTTGCCGTGATCGACGGTCTCGACCTTCCGAAAGAGACACTCGCAAAACAGAGGGACATGCTCACGATGGCGGGTGCTTTCATCGACAGGGCAATGAAAGACGAAGACCTGACGCGGGCGGAGGTCACTCAAGCAATCAACGACATGCGTCCGGTCTGGGCTGCCAACATGCGCGATGCGGCACGGACGGAACTCGACTCGCTCCATCGTGCGGTCTCCGCGGCACGCAAGGACCTGGATGCGGACGCGTGGGCCCGCACATATGTGGTCAGCCATGGCGGCCCCAATGTCAGAGCGGTCAACGTCGTGCAGCTCTACCTGCAGCGGGTGATGCCCGACAAGGTGGCGGCCGGGCAGGTGCTTTTCGCGGTCGATACCCATGGCAAGGACAAAATGATCGACTATGCCGGTTACACCCGCATGCAGAGGATCGTCGGTGCCTGGGCCTTCGGGGATCCAAAGCGGATGGAAGTCGATCTATTGGGCTACGAGGCGGGAGCGATCCTGGACGAGATGATCCCGGCTCTTCCTCCTGCCGAGGCGACATTGGATTGAACTAGTCGGCTGCCAATCTGGAAGCACTTCTTACTCTTTCACGGGAGCGACAAGGCATGGCAGATCCCGATCGGTTGCCACCCTTTACTCCGGTCCGGAACCCGACCGAAGAACAGATCGAGGCGATCCTGAAAGCATCATCGCGCAACGCCGCGCGGCAAATCACCGATCCGCGAACGGGTGATGTCTATGTCTGGCCGTTTGAGCAAGCGGACCATGCCACTGGAGCGAAGAAACTGCTGGTGCCGTACGACCGCCCACCCGGCGACGGTGACGTTCTCACTCTTGATTGAGGGTGCATCGACTCCGAAGGGCGGAGACCCTTCGATTTGGTTGGACAAAATGCGACAACGACGCTGCTGGCCTGTCGCGAGTTGTGACGCGGCCAAGCCTATGTGTGTTCCGAAGGCTTGAAGCCGTTGCAGACAGACAACGAACGGTCGAGGGGCAGGGGCACCCGATTGCCGGTCCGGTCTGCGTGATAAATGGCTGTCGCCAGCTCGATCGAGTCCCGGCCGGCGGACAAGGTCACGGCATGGCTCGCTTTTCCGTCAAGATGATCGGCAATCGCTTCGAAGTATCCGGCGAACCCTTCCAATGGCAGGTCATCAGCGCCTGAGACGGCATTGATTTCTGCCTGGCGATCTTCATCGCGCGCCAAAAACTGCCATTCGGCTTCGCCTGGCGCATAGGGCACTTTTCCGCTTTCCACCGTCACGTGCTCGAACACCATGCGCAGGCGCGACGTATCATCTGCTGCGCCAAGCGTGATTGAAGAGGTGACAAGGGCTCCTGTTTCGGTGCGCATGGCGATCGCCGCGCAGTCTTCCGTTTCGATCTTGTTGATCGAGGTGTTCAGCATCGCGGAGATCTCGGTCACACGTCCAAAGTGGAGCGAGATCAGATCGTGAATGTGGATGGCATGGCTCAAAACCGCACCTCCCAGTTCATGAGCGAACGTTCCACGCCACGGGTTGGCGTAGTAGTCCGACTGCCGGTTCCAGTGGGTTTCGAGGGAAGCAACCCGGGGCGCGCCGACGAGACCGGCCTCCTGCAGGCGGCGGAGTTTGTGAAGACCACGGCCATACCGATACTGGAAAACCGGGAAGATGAGCCGCCCCGACGTGCGCTCGGCCTCGGCAAGACGGTCAGCCTCCTGGAGTGATGCGGCCATCGGTTTTTCGACAATGACGTGCTTACCCGCCGCCAGCGCCTCAAGCGTGACCGGCCCATGCATGACCGGCGGAAGGCAGATGTCGACGATATCTATATCGGGATCGGCGAGGACCTCGGCGATCGATGCCGAAGTCGTCCCTCCTGTTCGCAGCGCCTGGCTTTCAGCCAGTTCCTCGTTCAAGTCGCAAACGGTGCGCACGTCGAAGCGATCACTCAATTGAAGCAGGCCGTCGACGTGCTTGATACCGATCCCGGCTCCGAGAACTGCAACCCGATAAGTCACTGCAACGACCCCAGACGGGTTGCCCCGGCCTGTGCCTTCAAGGCCAGTTCCATGACCTTGAAGCAATGAGCCTGCGTCATTGCCGTTTCCGTTCGGTTGTTCACATCGCTGATCAAGTTCGCGAAATAGGGAAGGTCTTCGCCGGAGGCGTCGATGTACTCGCAGCGGTCCTTGTTGACGAGAAACACGTGATCGGTGCCGTCGCGACCGGCAATATCGACATATTTCCGCAACTCGATCTGTCCTTCGGTGCCGGTGATCACGAGACGGCCATCGCCCCAGGTTGGAAGACCGTCGGGCGTATACCAGTCAACGCGGATGTATCCCTGCTTGTTACCGGATCGCAGCAGGACCTCGCCGAAGTCCTGAAGACCCGGATCATCCGGATTGGCGAAGTTGCCGACTGAAGAAGTTACGATGTCCGCATCGCGCGCATCGGCAAAGAACAGAAACTGGTCAATCTGGTGCGAAGCGATGTCTGCAAGAATGCCGCCATACATCTTGTCGTCGAAAAACCAGTCCGGCCGCGTCGGACGGTTGAGCCGATGCGGACCGAGGCCGACCGTTTGAACAACTTCACCGATGGCCCCGGCCTTGACCAGCTCTGCCGCCTTGCTAACGGCGGGCACTTCAAAACGTTCCGAAAAATCAATTGACCAGATGCGGCCGGTTTCAGCGACGCACGCCTTGATCGCGGCAAGCTGGTCAAGACTTGTGCAGCCGGGTTTATCCAGCATGACGTCCTTGCCGGCCCGCATTGCTTCCATGGCCCTGTCAGCCCGGCGCACGGGAATGTCGGCGATCAGGATCATGTCGATCTCCGGATCGTCCAGAAGCGACTGCCGGTCATCAACCCTTGGCACATCCGGAAAGCGTTTCAAAAAGCCTTCGACGGGCTGAGGATTTCCGTCGGTCCACCAGCCCTTGCAAGTGCACCCGTGCTCCATCACGCCCGAGAGTTGACCAAAGATATGGCGGTGGTCGATGCCCACCACGCCGAGTGTGAGGGGTTTCATTGTTTCTTCCTTAAGGGTGAGCGACCGGAACGCGCGCGCCTTCCGCTGACGAGCTTTCCAGTGCGGCAATGAGGGAATGTGTCTGCAGGGCATCTCTCCCGGTCACGCGGGGTGCGCGTCCGGTTAGTGCTGCATCGGCGAAATCCGCGATCAGATCGCGGTGCCACTCATGGGTAAAGGCCATGGGATCGGCGCCGCCTCCAGTCGCCGCAGTTTCGCCGACGACGGTCTGTTCGCCGGAGCGCCAATCGATGGTGAGCGTCCCTGATTTCAGAAGCGCGCTTCCCTTCTCGCAATCGAGGCGAATGGATTCCGCATCGCCGGGATACGCAGCCGTCGTCGCAAACAGCGAGCCAACAGCGCCAGAGGCAAACCGCAAACCGCCGGCTACGAAGTCTTCTGCCTCCATCTTGTGGAAGGCTGTCGTTGCGGCGAGGGCCTGAACGGAGGCGACAGGGCCCGTCAGGGACAGCATCAGATCGAGCGTATGGATCGCTTGCGAAATCAGGACGCCGCCGCCATCGCGGGCATAGGTGCCGCGCCCGGGCTCATCATAGTAACTTTGATCCCGCCACCACGGCACTTCGACGCGCACAACGCGGATCTCACCCAGGTCGCCCTTAGCAAGCATGGCGGCCAGTCTTTGGCTCGCCTGACGAAATCGATGCTGGAAGACAATTCCGAGACTGACGTTGTTCTCTTCGCAATTTCCGACGATACGCCGGGCTGCCTCCAGATTGCGTTCCAGCGGTTTTTCGCTCAGGACATGTTTGCCGCTCCCGGCAAAAAGGCGAACGAGGTCTTCCCGCGCGTTGGGAGGTGTCAGGATCAGCGCGGCATCGACCGAGGGATCACGGGCAAGTTCTTCCAGGCTGTTCGAAACGGCAAAGCCGTGTTCCGCGGCAAAGGCAGTCCTGGTTGCTTCGCTGCGCGCGTAAACGCCTTTTACGTCGATCGTGCCCGAAAGGTCTTTGAGTGCCGCCGCATGGGGCTTTGCACCCATACCGCAGCCGATGACGGCCAAACCGAGTTTTTTCAAGACGACACCCCATTGGTGATCACCTTGCCGTCAGCATCAAACAGGTGCATCTGCGCCCGATCAAAGCGTAGCTTCAGCACTTCGCCATTATTGACCGGCAATTGACCGGGCTGATGAATGGTCAGGTTATCGATGCTGTCTGCTTCGCAATAAAGGTAGGTTTCGCCGCCCAGTTGTTCTGACAGGAAGACCTTTGCAGTGATGTCGTCCAACCCGGTGTCGTCCGAGATCGCGATGTGCTCCGGGCGAATGCCGCAGGTCACGGTGTCGCCGGGACTGATGCCGGAAACCGCGGGTAGGGCGACGCGCATATTTCCTGCAGTCAGAGCAATTCCGTCTCCGTCTGCCTCGGCTGTTGTTTTCAAAAGGTTCATGCGCGGCGACCCAATAAAGCCGGCCACGAAAGCATTTTGCGGATTGTTGTAAAGATCGAGTGGTTTGCCCACCTGCTCGACCACGCCGCCTTGAAGCACGACAATCTTGTCGGCTAGCGTCATCGCTTCCGTCTGGTCGTGCGTGACATATATCATCGTGCCGCCAATCTTGGCGTGCAGCGCAGCCAGTTCCTTGCGCATGGCAACGCGCAATTCCGCATCGAGGTTCGACAAGGGTTCGTCGAACAGGAAAGCCTTGGGATCGCGCACGATCGCGCGCCCGATGGCCACGCGCTGGCGTTGACCGCCGGACAACGCCTTCGGACGGCGGTCCAGATAATCGGTGATCTGCAACATCTCGGCGGCTTCGCGCACACGCTGGTCGATTTCGGCCTTCGGCATTTTCGAGTTTTCGAGACCGAACGCCATGTTCTTGTAGACCGACATGTGCGGGTAGAGCGCATAGGACTGGAACACCATGGCAAGGCCGCGTTCGGACGCCGGAATACCGTTGACCACCGAGGCGTCGATTTCAACGGCCCCGCTGGTTATGTCTTCAAGTCCGGCGATGATGCGCAAAAGAGTGGATTTGCCGCATCCCGAGGGCCCGACGAAAACGACGAATTCGCCGGAGTCCACGGACAGGTTGATCCCGTGGATCACGTCGACCGCGCCGTAGGATTTGCGCACGTCTTTCAGTACGATTTGGGTCATCTTGTTGTCCTTTTCCTACCGGCTGCGCATTTTACCGGCGAGACTTGGTTCGGCGCGTTGCAGCCTGAGCGGGGGGAGCCCTTTCAGGATCTGGCCAACATCATCCAGCATGGCTTCACGAATCCGCGCATAAGACGGCTGAATGCCGCCTGCCAGGTGTGCGGAAAACAGGACATTGGGTGTCCTGCGGATGGGGTCATCGGCCGCGACCGGTTCTTCCGGGAAGACGTCGACTGCCGCGCGGAACCGGCCTTGGGCAGCAAGATCAAGAAAATCGGAAAACGTCACGATTTCTGCGCGGCTCGCCAGGATGACGCTCGCGTCCTGGCGGATTGTCTGAAGCTTCACTCGGTCCAGATACCCTTCATTTTCTGTGGTCACGCCGGACAGCAGGAACAGAAACTGCGGTCTGGAAAGAGCTTCCTCCAAAGAGACCGGTTCAACCCCTTCGCTCGTCAGGTATCCGTTCGAAAGCCATGGGTCGTGAACCAGGATGCGGCAGCCGAAGGGGCGCAGGAGCGGAACCAGTGCGCGGCCAAGATTGCCGTAGCCGACAAGTGCAACGTCAGAGTCATAAAGGGAGTAGGCCTCGCCGTTGCCGGCAATCCCGTAGGCTTCCTTTCCATCCCGGAAAAGAGCGTCGGAAACGTGCAGACCGCGCGCCAGCATAATGGCTTGACCGATACAGAACTCGGCAACGGCCGGCGCCATGCACGGGGCGGCCGACAAAACGCGGATACCACGCGCGTGGGCCTCCGCATAATCGATGTTGGGTTCCCAGTTGGCTTTGACGTTGAGAATGCCACGCAGCTTCGGCGCGCGATCCAGCCGTTCCTTCGGCATTGCCGTCTGGCCGATGATGACTGCAACATCACCGAGGATGTCTTCAACCACGCTGTCGGGTGCACGGCTGCCAAAGTGCGACACCACCCGGCCCATATCGCTCAGCGCGTCTTCCGTCGCCTTGTCGTAGACCATCATCTCGTTGCGAGGGAATGGATCCAGAAAAATGAGCGGCTTCATTCACTTCATTCCCGAGTTTGCGATGCCCGTGGTGATGAACCTTTGCAGGAAGGCAAAGATGAGCACGACCGGAATGAGCGTTACGACCGTCATGGCCAGAATGAAGTGCCACTGCACGTCGAGCTCTCCCTGGAAGGCGTTCAGGCCGAGTTGCAGCGTGTAGACTTCGGACCGGTTCAGGACGATCAGAGGCCAGAGGAAATCGTTCCAGCGCCACATGATCGAGAAAATGGCGAGAACGGCAATGGCCGGCATGGCAAGCGGCAGGACCACGCGCCAATAGATTTGCCATTCGCTGGCCTTGTCCATGCGCGCCGCTTCTATGAGGTCTCGCGGCAGGGTGAGCATATACTGGCGCAGCAGGAAGACACCCGTCGGCGTTGCCGCGCCGGGCAAGATGACGGCCCAAAGCGAATTGACCATGTCGAGCGAGGTCACGACCAGATAGACCGGCACCAGGATCACGGTTATGGGGATCATCAAGGTGCCGATCACAAACAGCATGATCGCGTTTCGGCCTCTGAACTCGTAGATCGACAGGCCGTAGGCGGCCATGGAGTTGATCAGGAGCGTGATCGCCGTCGCAACTACTGTTACGACGACAGAGTTCCACAAGTATCGCCCGAAGTTAAACCTCTGCAGAGGTTCTACATAGTTTTCGGTTGCAATCCGAAACTCCCGCACAGGCGTGCGATCGGAGATGGGCACCTTGTAGGTGTTCTCGGGGTTCGCCGGATCCACCATCTGGCTGACGATGCCGATGCGCCGGATCTGTGCCAGGTCTTTCTGTGTGCCGTCCTCCAGCGTTGCGCGGAAGACGGGCAGGGGATCGTCATAACCTTCCACTTCGACACTGATCTGACCAAGCGGCAGCATGGTTGGCGGGAATTCGAGCAGTCCGGCTGGCGTCTTGAAGGAAGACAGAACCAGCCAGACGACCGGTCCGAACATCAACAATATGCCGAACCCCAGATAGAGGTAGGTGAAGATATCTGTCCAATGCAGCTTGCCATTGCCGCGCCGGGCTGTGAGCAGGGTGCCGACCGTGACCCGGTTTGCTGTCGCATCAGCCATTGTCGCGCCTCCTTGTGGCAGCCAGTTGCATCATTGTCAGGGCGAACAGCATGACGCCGAGAACGACCGAAGCGGCAGATGCCAGTCCGAAATTCTGTACCTGGTTGGTAAAGCCGGTGTTGTAGATGTACTGCACGATGAATTGCGTCGCGGTTCCGGGCCCACCGCCGGTCAGGACGTAAACCTCGTCGAATATCTGCACGCCCTTGATCAGCGCCAGCACGATGACGACAAGCATGTTCGGCCAAAGAAGCGGCAGTGTTATTCGCCAGAACACACGCTCCTTGGAGGTACCGTCCATTTCCGCGGCTTCATAAAGATCCGGTGGAATGGCTTGCAGGCCGGCAAGCAGGATGAGCGTGTAAAATCCCATATGCGCCCAGATCGACACAAAGATCGCCCAGAACATCGCCCATTCCGGCGAAACGAAGAACAGAATCTTGTCGAAGCCAAGCGACACGAGAAACGCGTTCAGGATGCCGTCGCGCAGCAGGATCCACTTCCAGATCAGCGCAACCACGACCGGTGACAAGAGGACAGGGAAGAAAAAAACGGCCCGGAAAAAGCCGCGCGCCCTAATCTTGCGGTTCAGGACAAGGGCTGTGATCAGCGAAAACAGGACAAGAAAGGCAACCTGGAAAAACACGAAGATGGCCGTGTTGAACAATCCCTTCCAAAACCGGTCTTCCTGGCAAGTCGTCGTGTCCGCATAGTTCTCGCAATTGAATAGAAACTGATATTGTTCCGTTCCGACATAAACGCGGTCTTGCGGGAAGAGATTGGTGCCGCCTGTCAGCGAGAAGCCGAAATTGATGAACAGCGGAACGACAACGAACAATCCGAAAAAGGCAAGGTTCGGTAACAGGAAAACATAGGGCATCGGCCCGATGCCGCCGAGTTTCTGAATTGCTCGAAACGGAACATCGAGAATTCTGAAAAACATCTGCAGCGGCCAGCCGGCGACCGTCTGAAGCCGTTCAGACAGCGTCATCTTTGTGTCGGAAGACATGATCTAACTCGCAAAACGCGCCAGGAAAGAGATATCCCGGCCTTGCGGCCGGGATAAAGGCAGTCGCTTAGTTGCCGCGTTCTTTCTCGGCAAGCTGCTTCTCGACGTCCTGGGTCATGCGCTCAAAGGCCTGGTCCAGCGTCAACTCGCCGACAATGGCCTCGCCAAGACGTGAAATCAGGGCGTTGAACATCACACGGTTGTTCGCGTAACCCTGCAGATCGAAGGCAACTGGCGAGATGCTCGGTACAGCGCCAGCAAAAGTCTCAAGCGCATGGATTGCGCGCGGATCTTCGGACGCGAACTCGACACCACCCTCAGCCAGGCCAAGATGTCCTGGGATGAAGAGGTTCTTGCCGTAGAATTCAGCAAGGTTTTCTTCCTGGGCAAGAAATTCCATCAACTTGGAAACTTCCTCAGGATGCTCCGTGTCCTTTATCGCAACAAGCGCTGCGCCACCGGGCATGCCGGTGCAGGCTGCCGGCCCGCAAGGGGCGGGAACTGCCCACCAGTCAAACGCATCGCCGATCTTGTCCGCGAACTGCGGGATCTGCCAGGAACCCGACATGTACATGACGACCTGCGCATTGGCGAAATCCTCGTTTGCACCGAGATAGGTCGAACCGGAAACCGAGCCCCAGAGCTCCTTGGCCATGGTTCCGTCCTGGTGCCAGTCATAGAGCTTTGTCGCCATCGCCTTCAGACCGTCATCGACCAAGGCCGGATTGCCGTCGGCATCGAACATTTTCGCACCTTGCGCGATTGCGGGGCCCGACACGCGGTGACCGGACCTGTCCCATGCCATCGGGATCGGAATATCCAGCTCGGAAGCGACCTCGTTGACGGCAGTCGCCCAATCGTCCCAGGTTGCTCCTTCGCCGGGCATTTCAACACCGGCCTGCTCGAACAAGGTCTTGTTCACGTAAGGACCGGTCACGCTCAGCTGTGTCATAAAGCCGGAAATGGCATCCCCTTCAGGGGACAGCCATTTGAGGAACGGACCGAAGCTTTCGCGCCAGTATTCCGTGTTTTCCAGGTGCGGCGTCATGTCGAGGTAGTATTTGGACAGGCCGCCCAAATCGGTCACGCGGGCCAGATCCGGTCCGTCGCCGGCCGCCAGTTGCACGGGCAGGCTTTCAATGATTGCCTTGTAGGGAACAACGTCCAGCGTGACGGAGACGTCCGGATTCTGCTGCTCGAACTTGTCGAGCAGAGCCTGCATGGCTGCGCTCTCATTACCGTCGTCGTACCAGGTCATGCGCAACTCGGTTTCCGCCATTGCGCTGCTGGTCATGAGGGCCAGCGACAAGATGCTGGTTCCCAACAATGATTTCATTCGATAGGTCATTGGTACTCCTCCCGACCGTTAATCAGCCGTCATCAACAAGCTCTCAAGCTTGCTTTTGCAGCAAGGCACCATTTTCCGGTACCAGTTCCAGAACCGAGTGCACATGCATGCGCATGGCCTGAGCGGCCCCATCTCCATCCCCCGCAAGAATGCGGCGGACAATTTCCAGGTGATCGTTGTAAGCACGCATGGAGCGGTAAGGTATGCCTGCCATCATGAGGTAACGTTGCCGATCGACATGTCCCTTCACCGAGTGAACAAGGCGCCAGGTGTTCGGAACACCCGCCAGCTCTGCCAACCGTGCGTGGAATTGTTCATCTTCGCGGAAGAATGTCGCGTAATCGTCCGCGTCTGCCGCCAGCTTCTGGATTGCAAACGACTTTTCCAAGTCTCGGTTGTCGAGGCCCTTTTCCGCCAGGCGGCGCACCACCGCTTCCTCAAGCGCTGACCGCATGAAAACCGCTTCTTCCAGCCGATCGGTGTCCTGGGATGCTACCACCGAACCAACCTGCGGCCGCGTGACGATCAGGCCTTCGCCTGCCAGCTGTTGCAGGGCAGCCCTGAGAGGCGTGCGGCTAATATTCATCTGGGCCGCCAAAACGGCCTCGCTGATCGAAGCGCCGGGGGGCAGACGGTTGTCGACGATACACTGCCGGAGATACTCGTAGGCCTGCGGCGCAATCGGCTGGGAAGCATTGACACGCCACCCCGAAAAGAGGTTTTCCGCGCTGAGCGTTTCAGAGTTCATGCCGCTCCCTCTTCATTTCCAGCGCGGTCATGACGCCTCGCAATTCAGCCAGTCCCTTCAATCTGCCAACGGCCGGGTATCCGGGCTGTCCGTCCGTACCTAAATCGCTCAGGATGGCTTGACCGTGGTCGGGCCGCATCGGAATTTCGTGATCCGCACGGCCTTGGCGGCGGCGTCTGGTTTCCTCTCCCAGGAGGGCTTCGATCACCGAGACCATGTCGGTTTGCCCTGCCAGGTGCTCGTCTTCGAAAAACGAGTTTGGAACGGTTTCGGACGTGCGCCGGACGTTACGCAAATGAGCGAAGAAAATCTTGGGTGCAAACTCGCGCGCGATTGCAACGCAATCATTGTCGGCGCGTGACCCCAGCGAACCGGAGCAGAACGTCATGCCGACTGCGGGACTGTCGACCGCAGCAAAGAGGGCACGGTAATCCTCCGCTGTCGACTGAACGCGCGGTAATCCAAGCAGCGGAAAAGGGGGATCGTCGGGATGGCAGCACAGGCGCAAGCCGAGCGTTTCGGCAAGCGGGGCAACGGCTTCAAGGAAGTCGATGTGATTGCGGCGCAGCCGGTCCTGATCGATGTCTTTGTACCGCGCAAGCTGTTCGCGCAGTTGTGGTAGCGTCCAGCCTGCCGCCGCGCCGGGCAAACCCATGGTGACATTTCCCGCAAGCTGCCTGCGGCGGTTGTCATCCATATGGTCATAGGCTTGACGGGCCTCTGTTTTCACCTCATTCGACCAGTCCGCTTCTGCATCCTCCCGCTTTAGGATGAACAGGTCGAACGCGGCAAAGTCGATCACGTCGAAAGCCATGGCTGTGCCGCCATGATGCATGCGGGCATTCAGATCCGTGCGCGTCCAGTCAAGCACCGGCATGAAGTTGTAACAGACAGTTTGAATTCCGGCCTGCGCGAGCGCTTCAAGCGATTCCCGGTAGGCGGTGAGGTGTGATTTCCAATCTCCGGACTGGGACTTGATCTCCTCCGACACCGGCAGGCTTTCAACAACATCCCACGAGAGGCTGTAGTCCCCGTCCGCTACTTCGCGCTGACGTTTCCTTATTGAAGCAGTGTCCCAAGCCATACCTGCCTCTAGGTGATGCAAGGCGGTGACGACACCAACAGCACCGGCCTGCCGGATATCCGACAAGGAAACCGTGTCATGTGGACCGAACCATCGCCACGTCTGCCGCACTAGCTTTTCCTCCCGATTGATGTTCTAGTATACCAGTAACGATTTGGCAAGGAATCCTTCGAGCAATGGGATTGAGCAAACAGAGGCTGCTCGAGCTGACGGGCTGTCAGATCCAACATTCCGGCGAATGGTTCGATGAACGGCGATGGATGGTCGACGACGTTCAATGCTTTGAAGGAATTGTGAAATCTGAAGAGAGCACCATTCCGGCACGTCTTTTGATGCCGCCAAGCTCAAATCGGACAGGCTCCGGAATTCTTTATGCGCATGCCCATGGAAACCGCTATGAGATCGGCATGGCCGAAGTCACGGACGGACGTCCGAGCCTGTTGCAGCCGCCGGTTGGCGTCTGGCTTGCCAAGCAGGGACACACTGTGCTCTGCCCGGAGATGGCGGGTTTCGGAAAGCGTCAGTCCGAGGGGACGGAATCGGCTCTGAGCAAAAAGGCGCAATGGAACGGCAGGCCGCTTCTTGGCCTTATGCTGGATGACTTTGGACGAGGTTTTTCGGCATTGTCGGCACTCCCCGGGATAGCGCCCGACCGCATTGCCACGTTCGGGATCTCAATGGGTGCAACTCTGTCCTACTGGTTTGCCGCGCTGGAAGAGCGCGTCGCACGCTGTGCCCATCTTTGTGCATTCGCAAGCATCCGCGAATTGCTCAAGACCGGTGCGCATGATCTGCACGGGCACTACATGACAGTCCCCGGATTGCTGTCAGAGCACGACATGGGCAACGTAGCCGCACTCGTCGCGCCACGGCCGCAGCTCATAGGGGTCGGCCTTGACGATCCGCTGACCCCCAAGGCGGCATTCGAGGCGGCGTTGGCGCTTGTCACGAAAGCCTATGGCGATTGTCCGGAGTGGCTGGAAACCGTGATCGAACCATCTGGTGGACACGCGGAAACGCCCGCAATGCGATCGGCGCTGAAGCATTTCCTGGCGCTTCTTTGAGTGTCCGCGCGGGCTGTTCATCCTTTCAAGAGCAACTTCATTTCAACAAATGATTGTGGGGTCAGATTAGAAGTGGAATATTGATATTACTTAGAAAATCATCATTCCGTTTCAGGAATAGTGAAGAGATATCCAAGGCTCACAAGTCAGGATTGTTGTTTCGGGCTGCTCGAACCGGTCCCTTGAATGGAATGCAATTGAAGGGGCAGGGGTCCTATTTGAGCCAAATTGTTTTCGTCACTTTCAGCCCAAGGCTGCATTGCCGTATATCGTCATCCCAATGACCGCCTTTTCGGTCGAGGGGACAGGGGCAAAAGGCGATACGTATCTTTGATTGGGGGTCAAATGATTGTCGAAGAAACAAGCCTGCCGGGCGTCCTGCTGATCACGCCAAGGCTGTTTAAGGATGAGCGGGGCACTTTTTCCGAGACTTGGAGCGGGCGGGCATTTTCCGAAAGCGGTATCGGCACGCAGTTTGTTCAAGACAATCACTCCTTGAGCAAGCAAAAGGGCACGGTTCGCGGACTGCATTTTCAGGCTCCGCCGCATGCCCAGTCCAAGCTGGTGAGATGTACACGTGGCAGCATTTTCGATGTGGCTGTCGATATCCGCCGGGGGGCGCTGACCTATGGCAACTGGTTGGGGGTCGAGCTGAGCAGTGGGAACAGGCATCAACTCTTCATTCCGGAAGGTTTTCTCCACGGCTTCATAACCCTCGAAGATAACTGCGAAGTTGAATATAAGTGCTCCGCGTACTACGCACCGGAATGTGAAGGCGCCGTTCGCTGGGACAGCTGCGGAATCTCCTGGCCACAGACAGGTGCCGAAACAGTTCTGTCCGAGAAGGACGCGAAGGCGATAGACTTCGCGGACTTTGCCTCTCCATTCGAGTTTCGGGGTCGTTGATGAAAATTCTGGTAACGGGCGGTGCGGGTTTCATCGGGTCCGCTGTTGTCCGGCGCGCGGTCAAAGAAGGTTTTGGTGTCATAAACGTGGACGCTCTGACCTACGCGGCGTGCCTCGATAATGTGGCTCCCGTTGCGGACGACCCGCTCTACGCCTTCGAGCACGCCGACATTCGTGACCGGGGCGCATTGGAGCGGATATTTGCAGACCATCGTCCTGATGCAGTTCTCCATCTGGCAGCGGAAAGTCATGTCGACCGGTCCATCGACGGTCCGGCAGAGTTCATCGAAACCAATATCAGCGGTACCTTCAACCTGCTGGAAGCGTCGCGACGATATTGGCAAGGGCGCAACCGGCCCGAAAGCTTTCGCTTCCTCCATGTTTCAACTGATGAAGTCTATGGCTCTTTGGGGGAGAAGGGGCACTTCACCGAAGACACCCCCTATGATCCGCGCAGCCCATATTCAGCTTCCAAGGCGGCCTCGGATCACCTCGTCAGGGCATGGTTCGAAACCTATGGGCTGCCCGTCCTTGTGACGAACTGCTCCAACAACTATGGCCCCTATCATTTTCCCGAAAAGCTTATCCCGGTGATCATCTTGAACGCACTCGCGGGCCAATCGATCCCCGTCTACGGTGCGGGTGAGAATGTGCGGGACTGGTTGTATGTTGAAGATCATGCCGACGCGCTCTTGCTGGTTTTGCAAAAGGGCATCCTCGGCCGAAAATACAATATCGGCGGCGAAAACGAGTGTCGGAACATCGATCTTGTCAGAGAAGTCTGCGCAATTCTCGATCGGAAACGACCATTGGCCGGCGCTTCATATGAAAGGCAGATCACCTTCGTTGAAGATCGACCGGGGCACGATCTGCGCTACGCGATCGATCCGGCGCGCATTCGCGATGAGCTTGGCTGGCGGCCGAGCGTCAGTCTCGAGGAGGGATTGGAACGAACCGTTCAATGGTATCTAGACAACGAGACCTGGTGGCGGGCGCTTCAAGACCGGAGCGGCGTCGGTCAACGGCTCGGGATCGGTGCAGGCGCAAAACCATGATCCTCGTCTTCGGGTCTGCCGGACAGGTTGCCACGGAACTCAAGGAGGTGTTGCCGGACGCAGTCTTTTTGGGGCGGGACCGGCTGGACCTTGCCCGGGCCGGTGGCATCAGCGAAACCATTCGAAAGATTGCGCCCGCCGGCATAATCAATGCGGCTGCCTATACTGCCGTCGACAAGGCTGAAGATGATCAAGACGTCGCCCGGAGGATCAATGCGGACGCACCGGCGGCGATGGCGCACGCCGCGGCCGCGTCCGGCATTCCAATCATACAGCTTTCAACCGACTACGTGTTCGACGGCCACGGTGACGAGGCCTTTTTGCCCGACGCGCCAACTGGACCGCTTGGTGCCTATGGGCGGACGAAACTGCTTGGGGAACAGGGCATACGCAACTCAGGCGCAATTCATGCGATCTTGCGGACGAGCTGGGTGTTTTCCGCCCACGGCTCAAATTTCCTGAAAACCATGCTGCGCCTGTCGGAAACGCGTCGCGAACTGACGATCGTCGGGGACCAGATCGGCGGTCCGACGCCCGCAGCATCGATTGCTTTTGCAGCCGTCAAAATCCTCGAGGCGCTCCAGCGCGAACCAGCAAAGTCGGGAACCTACCATTTCGCCGGTGCGCCGGACGTGAGCTGGGCAGGCTTCGCGCGCGACATCTTCCGGCAGGCCGGTCGCGAAATCCGCATTGCGGATATCCCAACCTCCGACTATCCGACACCGGCGAAACGGCCCGCAAACTCCCGCCTGAACTGCAGTTCGCTGGCCGCGTTCGGCCTTGAGCGCCCCGACTGGCGGGAAGGTGTTTCGGATGCCTTGAAGAAACTGGGTGTGATTTCATGACTGAGCGCAAGGGTATCGTTCTTGCCGGTGGCTCCGGTACTAGGCTTTATCCGCTGACCATTGCGGTCTCCAAGCAACTGATACCGGTCTATGACAAACCAATGATCTACTATCCGCTGTCGGTTCTGATGCTGGCCGGCATCCGCGAAGTGGCGTTCATCACAACACCGGAAGACCAACCACTTTTCAGGCGCCTGCTCAGCGATGGCAGCCAATGGGGCATGCGGTTTGAGTATATTGTGCAGCCTTCGCCGGACGGACTTGCGCAAGCCTATATTCTGGCGGACGACTTTCTGAAGGGCGCTGCCTCCACATTGGTGCTGGGAGACAACATCTTCTTCGGTCACGGATTGCCGGAATTGCTGATCGCCGCGGACCGTCGGATGACGGGCGGGACGGTTTTCGGACATCATGTCGCCGATCCCGAGCGATACGGCGTTGTGAAGTTCAACGACGACGGTGTCGCGGAAGAAATCATCGAAAAACCGAATGTGCCGCCGTCGAACTTTGCGGTCACGGGGCTTTATTTTCTGGATGGGGACGCCCCGGAACGCGCGAAACACATAAGGCCGTCAGCCCGTGGTGAACTTGAAATCGTGAGCCTTCTGGAAATGTACCTCCAAGAGGGAAAACTGAACGTTGAAAAAATGGGTCGGGGGTTTGCGTGGCTCGACACCGGAACGCACCAATCGCTCCTGGATGCCGGCAACTTCGTTCGCACGCTCTCCGTCCGTCAGGGCATGCAATCGGGGTGTCCGGAAGAGATTGCATTCAACAACGGCTGGATTGACCAGGAAAAACTGCTTGAACTCTCGCGCGTCTTCGGGAAAACGCAGTATGGAAAGTATCTTGAATCACTGGTTTAGCCTGTCCCCGGTGCTCCAAACGATGTTCAACGGCGATAACTCTTCTTGGGGCGGGGAATGCCAGCGCTTCTGATCCGGGTGGACTATTGAAATGGAACTTGAAGTTACAAAGGCTGACAGGCTTCTGGCATTGCTGGAAGACAAGACAGCCCGGGTCGGTGTTGTCGGCCTTGGTTATGTAGGGCTGCCACTTGCTGCAACGGCGGCACTTCAAGGTTTTAACGTAACCGGCTTTGACATCGATGCAGACAAGATCCGGCAGCTGGATCAAGGCGAGAGCTATATCGCTGCGGTGTCGGATGACATGCTTGCCGAAGCCGGACAGGTTGGTTCGCTCTCCTGGACAGCCGATTTTTCCAAGCTTGCAGACTGCGATGTTGTCGTCATATGCGTGCCAACGCCCCTGACGCGCCACCGTGACCCGGATTTGAGCTATGTCGAAAAAACCGCCAGGGCCATTGCCGCTCACATGCGTTCGGGCACTCTGGTCGCACTCGAATCCACGACCTTTCCCGGCACCACTGAAGAAATTCTAACGCCAATCCTGGCAAGCTCCGGGCTTCTGCCGGACAAGGACTTCTGGGTCGCCTTCAGTCCGGAGCGTGAGGATCCGGGCAACAAGTCCTTTCGCACGCATTCCATTCCGAAAATCGTCGGTGCCGATACCGAAACCGCGCGCAGGCTGGCGGTCGCCTTCTACGAGAAAGTCGTCGACAAGGTAGTGCCTGTCTCAACCGCGAAAACTGCAGAAGCCGTCAAGATTACCGAGAACATCTTTCGCGCGGTGAATATTGCCCTCGTTAACGAGATGAAGGTGATCTACGACGCCATGGGCATCGACGTCTGGGAAGTGATCGAAGGAGCGGCGACCAAACCGTTCGGTTTCATGCCGTTCTATCCCGGCCCCGGGCTCGGTGGGCACTGTATTCCGATTGACCCCTTCTATCTGACCTGGAAGGCCAGGGAGTATGGACACGCCACCCGATTCATTGAGTTGGCGGGTGAGATCAACGTGAACATGCCGCACTATGTCATTGCGAAATTGCGCGAAGTGCTGGACCGGCAGTGCGGGAAGGGACTTTCCAAATCCAGAATTCTGCTCGTCGGCATCAGCTACAAAAAGAATGTCCCGGATATGCGCGAAAGCCCGTCGGTGGTGCTTCTGGACATGATGCTGCAGGCTGGCGCTGAAGTTGATTTTCTGGATCCGCATATCGAAACGATCCCGAAGATGCGGGAATTCCCGCACCTGCTCGATCGCAAGGCAACGCGCTTTGAGGATGTGACCGCCGAAGACTATGACGCTGTCCTGATTTCGACGGATCACGATGTCATCGACTATGAAGGTCTGATCCGTTTGGGACTCCCCGTTGTCGACACCCGCAACGCCATCGCTTCGCGCGGCCTGCCGATCGATCTGGTAACAAAAGCATAGGGTCCGTACCCTGGTTCCGAGGCGATCGCCTAAGACGGTGCGTTTCGTTGTGACGGTGCCTTGGTAAAGGCATCCGGTTGCTTGGCCTCGCCAGACAGACGCTGATGTTGCGCCGCGTCCGCCCACCAAACCAGCTGGTGCAGTGTTCGGTCCAGGTATCCGTCCCATTGCGCGGCATCGACGGCGTCGAGATAGGTTCCGTCTTCGTCGAGGACCTCTTGCGCCTTGGGCACGTGGATCATGGCAGACACGGGCAGGCATCCGAGCTCAGCCAGGAATGTGCGCATGTTCACGGCAGCTCTGGCGCCGCCCCATTGGCCGGCGGAATAGGTCACGATTGCGCTCGGTTTGTAGGAAAAGAGCGAACTGCCGAAATGGTTGAGCAGATGAGCCAGCGTCGGCGACATGGAATGATTGTATTCCGGGCTCACCATCACGTAGCCGTCGGCGTAGGCAATTTGGTTCGCGAGCGCTTCAAGCTGCTCCGGAGCCTTGCCGCGAGCGTAGGAAAAATGCGGCTTGAACGGGCTCGGGAGGTGGATCTTCAGTGGATCGACCAGAATAGGTTCGGCACCTTGGGTGCGTAGCCTGTCAACGCAGGCTGCGGCCACGCGCTTACCAAGCCGCGCTGGACGTGGCGGTGTGCTGTCTCGTTCCGAACCAATGAAAACCAGAAACTTCATAAGGCTCCCCATGCCAGGGTGGGCGGCTTTTGAAAGCAAGGCCGGTGCTCAGAACATGACAGGTTTGCATGTCTGCTTCGCGTCGGATTTCTGCCAATTCGAGCCAAAATCACGTAATACCTTTACAATGCCATTGGCTACTTGGGAACACCCTGGAGCTTCCAAATCACCTCAAATATGCCCGGTAAGGGCATGGAAACCGTTGAAATTCTCATTTTGCAACTTAACGGTCGACAAATGGTATTAAATAGGTATTATATTTTGAGAGACTGACGAAAATGCTTTGGCTGCAAAAAACTGGCCCCGCGAAGAGAGCGCGGTCAAAGTGTATTGCAGCTCCGCGGCGCGGAACGTGGAAACCGGGGGAAGGGGCATCCTCTCGTCGGACTGGATTAAACGAAAAACGACACAAACCGAGTGAATACAGGGAACAGCGCAATGACACGTAAGTTTTTATCCTTGGCAATGGTCAGCACCGCTCTGGTTACCAGCAGTGCGTATGCCGAAGACGTCACGCTGACGATTGAAAGTTGGCGGAATGACGATCTGGCTCTCTGGCAGGAAAAAATCATTCCGGCTTTCGAGGCATCTCATCCGGGCATCAAGGTGAAGTTTTCGCCGTCTGCACCGACCGAATACAATGCCGCCCTGAATTCCAAACTTGACGCCGGATCCGCAGGCGATCTGATCACCTGCCGCCCGTTCGACGCATCTCTTGCCCTGTTTGAAGCCGGTCATCTGGTCGACTTGGACGACATGGAAGCGATGGGCAACTTTTCCGATGTGGCCAAGGCGGCATGGCAGTCAGATGACGGGTCTGCCAGCTTCTGTGTTCCGATGGCATCCGTGATCCACGGCTTCATCTACAACAAGGACGCGTTCAACGAACTCGGCGTGGAAGTCCCGACCACCGAAGAAGAGTTTTTCGCCGTTCTGGACAAGTTCAAGGAAGACGGCAGCTACATCCCGATGGCGATGGGCACCAATGACCAGTGGGAAGCGGCCACGATGGGCTACAACAACATCGGCCCCAACTACTGGAAAGGTGAGGAAGGCCGCAACGCCCTGATCAAGGGCGAGCAGAAACTGACCGATGAACAGTGGGTTGCTCCTTTCGTGACACTGGCCAAATGGGGCCCGTATCTCGGTGACGGATATGAAGCCCAGACATATCCGGACAGCCAGAACCTGTTCACACTCGGCCGGGCGGCGATTTATCCTGCCGGCAGCTGGGAAATCTCCGGCTTCAACACGCAGGCCGATTTCGAAATGGGCGCTTTCAAGCCGCCGGTCCGCAATGCCGGTGACACCTGCTACATTTCCGACCACACCGATATCGGTATCGGCATGAACGCCAAAACCGAGCATCCGGAAGCCGCCAAGACATTCCTGGCCTGGGTTGCCTCTCCGGAATTCGCCTCGATCTTCGGCAACGCCTTGCCGGGCTTCTTCCCGCTCTCCAAGACACCGGTTGATCTGGAAGATCCGTTGGCCAAGGAATTTGTCGGCTGGCGCGACGAATGTGAAAGCACGATCCGGTCCACTTACCAGATCCTGTCGCGCGGGACGCCAAACCTGGAGAACGAAACCTGGGGTGCTTCTGTTGCCGCCATCAAGGGGACGGAAACACCTGAGGCGCTTGGCCAGAAACTTCAGGACGGCCTTGCGAGCTGGTACGAGCCGCACAAGTAATCCTCGCACATTCGCATACGTCCCGGACAAGCTTTGTCTTGTCCGGGACCCTTTGACCGGAGCTTCGGATGAGCAAGCCTCGCTTTCGCTGGCACATCGTCGTGTTCCTGGCCCCAGCGGTCCTTGTCTACACGGCGGTCATGATCTTCCCGCTTTTCAACACGCTGCGACTTGCTCTTTACAGCAAGATCGATCAGGAGCGCGTGTTTGTCGGACTGCAGAACTTCACAACCCTTTTCGGCGATCCGATCTGGGCCGATCAGTTCTGGAACGCTCTCGGTAACAACTTCTGGTTTTTCCTGATCCACATGCTGGTTCAGAACCCGATCGGGATCGCGCTTGCAGCCATCCTGAG
>Ga0207422_1002704_pt1 | contig 21925 bp, 13 predicted proteins | sample MarCyaLeptolynsp_FD_187757 | JGI IMG/M metagenome (GOLD analysis project Ga0207422, IMG submission 187757) | Marine cyanobacterial communities from Panama - species 1 Leptolyngbya sp. (SPAdes) | ecosystem: Environmental > Aquatic > Marine > Unclassified | place: Panama: Panama City | collected... | reverse complement strand
TGGCTTGGCTGATCATCGTCGCGGCAGGCTATTTCATGAAGAGGATCGCGATTCCGCCGGCCACGGCGGGGGCTAGGTAGAGAAGAATGAGGATGGATGAGTTGAGCAACAGCATCCCGACGTTGGCGTCCAAGTGCCAAGCGACCAGCCAGGCCACGCCGAAGATTAGCGCGACGTAGAGCACCGGCAGCAGCAGCATGACCACCGCGGAGGCGAGCAGCCCTAGGCGGTAGAGCGGCGACAGGGAGGGACGCTCGAAGGTCCCTTCAAACGATTCCAGGACGCCTGGACGGGCGGCGACGGACATGGGCAATACCTCGGACGGCCAACGACAAGAATCGGGGGGGAGCGCCTATGTTCTCACACCCTATCTCCACGCTCGTGCGCCCGCGTCAACCGCGTTCGATTACACTCTGTGGTCATGCGACGCCGTGATTTTCTCGCTTCGACTTCCGCCGCTGCACTGGCCGCTTGCGCCTCCGAGCAGGCCCCGAAGCCGGACTACGATCTGGTCGTCTACGGACTGACCTCGGCCGGCGTCGCTGCCGCGGTCCAAGGCGCGCGGATGGGCTTGAAGGTCGTCTTGGTCGGCCCGGAAACTCACCTGGGCGGCCTCACCGCCGGCGGTCTCGGCTGGACCGACTCCGGCAAGAAGCATGTGATCGGCGGGCTGGCGCGCGAGTTCTACGCGCGCGTTTACGATCACTATCAGCAACCCGACGCGTGGAAATGGCAGACGCGCGACGCCTACGGGAACAAGGGGCAGGGGACTCCGGCGATCGACGGCGATGCGCGCACGATGTGGATCTTCGAGCCGCATGTCGCCGAACAGGCGTATGAACAGCTCGTCGCCGAGCACCAGGTTCCGGTCGAGCGCGACCAATGGCTCGACCGCGCAAAGGGCGTCGAGATGGAGGGCGATCGCATCGTCGCCGCCGCCATGCTCTCCGGCAAGCGCTACTCCGGGCGCATGTTCCTCGACTGCACCTATGAAGGCGATTTGATGGCCGCGGCCGGCGTCGACTATCACGTCGGGCGCGAGTCGAACGAGGTCTACGGCGAGCGCCACAACGGCGTGCAGAAAGACGTCCGCCACCACGGGCACTACTTCCCCGAGGAGAAGGTCAGCCCCTACGTCAAGCCGGGCGATCCCTCAAGCGGCCTCGTTCCGCGAGTCCACGACGGCGACCCGGGCGAGAACGGTCAGGGCGACCGGCGCATCCAGGCCTACTGCTACCGGCTCTGCCTGACTCAGGTCGAAGAGAATCGCATTCCGTTTGAAAAGCCCGAGGGCTACGACCCCTTCCAATACGAGTTGCTCGCGCGGGCCTTGGAGGCCGGCTGGGATCCCGTCTTTCGCAAGTTCGATCCGATCCCGAACGCCAAGACCGACACCAACAATCACGGCCCGTTCTCGACCGACAACATCGGGATGAACTACGACTATCCCGAAGGCAGTTACGAGCGGCGCCAGGAGATCCTCGAAGAGCACATCCGCTACCAGAAAGGCTGGGCGTACTTCCTCGCCAACGAGTCGCGCGTGCCCTCGGCGATTCGGACCGAGATGGCTAAGTGGGGACTGGCGGCGGACGAGTTCCCCGATACCGGCGGCTGGCCGCACCAGATCTACGTCCGCGAAGCTCGCCGTCTGATCGGCCCCTACGTGATGACGGAGTTCGACTGCTTGAGCGAGGTCGACACCCCGGAATCTGTCGGTATGGGATCCTACACGGCGGACTCGCATAACGTGCAGCGCTACGTCACTCCGGGCGGCTTCGTACAAAACGAAGGCGACGTCGGCGTGAAGCTGCCCAAGCCGTACAAGATCCCCTACGGTTCGCTGACGCCCAAGCGCGGGCAGGCGGCGAACTTGCTGGTCCCGGTCTGCTGTTCGACGTCCCACATCGCCTTCGGCTCGGTCCGCATGGAGCCCGTGTTCATGATCCTGGGGCAATCGGCGGCGACGGCGGCGGCTCTCGCGATCGAAGACGAGATCGCCGTCCAAGACCTGCCTTACGCTCGCCTGCGGGAACGCCTGTTGGCCGACAATCAGATCCTGGAAGAGCCTGCCTGAGTTCGGGCGCCTGCGGGGCCCATCCGACCGTAACCCGCTGCTCAACTTAAACGCCGTCCTATACGACGGCTAGCCTAAAAGGGACGCCGCCTCCACAGCCCGATGAGCGTACCCTCTTTTTCCATCCGATATCCGGTGACCGTCTCGATGGCGGCGCTGATGGCGATGCTGCTCGGGGCCATCGCCTTCATCGAGATCCCGGTCGACCTGATGCCCGAGACCGAGTACCCCACGCTCTCGGTCAACGTCGGCTATCCCGGCGTCGCGCCGGAGGAGATGGAGACGCTCGTCGCTCGCCCGCTCGAACAAGCCCTCGCCTCGACTCCGGGCGTCGAAGAGATCACCTCGTCCTCGTCCGAAGGCCGCGCCTCCGTACGTCTGCGCTTCGCCTACGGCGCCAACCTCGACGAAGCCGCCGCCGAGATGCGCTCCCGCATCGACCGCCGCCGCACCAATCTGCCAGACGACATGGACCCGCCCATGCTCTACAAGTACGACGTCTCGCAGTACCCGATCTTGTACTTGACCGTCGCTTCGCCCGAGATGGACGCCAAGGAGCTGCGCTTCTGGTCCGAAACCAAGCTCCAGTACCGCCTCGAGCGCGCCCCAGGCGTCGCCGCCACCAACATCAGCGGCGGCCTCCGGCGCCAGATCCACGTCAACCTCTCGCTCAAGAAGCTCCGCGCGCTCGATCTCTCCGTCGCGCAAGTCGTCCAGACGATTCGCGAGGAGAACCTCAACCGCCCCGTCGGCGCCGTTCAAGAAGGACGCTATGAGGTGCTCGTCCGCACTGACGGCGAGTTCAACTCGCTCGAAGACATCCTCAAAGTCGCCGTCGCCAATCGCAACGGCGTGAAGGTCTACCTGCGCGACATCGCCACCGTCGAGGACTCGCACGAGGACGTCCGCTATCTGGTCAGCGTCGACGGCAAGCCCGCCGTCCGCGTCTTCGTCTACAAGCAGTCCGGCGCCAACACGGTCGAAGTCGCCGAAGCCGTCCACGCCGAGGTCGCCAAGATCGACGCCGATTACCCCGAAGTGACTCTCGCGATTCCTTGGGATTCGTCTGAGTTCATCCAGGCCGCCATCAACAACGTCAAGAACGCCACCCTGCTCGGGGCCGGGCTCGCGGTCTTCGTGCTGCTGTTCTTCCTACGCAGCTTCACCTCCACGATGATCATCGGCGTCGCCATCCCGATCTCGGTCATCTCGACCTTCGCGCTGATGTACTTCAACGGCTTCACCTTGAACACGGTGAGCTTCGGCGGGCTGACTCTCGGCGTCGGCATGCTCGTCGACAACGCGATCGTCGTGCTCGAGAACATCTTCCGCCACCGCGAAGAAGGCATGGAGCCGAAGGAAGCCGCGATCCTGGGTTCAAGCGAAGTCGCCGTCGCGATCACGGCGTCGACGCTGACGACGATCGCGGTCTTCGTGCCGGTGCTGTTCATCCAGGGCGTCGCCGGACAGACCTTCCAGCAGTTGGCCTGGGTGGTCTCCTTCGCGCTCGGTTGCTCGTTGCTCGTCGCCGTCACCATCGTGCCGATGCTCTGCTCGCGCTTCCTTCGCCCGAGTGACGGAAAAGACAAAGTCGGATTCCGAGGCTGGATCGGACGTCGACTAGACGGGTTTTCGACCGGCTACGAGGGAATGCTCGGCTGGTCGTTGGCGAATCGGCTGGTCGTCGTAGGGACGGCCGCGGCGTTGTTTGCCGGCGCCGTCTACGTCTGGCCGTTGATCGGCGTTGAGTTGGAGCCGGAGCTGGATGAAGGGTCGATTCGAGTCAGCTTGACGCTCGAACCTGGCACGCGCGTCGAAGTGACCGATCAGTACGTCAAGAAGCTCGAAGCGATTATCCGCGAACACGCCGGCGACGAAGTCAAGAACATCATGTCCGAAGCCGGCAGCAACAGCTCCTGGCGCGCCGAGGGCACCAACGAGGGCGACATCCGCGTCTACCTCGTCGATCAGGCGCAGCGTGATCGCTCAGCCGCGGAGATCGCCGCCGAGTTACGCCCTCTGTTGCAAACCGACCCTGGGATGATCGTCAGCACGCAGATCCGCGGCGCCGTCCGCTCTCGCGGCGACAACGCCTTCGGCGACGGCCGCCTCTCAGTCGAGATCCGCGGTCACGATCCGGAAGTCTCGAACGAGTTGGCCGAGCAAGTCATCGCCGCCATGCGCTCGACTGAAGGCGTCGCCACCGCCCGCCTTAGCCGCCAACCGGGCATGCCTGAGATGGTCGTCTCCGTCGATCGTGAGAAAGCCAACAGCATGGGCCTCGCCGTCTCCGCCATCGCCGACACCATGGAGACCGCCATCGGCGGCACGCGCGCGTCGATGTTCCGCGAGCAAGGCGACGAATTCGACATCCTGGTCCGTCTAGCCGAAGAGGACCGCCTCGACATCTCGCAGATCGGACGCGTCTCCCTGCGGCTGCCGAACGGGGGAACGATCCCGGCGTCAGACGTGGTCGAGCTCAAACGCCGGGAAGGTCCGGTCGAGATCACCCGCGCCAACCAGCAACGCATCATCGTCGCCTCGGGCGTCATTGAAGATCGCGACCTCGGCAGCGTCGTCGCCGACCTCCGCGAGAAGATCGCCGAGATCCCGCGTCCGGCCGATTACGACATCTTCTTCGGCGGCGAGTACGAAGAGCAACAGAAGGCCTTCGAGGAGATGACCTTCGCCGCCCTGCTCGCCCTGTTACTCGTCTATATGGTGATGGCGGCGCAGTTCGAGTCGGTACGCGATCCGTTCATCATCCTGTTTTCGGTTCCGCTGGCCTTCGTCGGCATCGCGCTGATGCTGCTGCTGACGGGTACCACCTTCAACATGCAAGGCTTCCTCGGCGTCATCGTGCTGGTCGGCATCGTCGTCAACAACGCCATCGTGCTCGTCGACTACACCAACCTGCTGCGCCGCGAGCACGGCTACAGCGTCCGCGACGCGGTCGTCACCGCCGGCGGTCGCCGCCTGCGTCCCATCCTCATGACCAGCGCGACCACCGTGCTCGGTCTCGGCCCGATGGCGCTCGGTTGGGGAGAGGGCGGCGAGCTCCAGGTGCCGATGGCCCGCGTCGTCATCGGCGGCTTGACCACGTCGACGCTCATCACGCTGTTGTTTATTCCGGTGATCTACTTCACGTTGGAGAGCTGGCGGGAGAAGGCCGCCGTGCGCGATGCCGATCCCGGATTCGATGCGGTCCGGACGGCGGGCGACTAAGGCTCGCTGCACAACACCGCAAGCGCTTTCATGACACCCGGTTCGCGATTCAAGATTCGCCTTTTCAATGGTTTAGTCGTCCCGGGGCGGTCTGCCGGGCCGGTTGACGGTCTCTTGAATTTTGATCTATCATTGAGTGGATTGCCTTATGAAAAGGTTTTCTTTGAAGAGATAAGGGGTCTCTTCAGCACGGTTCGATGAAGCGGAAGGTCGTCTTCGGAGGGCGCTTCCGCAGGGGAAAGGGCGAGGGAAAAGCATGAAGAAAATGCTGATCGCAGCAGCGTCGCTGCTGCTTGCCGCTTCGGCGGCGTTTGGTCAGAGTCAGGGTACGTTCCAGGGCGTCGTCAGCGACGACTCCGGCGCGGTGATCCCCGGCGCGACCGTCTCCGTATTGAATACGGATACCGGTATCGAGCGCTCCACGACGACGAATGAAGTCGGCTTCTATCAGGTGCCGGGTCTTGATCCGGGACCGTATCAGGTCACGGCGATCTCAGACGGTTTCTCGACGCAGGAGCGCACCGGCCTCCGCTTGGAGACCCAGCAGACGCAACGCTTGGATTTCGCGATGAGCGTCGGTACGCTCACCGAGGTCGTCGAGGTCTCGGCGGTCGCGCAGTTGCTGCAGTCGGAGAAGACGGAAGTCGGTCAGGTGATCGACTCCAAGCGCATCTTGGAGATGCCGCTCAACGGCCGCAACTATCTCGAACTGGCTCGCTTCTCGGTCGGCGTCTTGCCTTCGCGTTCGCTCGGTAAGGGCACGCGTCAAGACGGCGAGCGCGGCGGCGAGGGCGGCACGATGGCCGTCGGCATGGCCGCGGCGCAGACCAACGTTCTGGTCGACGGCGCCGACAACTCCTCGCGTAACTCGGGCGGCGCTTTGGGCTTCCAAGCGCAGTCGACGAAGCCAGCGATCGACTCGGTCGGCGAATTCAAAGTCGTCACCAACAACAACTCGGCCGAGTACGGCTTCCGCATGGGCGCCAAGGTCATCGTGACCACCAAATCCGGCACCAACGAGATTCACGGCTCCGGCTACGAGTTCCTGCGCAACGACAAGCTTGACGGCACGAACTTCATGGCGAACTCGCGCGGCTCTGGGAAGCCGACTCTGCGCCGCAACCAGTTGGGCGCCACCATCGGCGGCCCCATCGCCAAGAACAAGATGTTCTACTTCGTATCGTGGCAAAGCACCTACGAAAGGCTGGGGCAGAGCTTCACCTCGTCGGTGCCGTCGGTGGCCGTCAAGAACGGCGACTTCTCCGGCGAGCCGGATCCGAACCGCTTGATCCACGATCCGCTGACCAACCCCGGCGGCGTGCGCGATCCGTTCCCGAACCTCCAAGTTCCGGCGACCCGTTTTGATCCCGTTTCGCAGAACATCATCAACATCTACCCGGATCCGAATGCGGCGGGCCTGCGCAACAACTTCTTTTTCTCGCCGGCCGATCGCATCAACTCCCACCAGTACGACTTCAAGTGGGACTACAACATCAACGAGGCGCACAAGACGTTCATCCGCTACTCGATCCGCGATGAAGACGTTCTCAACTCGTGCCCGTTGCCGTTACCCGTCTGCGGCGGCACCGGCCAGACCGTAGACCTCCCGGGGCAGAACTGGGCCGCGGCGTTTCAGTCGACTCTCGGAGCGCGCATGTTCAACGAGTTGCGCTTCGGCTTCACGCACTTCCCGACGCGCTTCGACATCCCGTTTACCGAGAACCTGCAATCGCAGTTCGGCATCAAGGGCGCCCCGGGCGATACGCTCGACGACGGCCTCGACCACGGCTTTGCCCGCTTCGTACCCGGCAGCGGATTTACGCAAGCCGGACCGCGCAGCTTCTGGCCTAACGTCAACAAGCTCGACAACCTGCAGATCTCAGACAACCTGTCGATCATCCAAGGTCGTCACACCTTCAAGATGGGCTACGAGTATCGCCGCACCAACGTGCCGCGCTCGCCGTCGCGCTTCCGTCGCGGCGTCTTCAACTTCAACGGGCAGTACACGGCCGAGAACCCGACCAGCGGCGCCAGCCGCGGCCAGACCGGCTCCGGTCTAGCCGACATGCTGCTCGGTTTCGCCAACAACGCCACTTGGGGCTTCCCCAACGGCGAGGAGGTCTTGGTGCCGTACCACGGCATGTTCTTCCAGGACGATTGGAAGGTCACCAACAAGCTCACTCTGAACTTGGGCGTTCGCTACGAGCGCTTCCTTCCGCCGAGGTTCCCCGACGTCGCCAACCAGACCGTCTCGCGCTTCATCACGGAAGTCAACGGACGTCCCTTCGGCGACGGCGAAGGCTCCACCTGGGGCGAAGCGGAGTTCCTTCCGTTCTTCGAGACGCCGGCCGGCGATCGCTCCTCGGGCGGCTCGACGGACAACAATAACTTCGCGCCGCGCGTCGGCATTGCCTACCGCGCGACGAACAAGATGGTCATCCGCGCCGGCGGCGGCCTGTACTACGGCGAAGCCAACAGCGTGCAGTCCGAGCACTCGCGCTACTTCACCGGCGCCCCGTTGAGCAACGAGTTCAACAACCCGCAACCGTTCAACCGCCTCACCGAGCTGATCGTTCAAGACGGCTTCGCGCCGGTCACCCCGACCGGATTCCCGCGTCGCAGCTTGAGCGTCAATACGACGGCCGACGGCGCCTGGCCGCAACTCTATTCCGGTCAGTGGTTCCTCGATATCCAACAGGAACTGCCGCTCGATACGTTGCTGACCATCGGCTACAACGGCACCTCGACTTCGCAGATGCCGGTGGCGATCAACATCAACCGTCCCGTCGAACTCGGCGACGGCAGCATCAACGTGAACCAGCGCCGTATCCGTCCGTTCTTCAACAACGTGAACCTGCGCGGCACCCAGTTCATGAACGCCAACTACAACTCGCTGACAGTCAAGGCCGAGAAGCGCTTCACCGACGGCTTCACGTTCCTGAGCTCGTTCACCTGGTCGCACAACATCGACTACGGCAACGAGAACCTGTTCCAAGGTACGACCGCTCAGCAGCGCTATACGTACAACCAAGGCATCGAGCGCTCCAGCGCGTCGCTCGATCGTCGTTGGGCCTACGTCGTCAGCGCGGTCTACGAACTGCCCTTCGGTAAGGACAAGCCGTTCTTGCAGTCCGGCGTCGGCCGCCACATCTTGGGCGGTTGGCAGATCGGCGGCATCCTTTCGCTGCTCGCCGGTACCCCGGACGGACACTCGTTCAACCAGAACACCACCGGCGTCGGCGGCGCGAACCGCGGCGACTTGGTCGGCGAGCTGAACCTGCCGAGTTCCGAACGCACGGTCGAACGTTGGTTCAACGTCGACGGCTGCCGTCCTCTCACCTCGGCCTGCGCCGTGCAACCCGGTCAGCCGGGTCAGCTCGACAACGCGGGCCGCAACCTGATCACCGGACCCCCGGTGCGGAACTTCGACTTCTCGGTCTCCCGTCGGTTCAACATCCCGATCGAGGGCCACTCGCTTCAGTTCCGCTTCGAGTCGTTCAACTTCACCAACACGCCGTCGTTCGGTCGCCCGAACACCGGCATCGGCGGAGCGAACGCCGGCATCATCACCACGGCCAGCGAGCCGCGCCGCATCCAGTTCGGTCTGAAGTACATCTTCTAAACCGAACCGGCGACAACCTTCCAACCAACGGGCGCTCCTTACCGCAAGGAGCGCCCGTTTTCTGTTTCCCGCACCACGTGGGCGAACGTAGCGCACGGCTCCGCCGTGTCGCCTTCGAGCCGCGCTCGAAGGTCTCCGCGCGCCCGTCGACCCTGCTCCCGAACGACAAAAGGCCCGATTCGCATCTCTGCGAACCGGGCCTTCGGTTTGGTTGGGACAGATGTCGTTTTAGTCAGCGGAGGTCACGGATTCGACCGTGATCTTGCCGTCGGCTTCCGAGCCGGTGACGGTCACTTTCGCGCCGGCATGGTCGGTGATCTTGTCTTGGTTGGCGATCTTGTGCACTTTGCCGTCCGCATCGACCAAGACGGCTTCCGCGCCGCCGCCGATGCAGCCCTTGGCGCAACCGGCGTGCTCGGCGCTCGCCTTACCCGCGGCAGCGCACTTGGCGTCGGTGACGAAGCCCGTCCAGGATCCGGCAAAGGCCGAAACGGAGGCGAGCAAGAAGAGACTCGTGGTCGCGATCAGTCGTTTCATGTGTTTGTTCCTCGCTAGCGGCAAGCTCAACGTGCGGTCGGGCGTCCCCGATACCTGCTTGCGTACCCATAGATTACTGAACGTTCGCTGCCAGATCAAACACTTAGACGGACCTCGCGGGCGCCCCTTCTCGCCCGATCGGTACTACCGCACTTACGCGCGGTACTAGGGCGTATGGCCGATGGACTTGCTCAGAGCCGAGATGTACGTTCGAGCGTGGCCGGTCTAGGCCGCAAAACCTATACGACAGATGACGCGAAACAGACACGAACTTCTCGCCCGTCGGTTGAAGACGACCGCGCTCGCGGCCGGCGCTCTCTTGACCGGGGCCGACGCCGCCGACGCCGCGGTGATTCACCAGAACGTCGACCATACCGTCAATTCCGGCGAGCGGTTCGACCTGGACCTGGACGGCGACGGGAGGGACGACTTCAGCTTTCTAGCGGGCGTGGGCTTCACCTCTACGACCGGGACCGGAACAACGGGGCCGGACGAGCTCGCCCTGATCGTCGCCAACTCCTACGCCACAGGAACCGGGACCGGGACCTTCGGCGGGACCGACTCCTTCGGCGGCGCCGTGGTGGTCGACAGCGGGCCCTTCGACACGGGAACGACCGACGGCACGACCGAGGGAACTCTCAGCTTTGGCGCCCGCGTCTTCCAGGGAAGCGAGTCGGTCGATCCGGAAACGATCGGCAGCCTAGCGCCGTTCGCGCCGCTCAGCCTCAGCGGCGTCGGAGCGTTCGTGGGCGGGCAGCCGAAGTTCGCCGGGCTCGTCTTCAACACCACCGATTACGGCGTCGTGACCGGCTGGGTGCGGGTCGCGGTCCCGAACAACAGCACGATCTACATCCAGGACTACGCCTTTGAGACGGACGGCGGCCCGATCCACGTCCCCAACGAGGTCCCCGAACCGAGCACGCTCTTGCTCATGGCTTCCGGCGCGGCGGGACTGTTGGCGCTGCGTAGGCGACGGAATTCGTAGGCCGCCCGTCACGAGGCCGCCCGCTTCGCCAATTGGACAGGCCGCCAGTACTGCCGGTTGCATCCGGTCATCTAGGGCCTTCCCCCGATAGACCCTGCGTACCCCAGGTTATACAGTTGAACAATCTGACCGCGCCCCGCGGTTGCCGTTGATCAGGAGCCCGACTATCCACATGAAGCGCACCAAGCAAGACGCTCTGACGCGTCGCCTGAAGACCACCGCCATCGCCGCCGGCGCCGCGCTGGCAGGCGGAGTCGCCGCGGACGCCGCCGTGATCGGCCACACGATCAATGAAACGGTCGGACCGAACGAGTCGTTCCTACTGGATCTCGACGGCGACGGCACCAACGATTTCGAGTTCAACGGCAGCACCAGCTTCACGAGTACGTCCACCAGCACGCCGGACGGCAGCACAACCTTTGTGACTACAACCTCCGCCTATGCCTCCGTGGCAGGCCTTGGCGACAATCGTGTTCTCGCCTCCGGCCGTTTCGCGCGCGTCTTCAGCGCGAGCGAATCGATCTCCGCCGGAGCCGGGGATACCGCCCCCTTCGCCTCGCTCACCAGCAGCTTCAGCGGCCCGTTCGCCGGCAGCACGCCCAAATATCTCGGACTCGTCTTCAATACGACCGACTACGGCGTCGTGAACGGCTGGGCGCGCGTGGCCGTTCCTGACGGGGGCGAGATCTTCATCGAAAGCTACGCCTTCGAGACGGACGGAAGCCCGATCCACGTCCCCAACGAGGTTCCCGAGCCCAGCACCCTGCTGCTGATGGCGTCCGGCGCCGCCGGGTTGATCGCGCTGCGTCGTCGCCGCAAGTCCTAGGCCGACCGCAAGCGCCGAAAGCGCCCGAAACATGTTACGGTCTTACTGTTGTAGGCCCGATCAAGAGTCCGTTCACGCGGCGTCGTCGGTTGACGGCGTCGCGTTGTTGATTCCGAGGCGAAACGGAAGATGACCATCGACCAAGTCCGGCCCATGGAGCCCCTAGCCAAGAAGGTCCTGCTGGTGGGCTGGGACGCCGCCGACTGGCAAGTAATCCATCCGCTGCTCGACGCGGGCAAAATGCCGTTCCTCGAGAAGCTGATCGACAACGGCGTCATGGGCAACTTGGCGACGCTCGAACCGGCGCTTTCGCCCATGCTGTGGACCTCGATCGCCACCGGCAAGACGGCGGACGAGCACGGGGTGCAGGGATTCATCGAGCCCGCGCCCAAGGGAGGCGTGCGCCCGGTGACCTGCGTTTCGCGCAAGGTCAAAGCGCTGTGGAACATCCTCCAGCAGAACGGGCTGAAGTCGAACGTGGTCGGCTGGTGGCCTTCGCACCCGGCTGAACCGATCGACGGCTGCATGGTCTCCAACCGCTTCCAGAGCGCCACGACCGGCCTGCAAGGCGAATGGCCGTTGCCTCCCTGGCCCATGTCGCCCGGCACGGTTCATCCGCAGAGACTCGCTGAAACGCTGGCCGAGTTCCGCTTCCATCCGAGCGAAGTGCAAGAAGACGCCGTTGCGACGTTCATGGCCAAGGCGCCGGAGCTCGATCTGGGCGAGGGTTCGCCGTTCGTCAAGCGCGTCGACTCGATCCGCAAGGTGATCGCCGAATGCACTTCCGTCCACGGCGCGGCGACCTACCTGCTCGAGCACGAGCCGTGGGACCTGGCGGCGATCTACTACGACGCGATCGACCACTTCAGCCACCTCTGCATGGGCTTTCACCCGCCACGCCGGCCGCATATCCCGAAGGACCAGTTTGAAGCCTTCCACGACGTGGTCGAGTCCGGCTATCGCTACCACGATTTGATGCTCGGCCGGTTGATGGAGTTGGCCGGCGACGAGGCGACGATCATCCTCATCTCCGATCACGGCTTCGAGTCGGGTGAGATGCGGCCCAGATTGTCGAAGGGATTCGGCCGCCCGGGACCGGCGGCTTGGCATCGGCCCTACGGCATCTTCGTGATGTCAGGACCCGGCGTACAGAAAGATCGCCGCGTCGCAGGCGCCGGACTGCTCGACATCGCGCCGACCGTTTTGCGTCTGTTCGGCCTGCCCGCCGGCGCCGACATGGGCGGACGCGTTTTGGCCGAGTGCTTCGAAGACGAGATTGCGCTCGATCGCATTCCCAGCTGGGAAGAGGTCGAAGGCGAGTGCGGCATGCACGAGCCGGGGCAGTACGAAGATCCCTGGGAAGAGCAGGAGATGATGCGCCAGCTCGCCGACCTCGGCTACATCGAGGAAGAGGAGGCGGGCGACGGAAGCAAGGAAGCGAGCGAGCGAGCCGTCCAGCGCGCCGTCGCCGACCGTCGCTTCAACCTGTCTCGCGTACTCGCCTCGAAAGGCAAGATCGAAGAGGCGGCCGGGATCCTCGAAGAGCTCGTCGAGGAACAGCCCGAGGAGAAGGCGTTCTCTCTACGGCTCGCACATCTCTATCTCCAGCTCGGACGCATGGCCGACTGTCGTCGCCTGGCCGAGGCCGCCATCGACCAAGCCCGCAAGGCCCGCATCGAGCGGCGCGCCGAGCAAGAGAAGACGCTCGCCGAGCAGGAAGACGGCCAGGAGAAGATCGCCAAGCTGAAGCCGCTCGACCCGGATTGGGTTCCGGCGCAGGCGGACTTCTTGCTGGGGTGTGTGGCCTTCGGCGAAGGCGACGCCGAGCAGGCGATGAAGCACTTTCACCGTGCGGAGGACCGCAAGCTGAGGCTTCCGGATCTGCACATTCAGATGGGCCGCGTGAACGAGCGAGAGCAGCGTTGGGTCGACGCGGAACGCTCGTATCGAGTCGCGCTCACGATCGATGAAGACAATGCGGCCGCTTGGAACGGCGTGGCCCAGACCTGCATCGAGCAAGGGGATTTTCGCAGCGCGGTGGACGCCGCCCTGCGCGCCGTGGGACTGCGCTACGCCTTTCCGGACGCGCACCGGGCGCTCGGCATCGCGCTCGCCGAGACCGGCAAGCCCGGGCGAGCCAAGACCGCGCTGCAGGTCTGCCTGAAGATGAATCCGCGGGACGAACTCGCGCGCGAGCGCCTCGACCGGTTGCAGGGCAAGGCGGGGCTCGTCGAAGCGTGAAGCGTCCGCTCGCAGCGTTCGTCGGGGCCTTGCTGCTGGCGAGTTGCGGCGGCGAAGCTCCGCGGGCGACCTCGTCCCCTGAGGACGAACGCCCAGGCCGCCCCTGGCTGGTCGAACGCGCCCAAGAAACCGGCCTCGACTTTGTCCATGAAAACGGCCGAGAGGGGCATTTCTGGACGCTCGAAATCATGGGCCCCGGCGCCGCCCTGTTCGACTACGACAACGACGGCGACCTCGACGTCTACGTGACCCAAGGCGGCCCGCTCGGCGCCCTGGGCCGCGGCGAGACGGTCGACTGGCCCACCGATCGGATGTTCCGCAACGAGCTCCAAGACGGCGCGCTGCGCTTTACCGACGTGACCGAGGCGGCCCGTATCGCGCCCGGCGGATACGGCATGGGCGTCGCCGCGGGCGACTACGACAACGACGGCTGGACCGATCTCTACGTGACCAACTACGACGGCAACCGACTGCTGCGCAACCGCGGCGACGGCTCGTTCGAGGACGTCACCACGGCCGCCGGCGCGGGCGAAGGTCGCTTCTCCACCAGCGCCGCTTTCGGTGACTTTGACGGCGACGGATGGTTGGATCTCTACGTCGCCAACTACGTGCGCTTTGAGATGGTCTACCGCACGCGCTGCTCGACGCCCGACGGCTCGCCCGACTACTGCGGGCCGCAGACGTTCCCGCCGGAACCCGACCGGCTCCTGCGCAATCGCGGCGACGGAACCTTCGAAGACGTTTCGCAAGCGATGGGGATCGCCGCGCGTCCAGGGCCGGGCTTGGGCGTCGTGATCGACGATCTCACCGGCGACGGTCGGCCCGATTACTACGTCGCGAACGACCTCAAGGCCAACCACTTCTGGGTCAACCAGGGCGAGCGATTCCTGGAAGACGCCGTCGCGGCCGGGGCGGCCTTCTCGATGGACGGCAAGGCCGAAGCCAGCATGGGATTGACCGCGGGCGACGTCGACGACGACGGCGATCTCGACCTGTTCATGACCCACATCATCAAGCAGAAGAACACGCTGTACGTGAACGACGGCGGCGGGCTGTTCCGCGACGCGACGGCTCGCTTCGGCCTGGACGCGTCCAGTCGGCCGTCCACCGGTTTCGGGGCGTTCTGGTTCGACGTCGATAGCGACGGTCGGCTGGACTTGTTCGCGGCCAACGGCGCCGTCAAGAAGAACGAGGCGCTCGCTAGAGAAGGCGTCGAGATTCCGCTCGACGAAGCCAATCAGCTCTTCCTGAACCAAGGCGACGACGGCTTTCGCGAGGCGAGTCGCGATGCCGGGCTCTCCGATCGAACCGAAGTGAGTCGCGGCGCCGCGGTCGGCGACTTGGACAACGACGGGGACGCCGACGTCGTTGTGCTCAACAACGCCGGCCGGCTGCGCTTGCTGGAGAACCGTATCGCTGACGGCGCCCACTGGCTCGGAATCCGAGCGATCGACGGAGGCCGCGACGCGCTCGGCGCGAAAGCGACGTTGCATCGCGTAGGGAGTCCCGCCAAGGTGCGCCGGATCGCGACCGACGGCAGCTACCTCTCCTCGAACGATCCGCGAGCGTTGTTCGGACTGGGCGACGACGCGACCGCCGGCGACGTCGAGGTCGCTTGGCCGGACGGCACGCGCGAGCGCTGGCGGGATCTGGCGACCGATCGCTACTGGACGCTCACGCGCGGCGAAGGCGAACTGCTCGTGACCCAAGCGCGACGCACGGAGTGAGCGGCGTGGGCGATCTGCTGCGATCGAAGGCGACCGGTTTGTTGCTCGCCGCGGTGTTGATCGCGAGTCTAGGCGGCGCCGGGTATCAGTGGTTGTTATCGACGCCCGCGCGACCCGAGCTGGAGCAGATCCCGCAACCAAACATGGAGGATGCGGAGCCGGTCACCCGAGACCATATTCGCGAGGCCCTAGAGCAGACGCTGCAGCGAGCCGACGCTAAGGCCTACGGGACGATGGGCCAGATTTACCAGTCGTACAACTACTTCGACGCGGCCGCGGCCTGCTACCGAAATGCGATCGCGCTGGACCCAGGCGAGTACCGTTGGCCGCACCTCTTGTCGCTCGTGCTCACCGACGACGGGGAGGCGGAAGGCGCTCTCGCCGCCGCCGAGCAGGCGTTGCAAGCGCTGCGTCAATCGCGCGGCGCCGATCCGGTCGAATCGCGCGCGGTGCGCTATCAACTGGCGATCCTCCATCTGCGCTCGGGAAACGCGGCCGCGGCCGAGCAACTGCTGGCGCCGCTCAGCGAAGCGGACGGGACCGGGGCCGTCTGGTACGCCCTGGGGCAGCTGGCCGCTCAGGTTGACCGGGGCGATGCGGCCGTTCAGGCCTACCGCAGGGCGGTCGAATTGGCGCCGGAGTCTCGGCCCGCGCTGAACGCACTCGGGGCGGAACTGCTTCGGCTGGGAGAGCGGGAGGAGGGCCGACGGTATCTCGCGCAGGCCCGCGGCGCCCGAGACGCGCCGCCGCGGGCGGTGGATCCCATGCGGGCGGCCGTCGCCGAACTGAACCAGAGCGCCGCCTCACTCAACCGTCGGGCGGCCGCCGCCTCGCGCGCGGGCAACTACAAGCGCGCGCTGACTCTCTATCGACGGGCCGTGGAGGCCGAGCCGAAGCACCGCACCGCACGGATCAACCTCGCCGTGACCATGGACCGACTGGGGCTCCGTCACCAGGCGAAGGCCGAGTTGAAGCGGGCGCTGAGCGATCACCCCGAGTCGGCCGCCGGCCACCTGGCCATGGGCCGATTGCAAGCCAAATCCGGCGAGTTCAAAGCGGCTCTAGAGAGTCTGGCTCGGTCTCGCGAGCTGAATCCCGCCAACGCGTCCGCCGCCTTGTGGGAGGCCTCGGTGACCGGACTCGGCGTCGACGTTTCCGCGGGCCTGCGTAAGTTCGATTTGGCGCTCGAGCGCTTCCCCGGAGACGCAACCCTAACGCGCGGCAAGGCTCGCCTACTGGCGTTCGCCGGGCGTCGCCGGGAGGCGGCCGACCTCCTATCTCGCTTCCTCCAGTCGGCCCCGGATTGCGCCGGATGCCGCCATTACTTGGCGCGGCTGTGGGCCGCGGCGCCTGAGGCCTCCTTGCGCGACGGCACGAAGGCGCTCCAAGTCGCGCGCGAACTCGTCGCGTCCGCTCGCGACGTCGCCCGCACGGAAACCCTCGCCATGGCCCTCGCCGAGACGGGCGACTTTGAAGCGGCGCAACAGGAGCAGCGCAAGGCCCTGCGCCAGGCGCGCCGAGCCGAACGCGACGATCTCCTCGAACGCGTCGAAGGCCGCCTAACGCTCTATCAAGCCGGGCGTCCGTGCCGCGAACCGTGGGACCGAACCGAGACTTTTCCGCTCGGCATCGCCGTACCCTAGGTCCCTCACTCGCCGCGCAACGCCGCGTTCGGATCGATGCGCATTGCGCGCAACGCCGGTCCCACCGAAGCGGCGACCCCCGTCAGCGCCACGGCCGCGACCACGGCCAAGAGCGTCGCCGGATCGAACGGCTCGACGCCGTACAGCATCCCGCGTACGGCCTCGACCGTCCAGTACGCGCCCGCCAATCCAATCACGCTTCCGACGGCGGTCAGCGTCAAGCTCTCGCGTAGAACGAGCCCGGCCAGCCGTCCCGCGCCCGCCCCCAAAGCGCGCCGTACGCCGAACTCGCGCGTCCGGCTCAGCGTGAGGTAGGCGCAGGCGCCGTACAAACCGATCGCCGTCAGCAGCAGCGCGCACGCCGCAAATCCTCCCAGCGCCCAGACGCTGAACCGAGCGCCGCGCAGCGAGTCGTCCAGATAGGCGGAGAGCGGACGCACGTCGTGGACCGCGCGCCCGGCGCCGAGCGCTTCAATACGCCGTTCGATCTCCGGCGCCAACGCCTCGGCTGGTCTGCCGCTGCGCGCAAGCAGCGACATCTCGATCGGGTAGACATGGTACGGAAGCAGCAGGTGCGGTCGCCGGACCTCGCGCGCACCGCGGACCCGAACCGCGCCCGTGACGCCGATGATCTCAAGCGTTCGAGTCCGCCCGCCGAACTCGACTCGGAGCCCCCGGCCCAGCGCATTGTCGGCGCCGGCGCCGTCGGGATCAGCGGCGCGCGCAATGCGCTCGTCCACGATCACGACCGGCCGGCGGGCCGCCACGTCTGCGTCGCTGAAGTCGCGACCTGCGAGCAGCGGCGTACCGGTCAGCGACAAGTAGCCTGGCAGGACCGTCTGCCGCGTGGCGACGGCGAACGCCGACTCGACCGCCTCCAGCCCGGAAGCGTCCGCCCGCCCCGAGGCATCGCCCGCGGCGTAGCGTGCCGTCGCGTCAAGCCGAGAGAACGGCAGCGGCGAGGCGGCCGTGACCGCCTCGATTCCCGGCACGTCGCCGACCGCCGAAAGCGCGCGGCGGTAGTAGTCCAGCCGCGAATCGACGTCGGGAAACATGCGTAGACTGACCGGCATCCTCGCCGTGACGATCCGCTCCGGGTTGAAGCCGACCGGCGTCTCGACCAGATGGACGAACGTCCGCAGCATCAACCCGGCGGCGACCAGTGGGACGATCGACAACGCGATCTCCGCGGCGACCAGAGCGCGCCGCAACTTCGCGGCCGACGGACTGCCGTCGCCCGATCGGCCCGCGCGCAGAGCTTCGATCCCGCGCGCCGCTGACGAAATCAACGCCGGCGCCACGCCGAACAACAACGTCGTCGCCGCGCACACTGCGACGGCATAACCCGCCAAGTTCGCGTCCCATGCGATGCGCGACTGGAGCGGCAGCGTCCCCGGCTGCAGGCGCCCAACCCATTCCAGGCTGAGCCACGCGAGCGCCAGACCGCCCGCCGACGCGGCCCCGGCGATCAGCAAACTCTCGACGAAGAGCTGACGGAACAGACGCAGCCTCCCGGCTCCGAGCGCCTGACGGATCGCCATCTCCCGTTCGCGCACCCGAGCGCGCGCCAGCATCAGATTGGCGACGTTCAGGCAAGCGATCAACAGCACCAGCCCCACCGCCGCCGCCAAGGCCGAGAGTGCCGGGCCGACGTCGCGAGTCAACTCCTCGCGCAGCGGTCGCGCCTCCAGCCGCAACGACTGCTCTGGGTAGGCCTCCGGGTGGTCGGCCAGGAACCGCGCGGCAAGCGTATCGAGTTCGGCTTGCGCCTGCTCGACGGACGCGCCCGCTGACAGCCGTGCGAAGGCGAAGAGCCCTCGGTACGTCCGCGCATCGACCAGCTCCGAGTGGAACCAGACGTCGATCTCTTCCGCCGCGTTCGAACTCCGAGGCAGGTAGACGCGCAGGCCCGGCGGCAGCACTCCGATCACCGCGCGCTCGCGATTGTTCACGACGATCGATCGCCCGACTGTGGCCGGATCAGCCTGGAAGCGCGTCCGCCACAGCCGATGACTAATCATCACGGCTCTCCCCGGAAGATCGGAATCGACGTTCCAGGTCCTCCCAAGAACGGGCGGCGCGGCGCCGAGCAGAGGCAGGACGTCGTCGCTCACCGAGGCCGCCGCAACCAACTCGACCTCGTCGCCGAACGCGACGTGCGCCTCGATCCCCGAGAAGACGGCCACGTGGTCGAGCATCCGGCTGCGCTCCCGAATGTCGCGCGCCTCGCCCGGCGAGATCCCCGCGTCGGCCACGCCCTTCGTCTCGACGCGCAAGACCACCAGACGGCCCGGCTCGGGGTAGGGCAGCGGTCGTCGCAAAACGCCGTCGATCAGGCTCAGCACGGCGACTCCGGCCCCGATGCCGAGCGCAAGCACCGAGACCGCCGTGACGAAAAACCCGGGCGACCGGCTAAGCGCCCGCAAGCCGTACCGAACGTCGCGCGCGGTCGCGCTCAAGCCGGCTCCGATGCGTCGCTCGCGCACGCCCTCTTTCACTGACTCGATTCCGCCCGCCTCGGCGAGCGCCAGACGCCGCGCCTCGTCCCGGCCGAGTCCCGCGGCGATCTTCCGTTCGGTGATCTCGTCGATGTACCCGCGGAGTTCGTCGTCGAGGTCGCGGTCGAGCGCCGCCTTGCCAAAGAGCGAGCGGTAGAGACTGACGATTCTCGGCCCGAGCGGCATCGACGTCCCTCAGCTGCCCTAGGTCGCTTCAAGGACGCGGCTCATCGCCGTCGTCACGCGCCGCCAGTTCACCTGCTCGCTCCGCAGCCTCTTCCGGCCGGCCGCCGTCAGCCGGTACGCCTTGATCCGGCGTCCTTCCGCCGACTGACCCCACTCGCCCACGATCCAGCCTTCCTGCTCCATCCGGTGCAGGGCGGGGAACAGCGAGCCCGCCTTCACGTCGAACGTCCCCCGCGTGATCGCCCGAATCCGGTCGGCGATGGCCACGCCGTGCATCGGCTCAAGCTCCAGCGTGCGCAGCAGCAAAAGGTCCAGTGTGCCCTTGAGGATGGGTGAAGACTTCATATCGTATTTCGATATTGAAATACGATATCACTGAGCGATCGGACTCGCAAGTCTCTCGCCGGAGATCGACTAGCTCAACAGCGGGTGCAGGATCCGGCCGCCCACGTCGGTGAGGCGGAAGTCGCGGCCTTGGAACTGGAACGTCAGCTTCTCGTGATCGAGGCCCAGCAGGTGCAGGATCGTCGCCTGCACGTCGTGGATCATGATCTCTTCTTCGTTCTCCGGCGAGAAACCGAAGTCGTCCGTCTGACCCACCGTCTGGCCCGCCTGAATGCCCGCCCCGGCGAACCACATCGTGTACGCGTCGATGTGATGGTTGCGGCCGACAGTTTCGCGGATCTCGCCCATCGGCGTGCGGCCGAACTCGCCGCCGAAAACCACCAGCGTATCTTCGAGCAGCCCGCGTTGCTTCAGGTCCTTGAGCAGCGCCGCGCAGGGGCGGTCGATCTCTTCGCAACGCTGATCGAAGGGCTTGCCCAGGTTCTCGTTGGGGCCGCCGTGGTGGTCCCAGTCGGTGTGATACAGCTGCACGAAGCGCACGTCTCGCTCGACCAGGCGACGCGCCAGCAGGCAGTTGTTGGCGAACGAACGCGCACCCGGTTCGGCGCCGTACATCTCGAGCGTCTTCGGATCCTCGGCGGCGAAGTTGATCAGTTCCGGGCCGCTCGACTGCATGCGATAAGCCATCTCGTAGCTGGCGATGCGCGTCGAAATCTCCGGGTCGCCCGTCTCGGCCAGCCGTCGCAGATTCAGGTCGCGGACGGCTTCGAGCGTCGCCTTTTGGCGCTCGCCCTCAAAGCCCCGAGGCGACGACAGATTGAGGATCGGGTCGCCTCCGCCCTGGAACGGAACGCCCTGGTGCGAGGTCGGCAGAAAGCCCGCGCCCCAGTTGAGCGCGCCGCCGCGGGGCCCGCGCGGTCCCGACTGCAACACGACGAACCCCGGCAGATCCTCCGACTCCGAACCGATGCCGTAGGTCACCCAAGCGCCCATCGACGGGCGACCGAAGCGCGGCGATCCGGTGTTGACCATGATCTTCGCCGGGGCGTGGTTGAAGTTCTCCGTCTGGATGCCCGAAAGGAACGCGACCTCGTCGACTACTTCAGCAAAGTGCGGAAGCGTCTCCGAGATGTACTTGCCGTTCTTGCCGGCGGGCTTGAAGTTGCGCCGCGGGCCGAGCAGCTTCGGCTTGTTCTCGGCGAACGAACCCATGAAGGCGAAGCGCTTGCCTTCGAGAATCGAGTCCGGCGCGACTTGCCCGTCGAACTCGCGCAACCGCGGCTTCCAGTCGAACATCTCGAACTGGCTGGGGCCGCCCGCCATGAACAGGAAGATCACGCGCTTGGCTTTCGCAGGGAAATGCGGCGCGCGCGGCGCCAGCGGGTTCTTCTGCTCCGCAAACAGCTTGCCGTCGGTCATCAACCCGGCCAGCGCGGCTTGGCCGAGGCCGACGCCGCAGCGCGAGAAGAAATGGCGACGAGTAGAACGGGCGAGCGGGTTGTCTTTCGGCATCTGAGGCGTTACTCGCGAGTCATGAATTCGTCCAGGTTGAGCAGGACGCGCGCGACCGAAGTCCAGGCGGCTTGCTCGGCCGTCTCGCCGGCGGTCTCAGCCGGACGGGTCTGAAAATCGTCGAGTTGCGCCTGATAGAAACGGCCCAGGCGCTCGGTCTCTTCCGGGTGCGCCGCGCGGCCGAGCGCCAGGCGGATTCCGTAGTCGATCTTCTCGGCTTGCCCTTCCGGCCCTTCGTCGGCGAGCCGCTTGGCGAAGGCCTGAGCGAACTCGACGTGCGCCTCGTCGTTCAACAGCGTGAGCGCTTGGAGCGGCGTGTTCGAGCGCGGCCGGCGCGTGCAGGCGACCGTCGAATCGGGCGCGTCGAAGACCATCAAACCCGGGTGCGGACTGGCCCGCCAGAAGAACGTGTACATCCCGCGCCGGTAACGATTTTCGTCCGTCGCCGGGATCCAGTCGCGCTGCATCTGGCCGAGCTTGCTCGCCCCGGCCGGCTGCGGCGGG
>Ga0207422_1002703_pt1 | contig 21929 bp, 17 predicted proteins | sample MarCyaLeptolynsp_FD_187757 | JGI IMG/M metagenome (GOLD analysis project Ga0207422, IMG submission 187757) | Marine cyanobacterial communities from Panama - species 1 Leptolyngbya sp. (SPAdes) | ecosystem: Environmental > Aquatic > Marine > Unclassified | place: Panama: Panama City | collected... | reverse complement strand
ACGATGAGGAGCATTTGCGGATCTCGTCGAAACAAAGCCTGGAACTGGGCGGTTATGATGTGGATTGCCAGGAATCGGCGAGCCGCGGACTTGATCTGGTCGGCAGGACGTATGAAGGCGTCGTCGTGTCGGATATTCGCATGCCTGGGCTAGACGGCATGCAGTTTCTGCAAAAGGCGCTGGAAATCGATCCGGATCTTCCAGTTGTGCTGATTACCGGACACGGCGACGTTCCGCTTGCCGTTGAAGCGATGCGGATCGGTGCCTATGATTTCATCGAAAAACCATTCGCCGCCAAACATCTCTTGAGCGTGGTCGGCCGGGCGCTGGAGAAGCGCCGCCTCACCCTGGAAAACCGGGCTCTGCGGTCAGTGCTTGAAGAAGGCGACGATCTCGATGTTCGGCTGACCGGAAGAACGCAGGCGATCGACAGCCTGCGGCGGCAGATCCGGGCCGTGGCAAAGACTGACGCGGACGTATTGATCGTTGGGGAAACCGGGACTGGCAAGGAGGTTGCCGCCAGAGCCCTGCATGACCTGAGCGACCGGTCCAGGAAACCGTTTGTCGCCATCAATTGCGCGGCGCTGCCGGCTGATCTCATAGAAAGCGAACTTTTCGGGCACGAACAAGGCGCCTTTGCCGGTGCCATGCGTGCCCGTTTCGGAAAATTCGAACACGCCCAGGGCGGCACCATCTTTCTCGACGAGATCGAAAGCATGCCGCTTTCGCTGCAGGTCAAGCTTCTCAGAGTGATCCAGGACCGGGAAATCGTTCGATTGGGGTCGAATGAACCTGTCGCCCTCGATGTCCGCTTCATCGCAACCAGCAAGCTCGACCTGGAACAGGAAGCAGCGGAGGGACGATTTCGGGCCGATCTGCTTTATCGCATCAATGTGGTGACTTTAACGGTCCCCGCACTGCGCGACCGCTCCGAAGACGTGCCGCGGATCTTCCTGGGGCTTCTTGCGGAGGCCGCGGCCCGCTACAATCGGGATCTGCCGGATGTGCCTGCTTCCGTGATGGCGGACCTGACCAAATCCGATTGGCCCGGAAATGTGCGCGAGTTGCGCAACGCTGCCGACCGCTTCCTGCTTGGTTTGTCAGCCACCGGCGTGGAGATGGATGCCGAACCGCAAAGTCAAGCACTTGCCGACCGGGTGGCTGAGTTCGAAAAGAACGCCATATCCGCGACCCTGATCGCGAATGGCGGGCGTCTCAAACCCACATATGAAACGTTGGGCCTGTCTCGCAAATCCCTTTATGAAAAGATGCAGAAGTACGATCTGCAGCGGGACACGTTCGCGGAGTCCGAAGACGGATAATTGAACATCTCGGTCGCGGCTGCGCTTGCAGGCTGGCCCGTGTTTTGTGCAGGCCGCAACCCATATTCAGCCGCCGCCGATTGGCATGTTCCCTTTTCCACACACGTCCGAAACCCGGATGGGAACGGATCCACACATGGCCGCCGAAACCGGCGGTTTTTTTGTGTCCAGTGGACTTTTTTTCGTTGTTGTCGAGCCCGTTTGGGTGTTTCCTGCCTGTGACGAATAGCTGACCCCGTCGCCTCCGGAACAGCACCCGGCTTGTGATCAGGTCAAGCTCGAATACAGCGCGAACTCCACGACTCACTACCCAGTGTGACTTGGCCGATACTTTTCTCTCCTTCCCGGGTTTGAAAGTATCGGCCTCTTTCTTTCTGTGTGTATGGCATGGCGCGACGCCCCTTTGACACCCTGTTTGCTCCAAGGCATTGTTTCGCTTTGTTTCAATGGTGAGCGGTGATCATGGCAAATCCCAAATACGCCCCTGCCGATGCGGCGCAGGTTCCCCGTTTTTCCGATGTGGCGACGTTTCTGCGGACCAGGCGGGTGGAGATGGACAGCGACATCGATATCGGCCTCGTCGGTGTGCCGTTCGACATCGGGTTGAACTATCGTGGCGGTCCGCGCGAAGCGCCGGCTGCCGTTCGCCAGGCGAGCCGGCTGATCCGGATGGTGCATCCGACAAGCGGGCTTGCGCCGCATGACCTCTGCAACATTGCCGATCTCGGCGACGCGCCGGTCAATCCACTCGACAAGGATCGCAGCATAGCCGATATCGAATCCTATTTCCGGGCGCTTCGCGACCAGGCAATCCGACCGATGGCGATTGGCGGAGACCATACGATACCGACACCGATCCTGCGCGGCATTGCCAGTGACGATCCGGTCGGTATCCTGCAGATCGACAGCCATGCCGATACGCTCGATGAACTCTGCGGCACCAAAATCAATCACGCGACTTTCATGCGCCGGGCGCTGGAGGAGAATCTGATCGACCCCGCCCGGGTGGTTCAGATCGGCCTGCGCGGATCGCGGTTCAGCCCGGACGATATCCGCTTCGGCGTCGAGGCCGGGTTCACCATTATCACTTACGACGAATATGAAGAGATGGGACGGGCGGCGGCGATCGAGAAGATCGGCGAGACGCTGGGCACCGGACGTACATACGTTACACTCGATATCGATGGTCTTGATCCGGCCTTCTGTCCGGGAACGCCGGTGCCGGAGATCGGTGGAATCACGCCGCGCGATGCGCAGGTCATGATCCGCGCCCTACAGGGGGTCGACATTGTCGGAGCGGATATTTCCGAAGTGGCGCCGTGTTACGATCCGACCGGCATCACATCGGTTACCGCCGCCAACCTCATGTTCGAGCTTGTCTGTGTCATGGCTGCGGCCGTCGACGCGGCCAGGCGGACCGCCTGAGCGGTCATCGTCAAAATAGTCGGTTCGGAACCGAACAACCGCATTCCAACGCCTGTTGAAATGCTCTACGGTCCGGCCGAAAATTCAAGCACGTGAACGGGAAGGATCATCATGGCCGGACGGCTACAGGGAAAAAGAGCATTTTTGACAGCGGCGGGGCAGGGCATCGGACGGGCGACGGCAATTGCCTTTGCCCGGGAAGGCGCGCATGTCATCGCCACCGATCTCGATGTCGACAAGCTGGCCGGGCTTGCCGATGAGGGCGTGGTTGAGACGTTCGGGCTGAACGTGCGCGATTCAGCGGCGGTGAAAGCCATGGCGGAGGCACTCGACGCGGTGGATATCCTCTATAATTGCGCCGGTTTCGTGCATCACGGCACGGTGCTGGATTGCGATGAGGATGCCTGGGATTTTTCGTTCGATCTGAACGTCAAGTCCATGCACCGCACGATCTCCTCGTTCCTGCCGAAAATGCTGGAGAATGGCGGCGGATCGATCATCAACATGTCGTCGGGTGCTTCCAGTCTGAAAGGCGCGCCGAACCGCTACGTCTATGGCGCCACCAAGGCGGCCGTGATCGGTCTGACCAAATCGGTGGCGGCCGATTTCATAGCCAAGGGCATTCGCTGCAATGCGATTTGCCCGGGCACGGTGCGCTCGCCGTCGTGGGAAGGACGTGTGGCGGATCTGGCCAAGGAAGTCGGCGGCATGGACAAGGCCATGGAATTGTTCGTCTCGCGCCAGCCGATGGGTCGGGTCGCCGAAGCGGAAGAAATCGCTGCGCTGGCGCTTTATTTCGCCTCTGACGATTCCGCGTTCACCACCGGCACGGCGGTTCCGATCGATGGCGGGTGGACGCTTTGATCGGGTAGTTGCCGATTTACAAAAACGAAAAGCCCCGAAATTTCGGGGCTTTTTTGAATGCTGCTTGATGGGGCACTTCGTTGCCGCGTGAGGCCGTGTCGGAGAAAGTTGCCGTGAAAGACTCGCTACAAAATCCAATTTCTGATTAATTATACCCTTTGTTGATCTACATTTTGGCAAAGGAATACTTTTATGAGTTTTGTTGAACTCGAAATTGATGGTGAAATTCTCACATTCGAAGCTACCGAGGGACCAACGCGGCGCGGATTGCAGCCCACGGGCGTTGGAGACACGGTTCGCAAGCGCATGGACGACGTCCTGGAACCATTGCGGCTGTATGCAAAAGGGATAGCCGCCAAGGTCGTCGCAATGGAACCGAAACCTGATGAGGTCGAAGTCAAAATCGGCATATCCGTCAGCGCCGATGCCGGTATTGTGTTCGCGAAGGCCGGCACCGAGGGACAGATGGAGATCACACTGAAATGGAAGACCGGAGCATGATGCTGTGGATGATCGTGCGAAGGCTGCTTGTGTAAGCATTCACCGACAGGGTGATGCCGAGCCAAAAGGCGGCGGCGTTCTTGTCCGCGGAAACATGATCGCGACCTGCGCTCATGTGGTGAACCAGGCGCTTGGGCGTGATCGCGAGAGCGCCGAACGGCCCGGCCCGGACGATCGGGTCGAAATGCGCCTGACGTTTCCCGATGACAACACTGCCTCTGAAATCACCAGAACAATGTTGTGTAGTGTCGTTTTCTGGAAACCCTTGCCGGAGCGACCCAGCCACGACGACGATCTGGCGCTCCTGGAAGTTGATCAGCCAAATACGTTGAATGTATTTTGCGATCCAAATCCGCCCGACAACAGTCCGATTGATTGTTGGGGCTTCCATCGTGGAGACGCCGAAGGGGCGCCAATCACAGCCGTTTTCGTTTCGCAGCGGGGAGACGGCCGGCTGCATTGCCGTGGCGACAACTCCGGAGATGGCGCCTTTTTTGAAGGAGGAGCCAGCGGATCGGGGGTGTTTCTCCGGGAGACGAATACATTCCTCGGTATCGTTACGGGCGTGTATCCTCAGAATCGGGATCGTGAAGGTCTTTTAATCGGCGCGGAGTTTGTCGAGGCCGCGATTACCGCGTTGCCAGGTGGGCAAACCGATCCCGGTATGGCTGTCGATGCCGCGCATGCTAGCGATTGGAGAGAATACCAGCCATCCGAGGCCGCGCTGAACGAGTTTCAAAAGACTTACCAAAAGTTGCTTTGTAATGAATTGCAGGATGTGACCGAGGCGGGGTGGTCCAGGGTCAAGGACCAGTTTCCCGAATTTGATCGGCCCTACGACACCACAAAGACGGTGGACGCCTTTGTCGAACACCTTCTGTCCAATGAGCCGAAATCCAGTCGTGATGGGTTGTCGCGTCTGCATAATAAACTCAAGGATGAAGGGCGTGATGTCGACGCCAACGTGTTCTTAAATTCACTCTTCTTCCTTGCCCCTGCGCGTCCGGGAGACGATGCGCTTCGATTTATCGCCTGGAAGCGCGACCCTGAAAACTCAACGCGTTATTCTATTGTTTCTCTGGGCGCGTCTGTGACCATGGCGGAACTGATCGCAGCCGCCATGGACGATGCGAAGGCTGACTTCATGGATCGCAAGCGCAGAGCCGAAATGCCATCGGGGCGAACGCGGATTTCCGATGCACCGGAGGGAGGTCTGGACCCTGATTGCGAAAGGGAGTTGGAGGCGTTTTGCGAATTCCTGAGTTCGAGGCGTGACGTTGACGGATTTGTCGACCAAGTGGATTCGTACCTGGCTCAGGAATTTGGCGTTGATCTGGAACGTCCTGCGGGCCAGACCGGACGGGAAAGACTTGCAGCGGAGCTGGAAGCTTATAACGATTTCAGCGGTGATCGTTCCTACTATCTCGTTGTGCCGGCGGCATCTTGCCTCTCTGATGCAAGCAAGCAACGGTTGCTCGAATTGGCGGGCAGGATTGTCGATCTTTATCCCGGAATACCAATTATCGCTGTCGATCCGACCGGCGTCGAAACTGAGAAACGGGAACTGGCGAGTATACGATATTCCGTGCCGCTCAAGGAGAATGATAGATGATTTCACAGTTCGATATTCCCGTGAACCAGGCGATTCCTCTTGAAAGTGCCCTTGGCCGGCGCGAAGCCCATGTGTTTCGCGAGACCGATGTCCTGGCGATCGAAGCCGCGCTGCTCACGCAACGTCCCTTGCTCCTGCGCGGCGAACCGGGGACCGGCAAGAGCCAACTCGCCCGGGCAGCCGCGGCGGCGCTCGGCCGATCATACCGCGCCATCGTCGTAGATTCGCGCACCGAAGCACGCGATCTGCGATGGCGCGAGGACGCGGTACGCCGTCTTGCCCAGGCGCAACTGGTCGGGGCGCTTTCCGGAGACGATGCGCAAGCGGCGCATACCGAAATGGATGTCAGGCGGTTTGTTACGCCGGGGCCGCTCTGGTGGGGTTTCAATTGGAGCAGCGCCTGCGATCATCTGAAAAAATTCTGTGCGCAAGCGGATGCGGCGGATCAGGGCAATGGCACCGTCGTCCTGATCGACGAAATCGACAAGGCGGAGAGCGACGTTCCAAACGGATTGCTAGAGGCCCTCGGTGAACGCCGGTTTACGCCAAGCGGCTATGAGACGCCGATCACCCATGTCGACAGACCGCTCATCGTTATCACCACCAATGCCGAGCGGCCCTTGCCGGGGGCGTTTCTGCGCCGGTGCGTGGTGCACGAACTGCATTTGCCGAAGGACCAACAGGCGTTGCGGGAACATCTGGTTGAACTTGGCCGGGCGCATTTTCCGATGGCGCTTTTTCCGGATGCGGATGAAGAGATCCTGACAGCCACCGCGAATATGACTGTCAGGGATCGCACAGCGGGAGCGGAGATGGGAATCGATCCGCTACCGGGGCAGGCCGAATATATCGATCTGTTGAACGCGATTTTTTCTACAAAACGCAAGGCTTCGGTGACTCCGCAGGCCGCATTGGATCGCATTGCGCCCTATTTCCTCAACAAGAGCGGCAAGCTGGTATCATGACGTCCCTGACCGGGCGCGCCGACCTTTTGCATCTGCTTCTCGAGAGTGATCACGATGCCGATCTGGTAGCGGAGTTGCTTGGCTATAAACGCGAAAAGGAGCGTGTTCGTGCGCCGGATGAGCCGGGTATCGCGGTAACAAAGCGTCCGGTGGAATTTCTGGGCTCGGGACTTGCTCCGGTCCCCTTCCATGTTGCCAGGGGCTACAAGGCTCTTGGATCGGCGAACGACGTTTCCGACGACTCAGTTCGGACCACTTCCCGTGCCGAGCGGGTGCCGGTTTGGAACAATCGGCCGGCCACTGCGCCCGAACCCCAACCGATCGGCACCGAGAAAACCGTCGCCACACGAATCCATCGACAGATTGGTTCGTTCGAACCGGGTGGCGCGCTTGATGTGGACGCCGCCGTTGAACGGGTCGCGGTTGGTGAAGTCGTCTCTGAAATTCCGAGGCGCAGGCGCAGGATATCGGTTGCCGAACTGGATATCATTGTTGACCGCAGCCTTGGCCTTGTTCCGTTCTATCAGGATCAGGTTCGGCTGGTCGGCGAAATCAAGAAACAATTTCCGCACACGGTTCTCAATATAGCGCTGTATGACGACGCGACCGGAATAGTGTCCGGGTTCCCGGGCAAACGAAAGGCTGCGCCGCTTGATCTGGCTCTGGTCAATCCCTGCGTGCTGATTACCGACGTTTCAGCTGGGAATCAGGTGCATTGGAGAAGTGTCGGTCGGCGTTTGCGGCAGCGCGGCTTGCCGGCCATCGCCGTTTTGCCGTTCGCCGGCCCGGTAGACGACACCTTCCGCTCCCTGTGGACAATTGAGGTTCTGGACCAACGCCGACCGCCGGATGGCGCCGAGGATGCGGTGCGGCGGATACTGGCCTTTGCATCGTTCGCCGTTCGGCTCGAACCGGCCCTGCTTCGCGCCCTCAGGCTTGCGCTGATACCGGAAGCGGGTATCGCCGTCGAAGCGCTCGCTTGGCAAAGCCGCTATCTGTTGTCGCGCCATCCGCAGGCGGCGACGCTGGATCTCGATGCATTTTCCGAGGATCGCGACCGGCTTCTCCGGCTGGAACCGGAACTTTGCAAATCGGTGCTCCGCATCATCCGCAGTTATCGCGTCGGTCTTGATGATGCCGTCTGGTTCGATGAGATTCTTTCGCTGGGATCTGCGGCGCGCGACGTGCTCGAACATTCAGATGACATCGAAGATGCCGAAGCCTTTATCGGATGGATTGCCGAGGGTCTGCATGCGGGCGGCGGAACCGTGTCTAGGGATCAGCTTGCCTGGCTGTCCCGCGTCGCTGGTCGGGTGGAAAAGAATGCCCGGGCGTTTGAACAACCGGGTTTGCGCGAAGCGGTCATGCTGTTGAAGGCCGATGATGGGCGGTACCAGCCGAACATCCGACCGGAAGATGCGCCTTCGGGCACTAAGTCTCTTGGAAATTTGTTTCTGTCGCTTCAACGAGGGGCCCTTGTTGCCTCCCCGCCTGATGCGATTGACGTCGGAAGCCGCCTGGCGATCCTACCGTCCGACAACGGGTTTTTTGAATTGGTACACAAGGCTGACTTCGCATCTTCCGTGGCGGCCAACGAATGCCCTCCCTGGGCCGACGAAGCCGGTGAGGATGAATATGGCCGCTGGTTGAAATTCTCCTTTGCCGGGGTTTCGCAGATCATGCGCTGGTGCCCGCCGGGACGGTTCGTCATGGGATCGCCGGAGGACGAACCCGGCCGGTATGACGACGAGAGCCCGCAAACCGAAATTGCGATTGATCTGGGCTTCTGGTTGTTCGACAGCCCGGTGACACAAAAGCTCTATGAAGCCGTCATGGGCGAAAACCCGTCTCGATTCAAATCCCCGGATCGTCCGGTCGAAAACGTGAGTTTCGAAGATGCGGAAAGGTTCATGGCCGGATTGAACGGTGCGCTTCCGGGGCTGGATCTTTGTCTGCCGGGCGAGGCGCAATGGGAATATGCCTGCCGTGCGGGGACGCTTGAGGCGACCTATGCGGGCGCCATGGAGATCGCAGGTGAAAACAACGCGCCGGTTCTTGACGCTGTGGCCTGGTATGGCGGCAACAGCGGTGTGGATTTTGATCTTGATAACGGCGTTGACAGCTCCGATTGGCCAGAAAAACAGTTCGATCACAATATGGCTGGAACGCGCAGTATCAAAATGAAGGCGCCGAACCGTTGGGGCCTATACGACATGCTTGGAAATGTGGACGAATGGTGTGTGGATGATTGGAGCAGCACACACGATGGGGCAGATGCCGTTGGTGCGTCGCGGCTTGTTTCGGGAAAAGACGAGGATGGCGAGTGGGGCCGCGTTGTTCGCGGAGGGTCCTGGTACAGCGTGGCCCGGTACTGCCGGGCGGCCTTTCGCACCGGGGTCGAGCCCGATTTCCGGAACGACGATCTTGGCTTCCGCCCTGCCCGAGGTCAGGTCCGGCCGGAGGTCGGAGGCCCGGAGGGCCAGGCGCGCGCGGCGGAGCCGCGCGCCGGGCAGGGGGACTTTCCCGGGGTCGGAGACCCGGGGGAATCGCTGGTTCGACGGCGGGTTCTGCCGGGTCGATCGGCTGACGTGCCCCTGCCCGCGGGACCGTTTGTGATCAGGACGGATCGTGCGGAGCTGACGATTGCGCGGCAAACGCTGGAAGACCTTTCGTGGGCGAGCGCCAAGGGACGGGACCGGTTCGGACTATGGGCAGAATTCAGGTACGGCAATGTGGGTCAGCGTCTGCGCTGGTGTCCGCCGGGGCGGTTTGTGATGGGATCGCGGGAAGGTGAGCCTGGACGTTGGGACGATGAAGGCCCTCAAACCGAAATTACGTTTGAGGCAGGGTTTTGGCTGTTCGATTGTCCGGTGACGCAAAAACTTTACGAAGCGGTGACGGGGGCAAACCCGAGTGAATACAGATCACCGGAGCGGCCAGTTGAAACGGTGAGTTTTGAAGATGCCGAAACTTTCATCGTCCGATTGAACGAGCGGCTTCCGGGTTTGGACCTTTGTCTGCCGAGTGAGGCGCAATGGGAATATGCGTGTCGGGCAGGAACGGTTGAAGCAACGTATGCCGGTTCCATGGAGATTGTCGGTGACCGGAATGCGCCGGTTCTTGACGCGATTGCCTGGTATGGCGGCAATAGCGGGGTTGAATTTGATCTTGACGACGGATTTGACAGTTCGGATTGGAACGAAAAACAGTTTGCGCACAGCGTGGCAGGAACCCGGAAAGTCAAGAGGAAGGCACCGAATGGCTGGGGTCTCCACGACATGCTTGGAAATGTGGATGAATGGTGTGCTGACGAATGGAATGAAAACCATGATGAAGCTAACGTCTTTGGTGCGCCGCGCCTTTTTTCGGGAGAAAAGGAGGGTGGCGGGCGGAGCCGCGTTGTTCGCGGGGGGTCCTGGGGCGACGAGGCCCGGGGCTGCCGGGCGGCCTGTCGCAACGGGGGCGAGCCCGATGACCGGGACGCCCTTCTTGGCTTCCGCCCTGCCCGAGGTCAGGTAACAGGGGCCAGCCGGAAGGCTGGCGGCCCGGAGGGCCAGGGGCGCGTGGCGGAGCCGCGCGCCGAGCGGGGCGAGAAGGGAAATGTGAAATCGACGGGATCAAATCCGGAAATCTCTGGAGATCGCCAAAGGGGCAAAGACTAAGTGCGGTTCGATTTTTTCATGATTCCCGTTCGCGATGGAGAGGCGGCAACAGAGGAATTGAACAGGTTGTTGTCCAGTGCCCGCATTCTGACCGTGGACCGGCAATTTGTGTCGGACGGAATCAACAGCCATTGGTCGATATGTGTGGCTTCACAATCCGGTTCAGTTGGCAAACAATCGAACCGAAAGAAACAAAACGTCGACTATCGCGAAATTCTGAGCGAAGAGGATTTTGCGATTTATGCCCGTCTGCGGACCCTGCGCAAGGAATTGGCCGATAGGGAAGGCGTTCCGGTTTATGCCGTGTTTACGAACGAACAATTCGCCGAAATCGTTCGAACGAGAACAGAAACTCTCTCCTCGATGAGGGCCATCGACGCTCGGGTGGAAAAATATGGAGAATCTGTTGTCGCTTTCATGACTAACGTACTATCTGTGCCGGCAACGACGGGAGACGGCGGTGCGCCGTAGCCGGGTAACGATTTCGGAGGTTGCCGAATGGCCCAACCTGATTTCAGCCTTTGCCCGGGCGGCATCAGGGAAAGGAGGACGGTCGGATGTCGCGGCCTATCGCGGCGACCTCGAATCCGAACTGGCGCTGCTTCAATCCGGCTTGTTGCTCGGTACGATACCTGTCGGTGTTATGCGGCGGTTTACAATTCGAGATCCGAAACCAAGGGTCATCCATGCGCCATGTTTCCGCGAAAGGGTGCTGCATCACGCCCTGATGGCGAAACTGGGGCCGGTATTGGATAGATCCCTTGTAGACGATACATTTGCCTGCCGAACCGGAAAGGGCGCGCTTGCGTCGGTCAGGCGTGCGCAAAGGCATATGCGCAATTGGCCCTGGTTCGCGCAGATTGACATCCGCGGGTATTTTCCGGCCGTGGACCATGGCATTCTGCTTGATCTGGTTTCCAGAAAATTCAGCGATCATGAGGTATTGCGCCTCGTCGCGCGGATTGTCGGCGCACATCATGCCGGGCAGCATGAGCACGAGCGGGGACGCGGTTTGCCGATCGGCGCACTGACATCACAGATTTTCGCGAATTTCTATCTTGGCGATGCCGATCGGTTGGCGCTGGAGAGGTGCCGGGTTCCGGGATATGTGCGCTATATGGACGATTTTGTATGGTGGGGGCGGAGCCGTGAACACGTTCGCGAAACATGCAATCACATGTGCGAGTTTCTAAGGACGCGGCTTCGGCTCGATGTCAAACGGCCGGTTCGGATCGGTCGGAGCCGGGATGGCCTTTCCTTTTGCGGATATCGGATCCTGCCTGGTCGTTTGCTGCTTTCTCGCCGGCGCAAAAACCGATACGCCGTTGCGCGCCGACAGGTTGAATCGGCATTTGCGCGCGGGAACATGGACGCAGCGGAATTGCAAAGGAGTTTGGATGCCGCTCTGGCCATTACGGCTCATGCGGACGCGATCGCTTGGCGTCGCGAGCAGCTTCGCCGACACCCGGTTGCCGATGGTTTGACATGGGCATAGATTGTGCGGGGGAGACGGGCCGACATGGCGTGTGGAACCGCGTTGTTCGCGGAGGGTCCTGGAACAACAAGGCCCGGAACTGCCGGGCGGCCTATCGCAACAGGAACGAGCCCGACAACCGGAACAACAATCTTGGCTTCCGCCCTGCCCGAGCTCGGGACCAGATTGGATGATCAGGACCTGACCAGGCCTTTCTTCCCGGCGTCGCGCCGCTCGAGGTGTTCTCGCCAAAACAAGATGGCCGCCGGTGTGCTGGTAGGCGGGCGTACCCGTGCGACGGCTCGCCGGCGGTTTTCAAATTTGGGGGGTGGGACATGATCGAAAAAAGCCGGGTTTTGGGGGTGAAAAACGCGTCTGTCGAGATTGATGACGAGGCTGCGCCGAGGCATGGGGTCCCAACGATTGACATCCGAAGGCATCCTCTGGCAACAGGCGTCCCAGCGGACTGGGCCTGCGGGTGGGGCCAGGACGAATATGGCGTTTTTGCAGAGATCTCCTTTAAGGATGTGACCCAGCGCCTGCGCTGGTGCCCGCCAGGCCGGTTCATGATGGGGTCGCCGGAGGATGAACCCGGCCGTTGGGACGATGAGGGCCCTCGAATCGAAATTACGTTTGAAACCGGGTTCTGGATGTTTGATTGTCCGGTGACGCAAAGCCTCTATGAAGCCGTGACAGGAGAGAATCCCAGTGAATTCAAATCCCCGGATCGTCCGGTTGAAAGCGTGAGTTTCGAAGATGCGGAAGCGTTCATGGCTCGATTGAACGCGGCGCTTCCGGGTCTGGACCTTTGTCTGCCGAGCGAGGCGCAATGGGAATATGCGTGCCGGGCGGGGACGGTTGAGGCGTCCTATGCCGGTGCGATGGAGGTTGTGGGCGAGCGAAACGCGCCGGTTCTTGATGCAATTGCCTGGTATGGCGGCAATAGCGGCGTGGATTTCGATCTTGATGAAGGCGTCGATAGTTCGGATCGGGCAGAGAAACAATATAAACACGGAAAGGTTGGAACGCGGGATGTGAAACTGAAATCCCCCAATCCCTGGGGTTTTTATGACGCACTAGGCAATGTGTATGAGTGGTGTGTGGACTTGTGGAGTGAAAGCCATACAGGGGCCGACGCCCATGGTGCGCCCCGAGTTTTCTCGGAGGAAGAGGAGGATGGCGAGTGGAGCCGCGTTGTTCGCGGAGGGTCCTGGGACGACGAGGCCCGGGGCTGCCGGGCGGCCTTTCGCGGCAGGGTCGAGCCCGACAACCGGAACAGCTTTCTTGGCTTCCGCCCTGCCCGAGGTCAGGTCCGGCCGGAGGCCGGTGGCCCGGAGGGCCCGGGGCGCGCGGCGGAGCCGCGTCCCGAGTCTGGGAAAATCTCTCCAGAACAGCATTGAGCATACTTTTTCGGAGAGACGCCGCGCACGCCCGTCTGGATCAGATCCTGTCCAGTGCGGCTTCGAGGCTGGCCACCGTGCGATCGATATTGTGCAGCTTGTCGAGCCCGAACAGGCCGAGGCGGAAGGTGCGGAAGTCTTCCGGTTCGTCGCATTGCAGCGGCACGCCGGCGGCAATCTGCATGCCGGCGGCGGCGAACTTCTTGCCGTTTTGAATGTCGCCTTCGGCGGTGTAGCTGACGACGACGCCGGGTGCCTGAAAGCCGGTTGCGGCAACGCTGTTATAACCCTTGGTGACCAGCAGGGCCCGCACACGATCGCCCAGCTCCTGCTGCTCGGCGCGTACCTTGTCGAAACCGTAGGCCTCGGTTTCCAGCATCACGTCACGGAACTGCCGCAAGGCGTCCGTCGGCATGGTCGCGTGATAGGCGTGGCCGCCATTTTCATAGGCCTGCATGATCTGCAGCCATTTCTTCAGGTCGCAGGCAAAGCTTGAACTGGCGGATGCCTCAACCCGCTCCTTCGCCCGATCGTTCATCATCACCAGTCCGGCGCAGGGCGAAGCGCTCCAGCCCTTTTGCGGCGCCGAGATGAGGACATCGACGCCGGCAGCCTTCATGTCGACCCATATCGTGCCCGAGGCGATGCAATCGAGGACAAACAGGCCGTCAACGGAGCGCACCGCATCGCCAACGGCCTTCAAATAGTCATCGGGCAGCATCATGCCGGAGGAAGTCTCCACATGTGGCGCAAAAACCATGTCCGGTTTTTCCGCCTTGATTGCCGCGACCACTTCGTCGATCGGTGCCGGCGCAAATGGCGCCTGGGAACTGTTGCCCGTCATGCGCGCTTTCAACACGGTGGTTTCGCTTGCAATGTTGCCGGCATCGAAGATCTGCGACCACCGATAGCTGAACCAGCCATTGCGCACGACCATGCATTTCTTGCCGGTGGCCAGTTGCCGGGCGACCGCTTCCATTCCGTAGGTTCCACCGCCGGGAACGAGCGCGACCGCGTCGGCATTGTAGACCGATTTCAGGATCCGCGAGATGTCGTTCATCACGCCCTGGAAGGCCTTCGACATGTGATTGAGGGAGCGGTCGGTAAAGACGACGGAATATTCCAACAGGCCGTCGGGATCCACATCTGTAATCGGGTTGTCCATTGTCGTCTCCGCTGTGAAGAATGTCGTGGGGGAGGTCTCCGGATTCAGGAGTCTGACCGGGAGCCTTGGTTGTCATGCGCAATATCAAGATTGCCGTGTTGCTGCCAGAGATATTTTGCCAATCCATCATCAACGGCGAAGGGGTTCGGAAAATGTAACTTCTCAAGGATGGAACCGGTATCGCGTCCGGCCTGATTGCCCGCGCGGCAAACCGAGGCGCGCCGCCGGCATTGTTTCCGAACCCTGTTTCGCTATGAATCGAAAGCTCGATCGATCCACCGCCAACACAAAGGAAATCAACCCATGAAACTCAAAGGATCCTGCCATTGCGGCGCGGTTGCGTTCGAGGTCGAGTGTCCGCATCCCTATCCGTTCAACGTCTGTTATTGCGGGATCTGCCGCAAGACCGCCGGCGCCGGCGGGTCTGCGATCAATCTTGGCGCGGAGTTCCAATCATTGCGCGTCACCGGCGAAGACAAGATCCGGGTCTATCATGCCGTGCTGCGCGATGCCGATGGCATGGTGACCGGCGAAAGTCAGGCCGGAAGACATTTCTGCGGTGACTGCGGTTCGCCGCTCTGGCTCTGGGATCCGCGCTGGCCGGACCTTGTTCATCCGCATGCCTCGGCGATCGATACCGAGTTGCCATCGCCGCCGGAACACACCCATCTCATGCTCGACTACAAACCGGCGTGGGTGAATGCGAACATCGGTGATCAGGATCGAAGCTTCGGGGAATATCCCGATGAGAGCCTTGCCGACTGGCATCGACGGCTCGGCCTGGCCGGGTAGTGAAGACGAGATTTGTTTCGCGAACCCGTTCGGGTTCGACTTTTTGTCTCGCGGCCGCGGGCCTCCGACGGGGCGGGCTGCCGCCCGGCGCCCCCTGGGCTTGCGAACCCGTTCGGGTTCGGACGGGATTGATTTGGAGCGGTTCGTCGCTGCATTCTTGGCGTATGTGACATTGCCTCCCTTGTGTGGCTGAATCGCACCCTTTAAGGTTCGTTTTGCCGGAGGGCGTGCCTGTGCCCCCGCTGGTTCGGCCGGGTCCCCGGCCGATATAGCCCTTTGATTTGAATTGGATTGTGAGGTTTGCATGTTCGAGATGACCGGCAAGGCTGCGGCGCTGCGCGAAAAGCTGCTGACATTCATGGACGAACATGTCTACCCGAATGAGGCAGTGCTGAAGGCGGAGTCGCCCGATCCCGACAAACAATGGTCGACACCGCCGCTCCTGGAGGAACTCAAGGCAAAAGCTCGCGAGGCCGGCCTGTGGAACCTGTTCCTGCCGGACCCTGACCATGGTCCGGGCCTCAGCAACCTGGACTATGCGCATCTGTGCGAAATCATGGGCCGATCGTCTGCGGCGCCCGAAGTTTTCAATTGCAGCGCGCCCGACACCGGCAATATGGAAACCCTGGCGCTTTACGGATCCGATGAGCAAAAACAGGAATGGCTGACGCCGTTGCTGGCCGGCGAAATCCGCTCCTGCTTCTCCATGACCGAACCGGAGGTGGCGTCGTCGGATGCAACCAACATCCAGACGGAAATCCGCCTCGACGGCAACGAATATGTGGTCAATGGCCGCAAATGGTGGTCGTCCGGCGCCCTGCACGACAAATGCGAAATCGCCATCGTTATGGGCCGGACCGACCCGGAGGCCGACCGGCACAAGCAGCAATCGATGATCCTGGTGCCGCTCGATGCCGAAGGCGTGACGGTGGAACGGCACCTGTCGGTGTTCGGATACGATCACAAGCCGCACGGGCATGCAGAGATCAATTACGACAATGTCCGTGTGCCGGCTTCCAATATCCTGCTTGGCGAAGGCCGCGGGTTTGAAATTGCACAGGGTCGGCTCGGACCGGGCCGCATCCACCATTGCATGCGGCTGGTCGGGCTTGCCGAACGGGCGCTTGAGGCCATGTGCGAACGGGTGTCGGCACGCACTGCCTTTGGCAAGCGGATCAGCGATCAGGGCTCGATCCGACAGGACATAGCCCGCTCGCGCTGCGAGATCGATCAGGCCCGGCTGCTGACCATGCAGGCCGCGGCGATGATGGACCGGCACGGCAACAAGGTGGCACGGCGCGAGATTGCGATGATCAAGGTCGTGGCTCCGGAAATGGCCTGCAACGTGATCGATCGGGCAATCCAGGCGTTTGGCGCCGCCGGCGTCAGCCAGGATACGTTTTTGGCCAGTGCCTACGCCAACGCCCGCAGTCTGCGGCTCGCCGACGGTCCCGACGAAGTGCACCGCAATGCCATTGCCCGCATGGAGTTGAAAGCCGCGGCGGAACGCGCGTGAGCCCGACACCGTCGCCTTCGGGCCCCCGAACATAGCCGGTCGACGATGCAGGATGCCCATTTCAAAGTCTGGCCGCCAGGACGGCCGCGCAGTCTCAGCCCGCTGAAGACATCGGTCTATGAGAGCCTCGATGTGACTGCGCGCCGGTTTCCGGACATGGCCGCGATCATCTACTACGACACCGTCATCACCTACGCCGAACTGCACGATGAGGTGAAGCGGTTCGCCGGATATCTGGTCAACGAGGCCGGGGTCAAAACCGATGACAGGGTGCTGCTATACCTGCAGAATTCCCCGCAATTCATCATAGCCTATTACGCCACGCTCGCGGCCAATGCCGTGGTCGTGCCGGTCAATCCGATGAACCGGTCGGGCGAGATGCAGCATATCGTCGACGATACCGGGGCCCGTGCGGTCATTGTCGGTCAGGAACTCGTCGATCCCGTCGCCCCGGTGATTGTCGGCAACGGGTCAGTGACCTGGATCGTGGCGACCTATTCGGATTATCTGCGTGCGCCGACCGACCTCGATGTGCCGGAAATCATAGGTGCAAAAGCCATTCCGGTCGTCCATGACAATGCCTCTGCCTGGACCGATGCGCTCGCCCTGGACCATGCGCCGCCGGTTCATGCCCGCAAACCGGAAGACTGGTGTGTGATCGTCTATTCGTCCGGCACGACCGGGCAGCCGAAGGGCTGTCTGCACACCCATGCGACGGTGAACGCCGTCGTTCAGGCCTATTGCAACTGGAGTATCATTCCTCCGAATGCGACGATCCTGTCGACCCTGCCGCTGTTTCATGTCACGGGCATGCAGAATTCCATGAACATGCCGATCTATTCCGGCATGACCATGGTGATGATCAGCCGCTGGGACCGCAAAAACGCTGCCCGGCTGATCGAGCGTTACCAGGTGGCGCAGTGGCGTTCGATCACCACGATGATGATCGATTTTCTCGCGGATCCCGAAATCGATTCCTATGACATATCGAGCCTGGTTGCCGTCGGCGGCGGCGGTGCACAGATGCCAGCGCCGATCGCCCACAAATTGAAGGCGATGACCGGCCTGGATTTCATCGAAGGTTACGGCCTGTCGGAAACCATGGCGCCCTCGCATCTGAACCCGCCGCAGGCGGCCCGTCCGCAATGTCTCGGCATCCCGCTGTTCGATGTGGATTCGCGGGTCATCGACCCCGGTACACTCGCCGAGTTGCCGGCCGGCGAAGTGGGCGAGATCATCATTCACGGCCCGCAGGTGTTTCAGGAATACTGGCGGCAACCGGAAGCCACGGCGGAAGCCTTCATTATGCATGATGGCAAGCGCTTCTTCCGCTCCGGCGACTTGGGATATGTCGACGCGGACGGTTATTTTTATTATGCCGACCGTCTCAAGCGCATGATCAATACGTCCGGTTTCAAAGTCTGGCCGGCCGAGGTCGAGGCCATGATGCACGGTCATCCGGCGCTTCGCGAAGCCTGCATCATCGCCGTGCCGGATCCGCGCCGGGGGGAAACCGTGAAGGCGGTGGTTGTTGTGCGCGACGGGGTCGAGCCGCCCTCCGAAAGCGATCTCGAAACCTGGTGCCGCGAGCGGATGGCGGCTTACAAGGTTCCGCGCCTGTTTGAATTTGCCGACGCCCTGCCGCGTTCGGGTGCCGGCAAGGTCTTGTGGCGTGACCTGCAGGCGCGGGAGGCCGAACGCGTGGCCCGGGAAACGGAGACCGGATCGCCGGCGCCGTCGGCCTGAAACACTTTTTCAACGGGAGCACCAAATGTTCGACTTGAAGGGCCGCGTGGCCATCGTGACCGGTTCGACCCGCGGTATCGGCAAGGCAATTGCCTTCGCGTTTGCGCGCGCCGGCGCCAAGGTCGTGATCTCCAGCCGCAAGGCCGATATGTGCGAGGCGGTTGCCGCCGAAATCGCGGCTGAAGGCCATGAAACGCTGGCCGTTCCCTGTCATGTCGGCCGTCGCGAGCAGTTGCAGGCTCTGGTCGACCAGACCGTTGAACATTGGGGCGGTATCGACATCGCTGTCTGCAATGCCGCGACCAATCCGGTTTATGGCCCGCAGGCCAATGTCAGCGACGAGGCCTTCGACAAGATCATCCAGACGAACGTGCGCAGCGTGTTCCAGCTTACCAACATGGTGTGCCCGATCATGGCGGACCGGGGCGGCGGGTCGGTCGTGGTGATTTCGTCTATTGCCGGCTTGCGGGGCAATGGCGATATCGGAATTTACGGCGTTTCCAAGGCGGCCGAGGCCGGCCTGGTGCGCAATCTTGCCGTCGAGTGGGGTCCGAAGGGGGTTCGCGCCAACGCGATTTCGCCGGGCCTTGTGCGCACCGATTTCGCCCAGGCGCTGCTTGAGGATCCCGTCCGGCTGGCGCGGGCGGAAAACCGCACGCCGTTGCGGCGGATCGGCGAGCCCGAGGATATTGCCGGCGTGGCCCTGTTCCTCGCCTCCGACGCCAGCGCCTACATGACCGGGCAGAATGTCGTGGCCGATGGCGGCGAAACGATTTGCTGATGGTGAAGCGGCCTTGCGCTTGATATGGTTCCAACTGTCCAAGGAATCCGCCCGGTCTCGAACAAGGAGCCCTGCTTATGTTGTCTACCCTGAAACCGTCTCCGACGGATCCGATCCTGGCGCTGATCCAGGAATTTCGGGACGATCCGCGTCCGGAAAAACTCGATTTCGGGGTCGGTGTCTACAAGGATTCCTCCGGACTGACCCTCATTCCGAAGGCCGTGAAAATGGCCGAAAGGCGGCTGCTTGAGGAACAGGATACAAAAACCTATCTGGGCCTGCTCGGCGATGTCGCCTTCAACACGTCGATGGCGGACCTGGTGCTCGGCGACGCGGTATCGAAGGATCGCGTGAGCGCGATCCAGACCGCCGGCGGCAGCGGAGCGCTGTTTTTGCTGCTGGGTCTGGCCAAAAAAGCCAACCCGGAAATGACGCTCTGGGTCTCGACGCCGACATGGGGCAACCACACGGCGATCGCTGGCGGCCTGGACATCCCTGTAAAACGCTATCGCTATTTCAACCCGGCGACGCGCGGCGTCGAATTCGAGCAGATGCGGGAAGACCTTGCCGGGGCCGGACCGAACGACGTGATCATGCTGCATGGCTGCTGTCACAATCCGACCGGCGCCAACCTTGAGGCCGCCGATTGGCAGGTCCTGACCGAGATGGCGTTGGCACAGGGTTTCCTGCCCTTCGTGGACATCGCCTATCAGGGGTTCGGAGACGGGCTCGACGAAGATGCGGCCGGCCTGCGCGCCATGGCGGCGCGGGTGCCGGAAATGCTGATAGCAACGTCGTGTTCAAAAAACTTCGGTCTGTACCGCGATCGCACGGGATGTGCATTCGCAATTTCGAAAAATGCCGAAGAAAAGGATCACACGCAGTCCAACATGATGACGTTGATGCGGATCTCGATCTCCATGCCGCCGGACCACGGCGCTGCGCTGGTGCGCATCATTCTGAACGACGATGAACTGCGATCCGTCTGGGAGTCCGAGTTGACCGCCATGCGCACGCGCATGTTGTCTTTGCGTTCCGCGCTTGCCGATGCCCTGCGCAGCCGCACCAATTCCGATCGCTTCGACTTTCTCGCGCGTCATCGCGGCATGTTCAGTCTGGTCGGCGCCACCCCGGAGCAGGCGGCGGCGCTGAAGAACGATCATGCGGTCTACATCGTCAGCGACGGCCGGATGAATGTTGCCGGCCTGAAGGAGGATCGGATCGACGACGTGGCGGCCGCCTTCGCTGCCGTTGGTCTGTAGCAGGTAATCCCGGAGACCGAATCGATGTCGAGCCTTGCGATCGCGCGGATGCGGAGTTGGGACGAGTGACCTCCGAGCCTCGATCGGCACATGCGGCGGAGGTGGTGGATGTGCTGCCGCAGCACCGCTTCGATGATGCGAGGCTGCGCGCCCACATGGGCGAACGCATGCCGGATTTCGGCGACGACTTCGAGATCAAGCAGTTTCAAGGCGGCCAGTCGAACCCGACATTTCTTCTCATCGGACATGACCGGTCTCTCGTTCTGCGCAAGAAACCGCCGGGAGATCTGTTGCGCGGCGCCCATCAGGTCGAGCGCGAATTCAGGGTGATGGCGGCGCTCGAAACCCGGGCGGTGCCGGTGCCGAAGATGCATTTCCTGTGCGAGGATGACAGAGTGCTCGGCACGGCGTTCTTTGTCATGGAGCACGTGGACGGCCGGCTAAGCCCAATGCCGCATCTGCCGGATATCGCGCGCGACGAACGCCGGCCGCTGCTGTGCGCAATGGCGACCCATCTGGCCCGGCTGCACGCGGTCGACTGGCGGGAGGCGGGATTGGAAGATTTCGGCAGGCCGCAGGCCTATATCGCCCGCCAGTTGAAAACCTGGACGCGTCAGTACGAAGCGTCGCGAACCGGTGAGATGCCGGCAATGGACAAGCTGATCAGGAGGCTTGGCGAGCGCCTGCCGGAAGACGACCTGGCGACGATCGTGCATGGCGATTACCGGCCCGGCAACATGATCCTGGCACCGGATCGCCCGGACGTTGCCGCGATACTCGACTGGGAATTGTCGACGATCGGACATCCTCTGGCCGATCTCGGGTACTTTTGCGTGCCCTACCATCTGCCCGCAGACGTGCCGGGCATAAAAGGTATGGTTGGTTACGATCTCGGCGCCCTGGGACTTCCTGCGCAGGATGAAGTGGTCGAAGTCTATGCCTCCGCCCGCGGCCTATCCGAGGTCGGCGATCTGGATTTTTATGTTGCGTTTTCGCTATTTCGGCTGACTGCGATCCTGCAGGGCGTTTATGCGCGCGCCCTGAAAGGCAATGCCAGCAGCGCGGATGCCGAGAGCGTCGGCGAACGGGCCGGATTTCTGGCCGAACATGGCTGGGCTGTGGCGTCCAGGCTTTGATTGAAACAAACGGGACGGGGTTGGCTATGGAGTTTGCGGGACAGAATGCGATTGTCACCGGTGCGGGGGGCGGCATCGGTTTCGAGATCGCCAGGGATCTTCTGCTTGCCGGCGCGAACGTTGCCATGCTTGATCTGAAACCGGAACCGGCAGGGATCCCGGACGGACCCGGCAGGTCGCTTTACCTCTCCTGCGACGTCAGCGATGACGATGCGGTTCAGGCCGCGGTTGCGGCGGCGGACGCCGAATTCGGCGGCCTGCAGCTTCTGGCCAATGTGGCCGGCGTACTCTGGTTCGACCGGGACC